>Ga0335073_10003786_pt1 | contig 21124 bp, 15 predicted proteins | sample Lox_Sample_22_FD_207093 | JGI IMG/M metagenome (GOLD analysis project Ga0335073, IMG submission 207093) | Soil microbial communities from Loxahatchee National Wildlife Refuge, Florida, United States - Lox_Sample_2.2 | ecosystem: Environmental > Terrestrial > Soil > Wetlands | place: USA...
TTTCAGGAAACGCCGAAACTCCGCCGCCGCAATGGCATCCAGGCTCCGCGTCGGCTCATCCAAAAGCAGCACCTGCGGCTCGTGCAGCAGCGCGCGTGCCAGGCTCAGCCGTTGCACGGTGCCGGAAGAAAGCGTTCGCACCTGCCGGTCCAGTGCTTCCTCCAAATGAAATTGCTTCGCCAGGTCTGGAATCCGCCGCGCAAGAAGGGTTGCCGAAAGATGGTTCAGCCGGCCGAAAAACCGCAGATTCTCGCGCCCGGTCAGCCGCGCGTAAAATCCCAGATCGCTTCCCGCGTGGTAACCCAGCCGCCTCCGAACCTCACGCGCTTGCGTCGCCGCGTCATGTCCGGCAATTTGCGCCGAGCCCCGCGTGGGCAAGAGCAGCGTCGCGAGAATGCGCAGCAGAGTAGACTTTCCCGCGCCGTTCGCGCCTAGCAGGGCCACCGCTTCTCCACTGCGCACTTCCAGAGACAATCCTGCCAGCGCCGCCACGTTGGCCTTTTCGAATGGTTGCAGGAAGGCCCGCCAGCCGCTGCGCGCCGGCGGAAAGAATTTTTCAAGCGCTGTTACGCTGATCGCGTTTTCCGGCACGCCGCAACTTATAACGTTTCTCCGTCGCGAACACAATCGCCTCGGTTCGCCGTGCGCGGAGAGCCAGCCGCCGGAAATGCCCAACTCTTGCTCCGGATAGCGTCGAGCGAAATTACTCTGTAGAATGGCAGTCCAGCAGTCTAAACGAGAGGAACTCGCCTCTTCGGCCTTGCAACCAAGGAGCTTGGGATGGTTTCATTTGCCGATCGCGCCGAAATGTTGCCGCACGTCCTGGTGCGCTTTCTCGACAAGGAGTCGGTGTTGCTCAACCTCGAGACCGAGCGCTACTACGGCCTTGATGAAACCGGCACGCGCATGTGGCAGTTGCTGACCACCACACCTACTATCCAAGCCGCTTACCGGGAATTGCAAAACGAATTTGACGTCGAGTCCGAGCTCCTGCGTTTGCATCTGACTGAACTTCTCGGCCGTCTCGTGGAAAACGGCCTGCTGCAGATTCAACCCGCCGATGTGGGCACGGCTTCGCCAATTTAGCGCGCTCGAACCGCCGGTTCGCCGGAGTTTTTTCTTCGCCGTGCTGTTGTTGCCGCTTATCTCGGTGAGTTTGCGTTTTCGCGGCTTCGGCAAGACGCGAGCCTGGCTGCAGAGATATCTCGTTACGCCGCGGGCACCGAAGGAGCTTTACTCCATCTGCCCCAAAGTCACCGCGCGCATGGTCCGAACCGCTGGCCGCTATGGTTTCACTCACCCTACTTGCCTTCAGGAATCTCTGGCCCTCTGGTGCATCCTCGGCCGGCAGGGTATTCCTTGCGATTTGCGCGTCGGCGTTCGCAAGCAAGCCGAAAAATTTGAAGCCCATGCCTGGGTCGAACGCTGCGGCATGCCCTTGAACGAAAACGAGGGTCTGCACCAACACTATGCCGCCTTTGATTCCGCCCTCGCCTCGATTTCTTCGGAGCGTGGATGAGCGGCTTTGCCGGAATTGTTGGTCCTCAGGGAGCGACCATCGATCCAGAGCTTCTCCAACGCATGGCTGACGCGCTGGCTTTTCGCGGCCCTGACGCAAAGCAAATCTTCAGCCGCGCCGGCGCCGCTTTCTGTTTCGCGCTGCTGAGGACTGGCCCGGCGTCGCAAGCAGAACAGCAACCGTTCACCGTCGATGGCAACCTCTGGCTTCTCGGTGACGTCCGCCTCGATGCGCGCGAAGATTTGCAGGCACGTCTGGTTTCCGGCAGGAACGAGCCGCTGCCCACCGTCACCGACGAGGAACTGCTTCTGCGTAGTTGGCACCTTCGCGGGCCGGATTGCCTTACGCAGCTCACGGGAGACTTTTCCTTCGCTCTTTGGGACCAAGCGACTCAGCAGCTCTGGTGTGCTCGTGACCTTATGGGCGCACGCCCTTTCTTTTACGCCCACGTTGGTGGCTTGGTGGCCTTTAGCAATACGCTGGGTGTGCTTCGCCTCATCCCGGGAATTTCCGCGGAACTCGATCCGCACTTTATCGGCGACTTTCTCTTGCAGTCCTGGTGTCCCGACCCGCAGCGCACCGCATTTTCTGATATCCGCCGGCTTCCTGCCGGCCACTTACTCGCTTACTCCGAAGGCCGCGTGTGCATTCGTCGCTTCGATAAGTTTCCGATCGAAGAACCACTTCTACTCAAACGACCGCAAGAATACGTCGAACAATTTCGCTTTCATTTAGAGCAAGCGGTAAGCAGCCGTCTTCCCGTCGGCCCCGTGGCTGTCTTTATGAGCGGCGGCCTCGACTCTACAACCGTCGCTGCCACGGCAAAAAAAATTCAGTCGGCTCGCTCGGTTGCGGATTCCCCGCATGCTCTCACAGTCGATTACTCGCCGCTATTCGACGATCCGGAAGGCCGACTCGCCGCTCAGGTCGCCGCCCATCTCGGCATCCCGCACTCCGTGCTAAATGGCTCCGCTGCCGTTCCCTTCGCCGGCTGGGATTCCCTATCTATCGAAACTCCGGAGCCCTGTGCCGAGCCTTTCTTCGCTCTTCACGTCCAGCACTACCACCAGGTTGCTGCCTACTGCCGTGTGGTCCTCACCGGCGATGGTGGCGACGACATCCTGACGGGCCGCGCCTGGCCTCACTTGGCCTATCTTCTCCGTCGCGCCCGCCTGCCAACTGCTTTTGCTGTCTTTGGCGGCTATTTGCTGCGCCACGGCACACTCCCTCCGCTGCGCGCCGGCTTCCGCAGCCGCCTGCGTCACTGGTTCGGCCGCCGAAATCAGGCCGGTCCCCGCCCTTCTTGGTTGAATCCCGATTTTGTCCGCGAACTTCGCCTGCAAGATCGCTGGCGGGAACTTCAACAGCCTCCGAAATTCGAGCACCCGCTTCATCCGGCGGGCTACGCCTCGTTAACCGGCGCCTTTTGGCCCAGTGTTTACGAAACGGAAGACGCTGGTTGGACGGGCGTCCCTGTCGAAGCACGTCCACCTCTCCTTGACCAACGGCTCATCCGCTTTCTCCTTCGCCTCCCGCCGGTCCCGTGGTGCATGCACAAACACCTCCTGCGTGAGGCCGTAGCCGGCGTCCTGCCTGACTCCGTCCGCCTTCGCCGCAAGACTCCTCTCGCCGGCGATCCCTTACTCCTCCACGCCGAAAAAAATGGCTGGCAGCCTGCACTTCCGAACCCCGCTTGCGCTCGTCTCGCTCAGTTTGTAAACTTGAACTTATTCACCGCGACTTCCCACCCTGCTCGGTGTTTATCTTTGTGGGACGAAATTCGTCCTATCGCTCTCGACATCTGGCTAAAAAGCGTTGAAAAGCAACTTTGGATTCTGTAAAGTCAATCGGGGGAAACTGAATGAGGCCGCAGTCTGAGGCACCTGCGAAAAAGCCCTACCAACAACCTAAGCTTCTCATCTACGGCAACCTGACCGAAATGACCCTCAGTTTTGGCAACATGCATAACCTCGACGGCAGTAAGACTGTCGGCATGCGAAAGACGGGCTGACTGGGCATTCCACTCCTAGCAACGGTGACGTTCGCCCCGTGACGTTTCACTATCGAATCTACGGCCTGTGTCTTTCATCTGACTCTGCCATTCCGGGCTTGCACCCACTCCCTGCCTGCAACTCCACCCCTGACCTGCACGGCCAGTTCGCGTCCGAGCCAGAATGGGTGCGCCATGCACTAACACTTCCCCGCTCCGTATTGCACACGCTCCCCGCCTGTGCAGAAACCCGTGATCCCGCTTTCGTTCTGTCCTCGTTGGGTGACGGCCAATTCTTTCAGCTTGATTATTCCGACGGCGCCCGTTTTGTTACCGACGCTGCCGCCACTCGCGTATGGGGTGCCCCCGGGCCCGCGCAGACCCTCGAAGATCTAGCCACCTACTTCCTAGGCCCTATCCTGGGCTACCTTCTCCGCAGACGCGGCACTACCGCTCTCCATGCCAGCGCGGTGTGCCTGGATGGCAAGGCCATTGCCTTCGCCGGCGGGGCGGGTTCCGGCAAATCCACCACGGCTGCCGCATTCGCTCTTCGGGGATCGCCCATACTCTGCGAAGATATTGCGGCTCTCGAAGAAGAGCCTGACGGTTTCCACCTGCACGCCGGTCATTCCCGTATCTGTTTGTGGCCCGAATCCGTTCGCATCCTGTTCGGCCAATCGGAGGCTTTGCCGCTGCTCACGCCGACCTGGGACAAGCGCTTTCTGGCCTTGGACGGCGCTTTGGCCGTTCAAGAAACGCGCGACTGTCCTCTCGGCGCTATCTACCTCTTCGCCGCTCGCGCATCCGCTAATGCTCCTCGCATCGAGGAAGTTAGTTCCCGCGATGTCCTCGTCGAACTCGTCCAAAACACCTACATGAACTGGCTCCTCGAGCGCCGCCAGCGTGCTGATGAGTTTGCCCTGCTCTCACGGCTTGTGTCTCAAGTTCCCGTCCGGCGCGTCGTCCCGCATCGCAATCCGGCCAAGCTCGGCGCCCTCGGTGATCTCCTCCTTGCGGACGCTGCTCGTTCGCTATCCGGTCGCATTGCTCTACCCGCTGCCGCCGCCCGCTAAATGTACCGACTCGACGAATTCGGCGATATGATCGCCGACCAAGCGCGCTTCCGAGCCTATGCCGAAGCCATTCGCCGCGCTGTCCGGCCCGGCGACACGGTTGTGGACCTCGGCTGCGGCCCCGGCATTTTTGCCATGTTGGCCTGCCATGCGGGCGCCGGCAGAGTCTACGCGATCGATTCCGGCGAGGTGCTAGCCCTCGCGCGCCAGCTCGCTATCGCTAACGGCTTTGCGGATCGCATTGTTTTTCTTCACGGCGATTCCCGTCAGTTGCAACTTCCCGAGCGCGCCAACGTCGTCGTCTCCGATATTCGCGGCGTTCTTCCTCTTTTTGCCGAGGCGCTTCCCTCGATCGAAGACGCCCGAAATCGTTTTCTTACCGAAGGCGGCATCCTCATCCCGCAGCGCGATACCGTCTACACCGCGATTATCGAGACGCCCGAATATTACAATCGTCGCATTTCTCCCTGGAAGAATCCCGGCGGCCTCGATCTTGCCTCCGGTCTTTCGCTGATCCTGAACGGCGTTTACAAGCTTTCTTCCCAACGCGATCAGCTTCTCTGCGAACCTCAACTTTTCTGTGCCTTGGACTATGCTCGCCGCATCCCTTTGCGCATCGCCGCCGATCTCCGGTTCCGCGCCACCCGCTCGGGCGTCGGCCACGGCATCATCGCCTGGTTCGAAACGCAGCTCTTCCAAGACGTGGGATTCTCGACCGCTCCTGGCTCCTCCGGCACGGTCTATGGCCAGGGTTTTCTCCCTTGGCTCGGACCTGTTCCCCTCGTTGCCGGCCAGGAAGTCGAAGTCGCTCTCCACGCGGATCCCGTCGGTGGCGACTATATCTGGCGGTGGGACACCAAAATTCTCGCCCTCAACAGCCAGGCTGGGCAGACATTTCACCAGTCCACTTTCGAAGGCGCGCAATTCTCCTCGGAATCACTCCGCCGCCGTTCTGTCGATCACGTCCCCGTTCTCTCGGAAGCCGGCGAAGCGGAGCGTTGGCTCCTGCAGGCTATGGATGGCGCTACTCCTCTACGCGAGATCGCCGACGCGGCAGCGCGAAAATTTCCCAAAGTCTTTCGCCGCCCGGAAGACGCGCTGCGCCGCGCCTCCGTTTTAGCCGAAAGATTTTCTCGCTAACGGATACAATCAGGCATTCGTGTACCTCGTGATTCTTACACCGGAGGCTGGCTCTGACGCACGCCCTGCCACGCGAAGCCGAAGTGCTCGATGCCGAATGGGCCCTCCTCCTGGAATGTGCCAAACCGCATCCAGACGCTGCGGCCCTCGAACAGCATCTCGCGGCACCGATCAACTGGCCTGCTCTCGTGGCCCTGGCTGAGGACCATGGCACCCTCGCGCTCACCGCTACTCAGCTCTTTGCCCACTATGAATCCGCCATCCCCTCGGAAAGCCTCGAACAGATCCGCGCCTGGCGCCGCGGTCAGGCTCTCTTCACTCTCAATCTCACCTCCGAAATGTTTCGCCTTTTTTCGAGCTTCAGCGCTGCACAAATTGAAGCCCTGGTCATCAAAGGCCCCGTGCTCTCGCAGCGTTGCTACGGCGATCCCGGTCTCCGCCAGTACGGCGACCTCGATCTGATCGTCCGCGATCGCGACATCTTAGGCACTACCGAACTGCTGCTCGTCCTCGGCTACGAGGCCCGCATTCCCCTCACTGCGATTCAATCCCAAAAAATTCCTGGTGAATACGTCTTTCGCCATTCCCGTTCCAAACTGCTGGTCGAACTCCACACCGAAAAAACCTTTCGCTATCATCCCCGTCCCCTCCCCATCGAGCAGCTTTTTCGCCGTCAGGTCCACGTCGCCTTTGACGGCAATTCCGTCCCGGCGCTCTCGCTCGAAGATGAATTGGTGCTCATCTCTATTCACGGCGCCAAACACTTCTGGGAACGCCTCATTTACATTGCGGACATCGCGGCCTTCATCGCGCGTCAGCCGCTCGATTGGGACCGCTTGTTCTCCGCCGCCGAAGAAGTCGCCGCCCAACGCATGCTCCGCGCCGCGCTCGGCCTCGCGGCAACTTTGCTGAACGCTCCGGTCCCAAAGCACATCGCGACCGCTGTTCACTCCGACCCAGCCGTTGCTTCGCTCATCAAACAAATCATCCGTTGGCTGGCTGCGGCCGGTTCCGCTCCGCCGGGAATCCTCGAACGCGCGCTATTCCGCATCCGCATGCGCGGCAGCGTCCTCTCCGGCATCCCGTACCTGCTGCGCTTGTCCGTTTCGCCCACCGAAGAGGATTGGGCCGCGAGCACCGCAACGCACCGTCACTGGCTTCTCGACGCTCTCGGTCGCCCCTTCCGCCTCGCCAAAAAGTATGGCCGCGACGGCAAAGCTTGAGTCGCATCTTCACTCGTCTCCCACTCGCCGTCCCAAATAAAAAGGCCCGGACCATCGCCCGGGCCTTCCGTCAATTTCTTAGCCAAAAAGACTAAATACTTGTCCGATGACCGATCGCCCGCACGGCCTTCGTCTGCGGTGCCGGCAGGTCCACCGTGATCGCCATTTCGCTCTTGTTCCGCAGCACGCCGAGCTTCACCGTTTTCTGCTCGCGATTCGCCGCCAACTTCTCCCGCAAATCGCCTAGCGAACGGATCCGCTCGCCATTCACGGAGGTAATCACGTCGCCGCTCTTCACTCCGGCCTTCTCCGCTGGCGACCCCGAATTCACGTCCCGCACCAGCACACCTTCGCCATCCGGCGCCCCGAAATAATTCCCGAACTGCCCGCTGAGATCTTCCGCATCAATTCCCAGCCGCGGCCGCCCGCCGGCCAGGACGCCCAACCCATCTCCGTCCATGTTCGGAAAAATCTCGACGTTCGGAATTTCTACCTTGGGCAGTTGGAAGGAATAATTCTCCGGACCGGATTTGAACCACATATTCGAACGATCCGCCGCCTTGCCCAGCGTCACCGTAATCTTTTGCGCCCGGCCGTCTCGCCAAACGGTGAAGTCCGCCGTCCGTCCCGCCGGAATTTCATGAATCATGCGCCGAAACTGCGCTTCTCCTTCTACGCGCTGTCCGTTGATCTCGGTGATGACGTCGTTCTCTTTCAATCCAGCTTTCGCCGCCGGACTATCCCCGATAATCTGCCCCAGCAACACTCCTCGCTCCGCTGGCAGCTTTAGCTCTTTCGCCTTGTCCGCGTTCACATCCTGTGATTCCACGCCCAGCCAACTCGTGCCTTCGTCTCCCAGCACCATCGTCAGCGGGCCGTCACCGTCCACTTCCGGCCTCACTCTTTGCAGCTCTTGTTCCGCCTTGGCCAGCGCCATGTACTCCGAGCGCCAGCCCTGCTCCTGCGCTCGCTCTTCTGCTCGTTCGGCCATCCGCTCCTGCTCGGCCGCCATCCGCTCCGTCGCACGCTCTTGCAGTTTCTCCATCCGCGCCTGGGCGTCTCCCAATTTCTTCTCGGCTTGCGCCATCTTTGCGTCAGCCTTTGTGTCTGCGGGATCTTGCGAACTCGCCGGCGGACTCGGCAACGCAATCAGCGCCGCACCTAGCACCGTGGCCCCGCCAGCCATAAACAAATTCCTTTTCGTCAGGATCATGACTCCCCTCCTGCAGTGCTTAGACGCGCCAACCGTTAAACCGTCGAGTGCAGAATCTCAATTCGTATTCCGCCGTTCACCGTATTCAACCGGATTGGCGCGCCACCCTTGCCGAATTTTCCCCGCATCTCTCGCGGCTTCAGGGAACTCTCCAGCGACAGCGGCAACTCTGAATAAAAACTTCCGTTCAACGACCGCGCCTCCAGGTTCGCCTGCATGGTCTCCGGCACCGCCAGCTCCACCGAACCATTGGTCGTCTCCGCGGCCATGCCCTTCTCATCCAGGCAGCGCAACAATTCCAGGTGCACGTTTCCGTTCGTCGTGTGCGCGTGCACTCCTCCGCCGCCTTCGTACACCTCGATGTTTCCGTTCACCGTGTGCAACTCCGCGACCGAGTCCACTCCCGCCACCTTCAGCGTCCCGTTTACCGTCGCCAGCCGCTCGATCCGCGCCCCGTGCGGCACATGCACCGTGTACATCACCGCCACTTCCACCCCCTCATTCTGCGGGTACCGCGTGGTCACCGCGACATCGTTCGGCTTCGCGTCAATCTCGATGGCGACCCGGTCGATGTCCGACGCTTTTTCCTTGGCCACTTTCACCGCGTCGATCTCGACCTCGTTCTTGTCCCAGCCCTGAATCTCTACGGGACCGTTCACATTCTGCAGCTCAAACGTCCCGCCCGGCGCCAGCGGAAACGTCTGGTGCAACTCTTTCTCGATGGCCAGACACGGCGCGGCCCACACCATCGCTCCCAACAGGAATGTCACACCCGCGGACTTAACGCTGGCTCGCAACATGGCTGGTACCCCCTTCGCGCACATCCCTGGCTGCCGGCCCTTCCACGCGCAGCCAAAAATCGGAAACCGCTACCCGACGTTCCTCTTCCGCATTCCCTCAGCGCTGCAGCTCAAAATCAAACCTTACCGTCGAAATCGTCTCGACCATCGTTCCATTGATCATCGCCGGCCGCGCCCGCCATCGCTGCACTGCTTCTTTCGCCGCTTCCGCTAGGATCGGCTCGCCGTCCAGCACTTTTTCCACTTCCACGCTGCCGTCCGTCTTCACCTTCACCTGCAACAGCACTTGTCCTTGAATCCGCGCCCGCCGCGCTAAGTCCGGATACACTGGCGCCGGATGCGCCAGCAGCCGCTTGAAGAAATCGCTCGATTCCTCGTGTAACCCGCCGAACAGCCACACTTCCAAATGATCCATCCAGCCTTCCAGCCAGTCGTTCCGGTCGTCGAACCGCGGATCTACTCCCTGCGCCATCCCCGTCAGCGCATTCCCGGAACTCTTTACCTGCAAAAACTCCAGGTCGTGTTTGCGGTCGATTCGCTCGCGCTGCTCTCGAATCAGCGAATCTCGCAGCTCTATTTCGGAATCTACCGACTGCAACCGGATCTTCCCGCCCGTCGTCCGCAATTTCAGGATCGGCCCGCCGCCATTGATCGTCCCCACCGCCCGCACCAACCCCGAACGATTCGCTTCCACCTGAAAACTCAACGGAAGCGCAGGATCGGTCGTAATCCGCCCGCTTCCTCCGTTCTCCACCAACGCATCGATGGTCGCCGCCAGGTTCTTCGGCAGGAACACCACAATGTCCCCGTTTCCCGCGGAAAGCTGCGACGCGCCCGCCAGGCTCACCTTCCCCGCTGCCGACGCAGCATCTGGGTTGATCCACGCCTGAATATTTCCCCCGCCGGTTGCCGCTTGCACCGCTCCCGCCACGCGCGTCAGGCAAATGCTTCCGCCATTCGACTCCACTTCCATCGGCCCGGAAACGGTGATAATTCGAATCCCGCCCCCGCCCGTTTGCGCTCGCACCGACCCGCGCACCTCGCCGAAATCAATCTGCCCGCCGCCCGTCCGCACCGCTACAAAATTTCCCGCCTGCTTCAGCGTGATGTTTCCGCCGTCCGTTTCCAACGTGGCGCGTCCTGCGATTTGTCCCGCACGGATGTGGCCTCCGCCGGTACGTAACACTGCACTCCCGGAAATATTTCCGGCTACGATATGCCCGCCCGCCGTGAACGCTTCCAGGTCGCCGGTAACGTCATCCACCTGAATATGGCCGCCCTCGGTCGAAAGCCTCCCCACCAGGTGCGTCTGCCATCCGCCGCGTTGACTCATCGTCCCGATGCGGCCCGTATGGATGTTTCCGCCCTGCGTCACCAGCGTCGCGGTCCCGCCCACGTCCTGCGTCTCGATGTCTCCCACGCCCGTGTTAATGTCCAGGCTGTAGTTCACCGGAACCGCCACTTCAAATTGCACAAAAAACTGCGCGTTCCCGCCGCCGCGATTCGCTTGCTGTGGCAACGCGCCGGTAATCTCCACTCCTCCTGGCACCGTCCTCGCCGTCAGCGCATAGTGGTCCAATAGCGTCTGTGCCACCGCACCGCGCGCATCCGTTTCGATATGCACCGTGTAATGCACCGCCGGAGTCGTTCCCGGCTCCAGTGTCACGATGCGCACCGAACCCAAATCCGTGTTCAGGTGTAGCGTCTGTCCATCTCTGGTCTCTACGCTGCCCGTGCGGTCCACTCCAATGCGCGTCCCCGGATCGCTCGGCATCGCCGGAACGGGAAGTGGCTCTGGCTCCGGCTCCATCCTCTTGTCCGCGCTCAGTGCTAGTCCCGGCCAAAGCGCCACCGCTAAAATCGTCGCTCCGGTCGCCCCGCGCACACTCGTCCAGGCGTCGCGGGCCGCTCCGAAAATCAACTTCGTGCTCATCTTTCGATTGGTTTCTCTTTTCGTGTTCTTGAACTTGCTCTATCGCTCGTCGGCTTGCACTTCGCGCGTCCCGATTTGCCGCAAGGCCGCGGCGCTGCGCACCCGTACATTGGGACTCGGATCGTTGCGCTGCAACTCTTGCAACGTGCGCACCACTTGCTCCATCGAGGCGCTAAATGCCGGCTCCATCTCGGCCGGCGCCAGCACCGGCTCCGTGTTCGGCATCCGCTGCGCATTGGCTTCCAGCGATCGCACCAGCAGGTTCACCGCTTCCACTCGCACGCCCGGGTTCGCATCATGGTTCAGCGCGCCCATCAACATCTCCCGCACCTTCGGGTCGGTAGCCGCGTCGCGCAGTGAATCCATCGCTTTCATCCGCACTGCCGGGTTCTGATCATTCTGCGCCGCAAACAACAACGCCCTTCGCACTTCCTTGTCGCTCGTCCGCAACCGCAGCGCGTCTAGGCAATCCAGCCGCACGCCCGCGTCGGTCTGGTCCCCGTTTTCCATCACGTACGTCAGCAACTGCCGCACCTGCGGATCATCCACCGTACCCGAAAGCACCTGCGGCTGTTCCGTGCGCACATGCACTTGCAGGCTTCCCGCGCCGTCGCTCGAAGGCATCACGCTGATTCCCGCCACCGCCATCTTCGAAAGTTGTTCCGGCGTGAACTTCGCGCTCGGCAGCACCCGCACCGTCTGCGCTCCCGCGCCCGAGTCGAACCGCACCATCAGCCACGGTACCAGCTGCGTTCCAATCGCTACTCCCGCCAACACCAGCACCGCTCCGCTCAAAAGCGGCCGCAGCACCATCGACCGCCGTAGCCACCCAAACGGCCGCCACGGTGCCTGCAACGGCGGCGCCGCCAAATCATCCAGCGCTTCCGCCAACTCGCTCCGGCACTGCGACAGCAAAATCCCGCCCGTATCATATTTCTCGGAAGCCGTCAGCGCTTCCATCAACGACTCATGCAGGGACCGCTCCTCCGCCAGTTGCGAACCGCACGTCGCGCACTCCGCCAGATGCTTCTCCACTCGCGCCGTCTCTTGTTCGTTGGTTTCGCCGCAAGCGTAAAAGACCAGCAACGCCCCGACTTCTTTGCAACCGCGCAGCTCCGCGGGGCTCACAGCAGCCCTCCCAACTGGCTGCGCAGTTTCCGCGTGGCCCGGAACAGCGAATTCTTTACCGTCTCTTCCGTCGTTCCCAGCGCATCCCCAATCGCGCGCAGCTTCAATCCCTGGTAATGCTTCAACTCAAAAACAATTCGCTCCCGCGGCGAAAGCCGCAGCATCGCGTGCGCAATCCGCGCCTGAATCTGTTTCCCGATCAGCTGCCGCTCCGGATCGAGCGTCGGCCGCTGCTCTTTCTGCCGTTCGAAGAAATCCGTAATTCCCTCTTCATGCGGAATCGAATTTGTCTCGGGAGCCTGGTCTTCCGGCCGCGCTTGCCGGCGCCTCAGCTGATCCAGGCAGACGTTGGTCACAATCCGGTACAACCACGTGTAAAAGCTGCACTCAAACCGGAACCGGTGCAAATTCCGGTACACCTTCAAAAACGCTTCCTGATAAACGTCCCGCGCATCTTCCGGCCGCTTCATCAAATTCAGCGCCAGGCGCAGCACGTCTCGGTCGTACCGGTGCACTAATTCTTCAAACGCCGCGCGGCTGCCCGCCTGCGCCTCCCCCACCAGCGCTTGCTCGCTGATCTGCGGAGCCGTGTTCACCGCCGTCAACGACGCGCCGGTTCCGCCCGTCACACTCGATTGGTCAGCCAACGCTAGCGCCCATCTGGGAAGCGGCATCATTTCGCCTTATCTTTGCCATTTGCCGGCATCCCGGTGATTTCCATCACCTTAGGCCCTTGTTGCCGGCCGGTCAACACCATCCCCACACTTCGAGGTGATTTGGCCTTCCAATTTGGACGCGCTTCCGCGCCCCTCGGTAAGCACCGCTTCCACTCAGAAAACGCTCTTCCGCCCCTATTTGTTTCCATTTTCCACAGCCGCGGTAGCGCAACTCTCGCCGCGAGTCCCGCCCGGCCGGGGCCAGCAACAGTCTGTGAACGGTCAGCTTTCCCGAAGACGACCTCTCTTCCCTATCCCGCCGCCTCCGCTCCGCGCATCTTCCACACCGCCAACGGCCACGCCAGCAACACCACCAACACCATCAGCACGATGTACCCATTCGTCCGGTAAAACGCGTTCGGTTGTCCCAACAGCTGCGCCGCTGATCCCAGCAGGCTCATGCAGGCCACCGCCAGCACTCCGCCCAGCACATTGAACTTGATTACCCGCCTTATCGCCACGAAGATGACCGCCAGCAACACCGCCGCGCTCACGAATTGCTTCGCGAAATCTGCTCCATTCCCCCAGTCGCTGCCCGCAAGCGCCGCTGCCCCCAGCAGAAATAGCAAGAATCGCAGCCAGCGTTGTTTCATCAACGCAGAAAACATCGCCACGATCGTGAACAACACTCCCGCTCGATACAACCCTGCCAGCACCGCGCTTCCGGCCGCGGCCCCGCCCGGATAGTTCGCCCCAAAGTCCGGCCATATCGCCGCCGCAACGCTTCGATGGATCGTCGGCCAGTGCTGCCCAAGCACTTCCACCACTCGCCGGATCCCTAAATAGCCAGCGCTTCCGCCTACCGCAATAATCAGCGCATCGCGGTAGTAGAGCGACGGCAGCCGTCCCCCGAGTGGCAGCCGCTCTTCTCCATACGCTCGGTTGCTGAAATACGCTCCGAATCCCGCCAGCAATACAATGCCTCCGCCATCCAGCAGCGCCCCGATTAGAATCCCGATCACCAGCGTTCCAATCATCGTCTTGAACGGGATCGCGGTCTGATAATTATTCAAAAACAGCTGCAGGCTGCTTCCGCACCAGAAACTCGCCACATACGCCGCCAGCGCCGCCCCTCCCCATACCAACAACCGCTTCCAGGGCACCGCCTGCATCGCCGCCGATCGCAAATTCCTGAAAAACGCCACCAGCGCCGTGATCAGCAGCGCCCCAAGCAGCACAATCGGCGCTCCCCATCCATAAATCGTCCGCGGCAAGTTCTCCGACTCCTGCTTCCGCCGCCAGTCGTCTGGAATCTTCACGTATGACCATAGCGTCGCTCCTTCTTTGTCTTCCGCTTCTTCCCGCGCTTCCGGCTTGTCGTAATACGCCCCGCGGTAATCCACCACCTCGTCTCCCAGCACCGCCACCTTTACTCGCACGTAGGCATGCCCGCTGGGATCGCCAACTCCGCTCCATCCCGCGTTCTTTGCGGGATGAATCTCCGCATTGGCGCGACTAGCCGCTGGAGTCTCCCGAACAGTTTGACCCCCACCATCTAGCGGCGCATTCTCCTGCCACGCAAACTCGTGGTCCACGCGGTGCGCGCGCTTGTCCGAATACCCTTCCACCAGCGTCCATTGGCTCAAATCCAGCTTCTTCTTCTCCCGCAAATACTGTTCCGCTTTCGCCTGCGCCTCTTCTTTGCTCAATGACGCCCCGGGCGCGTCCTCCGCCAGCTTGTGGTTGAACGCCAGCAGTCTCCCATCCGGCCCCAGCTTGATCGAATATTCCTCCGGCTGCCCGTCGCGAAAGTAGCGTACCTGCCACACCGCCACCGGCACTTCCTTCTCGTAAATCTCATTTAGTCGCGCCATACCCACGCGCTGCCGCAGAAACTCGTTCACTACCGGGTCGCTGATGTCCGCGAAGATCGTCGCTCGCCGGTAAAACGTCGGATCCACGCCGCGAGCGTGCAGAATTTTGTCCGCTTGCGCCCGCGCCATCCGCGCATCCACCGACAACTTCAGATAGTCGCCCACCGCCGGCGCTTTCAGCTTCCAGATCGCCACGCCTCCCAACACCAGGCACGCTAACAAAAACAAAATCATCCCGGGCCGCAGCGCCTCGTATCGTCGCCCCGTCCCCTCTTCGGCCACCGCCTCAACCACCGGTTCAAAGCTTATTTTGTCGATCGGCTCCGCACTGTTGAGCAAATCCGTGTCTTCTTCGAATTGTCCCCGTGCCAAATAGGACGCACCTGCGAAAATCAACGGTGCCAACGCCGCCAATCCCACCACCACGCCCGAAATCTTGAAATACAAACTGTTCGACCGCACCAGCAGCAGTCCCACCAGCGACGCATCCACCGTGTAATGCCAGATCAGCGTCGCCAGAATCCCCCACCGCAGCATCACGATCCCCGCCACAATCCCGATCAATCCCACTTCCAGCCCGCGGATGTACGGCGGCTCATTCGGATAGCCCGCATGCAGAAAACTCCAGCAAAACGCCGGCACAATCACCGCGACCACGCTCGACCCCGTCAGCCGCTTCAAAAACGGAATCGCAAATAACCGGAACAAAAACTCTTCACTCGTCGCCGCCAATAGCCCGATCGCCACTCCCGCAATCCACGGAAACGTCGTGTTCACTGAATTTTCATAGTTCAAATCCTGCGGTGCCCACGCTCCAAAATGGTTCGCCACGATATAAAACGCCACGATGAATCCGATGTGCCCGGCCGCCATCGCCAGCCCAATCGTCGCCGATTGAAAAAACTCCTTCGACCGCATCCCCCGCAGGGTGAACGCCTTCATCAGCCGCAGCCGCCCCGGTTGCGAAAAACGATACAGCGGTTCCGCACCCGGAATCGGCAGCACCACCGTGATCGCCGAGCCGATTCCAAACAACAGCGCCAGCCCAATCTCCTGGAACACGAAGCTCCCGTACGACGTATTCGTGTTGTATTGCATTCGCTCCAGCGGCCAACTATTCAGTTGCATGAACGTCAGTAGCACGGCCACCACGATTCCCAGCTTGATCGCCGGCCACCAACTCGTCTGTCCCTGCCGCGTCAGCGTAATCCCCATCCACAGCGCCGCGCCCATCAGCAGCAAATAGGGGATGATCGCTACCTGGTTATAAAAAAGATTCGTCGACCGCAGGTGCTCGTAGCTCCGCTGCCACGCCTCCGGCACTCGCAAATCCTCGTGGCTGCTGTCCACCAAATCTCCGTCCAACACCACCCGCAACCGGTACGGCGCATCTTTCGCCTTGAACCCCCGCTTTTCCCACGTCATGGACCAGTCCACCCGATGCGGCAACTGGTTCGAGCTGGTTTCTTCCGGCAGAAAATCCCATTGCTTCAGGTCCACGCCCATCTTGCTTTGCAGAAATTCGCGCGCCTTCTCCTCCGCGCCCGCGCGGTCCAGCGAAGGCAGTGCTCGCGCCTCCTCCAGCGTGTGCGTATATCCCACTACTCGCCCTGCTGGGCTGACGCGCACCGAAAACTCTTCTTCCTGTCCTGGCTTAAAAAATCGCGCGTTCCAATACCAGATGTTCAGCTCGCTGCTCATCAACTGGTTTGCCTGCTGCAAACCGACTTCGCGTTCCAGGTAGGTCTTCGCGTTGTCGTCCACTGCAAACACAATCGCCGATTGATACCCGCTGACGTCCTGCCCCACGCTCCCGATAAATTGCCGCGCCTGCGTGAGCGCCTCCGTCCGCGACACCTTGAAATCCACGCTCGCTTCCGGAAACGCCCGGAAAAAATACTTCTGCGCAAACACCACGCCCACCACGCCCAGCAACACCCACAGCACCAGCGCCCGCTTCTCCCCGCCCGTCAACCGTCCCTCCGCCACATTCCCCCCTTTGGAGTGCGGAAGCTTGCTTCCGCTTTTCTTACTGCCCAGCCTTACCCATACACCCCGAATCGCTCTCGCTTTTCTTACTCCCGAGCGTCACACCCTGCGCGAAAATCGCCCACTGCGCCCTAGCGCCAGTACGACCGCTTTTCACCGCCCCTCGTCCCACCTCCGCACCCCTTACTCGCAGTGAATCGGCGTCATGTTGTCCGCGGTGTACACGCGAGCCATGTAATCCTTCGCATCGCTGAACGGGATTGGGGTTCCCGTGCACGTGATGGGTTGCAGGCGAACGAAGTTGAAACTTAGCGCGGGCGCCAGCTTCGAACCCTTCGGTTCACTCATCGCGGTATTCACCGTAACCACCAGATCGTTTACGGCCTTGTTGTATGCGTTGACGCCTTCCACGAGTTTGTTGTAGCGCTCTACGTCCCTTCGGTGCGCCGATTCGCTTTCCAAAAGCGCTTTTATCACCACATTCTGGCCTTCCAGGGCTACATCCGCCAACAATCCCTCGGCCTGCGAAAGCGTCATCGTGTCTTGCAACTGCCGGAGTTCGTAGATCCCCGAGTATTTTTCCTCTCTCTCCAACATTTCGGTGTTGCAATGGATGTTGGCTATCCCCATTTGCTTGCGTCCTCCATCCGCGGCGTACCAGCGAACGAACTCCGCGAGCTTGTCCCGTTGTACAAAGAATCTTTGGTATTTTGCCTGGCCGCCGATCATGGGCTTCTCGCGGACGAAATAACCTGTGCCTTCTACCGAAGTCCCATCCGCGTACTTTTTCATCCCCTCATCGTACTCGGCCTGGCTGATGTCTTCGATTTTGTAAACCGCATCCAATCGCGCCGCCATCCGGTCAAATTCGAGGCACGGCTGTGGCTCGTCCGGAACAAACGTCCTTGCCACCGGGGGCTGTTTTGTTTGCTGGGCCAGCGTCGAGCTGGACACCCATAAGATCGCTACAGCCGCTAGAATCGCTCTCATGTTTCGTCCCCTTGGGCTGATGCCGGGCTAGGATAGCTCAGTCGGCCGCCATTGGAGATTGCGAATCAGTTCTGCGATGCCAGTCGCTCGACTCACGCCGCCTCTCCGCCGTCAGTCGCCCTAACCCCAATTTTTCCCTCTGGGAACACCGATGTCCCCATCGGCGCTTTTCTCGAGGCTCTCCCACGTTTTGAGCCGGAGTTTGTCACCGCTACTCAGCCGAGATTCCTCCCCTGATTTCTCGCAATATTTTCTCTTATTTTTCGCTTGACAAATTAAATAACATGTGTATAATATTGCTCAGGTAACCCGCCTCGCGTTCGCGGCCGGCCTCCTTGTCGGCCTTTGCTCCATGGCGTCATCCATATCTCGCTGAAAAAGGGCTATTTCTGATGCCTTTCCTCATTCCGCACCTCGCTCCGCTCTCCACGCCCAATTTCTTCCTCTCCACCTACCCACAACTACCTCGTCTCGCGCTTCCATTGCTATTCACTATTCACCATTCACTTTTCACTATGCCCTTTGTTTTGATATTCTTACCAACTCTTTGGCCTCCGCGAGAACGCTATCCCCTTTCTTTTCAACCAAATCCACACTCTTTCCGCAAAACACCCGGGGTGGGGTACCTTCCCCTGCCGAGCTCGCGACACCAATCAGCCGCATCCTGCCATGTAACTCCTCCCGCAAGCTCTTCGCCTTCAATAGTTTGCGCACAGTTTCCGTCACCACGGAGGGGGTGGGGTCTTCATCCGGCCGAGGCTTGGCCGCCCTCGTTACGTTCGGCCGAGGCCAACGCCGGCCTTCCCCTTCATTTCAACCTTCAACTTTCGACTCTCAACCCCCTCCTCCCTCGCGGATCACGGAGCATGAGTCACTTATGCCTGAATCCTTAGCCACCCAACGCACGCCGCTTCGCAATGGTATAAACAACCTCGTGCCGCTCTCTCTCTCCAGCGAAGTCCGCATGATCAAAGGCGTCGGCCCACAGCGCGCCGAACTGCTTGCCAAACGCGGCATCTTCACCTTCGAAGATTTGCTCGCGTATCTGCCCTTTCGTTACGAAGATCGCATTCACTTCACCAGTGTAAAAGACATGCAGCCCGGCGGAGTCTACACCGTTCGCGCGCGCGTCATGAGCGGCCAAGCCATTCCCAACAAGCACGCTTACAACGCGATCTACCATTTACTCGTGCAAGATTCCGCTGGCGGTTTGCTGCCATGCAAATTTTTTCATTCCGGTTATCTCGAAGATCGCCTCAAGCCCGGCCAGCAACTCGTTCTGCACGGCCGCATCGAAGTCGACAAGATGCGTCCCGCGCGCCTCGAAATGGTCAATCCGCAACTCGAGTTGCTCAGCAACCACGCTGGCGCGTCCGAATCGGACTCCGCGGATTCCGCTGCTGCGAATCCCGCTTCCGGAGACTCAGGGCCCGGCGATTCCAACTCTTCTGATTCCACCGAAGTCGGCCGCATCGTGCCCATTTACGAAGCCATCGGCGCCTTCGGCTCGCGCCAGCTTCGCCGCGCCATGTACGCCGCTGTGCAATCACTTTCGGAAAATGGCAACGTTCCGGAGATTCTTCCCGCTGAACTGCGCGCGCGCCTGCACTTTCCGGCGCGGCGCGATGCGCTCATTCACGCGCATTTCCCCGAACCGGACGAATCGCTCGACGCACTCAATACGTTCTCCACCCCCTCGCAGCAGCGCCTCATCTTTGAAGAATTCTTTCTCTATCAACTCAGTCTCGCGCTCGATCGCCGCGCCGTCCGCAAAGAAAACGCCATTCCCTTCAAGCTGCGCGAAGATCGCATCCGCGAAGCAGTCAAACGCATCCTCCCGTTCAAGCCCACCAACGCGCAAAAACGCGTTGTAAAAGAAATCGCCGACGATCTGGAAAAGCCCGCGCCGATGAACCGCCTCCTCCAGGGCGACGTCGGCTCCGGCAAAACTATCGTCGCGCTGCAAGCCGCCGTTATCGCCATCGAAAACGGCTGCCAGACCGCGCTCATGGCGCCCACCGAAATTCTCGCCGTGCAGCACTTTCTTTCCGCGCGCCGCGTCCTCGCTCCCGGCAACTATAGCGTCGAGCTGCTCATCTCCGGCATGAAGCACGCTGACAAAGCCGCCGCGCTCGAACGCATCCGCACCGGCGAAGCGCAACTCGTCGTCGGCACGCACGCGCTCATCGAAGATCAGGTCCAGTTCGCGCGCCTCGGCTTTGCCGCCATTGACGAGCAGCACCGCTTCGGCGTCCTCCAGCGCAAACGCCTCATGGACAAAGCCGCCGCGCACGGCCACGCGCCGCACGTTCTCGTCCTCACCGCCACGCCGATTCCGCGCACGCTTTCGCTCACGCTGTACGGCGATCTAGATGTCTCCATCCTCGACGAGCTGCCGCCCGGCCGCACGCCCATCCAGACGCGCCTCACGTCCGAGCCGCATCTCAAAGGCGTCTGGGATTTTGTCGGCCGCGAAGTAGCCGCCAGCCATCAGGCCTACATCGTGTATCCAGTGATCGAGGAATCGAAACTCGAACTCAAAGCCGCGATGGAAGAATACGAGCGCCTCTCGAAAACTGTTTTCCCAAAATTGAAATTGGGACTGCTGCACGGACGTTTATCGAGCGAAGAAAAAGACGACGTGATGCAACGCTTCCGCAAAAACGAAATTCAGATTCTAGTTTCCACCACGGTCATCGAAGTCGGCGTCGACGTCCCCAACGCCACCGTCATGGTCATCGAGCACGCCGAACGCTTCGGCCTCGCCCAGCTTCACCAACTCCGCGGACGCATCGGCCGCGGCGCCGCCAAATCCCACTGCATTCTCGTCGGCCCCATGCGCATGACCGACGACGCGCAAGCCCGGCTCAGCGCCATGGTCGAAACCAACGATGGCTTCAAAATCGCCGAAACCGATCTAAATCTCCGCGGTCCCGGCGAATTCTTCGGTACCCGCCAATCCGGCGACTTAGGCTTCCACATCGCCAACCCGCTCCGCGACAAATCCGTCCTTGAGTCGGCCCGCCGCGAAGCCTTCCAACTAGTAGAAGACGCGGCGCATTCCGCGCAGCTAAAACGCACCCTGGCGCAACTCCCCCAAGAATGGCAACGCCGCTACCACCTAGCGAGAATCGGATGACGGCCGCTTGATGAGAATCGGAGATCGACGATAGTCTTCAGTGGAGAGACAGAATGTCCAAAAAGAAAACGCCGCAAGAAAAAAAGGAAGCCGCCTACGAGAAGGATCACTACACGTTCGCATGGCACTCGCCGCACAGCTTTCGCAAGGGTTGGAACAAAAAGAAGAAGAATGCGAATCGTGTTATCCGAAGAAAGTCCAAGGGTCTCTTGCATGCGGTTCAAAATTCCACATGTGAAGACTTAGGTCCCGAGCATGAGTGCCTCACGGCTGAATTGTTCCGGAAAGGGCTCAGTCGCAAACGGCTTCTCAAAACCGGAGTTGTCAACCTACGGGAAAAAATCAAAACAAAGAAAGAATATCGAGAAAGCAGCTGGAATCTCAACGCGCGTTCGCGGGCTGGCAGAATGGAGGGGTTTCGGAGGTTTTTAGCTCAACTAATTAGCGATGCAGAGTA
>Ga0335073_10003788_pt1 | contig 21122 bp, 22 predicted proteins | sample Lox_Sample_22_FD_207093 | JGI IMG/M metagenome (GOLD analysis project Ga0335073, IMG submission 207093) | Soil microbial communities from Loxahatchee National Wildlife Refuge, Florida, United States - Lox_Sample_2.2 | ecosystem: Environmental > Terrestrial > Soil > Wetlands | place: USA...
CGCGCGCAGCGGCTCGGGGTTCTTCATCCCGAGCGGGCCTTCGCAGAGCGGCCGCTTGATGCCGAGGCCGCGGCTGGCCGTCTTCATGAAGTCGGGAAAATCCAGCATGTCGCGCGCCACGGTGCCCGGCCCGCTTCCCGAATATCCCGCAAGGCGATCGGCGAGATAGGTGGAATAGGCGATCTTCCCCATCTCGCCATCGCTGACGAAGTCGAGGCCGATCGCCACCTGACGCTGCACCGTCTCCTTGACAGCGTCGGTCAACAGGCGATCGAACTCGACCTGATCGACCGGCTTGCCGGCGTCCTTGTCGAGCAGCATCGCGCGTAGCCCCGGCGGCCGCGGCAGGCTGCCGACATGGGTCGTGAGGATGCGGCCCTCGTGCGTCGGCATCGCTTCAGTGCTTTGGCGTGTGCTTTTCAAGGAACGCCAGCACGGCGCGGCGCTGGTCGGCGGTGTGCGCGGGGCTCTTCCACTCCTTCAGCATTTCGCAATTCGGCAGCAGCTTCGCGACCTCGAGCCCGATCACCTCGGGATGCGGCTTGTCGTTGCCTGGCAGCACCAGGCACGGCACCTCGCAGCGGCGCACGAAATCCCGCGTGACGCTGAAGACGAAATCGCCGCCCCACATGCGCTTGCCGAAGGCGGTGAGCGCCGCGGGCTCGAGCTCGGGCCGGGTGGCGCGGAGCTCCTTCGCCCATTCCGCGAATCCATCGGGGAAATATGTCGGAAATTCGGGATTGAGCCCGATCGGATTCTGCAGCACCGCACCGGCGATCCGGTCGCGCGCGATTTCGTTGAGCGTAAGGCAGAAGCTCGACCCGATGCAGCCACCAAGCGTGTGGCAGCGCCTGACACCGAGATGATCCAGAAGCGCGAGCTGATCGCCCGCATAAGTGTGCCAGCCATCCTCGGCCGCGATGCGGCCCTTGGATTGGCCGGCATTGCGCTGATCCATGGCGATGACGCGATAGCGCGAGGCCAGCACGTCGGTCCAATCCGACCACGCGCGTTGACCGCCCTCTGCGGGCGCGTGCCACATCGAGATGTTCGAGCGCATCCCGCCCGGCGCAAACAGCAGGATCGGGAAGCCCGAACCATATTCTTCGTAGTAGATCTCGGCGTCCGCACGCTTCAATACCGGCATCGCTCCCTCCCAACCTTCAGGGCCGATGCCGGGAGAATACGGGTTCGCCTACCGCCAATCGAGTCCGATATCGAGCGCCACCGTGCTGTGCGTCAGGGCGCCGCTCGACAGAAGATCGACCCCGGTCGCCGCCACCTCGCGCGCGGTCTCGCGCGTGATCCGGCCCGACGCCTCGGTGACCATGCGGCCCGCGACCAGGCCCACCGCGCGCCGCATCTCGTCGAAATTCATGTTGTCGAGCAGCACCGCGTCGATCTTGAGCGCCAGCGCCGCCTCGAGCTGCGCCAAGGTATCGACTTCGAGCTCGATCTTCACGAGATGGCCGATTGCGCCGCGCACGCGCGCCACCGCCTCTTCGAGGTTGCCGGCCGCGGCGATGTGGTTGTCCTTGATGAGGACGCCGTCATCGAGGCCGAAACGGTGGTTGAAGCCGCCGCCGACGCGGACCGCGTATTTCTGAATGGCGCGCAGGCCCGGAAGGGTCTTGCGCGTGCAGACGACGCGCGCTCGGGTGCCCTTGACGGCCGCGACGATTGCCGCCGTCGCCGAAGCGATGCCCGAGAGATGGCAGAGGAAATTGAGCGCCACGCGCTCGCCCGTGAGGATGCCGCGCGTCGGGCCCGAGATGTTGGCGATGGTCTCGCCCTTGGCGACCGCGCTGCCATCGGGCCGCAGCACCTCCGCTTCGATCCCGGGATCGATGAGGCGGAACGCCATGATTGCAAGGTCGAGACCGGCGACGACGCCCGGGTTGCGCGCGACCAAGGCGGTTTCGGCGCGCGCGTGGGCCGGCACGATCGCATCGGTCGTGATGTCGCCGGCGCGGCCCAGATCCTCCAAGAGCCCCGCCCGCACCAAGGGCTCGATCATGATGGCGGGAAGCGGTGGGATCGTCATGGGATCAGACCGCCAGCATGCGCTCGACCGCGCGGCGCGCGGGAGCGGCGATTTCGGACGCGATCTCCACCTGATGCGTCATCGTCTCGAGCGCGTGGCGGATATTCGCGAGCGTGATCCGCTTCATGTGCGGACAAAGATTGCACGGCCGCACGAACTCGGTCCCCGGGTGGGCGAGCGCGAGATTGTCGCTCATCGAGCATTCGGTGACGAGGACGACGCGGCGCGGCGCGCGGTCCCCGACATACTGCGTCATCGCGGCGGTCGAGCCCGAAAAATCCGCCGCCGCCACGACCTCGGGCGGGCATTCGGGATGGGCCAGCACGACGACCCCCGGATGCTGCTCGCGCAAGGTGGCGATCTCCGCCGCGGTGAAGCGTTCGTGCACCTCGCAATGGCCGGCCCAGGCGATGATCTCCACCCCGGTCTCGGCCGCGATGTTCTTCGCGAGATATTCGTCGGGCAGCATGATGACGCGCGGCACGCCGAGGGATTCGACGATCTTCTTCGCGTTGCCCGAGGTGCAGCAGATGTCGGATGCGGCCTTCACCGCGGCCGAACTGTTGACGTAGGTGACGACCGGCACGCCCGGATAGCGCTCGCGCAGGAGCCGCACGTCGGCGGCCGTGATCGAGGCGGCGAGCGAGCAGCCCGCGCGCCGATCGGGGATCAGCACGGTCTTCTCGGGATTGAGGAGCTTTGCCGTCTCGGCCATGAACTCGACGCCGGCGAGCACGATGACGCGCGCGTCGGTCTTCATTGCCTCGCGCGCCAGCGCAAGGCTGTCGCCGGTGATATCGGAAACGCAGTGGAAGATTTCCGGCGTCTGATAATTATGCGCGAGGATGACCGCGTCGCGCCGGCGCTTAAGGTCCGCGATCGCCGCGATGTCGGCGGCGAAGACCGGCCACTCCATGGGAGGCACGGCGCTCCGAACGCGCTCCCACAAGGGTGCGGTCCGGGCAATGAGGTCGCGGTCCAACGTATCTGGCATGGCCTCACCCTATATGCTCAACTTGAGCATAATTTTGCGTTAAAGAAACGGGCGTTAAAGCCCGCGTGCATTAACCCTTATACTAACATTGAGTATAAGCATGTCAAGCCCGAAATGCGTAGGCTTTGCGGGATTGCCCGGATGCAGGGCCGCGCAACATTCGGTCCTTCTCGGCCGCAGCGCGCACTATTCTGCCGCGTGCGCCCGCGCTAAAGGAATAGGGTCACACCGGGCGGAGGGACCTCGTGAAATTCTCGGTCTTCAACGGCATGCCCTATGGCCGGATCCGCGACCGGGCCGGCATCTGGCCGGTGCCGAACCGCAATTTCGAGCCCGCCCAGGCGATGGATGCGGTGAAGCGCTGTCTCGACGAGGTCGAGCTCGAGGACGAGCTTGGCTATGACTGGATCGCCTGCGCCGAACATCATTACTCGCCCTTCAATCTCGCACCCAACGTCACCGTGCTGGCCGCGACCTTGGTGCAGCGCGTCAAGCGGGCCAAGATCGCGATCCTGGGCGCGCTCATCCCGCTGACCGGCAATCCCGTCCGCATCGCCGAGGAATATGCGATGATCGACACGCTGTCGGGCGGGCGGCTGATCGCCGGGCTGTTGCGCGGCGCACCCTACGAGTATCTCGTCTACAACGTTCCGCCGTCGGAATCGCGCTCGCGCTTCGAGGAGGGCTGGGACCTCATCCTGCGCGCCTGGACCGACACGATGCCGTTCGGCTGGGAAGGGCGGCATTACCATTACCGCCATGTGTCGATCTGGCCGCGCCCGATACAGCAGCCGACGCCGCCCATCTATGTCTCCGGCTCGAGCCGGGAATCCGGCACGTTCGCCGCGAAGAAGCGCGTGGGACTGGGCCTGGCGTTCACCAACCTCGCGCTCGCCGCCGAGGCCGCGCGGCATTATCGCGCCGAGGCGGAAGCGGAAGGCTGGACCCCCGCGCCCGAGCAGATCATCTATCAATTGCCGGTGGCGGTCGCCGACACCGACGCGGTGGCATTCGACATGGTGCGGCCCCAGTTCGAGCATGGCGTCGTCACGGGCGCGCTGGTCGCCGCCAACGCGCTCGTGTCGGGCTCGGGCTTTTTCGGCACGAGCGACGTCAAGTTGAAGGCACGCTTCGCCGATCTTGCCGCCGACGATCCGCGCTCGGTCGAAGAAGCGGTCGAACGCGGCACCATGCTCGTAGGCGGCCCCGACACGGTCGCAAAGCAGGTGGCGCGCCTGCGCCGCGAGATCGGCTGCGGGGTCCTCAATCTGATCTTCGAGCGCGGCGGTCCGCCCGACGCGAAGCGCCGCTCGATCGAGCTTTTCGCGCGCGAAGTCATGCCTCAGGTACGCGCGCTGTGAGCGGCGAGATGGTGATCCTGTCGCTCGGCACCGCCGACACTCTGGCAGCGCTCGCGAAACGCCATCGCGTCATCGCACCGAAGCCGGGCGAGGCACCGGCGAGCCTCGTGACGCAAGCGACGCATATCGTGGCCGAAGGCGCCGCGGCCTCTCTTGCCTGCCAGCTGGCGCTGAGCCACGCGGGCCTCGTCGAAAGTCTCGTCCTCTCGGCGCCGGAATCCGCCGACGATACCCTTCTCGCGCGGCTGGGCGAGATCAAGGCGCCCTGCCTTTTGCTGCTCGGCAGCAAGGCGCCGGAGAGGCTGCACGCCGCGATGGCGGCCTATCAGCAGCGTCTGCCGCGCGCGACGCGCATCCTCATCTATGGCGGCGAACGCGACCTGGCGACGGAGCCTGCGTGGGGCCGCCTCGTCACCGACTTCATCGACCGCGGCGAGCGCTTCGTCGTGAACCCGGGTCCGCAATCCTAATACCAGATCTCCATCGCGAGCCCGCGCGCGTCGGCCACAGGCGGAGAATCGACCCGGCGCGGATCGCGCGCGACGCTCGCAAGGACGCAGGCGTCGAACAAATCGTCAGGCTGAGCGCCGGTCCCTGTGAGCGTGCCGACCCAATCGTCGAGCTCGCGAAACCCCGCGCGGGCGAGGAGATCGCGCCGCTGCATCCGTCCCGACCGCCCCTTCTTGTTCGGTAATGCCTCACCGCCATTGAGGCGCCGGAACGCAAGCTCGGGATGCGCCTCGAGCAGCCGGGATTGCCGCGCGGGCGTGATCACCCGGTCGATCTCGGCGATCTTGGGAAGGATGTTCCAAAGCTGCACCGAAAGACCCTTGCCGTCCTTTTTGGCCCAGCGGTTGGCGGCGTCATAGTCGGCGCAGGCGAGCAGCGGCCGGCGCGCGCCCAGGAACACGCGCGAGCGGCAGGAACCCAGCATTTGGCGCGCCTTCAGATCGCACGCGCGATAGCCGCTGTCGGGGAGGCCGATCGGCATGTCGACGAGGGCGCGGCCGGCGCCAAGCCGCTCGATCTCGGCGAAGTGCCGCACGATCGCGAACCGCCGTTCGCGCCCGTCGATCGTCACCACGACCCAGCCGCCGCGGCATCCGTCGATCCCGGCGAAAATCATAAGGCGTCGAAGGCTCAGTATCCCGGCTTGGCGAAGCTTTGCGGGGCGGGGTCGATGACGGTCGACCCGGCGCGGTGCACCTCGAGCACGGCGAGGCCGCGCTCGGCCACCCCGTCCGCGCGCAGGCGGAAAATCCCGTTGAGCCCGGAAAAGCCGTTGGGATTGGTGATCGCGCCTGCCGAAAAGTCGCCGCCGGGCTGCGCCTTCGCCAGCACCGCCGCGAGCGCCGCCGCGTCATAGCCCAAGGTCGCAAGGAACGGCGGGTCGGCCTGGTACAGCGATTTGTACCGCGCCTCGAAATCGGCGCGCGTCTGTGGCGCGGGGGCGGCATACCATCCGCCTTCAAGCGACGGCTCGGAGCCGAGGCTCTGATCCGCCCATAGTCCAGTGCCGAGGAATTTCACCTTGTCGGGATCGATGCTGTTGAAAGCGAGGAGCGACGCGATCGACCGCAGCTTGGTGCCGCCTTCCGGGATCAGCACCGCGTCGGGATTGTTGGCGGCGGCCGCAAAGGCCTTCACCGCCGTCCCGAAATCCGTCGTCGCGGGATCATAGCGCGAGACGGTGCCGACGCTCGCGCCGGCAAGCTGCGCCGATTGCTTCAGCGCCGCGACGGCGATGTCGCCATAAGGGCTCGACGGCGCCAACGCGGCGAAATTGTTGCGGCCGTGCGCATGCGCGTAGACGACCACGCGCTCGATCTCCTGGCGCGGATCGAACCCCAGGAGCCAGGTGCCGCCGCCCGCGAGCGAGATCGTGTTGGAGAACGCGATCATCGGCACGTTGGCGCCGGCCGCCACCGGCTTTGCCGCCTCGACCTCGGCGGCCAGCAGCGGCCCCAGGATGAGCCGCGCGCCGGCATCGATCGCCGCATGCGCCGCGGCCGCCGCCGTCGTTGCGGTGCCGCCGCTGTCGCGCACGAGCAATTGAAGCTGCTCGCTGCCGCCGTCGAAGAGCGCCATCTGCGCGGCGTTGAGGAGCGCCTGCCCGATCGCGGCGTTGGCGCCCGACAGCGGCAGGATGATCGCGACCTCGATCTTGCCGTTTGCCGGCACCGGGGCGGGCGCGGGCGTCACCGCCTGCGGCGGCGGCACCGGCACGAGCTCCGGCTCTTGCACCGGCGGCGGCGCGGGCGGCGGCGGTTGCGGCTGCGTGCTGCGGCCCGTTAGGCTACAGCCGGCAAGCGCCAACGCAGCCGCAACAAGCACAAAAGCGGGTCGCAGGCGCGAGCGGCGGAGCGAGTTCACGCGATGTCCCTCGATGCAAAGGCGAGCCCGGAGCCTATCGGCCCAAGGGAGCCAAGTAAACCGGCGGACGCGCCGCTCCAACCGGGGCTCTATCTCGTGGCGACGCCGATCGGCAATCTCGAGGACATCACGCTGCGGGCGCTTCGCGTGCTGCGGGGTGCGGAGATCATCGCCTGCGAGGATACGCGGGTCAGCGCCAAACTATGCGCCGCCCATGGTATTTCGACGCGGCGGGTCGCCTATCACGATCACAATGCCGAGCGGATGGGACCGATGCTGGTCGCGCGGATCCAGGCGGGCGCAGCGGTCGCCCTGATTTCGGATGCCGGGATGCCGCTCGTTTCCGATCCGGGCTTCTCGCTGGTCCGCGCGGCGGTTTCGGCGGGATGTGCGGTGACCGTGGTCCCGGGCGCGTCGGCGCCGCTCGCGGCGCTCGTGCTGTCGGGCCTGCCATCCGACAAATTCCTTTTCGCGGGCTTCTTGCCGGCGCGCGAGGCGGCGCGGCGCCGCGCGCTTGCCGAGCTTGCCGCCGTGCCGGCGAGCCTCGTCTTCCTCGAAACCGCGCCCCGGCTTGCGGCCGCGCTCGCGGATATGGAGGCCATGTTGGGCGACCGCCCGGCCGCGGTTGCCCGCGAGCTCACGAAGCTGCACGAGGAGGTACGCCGCGCGCCGCTTGGCGAGCTCGCGCGCCATTACCGCGACGCGGGTCCGCCCAAAGGCGAGATCGTGGTGGTGACGGCGCCGCCCGGCGCCGATGCGGGTGCCGTGTCCGAGGCCGCGATTGAGGACGCGCTGACCGCTGCTCTTGCGAGCATGAGCGTGCGCGATGCAAGCGAAACGGTCGCATCGGCCTTGGGCCTGCCGCGCCGCGCCGTCTATGCCCGCGCGCTTGCGCGCGCCGGCCGCGCCCGATGAGACGGGATCGCCGCCGGGCGCATCGCCGGGGGCACCTCGCCGAATGGCTCTGCCTTTGGCATTTGCGCTGCAAGGGCTATCGCGTCCTTGCGCGGCGCTATCGCGTGCCGGTGGGCGAGATCGACCTGATCGTCCGGCGCGGCCGCGTGCTCGTGGCGGTCGAGGTCAAGGCGCGCGCTGATTGGGACGCCGCCGCGGCTTCGATCCAGGGCCGGCAGCGACGCCGGATCGCCCGCGCGCTCGAACAGTTCCGTGGTTCGCGGCCCGATCTCGCCACGCTCGATGCGCGCTTCGACGTGATGCTGGTCGTGCCGCGGCGATTGCCGCGTCACCTCGCCGACGCGTGGCGTGCCGAGCGCTAGCAAGGCGCACGAAGGATCGTCGTGGTCGGGTGCAACTCAACTTGCCTTCCGCGACGGCGTGAGCGGCAGGTCCAGTTCCACGCGATCATGCATCACCTTGGGCGTGATTCGACCTCGCTCGCCGCGTTCGAGTCGGACAAGACCATAACCCTCCATGGTTCGTAGCGTGCGCGACAAATTGGATTTGGCTTTGCCGGTGATCCGGGCCAACTCGTCGAGCGAACCGGGCGCCTTGTCGGCAATGATCCGCAACAGGTCACGGTTACCAGCCGACAGGATCTTGGCAAAGGATTCCGTCGACGTGAACCAGACCTTCGGCTCATCGGGAGGTACGCGACGCTCGCCACGAGCCACGGCCATGGTACGCGCCTTCATCTCTTCGAAGCTGGCGATGCCAACTTTCAATGTGCTCATGGGATCACTCCTCTTTCCCGCAACACCGCGTCCACGGTCTCCCAGAAATCAACGAGCAGCGTTGCCGCGTCCCGATATTCGTAGGGCTTGACGGTGCGCAGCCGGTGGCGGTGATCCTGTGGCTCTCCCCGCTTCGGGATGGGCATTGTCGAACCCGACGAGCCGCTCGCCGCCCGGGCCGTGCAAGGTGAGCGAGTAGTCGATGCCATGCGGCTTTTCCGGCGACATGCGCACGCGCGTCACCACGAAACGGACCCAATGTCCGCCCTCGGGATCGACCACGAGGACATTCCCATCGAGATCGAGAAGCGCATCAAGCGTCGGATCACGCCGTTCCGGCACGACATACAGTTATCATACTGAAGCAACGTTGACAAGCCGTAGTCTTGTCAGCGGCCTGGGCCGCTGCCGCAATATCGCCGAATGCCGACTCTGCCTCGAAAATGCCCCAAAGGCGCCCTTTCGCGGTCGCATCGCGCGCGCAACAATCATCGGCCGAACGCTCGGTCCGGAGAGTCTCTTTGTCCTCACGCGCGATCCTGACGACGCTGCTTTGCGCCGTGCTTGCGGCTCCTTTGGGCGGCTGCCTGGTAGCGGCGGTCGGGGCGGCGGGCGCGGGCGGCGGATATGAGCTGAGCGCCGAGCGGTCCTTCTCCGACACGGCAAAGGACGCGGGCATCGCCGCGGTCGTGCAGAAATCGTGGCGCGACTACAACCTCCAAATGTCCGAGGATTTGGGCTGCACGGTCTATGAGGGCCGCGTGCTCCTCACCGGCGAGGTGCCGAACGAGGATTGGCGCGCCGAAGCGGTGAAGCGCACCTGGCAGGTCGATGGCGTCAAGGCGGTCTATGACGAAATCCAGATCGGCCCCGAGGAGGTCTTCACCCAGGACGTGGGCGACGACACGATCACGACGAAGCTCACGACGCAGTTGAAGTTCGATGCCGACGTGAAGTCGATCAACTACACGATCACGACCGTGAGGGGCGTGGTCTATCTGATGGGGACGGCGCGCAGCCAACAGGAGCTCGACCGCGTCGTCGATCACGCGCGCAACATCGCCGATGTGAAACGCGTCGTGTCCTATGTGACGATCCGCACCGGCGAGCCGGCGAAGCCCGAGGAGGCCGAGAATCCGCCGCCGGGTCCCCCGCCGCCACCGCCCCCACCCATGGAAGCCGCGCCGCCGCCCGACAGCGGTCCCCCCGTCTCGCGGCCGGCGCCATCATCGGGCATCCAGGTCACGCCGCTGCAATAGTGCTGCAACGGAGCCGCCGTCGCTCCTCCTCTTGCGAGCCCGGTGCGCGATCCCCGATACTCGCGCGCCGCACGCCCTTGAGGAGCAGGACGCATGGGACTCGCCGTCGCGATTCAGATGGACCCGATCGAGTCCATCAATATCGACGCCGACTCGACGTTCGTGCTGGCACTCGAGGCGCAGACGCGTGAGCATCGTCTTTATCACTATCTGCCGCGCCATCTGACGCTCGAGAACGGCAAGCTCCGCGCCAAGGCGCGCCCGCTCGAGGTGCGGCGCGAAGCGGGACGGCATCACAGTTTCGGCCCGGTCGAGCTGCTCGACCTCGCCACCATGGACGTGATCTTGATGCGGCAGGATCCGCCGTTCGACATGGCGTACATCACGGCAACCCACCTGCTCGAGCATGTGAGCGATCGGGTCCTGGTGGTGAACGATCCGACCAGCGTGCGCAACGCGCCGGAAAAACTGGTGGCGACGCGGTTTCCCGAACTGATGCCGCCGACGCTCGTCACCAGCGACCGCGACGAAATCGTCGAGTTCCGCGCCCGCCACGGCGAGATCATCCTGAAGCCGCTGTTCGGCAATGGCGGCGCCGGCGTGTTCCGCCTTGGCCCCCAGGACGAGAATCTCAACGCGCTGCTCGAGCTTTTCACCGTGCTCTATCGCGAGCCGATCATGGTGCAGCGTTATCTGCCGGCGGTGCGCCAAGGCGACAAGCGCATCATCCTGATCGAGGGAGAGCCGGTTGGCGCCGTCAACCGCGTGCCGTCGGCGGGCGAGGCGCGCGCCAATCTTCACGTCGGCGGCCGCGCCACGAAGTCGGAGCTCACCGCCCGCGAGCGTGAGATCTGCGCCGCCATCGGCCCGATGCTGCGCGAGGAAGGGCTTCTCATGGTGGGGATCGACGTGATCGGCGATCACCTCACCGAGATCAACGTCACCTCGCCGACCGGTCTGCAAGAGATCAATCGCCTCGACGGCGTGCGGCTCGAGACGCTCGTGTGGGACGCGATCGAGGCGCGGCACAGGGCGCGACACGCCGGCTAGCGCCAATTCCCTTCTTCCGGGCAATTATTGGCGTGCCGAAGGAAGGCCTGTGAATCGGCCGCGCGCGATCCCACTTTGAACCAATGGTGGCGTGGGACTGTTTTGGGACATGTCGGCTAATGTTCGCAAAAGGAGGCCAGCGTGAGGCGTGTCATCACCTTGGCGCTGCTGATCGGCGGCGCTGTGCCGGCGCTTGTGGGGTGCGACGGCCCGGGGCCGCATTACGCGGCTTATCCGTTCCGTAATTATGGCGGTTTCTCGTCCGGCGCGAATTGCGGTCAGGCGCGCGACTGTCCCGGGTCGGCGGGTGCACCTTATCCCATACAGTCGAACTATTGATCGATCTTTGAAGGTGCCGGACGATCTGCGTCAGCTTTCCTTGGCGTGGTCGGATTGGAGCTGGATGTAGTTTTCGATCCCGATCCTCGGAATGAGATCGAGCTGCGTCTCGATGAAGTCGATCGAGTGCTCTTCCGCTTCGAGAATGTCTTCGAACAGCTCGCGCGTCACGAAATCGCGGACCTGCTCGCTATCGGCGATCGCGACGCGGAGGTCGGCTGCGTTCTTCTGCTCGAGCTTCAGGTCGCACTCCAGTACCTCCTGCACGGATTCGCCGATCAGCAGCTTGTCCAGCTCTTGCAGGTTGGGCAGCCCTTCGAGGAACAGGATGCGCTCGATGAGCCGATCGGCGTGCTTCATCTCGTCGATCGATTCCTTGTACTCGTAGGCGCCGAGCTTGGTCACGCCCCAGTTCCTCAGCATGCGGGCGTGCAGGAAGTACTGATTGATCGCGGTGAGCTCGTTGCGCAGAATTTGGTTGAGGTGCACCAGCACCTTGGCGTCGCCGCGCATCCCGGACCTCCTCGTCTCAGAGGAGCGGCATCTAGAGGGCGGTGGCCTCGGCCGTCAACCGCTCGACAGTGGTGGCACGGACAATGTCACGCACCATCGGCACGCATTTGCCGCAGGACGGCTGTACGCCCAGGCCGCGATAGAGCCCCGCCACCGTGCCGTCGCAGTCCGGAGCGATGCGGCGCACCTGTCCGTCCGTAAAGGCGTGGCACACACAGACATACATCAGGGGCTCCCGCGCACTGCGATTGACTCGCAGGCGCATGTCTATTGCAAGTCATTCGCAATTGCAAGGCCGGTTCTGTGCCGCCGGCCTGCGGTTGGTTGTCGCGGAGGGAATCGGCCGATAAATGCAATTGATAGGCATTCGCACGGCTGCTACATCGGGCCGGCGGCATTTGGCGAGGCGAGACAATGAAGCATTGGATTTGGGCCTTTGGAGCGGCGGGTCTGTGCGCCCTCGCGTTGGCATCCGGAGGCGTGGCCGCCGATCCGGCCGCGATCGATGTCGTCATCAAGGATCACCATTTCGTTCCGGCGGAAATCCATGTTCGGACCGGCCAGCCGACCATCCTCACCATCCGCAACCAGGACGCGACGCCCGAAGAATTCGATTCCACCGCCCTCAAAATGGAGAAGGTCATCGCCGGCGACAGCTATGGGACGATCCGGCTGCGCCCCCTTGGCCCCGGCCGCTATCCCTTTATGGGCGAGTTTCATTCCGACACCGCCCAAGGCGTCGTGATTTCGGAATAGGTCGGCGCCAAGCTTAGCGCGAATGCGAATCATTTGCATTGCAAATGCGAATGCGAAGCGTTAGCGTCTGCTCAGCCACTTTCGGGGGATAGACATTGAGCCCTAATCGCGCCGCCTCACGCCTCCTTCCTGCCGCCGGAGCCGCGATCGGGCTCTTGTGGGCGGGCTCCACCGCAGCGGCGCCGCCCCCGCTCCAAGTCCCGACCGAGGAGCAGCTTCAGCCCGGCGCCCCGGGCCAAGGCGGGCTGACCAGCTACATCCAGGGATTGTCGCGCAGCAACTTCCTGCTTGGCGACATGGATGGCTTGCGGCCCTTCCTCAGCCGCTATGGCATTTCCTTCGCGCTGCAGGAGACGAGCGAGATCCTGGGCAACGTCACGGGCGGCAGCGCCACAGGCGCCGACTATGACGGGCTCACGCAAATGCTGGTGCAGCTCGACACGCAGCGGGCCTTCAACCTTCATGGCGGGCTCTTCAATGTCAGCGCGCTGCAGTATCACGGCCGCAGCCTGAGCAGCGATCACCTCCTGACCTTGCAGACCGCGAGCGGCATCGAGGCCGACCGCGCCACCCGCCTCTGGGAGCTTTGGTACCAGCAGAAATTCCTGCAGGAGGACCGGCTCGACATCAAGGTCGGCCAGCAGAGCCTCGATCAGGAATTCATGGTCAGCGACAACGCCTTGCTGTTCGTCAACACGATGTTCGGCTGGCCGATGGTGCCGTCGGCGGACCTGCCCGGCGGCGGCCCCGCCTATCCGCTATCGGCGCTGGGCGTCAGGGCCCGATGGCGGCCGATCGACCCGCTGAACGTCCTGGTGGGCGTCTATAACGGCAGCCCGGTTTCGGTGAATTCGGGCGATCCGCAAATGCAGAACCCGTCGGGCACGAGCTTCCCCTTGAATGGCGGCATGCTCGCGATCGCCGAGATCCAATACTCCTATCCCTCGCTCGGGACGATGCTGTACGCCGATCAGCCGGAGCCGCTGGCCCGCACCTACAAATTGGGCATGTGGTACGACAGCGAGCCATTCGCCGATCTGCGCTATGACAGTCTCGGCCAATCGCTCGCCAGCCCGCTCACGACCGGCGTGCCGAATTCCCATCGCGGCGACTACAGCATTTACGCCGTGGCCGATCAGCTCGTGTGGGTCGATCCGGACGAGGCCGACCGCACCTTCAACCTTTTCGCCCGCGTGATGGGCACGCCCGAAGTGAACCGCAACCTGATCGATGCGAGCGCCAATCTGGGCTTCAATTTCCACGAGCCGATCCTGCATCGCGACGATGACAGCTTCGGCATGGGGCTTGGCTATGCGCATGTGAGCGCGCGTGCGAGTGGGCTCGACAACGACACGGCCTTCTTCACCGGCGCCTTCACGCCCGCGCGCCGCAACGAGACATTCATCGAGGCGACCTACCAATACCAGGTCGCGCCCTGGTGGCAGCTCCAGCCCGATATCCAGTATGTGTTCAACCCCGGCGCCGGGGTCGCCAACCCCAACGCTCCGACCCAGCGCGTGGGTGACGAGCTGGTGCTGGGCCTACGCACCAACATCCTGTTCTGAGCGCGACCCGCTTGAAGTGGCGCTCTAGCCGAACTAATGTGACTGCAAATCATTCGCATTCTTAACGCGGCCAAGGTCCGCGAGGTATGGGGACAATGAAATACCGGATGCTCGATGGTTTTTATTGCGGGCTCGCCGCCGCCGTTGCGCTCGTCGCGTCAACGGGACTCGCCAGGGCCGACCAGCCGTCAGGCCTATTGGAGACCATTCACAAGCACATCACGCGCACGACCACCGTCACCGACAATGGCGATCTCAACCCCTACGCCGTCATCGTCGCGCCGGTTTCGGCCGGAAAAATCGTCAAGGACGATGTGCTGGTGGACAATTTCAACAACGTCTCGAACCTGCAGGGAACCGGCACGACGATCGTCGACTATAACCCCGCCACCAACAAGATGACCCTGTTCGCGTCGGTGCCTCAGCATCTGCAGCAATGTCCGGGCGGCGTCGGCCTCACGGCGGCAATGACGATGCTGAAAAGCGGCTACGTGATCGCCGGCAGCACGCCCAGCACCGACGGCACCACGCGCACGAGAGGCAATGGATGCCTTTTGGTGTTCGACTCGAACGGTCAGCTCGTCGGCACCTGGTCCGATCCGAACATCAACGGACCGTGGGGCAACATGGCGGTCGTCGATAACGGGACGACGGCGACCCTGTTCGTCAGCATGGCGGGATTCGATGTTCCGGGTCCCGATGTCCGCGATCCCGCGACCGGCTTTCCGGTGACGCTCAACAAAGCGACCGTGCTGCGGCTCGATTTGTCGATCCCGCCCGGATCGCTGCCCAAGATCACCAACGAGACGGTCATCGCCAGCGGCATCGCCCATCGCGCCGACCGGAGCGTCTTTCTGATCGGACCGACCGGCCTCGCGCTCGGCGCCGACAATACGCTCTACGTGTCGGACGCGCTCAACAACCGGGTCATCGCCATCCCCAACGCGACCACGCGCACCGACGATGCCGGGACAGGCCACGTTGTGACCGAAGGCGGCCTTTTGAAGCGGCCGCTGGCGTTGGCCTTGACGTCCGCTGGGCATCTGCTCGTTTGCAACGCGGTCAACGGCGAGCTCGTCGAGGTCAACCCCGCGACCGGCAAACAGCTTTACGCGCAATGGATCGACTCCGATCAGGCGCAATCCCCGCCCGGGAACGGTGACCTGTTCGGCATCGCCATGACTCCCGATGGCAAGGGCTTTTATTACGTCGAGGACGACGTCAACACGCTGATGCAAGCCGCACAATGACAGAATCCGACAACCCGGCCCAGCCGAGCCGCCGCCGCTTCCTCGGCGCGACCGGCAGCCTCGTCGCGCTCGGAAGCACGTCCTATGGCTCGGCCGCGCCGACCGGAACGCCCAAGCACAACGATCAGGTCGAGCCGTTCTGGGGTCCGCATCAAGCCGGGATCGTGACGCCGGCGCAGCGGAGCACCTATTTCGCGGCCTTCGACCTCGCCGCCACGAAGCGCGCAGACGTGATCGCGATGCTGAAGGCCTGGACCAACGCGGCGGCGAGATTGACCGCGGGCAAGCCGGCGGCAACCGCCGAGGCCAGCGCCGACATGCCGGGCGCCGACACCGCCGACACGATGGGGTTGCCGCCATCGCGCCTTACCGTGACGTTCGGGTTCGGACCAGGCCTTTTCGTCAAGGACGGCAAGGACCGCTATGGCCTTGCCGCGCAGCGCCCGGAAGCTTTCGTCGATCTGCCGCGTTTCGTCGGCGACCAGCTGGTCGCGACGCATACCGGCGGCGATGTGTCGGTGCAAGCCTGCGCCGACGACCCACAGGTCGCCTTCCACGCCGTCCGTCAGCTTGGCAGGCTTTCCTACGACGCCGCCGATCTGCGCTGGACGCAGACGGGATTCATGCCGGATTTCGGTCCGGGCGAACGGCCGCGCAATCTGATGGGCTTCAAGGACGGCACCAACAATCCGTCGATCACCGACGCGGCCGCGATGGACAAGGTCGTGTGGGTCGGAAGCGAAGGACCGGACTGGATGCGCGGCGGCAGCTATCTGGTGGCGCGCCGCATCCGTATCGCGCTCGAGCATTGGGACCGCATGAAGGTCGGCTTCCAGGAGCAGACCGTCGGACGGCACAAATATTCGGGCGCGCCGCTCGGCAGGACGAACGAGAAGGACGCGCTCGACCTCGACGCCAAGGACGAGGACGGCAATCTGCTCACGCCCGAGAACGCGCATGTGCGGCTTGCGACCGCGACCACCAACGACGGTGCGCAAATCCTGCGCCGGCCTTATTCCTACAACGATGGGACCAACTTCACCGCCGAGCGCTGGCCGCCCTGGCGGCAGGCCAATGAATACGATGCCGGCCTGTTCTTCATGTGTTACCAGCGCGATCCCAGGACCGGATTCATCAAGATCTTCGAGAACATGTCGAAGTTCGACATGATGAATCAGTTCGTGACCCATGTCGGCGGCGGCATGTTCGCGTGCCCGGGCGGCATCGCGTCCGGCGAATATGTGGGACAGCGTCTCTTCGAGACAGCGTGATACCCGGTCTCTTCGGTCACCGCCCGTTCCTGCTCTATTTCTGGGCCCGGCTCGGCTCCGAGTTCTCGCATCAGATCGGCGCCGTCGCGGTGGGCTGGCAGGTCTATGCCCTGACCCGAAGCGCCGTCGACCTTGGGATCGTCGGGCTCGTCGAATTCATCCCGACGGCGGCGCTCGTCTTCATCGCGGGCCATGCCGCCGACCGGTACGACCGCCGCCGGATGGTGCAGGTCTGCCAAGCCGTGGCGGCGCTCACCGCCGCCTTCCTGGCCTGGGGCAGCTATGCCGGATGGCTCACCGTGCCGGAAATCTTTGCCGCGGTCGCGGTCCTCGGCACCGTCACGGCGTTTGAAAGCCCTGCCGACGCGGCGCTGCTTCCCGGCGTGACGCCGGACGGCCTGTTCCAGCAAGCGACCGCGCTTGCCACCGGCGGCTTTCAGATCGCGATAATCACCGGGCCGGCGCTCGGAGGGATCGCTTACGCCGTGGCGCCGGGCGCACCTTACACGATGATGGCGGGGTTCTGGCTCCTCGCCGCGATCTTGAACGGCGCGATCCGGCTCGACCGGCCGGTGGCGAGCGAAGCAGAGTCGCCGACCTTTGCCGCGCTCTTCGAGGGCGTGCGGTTCGTGCGCAAGAACCCCGCCATTCTGGGGACGATCTCGCTCGACCTCTTCGCCGTGCTGTTGGGCGGCGCCACGGCGCTGTTGCCGATCTATGCGCGCGACATCCTGCATACCGGGCCGTGGGGGCTTGGCGTGCTGCGCGGGGCGCCGGCGGTCGGCGCGCTTCTCATGTCGGCGGTGCTGGCACGCCAGCCGATCACGCGCCGCGCGGGCCTGCGCATGTTCCAGGCTGTCATCGTCTTTGGCTTGGCGACGATCGTGTTCGGCGCGTCGCGCTCCTTGTGGCTGTCGATCGCGGCGCTCGCCATCCTGGGCGCTGCCGATGCGGTGAGCATGGTGATCCGCATCTCGCTCGTGCAGCTTGCGACGCCCGACGCGATGCGCGGCCGCGTGGGCGCGGTGAACTTCCTTTTCGTCAATGCATCCTATCAGCTTGGCGGGTTCGAGAGCGGCATCACCGCGGCCCTCTTCGGCGCGGTGCCGGCGGTGCTGCTGGGCGGGGTCGGGACCGTGCTCGTCGCGCTCTTATGGATGCGATTGTTTCCCACCTTGCGGCGGGTCGAGCGGCTCGAATGAGCCGCGATCACGGCGCCGCGACGAGCCCGCGCCGACGCACCACCCACCAATAGGCCGCGACGACCGGCAGCATCAGCAGCAGCATCACGAGCGCAAGCGCCGATGCCTGCGACAGGCCGCCATTGAGCCACAGGCTCCACACCACGACCGGCAGGGTGATGTTGTCCCGCGTCGTCAGCACGATCGCGAGTGTCAGCTCGCGATAGACGAGCAGCGCGATCCAGAGCCACGCATAGAGCAAGGTCGGCGCGAGCAGCGGCACGATCACCCGCGCCAGCACGGCACCGGTGCCGGCGCCGCTCATCGTCGCCGCTTCTTCGAGCTCGCGATGGATTTGGATGAGCCCGCCATTGGTCATGCGCGTGCCATAGCTGACGCGCGCCACCACGAACACCAAAAGCAAGACCCACAGCGATCCGAACAGGCCCAGCGCGCCTTTCAGCACGAAGAGAGCGATCAGCAGCGCGCTCACGCCGAACACGACGTTGGGGATCGCGTGCGGCAGGAACGCGATGACGTCGAAGCCCGCACGCCAGCGCAGCCGCGTCCTCAACACCACCCACGAAAACGCAACGGAAAGGGCGAGCGTCACCGTCGGCGTCACCGCCATCAGGATCGCCGTGTTGACGACGCCGTCGCGCGTCAGCGCCCATGGCAGCGAGGCATATTGCTTGAGCGACAGCGCCGCAAACGCGGCGGCGCTTGGCATCTGGAAATAGGGCAACAGCGACGCCCACGTCACCAGCACGAGCGGGATCATCTGGCTCAGCACGATGTAAAGCGTGATCGCGGCCCAGACCGCCGCGCTCCAGCGCCCAAGCGCCAGGATGCGCGGACGATAGGCCTTGCCGGTCACAACCTGATAGCGGTGCTGGCGCCGCTGGATGAGGCTATACCACCAGCACAATCCCGCACCGAGCGCGATCAGGACGCTGGACAGCGCCGAGGCGAGGCCATATTGCGGAAGGCCGCGGGTCGAATCGAGCTGAAGCACGACATAGGTGCTGAAGGTGAAGAGCCGCGAGCCCCAGCCGATGATCGCCGGCACATCGAAGGCCGCGAACGCGATGGTGAAGACATAGATCGCGGCCGCCAGGATGCCGGGCCAGGCGAGCCCCAGCGTGATGACCCGCAGCGTCCGGCCGAAGCCCGCGCCCGCCATGTGCGCCGCCTCCTCGAGCGCCGGGTCCATCGCCCGGAACATCGCCGCCGTCATGATGAAGGCGACCGGCGCGAGATTGAGCCCTTGCACCCAGCCCATGCCCCAATCGGTCGCGATATTGAAGAGCGGCCCCGCATGGCCGAACGTCCGCTCGATCCACAGATTGACGAGCCCGATGCGCGGATGCATCAGGAACAGCCACCCCATCGCCGACGCAAAGCCCGGCAGCAGCAGCCCGACCGTCATGGCGGTGAACACGGCCGTCTTGGCCGGGAGATCCGTGCGCTCGACCACCCAAGCGAGCGGAACCCCAAAAACGAGGCTCACTACCAGCGTCGTCGCCGCGAATTTCAGCGTGTCGGCAAGAACGGTCCAGGTCTGCGGATCGCCGAACATCACGACGTAGTTCCCGAGTGCGTAATGCGCCGTCGGGTCGCCGACATCGCCGACGCGGAACCCAAGCCACAGAACCGTCGCCAGCATGGCAAGGATCGCCGCGGACGCGATGCACGCAAGCCCCAGGATCAGGCCCGGCCACGGATCGGCGCTGCGCCCGTCGGGGACGCGCCGCCTGCGCCCGAGCGAGGAGACCGATTGCATCAACGCCGTTGGCCCATCGACGCGCGCCTTGTCGCTTAATTCTTCGATGCGAAGATCTTGTTGATCTGTTTCCACGCCTCGTAGGCCTCGGGATGGGCGGCGTACCAGGCGACGTCGATCCGTTCGAACTTGCGGCCGCGCTTGGCCTCGAGATCCGCGACGGTCTTGTGCGTGACCGTCTCGGGGAAAAGATCGAGGTCGCTGTCCCAGGTCTTGCGGATCAGCGCCTGGCCTTCCTCCGTCATGCAATAAAGGACGAAGAGCTTGCCGGCATTGGGATGCGCCGCGTTCTTCGGCACGCCGAGGTAGAAATATCCCAAGGCCGGAAAGTCGGCGGGCGGCACCTGCACGATCGGCGCGCCCTTGCGGACAATGTCGAAGAAATCCGTGCCGGAGCACGTGATCGCAAACGCGACGAACTCGCCCGTGGCAAGACGCTCGCCTTCGTTGCAGCGCATGAGGCCCGATGCCTGTGCCGAGAATTTGCGGGCATAGTCGAGTGCCCGATCGGGCCCCCATAGATCCTTGGCTGCCAACACATCGAAATTGGCGGCATAAGGCGTCGCCGCGATCTTGCCCTTCCATTCGGGCTTCAAGAGATCTTCGAGCGTCTCGGGCTTCGAGGGTGCGAGCTGGCTGTTGTAGGCGATGCCCGGCAGCGCCGTCATGGCCTTCAAGACGCTGCCATCGAGATCGACCATCGCGTCGGTGATGCGTCCGGGCAGCAGTTTCTCCCAATCCGCCGGCAGGAACAGCTTGCGCGCGGCAAGCCGCGACATCGTGTCCGCATAGCCGATATAGACATCGCTCGGCGCAGGCTGGCCTGCCGCCTCTCGCATGGCGATGTCGTTGCCGACCTGGGGCATCGACGATCCGGGCGTGTAGGTGATGCTAAGATTGGTGCCGTACTTCTTGTTGATGGCATTCTGGAACAGCTGAGCCCCGGACGTGCCGCCGAGCGTGCCCTCGCCCCAGAGCAGCGTCAGGGCATTTTCCTGCTTTGCCGCCGCGACAAGGGCCGCGAGTGCGGGATTTGCATCCTCGGCCCGCGCCGCAAGCCCAGCGAAAAGCACCGCCGCAAGCGCCAGCGCCGGCGCGATCATCGACCGTCTTGCGCGCATCATCCCATCCCCGAAGCCGTTGTTGCGTGGATCATAACCCCCTCGCCCGGCCAAGGGCTACCGGCCGGCGCTCGCGTGATAAGATGATCGGCGCCCGCCGGAGTGAACCCCGCATGAGTCAACTGCCGCTCTACCATCGCGCGATCGACTGGCCCCGGTTCGAGGAAACCTATCCACCGCCCGATGTCTGGGCCGAGACGGTCTATTGCTGGCCCTTCGACCGGGTGCGGGCGTTGCAGAACGAGCGCTTCCTCGCGACCGTCGCGACCGGGTGGGCGAACCCGTTCTATGCGAAGCGCTGGCGCGCGGCGGGGCTCGAGCCCGGCGACATCAGGAGCCTCGATGACATCGCGAAGCTGCCGGTCTACGACACCGACGACATCAAGACCGATCAGCAAGAGAATCCGCCGTGGGGAAGCGGCACCGGCATCGCCGACCTGAAGCGGCACATGGCGTCGGCGCCGATGAAGTTCCAAACGAGCGGCGGCACCACCGGCAAGCCGCGCGTCACGCTTCACGGGCCGCTCGAATGGGCGCTCGCCGGGCTCAGCACGGCCCGGGGCCAATATCT
>Ga0335073_10003789_pt1 | contig 21112 bp, 21 predicted proteins | sample Lox_Sample_22_FD_207093 | JGI IMG/M metagenome (GOLD analysis project Ga0335073, IMG submission 207093) | Soil microbial communities from Loxahatchee National Wildlife Refuge, Florida, United States - Lox_Sample_2.2 | ecosystem: Environmental > Terrestrial > Soil > Wetlands | place: USA...
GTCGCCGGCGCAATAATATTTTCGGTCATCTCTCGGTTCATCGGCCGGCTCCTTTCGCGGCGGCAGACGAGTTCATCACTTTCGCCGCATTCTGAATTGCGCTCACAATGCGTAGGTAGGTTCCGCAACGGCAGACGTTGCCGTCCATGAAGTCGATGATGTCGCTCTCTTTCGGCGTGGGATTGCGCTTGAGCAACGCAACCGCCGACATGATCATGCCCGATGTGCAGTAGCCGCACTGCATCGCGCCCACCTTCAGAAAAGCTTCCTGCACGGGATGGAGTTGCTCGCCCGCAGCAAGACCTTCGATGGTCGTAATTGGCTTGTGCGCCACTGATCCGACGCGCGTGACGCACGAGCGCTGTGCCTTGCCATCGATCAGAACCGTGCAGGCGCCGCATTGTCCTTCGCCGCAGCCGTATTTGCTGCCCGTGAGATCGAGATGCTCGCGCAAAACGGTGAGAAGGCTGGTTTCAGGATCGACGTTGACGGAATAACTTCGTCCGTTAATGGAGAGGCGTGTGGTGGACATGCAGAGACTCGATTCGAAGGAGGACTGAGTTTATATGTAGAAATCATATACCTGATGAGGGCGCAATTTTGGTAACGTGTCTTCGCAAGCCTGCGGAGGGGCCCCAGCCCTGCAGAATCGGGCACATGCTGTCCGCGGTGCGGAGAAGCAACAACAGAATTCGATGAAAAATGTGAGCGCGCCGGCTTCTTGCTGAGCGGAGGATACTCTTCGGCGACAGCTTTCTGGCCGTTAGAGAAGATTTTTCGACCTTCGACGACACATCCACAGCTCTGCTTCTGCTCCCGCACCAGCCCATTTCTCACGATTTCAGTTCGAATCTTCGGTATCTCATTCGGTCGTGCCGTTCCAATCGACTGAACGCTGAAAGATTGAGTGTCGCGGCATCTTGTCCGGAAATTGTAAATTCGTAGCGGAACCATCCGGCCTGGAGTGGGTGTCTCGCGTGTAGCTTTCGATTTTGTAAGATATATGATTGATAATAGTAGACTTGGCTCTGTCGAGTCGGAGGGGTTGTCGCGGGTTTACGCTGCCGATTCCAAAGGCAATGAAAACGCTTGCATGCGGGCTTGACAACTGCCTTATAATTCAGGTCCGCGCAGAACTGCCCAAAAGAGCGGGCAATTCGGCGCGGATATTAGGAGAAAACCCCCATGAAACGCGCAATCAGGACCCTGATCCTGACTGTAGGCATCGTGGGTGCGTTCGTCGCAGCCGCCGTTCCGTTGGCTCCCGCCGCGGATGGAGGCCCGATTCTTACGTGCCCGCAAAGAACGTGGGAATGTGGATTCCCACCAGGCAACTAACCACGCGTAGTCAACCAGAGACACGCAGCGACCGCAAGGTCACCAAAGTAACCTCTGGTCATTGATTCGCAGAACCTTGATTCGCAGAACATTGACTTCTTTGGGCTGCCGGAACCTGTAGGGTCCGTCAGCCCTCATTTATTTTGAGGAAAATACGACGTTTGCAGCGTGGCGGCCAGATTCTCCCGCAGTTCCTCTGGATTGCTTACCGGAGGCTGGCAGGCAGTCCCGGAACAAACGAGGGCGCAAGATTCCGGGAACTGCGGCTCGCGCAGTTGTGGCAGATTGGGGATGGTCGCGGCCAGCATTGGCGGCAGGTTCGGCGCGACTGATTCGTTCGCGGTCAACCGCAGCACGCTCTTGTTGAAGGCGAACGGTTTCACGGCGGCTGCGTACAAATCGGACGCAATTCGATCCTGCAGATCCTTGGCGATCACTACGACCTCGATCGGGGCTTCCAAGCAGTAAAGCGTGGCGATAGCATAAGTCGCAGCGAAAATCCCGAACTGCTCGACCACCCCGGCAAAAGTCTCCAGCGTCTGCTCGGCTTTTTCACGATATTCAGCATCGCCCGTGTAGTGATGCAACCGCATCAACGCGATCGCGGCCATGGGATTTCCCGCCGGAGTGGGAGCGTCTTGTAGCGGCTTGCGCCGCGTCGCCAGCACGCCCAAGTTGTTGCCGTCGGCTGCGGGCTCGCTGTCGAAGAATCCGCCAGACGTCGTGTCATAAAAGCGCGCAACCATCGCATCCGAGATCTGTTGCGCGAACTTGAAATAGCTCAGATCCGCGGTCGCTTCATACGCATCGAGACAGGTGATGGCGGTCGATGCATAATCCTCAAGCACTCCGGGCACCTCCCGGTGCTCCGCCCCAGGATCGGAATAAGCGACAACATGCCTCAAGACATGTGTAGAAAGAACGCCTGCTTCTTTCACATCTGGCAATACCTTCCAAGCTTCGGCCAATACTCGATCCAGAGACTTGAGCGCGAACCGCCGGGCATCTTCAAACCCAAGCACTTTGGCAGCTTCCAGGTATGCGGAGACGCACAAGCTGTTCCATCCCACGTAAACCGTCTTGTCGACGTAGGGAGTGGGCCGATTCAGCCGCGCCTCGAGCATCTTTTTCTTCGCTGACTTGAGAATCCCTTCCACCCGCTCCGGCGTAAGATTCATGCGCGCGGCGATTTCGTCGATCGAAGCCCGCACGTACAAGACGTTCTTCGCGGGATTGTGGTGCATCTCGCCAATCTCGTTAATGTCGTACCGGAGCGCCGCCGCCTGTGCCTCTTCTTCGTTCAGCGCCGCGCGTACTTCGTCGAGCATCCAGGTGAAATAGTCGCCGTCATCGTCCATCGAATAATCGGCATCCTGCGAGGCGTAGAATCCTCCGCGTTCGCGATCGCTCAACCACTCGTCCATCCAGCGGATGATGTCGCGCGCAACCTCCGCAAAAAACGGGTCCTGCGTAGCCTGATAACCGTGAACGTAATTCTTGAGCAATTCGGAATTGTCATAACTCATCTTCTCGAAATGCGGCACGACCCAGCGCTCATCAACGGAGTAGCGATGAAAACCTCCCGCCAGTTGGTCGTAGACGCCGCCCAGCGCCATATTCTCGAGCGTAGTGACGATCACTTCGCGCAGCTTGGCGGGATTTGTAGGGACAGCCGCCCCCGGCTGTCCGGCGGAGCGAAGCTCCGCTTGTTCTCCTCTCGCATACCTCTCAATCAGCACTTCCAGCGCCGAAGGATGCGGAAACTTCGGCGCCTGCCCAAATCCTCCATGCTCGGGATCGAACATCTTCAGCGCCGATTCGATAACCGCCGTCACTGCATTTTTCGAGATCCGACCGCCTCGTCCGGCAAATGATTCGCCCTGCGCAATGGCGCTCTCGACCATCTTTGCCTGCTCGATCACCTCGCCATGCTTCTCTTGGTACGCGTTGGCAATGCTAAGCAGGACGCGCCGAAAGCTCGGGCGACCATACTGATCCTGCGGCGGAAAGTAGGTACCGCCGTAAAAGGGCTTGCCATCCGGGGTGAGAAATGCGGTTAGCGGCCAGCCGCCCTGCCCGCTCACGGCCTGCACCGCCGCCTGATAGCGACTGTCAATGTCGGGACGCTCATCGCGATCGACTTTCATTGCAATGAAGTACTCGTTGACGATCGCCGCGATTTCCGGATCGTCATAGGATTCACGATCCATGACGTGACACCAATGGCACCACACGGCGCCAATGTCGAGCAGCATGGGCTTGTTCTCACGCTCCGCCGTGGCGAAGGCTTCCGCGCCCCACTCGTGCCAACGGATCGGCTGATGCATCGCAGATCGCAGGTAGGAAGACGAAGCCCGCGAAAGGGAGTTGGGGGTCGTGGTAGTCATGACTTCAGTTTAGATGACGTCCGGGCACTGCGTTCTTCGTCATTTCTGAGGACCAAAATTGCTCTGGAAGGGGTGGCCGTGATGCCGGCTTGATGGATTCCCACCTCACGCAAAATCGGCAAAAAGCGGGGCACCCCACTCGTGAAACGAATATTGAAAGCGGAGAACCACGAAACTGAGAACTGACACTGGGAACTGAGAACTGTCTTCAAAACCCCATGATGTTATATCCGCAGTCTACGAAGAGTACTTCACCGGTGATGCCGCTGGAAGCGTCCGAAGCCAGGAACACGCCGGTCGAGCCGACTTCCTCGATTTCAACCCGCCGGCCGAGCGGAGCGCGTTCTTCGTGGCTCTTCAGCATGTCGCCGAAACCGGAGATGCCGCGGGCGGCAAGGGTTTTGATCGGCCCGGCGGAAATCGCGTTCACGCGAATCTTCTTTTTTCCTAGTTCGTAGGCGAGATAGCGCACCGTGCACTCCAGGCCGGCCTTGGCCACGGCCATGACGTTGTAGCGGGGGACAACTTTTTCTGAAGCGTAGTACGTCATCGTGATCATGGAGCCGCCATCTTCCATCAGCGGTGCGGCCGCGCGCGCGACAGCAACCAGCGAATAAACACTGACATCAAGTGCAACGCGGAAGCCGTCCCGGGTGGTGTTGAGGAAGTCGCCTTTGAGTTCATCCGCGGGAGCGTACGCAACGGAGTGGACGAGCGCGTGCAGCTTTCCGTGCTTCTCTTTCAGCGTGGCGAAGAGGCGCTCGATTTCGTCGTCTCTCGAAACATCGCACATGTAGGCTTCGGCGCCGGGCAGCGACAGGATGAGGTCTTTGGCTTCCTGCTCCAGACGCTCGTTTTGATAAGTGATGGCCAGCTTCATGCCGGCTGCGTGCAATCCCTGCGCGATCGACCACGCGATCGAGCGCTGGTTGGCGACTCCGAAGACAACGCCGATACGTCCCTGCAGCTCAGCAGACATGTTCCTCCTCGGACGGAAAGAATAACAGGAATTCATTTGCGACGGCGATGCAGATCATTTGCCACGGAAACACGATGCGGCTTGTATATCGCTTCGCGCTCAGCGGCTAAGGCCGCGTCCGCACCGGGCACCGCGCGGCGCGGCTCAAGCTGTGCTTTTACAAAACTATTTGTGAAAAAACCTCTCTCGGTCACGTTCGCGCTTGATTTGCTACTCTCCCATCACTTTCACGATCACGCGCTTGTCGCGCTGGCCGTCGAATTCGGCGTAAAAAATGCGTTGCCATGTGCCGAGATCCAGCTTGCCCGCGGTGATCGGGACGATGACTTCGTGATGAATAAGCAGCGCTTTCAGATGCGAATCGCCGTTGTCCTCGCCGGTTTCGTGATGTTTGTAATCTTTCCGAATTGGCGCCAGATGTTCGAGCCAGTGGTCGATGTCTTCGATCAGACCAGGTTCGTTGTCGTTGACGTATACGCCGGCGGTGATATGCATGGCGGAGACGAGCACCATGCCTTCCTTCACGCCGCTTCTTCGGACGATTTCCTCAATCTGCGGCGTGAGGTGGACGTAGGCGCGATGGGTCTTGGTGTGAAATGTTAGATATTCGGTGAGGATCTTCATGTTCTTAGTCGCGATCGGTTTTCCATTCCTGAGCAACGAAAAACCTACTTCTCGCAAAATCAGCGAGGCGGGACGTTTTTCGGAAACTATTCAAAGAATTCCGCAAGTTTTCCGCTGGCAATCAGGGCAGAGATTTTGGAAATGTCCTGATACATCGCGCGATCTCTTTCCATGGTCGGGGAGACCGCACGAATTGCAGCATGCGCGGCCTGACCTCGCTTCGAACTTTTCAGCGGAGCGAGAAAATCGAGCGCCTGCGCTACCGCCATGGCTTCGATCGCTAGCACGTGGCGCGTATTATCGAGGACGCGCTGCAGCTTAATCGCGGCCGTCATGCCCATCGAAACATAATCTTCTTTGTTGCCGGAGGTCGTAATCGAATCGACCGACGCCGGATGGGCCAAGACTTTGTTTTCGCTGACGAGCGCGGCCGCGGTGACTTGCGGCAACATAAATCCCGAGTTGAGGCCGGCGCCGGGAGCGAGAAATGGCGGCAAGCCTTCGTTGAGCGCAGGATTGACCAGACGTTCAATGCGCCGCTCGCTGATGCCCGCCAGAACGCTGAGAGCGATGGCGAGGAAATCTAAGGCGAAGGCAAGCGGCTGGCCGTGAAAATTTCCACCGGAAATCACGTCGCCTTCGGCATTGTTGCGATTCGTGACAAAAACCAGCGGATTGTCGACTGCGGAATTGATCTCGGTTTCAAAGACCTCGCGGCAATGCGCGAGCGTATCGCGAACCGCGCCGTGCACTTGCGGAATGCAGCGGAGCGAGTACGCGTCTTGTACGCGCCCGCATTCGCGGTGCGATTCGCGAATCTGGCTGCCCTCGAGCATGTGACGCAGATTGGCCGCAGATTGGATTTGCCCTGGGTGCGGACGCGCTTTTTGAATGCGTTCGTCAAAGGCGGCGTCGGTGCCTTTAAGCGCGTCGCAAGTGAGGCCGCCGATCACGTCGGCGGAGTCAACCAGCGTCTCGGCCGCCAGCAGAGCAAGAGTTCCGACACCAAGCATCGCCTGCGTACCATTGATGAGCGAGATCGCTTCTTTGGATTCGAGCACGAGCGGCTTGATTTGCGCGGACTGCAATGCATCAGCGCTTTGCACGCGTGCGCCTTTTTCGTTGATGCACTCGCCTTCGCCAATCAGCGCAAGCGCAAGATGCGCCAGCGGAGCGAGGTCGCCGCTAGCGCCGACGCTGCCTTGCGAGGGAACAACCGGGGTGACGCGGCGATTCAGCATTTCGCACAGCGTATCGATCACAATGGGCCGCACGCCCGAATAGCCTTTGGCGAGCGAGTTCGCGCGCAGCAGCATCATGGCGCTGGTCTCGGCGACAGAGAGCGGGTCGCCAACACCACAGGCATGCGAGCGAATCAGATTGATTTGCAGTTCGCGGACCTGATCGGGCGGAATATGAACGTCACTCAGTTTGCCGACGCCGGTGGTGATCGCGTAGGCAACTTTGTTGGCGGCGACAATTTCATCGACCACGGCACGAGCTTGCCGCACCGTCTCACGAGCGTCGGGCGCGAGCAGCACGGGCCGATGTGCTTCGGCGACTTCTCGAACCGCTTCCAGCGACAGATCGTTTCCGCTAATGTGAAGAGCGTTCAATTGCTTTCTCGATGTGTTTTCCGCGAACCGCCGCGCGAAAAGCCTGGAAATATTTCTGGGGCAATTTGGCCAACTTCATATTGGAGTCGGTCACAATGTGCAAGGTCTCGCCTTCCGCCAGCAGCGTGTCGCTGCCAGGACGCAGCAACTCATAGCGGAAGACGATGACGGATTCACGCACGCTCTTGAGCCAGGTGCGCACCACGACTTCCTCATCGTAGAACACGGGCGAGCGGTATTGGCATCTCGCTTCGGCTACGGCAATGAACCGTCCCTCGTTGCGCTCAATGTCGCGATAGGCGAATCCCATCTGGCGCATGAGTTCGACGCGGCCGACTTCGAACCAGATGAAGTGATTGGAGTGATAAACCACTCCCATCTGATCGGTTTCGGCGTAGCGCACCCGCAAGCGCGTTTCGTTCATCACGGGCCGGTGATTGGTGGTCATTTGCCCGTCCAGACCGGCTTGCGTTTTCCGAGAAAAGAAGAGATGCCTTCGCGAAAATCGGCGGTCGAACGAACCTCGGCATTTTCTCGGATAGCGGCTTCAATCTGCAGATCGAGTTCGGCGCGGGAGTGATCGTTGAGCAGTCTCTTGGTTGCGCGCAGGGAGTAGGGGCTGTTCTGCATGAGAACCGTCGCGAATTCGCGGGCGCGGGTCATGAGATTCTCGGAAGGCACGATTTCATTGATCAGTCCCCATCGAAGTGCTTCTCCGGCGTCGAAGATTCGTCCGGTGAGCAGGAGATCGCGCGCCTGCTTCTCTCCGACTTGGCGCAGGAGAAAGGTGGAAACGATCGCGGGAACGAAGCCGATACGAACTTCGGTGTATCCGAATTTCGCTTCGGGAACGGCGAGCGTGAAATCACAGAGAAGACCGAGGCCTGTGCCGCCGGCGATCGCCGGCCCGTTCACGGCAGCGATGGTTACCTTGGGAAATTCATAAAGAGAACGAAACAGCCGTACCATCGTTCGCGAGTCTTCAACATTCTGCTCGGGGGTGCGGCCAAGGAGAGCCTTGAGATTTTCCAGATCCATGCCCGAGCAAAACGCTTTCCCGGCGCCGGTCAGAATGAGCACGATCGCGTCGGATTTGGCAACTTCATTGAGCGCGCGCACCAGATCGTCAATCAATCCGAAGCTGATGGCGTTGCGCTTCTCCGGACGATTCAGCGTAATGGTTGCGAGGCCGGCGTCGAATGCGAGTTGGAGAGTGTTGTAATTCATGTTGGCCGCGGATTCACGCGGATCGACACTATTCGAAGTCTTTAACCACTAAGGGCACGAAGTTCCACGAAGGGCGATTACATACAATTGTTTGCTTCCTGTTTTTTCGTGGCTGCAGCTTTCGTTGTTCACATTAATCGGCCGCATGCGAACTTGAAAACTTCGCCCCGATTCCGGATGTCGCTTTCAACAAGACATCAAGCGGCTTCAAGTTCGGCAATGTCGCGCCGCGCTGGGTCAGCGCCTCGATTACCTTTTCTGTGGGGATATTACCAACCAGCGCGTCTTGCGCAAAGGGACATCCACCGAGACCGCCGAGCGCTGAATCGAAGCGCCGGCATCCGGCATCGAACGCGGCCAGAATTTTCTCTTTCGCTTCGTCCGGCCGGCTGTGTAGATGCACTCCGATTTCGAGGTAGCCGAATTTCGCCATCACCACGCCAACCAGATCGCCGATCTGTTGTGCGCTTGCCAAGCCGACTGTATCGGCGAGGGAGATCATGTGCAGGTCTTCGGCTTCGAGCAGGGTGATAGCCTCGAGCACCTCGGCGGCGCTCCATAGATCGCCATAGGGATTGCCGAACGCCATCGAAATGTAGACGACAACGTTCAAGCCCGCGTCATCGGCTTTCTTCTGAATCTTTTCGAGCTGATCGAGCGAATCTTCCGCGGATTGATTCTGATTCCTGCGCAGAAAAGTTTCGGAGATCGAATAGGGAAATCCCAGCGTCGACACTGCATTCGTGTCGATCGCACGCTGCGCGCCTTTTTCGTTGACCACGATGCCAATGATCTCGACGTCATCGGGCGGGTCGAGTTGCTTAAGAACTTCTTCAGAATCGGCCATCTGCGGGACGGCATTAGGCGAGACGAATGCGACCGCATCGATGTGCTTGAATCCCGTGCTGATTATGGCCTTCAGATAATCGGCCTTCAAATCAGCAGGGATGATTCCCTTCAGCCCTTGCCAGGCATCGCGCGGACATTCGATGAGTTTGACGAGATTGGTCATAAACTTCTTAGCCCACGGATTTCACCGATTGACACGGATCAAAGCCAAGGATCACGAATCAGTGTTCGTCCGTGTAAATCCGTGGCAACGAAGTTCATTCTATGTTTGCAGCACTCCCACCTTGAATTCCGGCACATCCGGATTCAGGGCGGCCGCTTCCAACGCCTCGGTGATTGCCTCGCGCGTCTCCATGGGATCGATGATTTTATCGATCCACAACCGCGCCGCGCCGTACCGGGGATCGGTTTGCTCGTCATAGGTGCGCTTCACGGATTCGTACAATTGTTTTCGTTCGTCCTCACTGAGCTTTTTGCCTCCGCGTTCGAGTTGCTTGACTTTGATTTCGACCAGCGTTCCGGCGGCCGAGTCGCCGCTCATGACTGCGTAGCGCGCCGTCGGCCACGCGAAAATGAAGCGCGGATCGTAGGCTTTGCCGCACATAGCGTAGTGGCCCGCGCCGAACGATCCCCCGACGATCACCGTAATCTTCGGCACGACCGAATTGGAAACCGCATTCACCATCTTCGCGCCAGCTTTGATGATGCCGCTCCACTCGGCCTCGCGTCCGACCATGAATCCGTTTACGTCGTGAAAAAAAACCAGCGGGATGAGATTCTGGTTGCAATCCATGATGAAGCGTGCGGCTTTTTCTGCCGACTCGGTGTAAATCACGCCGCCGAATTCCATGCGCTTATGGCCTTCATGATCGGTCTGCTGCGAGTGCAATTTCTGATTGGCAACGATGCCGACCGCGAAGCCGCCGATGCGGCCGTAGCCGCAGAGAAGCGTTTTGCCGTACTCCGGTTTGTATTCGTCGAAGCGGCTCCCATCCAGCACGCGTGCCAGGATTTCTTTCATGTCATAAGGGCGGGCGGGAGAGGAATCGTAGATGCCGTAAATTTCTTCGGCAGAAAGCGCGGGTTCGACCGGCTTCTTGCGATCCCAAGGCGATAGACGGCGGTATCCCCATTTTTCGACGATCGAGCGAATGCGTTCAATGCAGGCTTCATCATTCGGCTCGCGAAAATCGATGGTGCCACTGATAGCCGAGTGCATCGCCGCGCCGCCGAGTTCTTCCGCAGAAACTTTTTGGCCGATAGCGGCTTGCACCAGAGCCGGACCGGCAAGGAATAATCCGCTGCCATCGGTCATGAGCAAGTTGTCACACATGACCGGCAGATATCCGCCGCCCGCGACGCACATACCCATAATGGCGGCGATCTGCGGAATGCCCATCGCGGACATAACGGCATTGTTGCGGAAGACGCGGCCGAAATCGTCGGTATCCGGGAAAACATCTTCCTGCAGCGGCAGAAAAACTCCGGCGGAGTCGACGAGGTAAATCGTGGGAATGCGGTTCTCGATCGCGATGTTCTGCGCGCGGATGACCTTTTTGGAAGTCATCGGGAAAAACGCACCCGCTTTCACGGTCGCATCGTTGGCAATGATCATCACCAGCCGCGTATGGATGCGCGCCAGACCAGTGATCACCCCCGCCGCGGGCGCGCCGCCCCATTCTTCATACATTCCGTGCGCGGCGTAGAGTCCGAGTTCGAAAAAGCTATCGGGATCAGTAAGCCGCGCGATGCGCTCACGGGCCGTCAGACGTCCTTTGGCATGCTGGCTGTCGATCGCCTTAGCGCCTCCGCCTTCGCAGATCTTCTCGCCCTCATTGCGCACCTGCGACATGAGGTCGGCCAGAAAGCGCATGTTGGCTTCGAAGCGCGCCGACGTAGGATCGATCTTCGTCGTCAGTAAATTCTCGGGCACGGCCTCCGAAATTTGGCTGCGATCGGCCATGGAAATGGGACTGATTTACGGTATATCACGCCGAAGGGGACAGGCAAACGTCGGAGAATTCCTGAGTCTCACCCAAGCTCCGCCGCAATTCGATGCACAGCCTCGGCGATGGGATCGTCAACGACCGCGTCCGCCAAACCGATTTCCAACACCCGCAGGGCCGAGACCTTCTCGGCGGCGATCAAGATTTCGAGGGCAGAGGCTTTGCCGATCAGGCGCGGGAGGCGTTGAGTTGCCCCCCCAACCAGTGATCAATCCCAATGCTGCGCCGCGATGTCCAAAGATGGCGTGTGGCGACGCAATGCGATAGCGGCAGGCGAGAGCCAGGTCCAATCCGCCGCCCATGCAGTAGCCCGCAATCGCGGCGTAGACCGGAGCAGGGAAGTCCGCGATAGTTTGCATCAGTTGCTGGCCTATCTTGGAAAACTCATACGCGGAAGGGCCACTAAGTGCGGCGATCTCAGCCAGTTCGGCCCCGGCGGAGAAGAATCGATCGTTGCCGGTGAGGATGAGCGGGCGCGGCGAGTGCGACAGTTCCTCAACAGCCTCGGTGAGGGCAAACACGAAGGCTCGGGTCAGGCGATTGGTGCCGTCTTCGGATTGAATGCAAAGAATGCGGGCGCCGTTTTTGTCTTCGACGTGGAGAGTCGTCCCTAGCATTGAGAAAACGCCCAGTTCGGCAGTGTAAGGGATCGGACGGCGAGCAGCCCGCGAACGAACCTTCTCTGTATCGACATGGCAATCGGACCTGCCGCGATAGAACTAGGTAGACTTTGCAATCCAGTCGGCGAGACGGCAACCGTCTTCTTCGAGCAGGAATGTGCCTACGCCGAAGCATTCGCCGAAGACTCGTTGTGAATCGGGATCGCGGGCGGCGCGGGTGATCCATTGCTTGCCGACCTGATATTGCGCGGCGGTAAACCATTTCTGCGGTAAGACTTCCACCAGCCCAGCCTGCAGATACACGACGAAAAGCGCGAAAGCAGCGTCGTCGTTCGACGTGGCTTTGTAACTCGTTGGAATGACAAGTTCGTCGACGCTGCGCAATTCCGCGGGCGTGTCGAGTTTGTGTGTGCCGGGAGCAAGCGAAAGAGAAATCTCGAAATCGGCAATCGGCGCGGTTGCGGCATAGATGCGGTCCGAAGATTGCTTGAACCAGCCTGCGACCTCGGCCAGATCGAACGCTTTCAGTTGATCGGGGTCGAAGCAGGTCACGCGAATGCTTCGGCCCTCCGGACACCAGACGCCGAGAAGGTGGGGCGGGACAAGAAATGGACGGCAGTAGGTGTTCAGGGCAAGACGAACCTCACGGGAATCCTGCTCGATCCCGAGCGTAACCAGGCGCGCGATCGCGCCGCTCTCGCCGTGATGCTTCCAGAGAAAACGCTGGCCGGCGCGAGAGCGCAATGACGGGAAGGTTTTCCAATACCAGGGCGTGGGACCGATCGTGCCCGCGAGGATCTCAAGCGGGCGCTGGGTGTCGATGGCAGCCATCAATGGGCCGCCGGGACGCCGGGCCACTTCACATTCGTCCGGATGAATTGGACGATGTCGTCCATGGCCGTGCCCGGTTGAAAGATAGCTGCCACGCCGGCTTCTTTCAGGCCGATGATGTCTTGATCGGGAATGATACCGCCGACGAGCACAAGAACGTCGTCCATTTTGTTCTGACGGAGCAGATCCATGACACGCGGGACGATCGCGTTGTGAGCGCCGGAGAGGATGGAGAGGCCGATCACCTGCACGTCTTCCTGGAGCCCGGCCGTCACGATCATCTCCGGCGTCTGGCGCAGGCCGGTGTAGATCACTTCCATGCCGGCGTCGCGCAGCGCACGGGCAATAACTTTAGCTCCGCGATCATGCCCGTCGAGGCCGGGCTTGGCTACCAGTACGCGGATTTTAGAGTCAGGCATCGAATTACATTTAACCACAGAGGACGCAGGGGATCACAGAGGGAGCCAGTTCAGACACGCTGCGCCCGTTTGGTGGTCGGTCCCGTTAAATAGTTTTGATGTCCAAGCTCCGCCACAAATACCAGCAGGCGATGCTGCGGTAGGGCACCCAGCGCCGCGCGATTTTTTCCATTTCTTTTGGCTTGGGCAGCTTGCGCTTTCGGTAGTGCTTTTTCATCGCGGCCTGCACGCCGTAATCTCCCGTGGGCAGAACGTCCGGCCTCCGCAGCGTAAACATCAGAAACATTTGCGCGGTCCAGACGCCGATGCCTTTTACCTGTGTCAGATGCTCGATCACTTCCAGGTCTGGCATTTCGGCCAAGCGCGAAAAATCGAGCAGACCGCTGGCCGTCTTCGCCGCGAGGTCGCGCAGGTACGACGACTTCTGTTTCGACAATCCCACGCCGCGCAGCTGCTCGTCAGTCAGCTTCAGAATTCCTTCCGGGGTGACCGGATCTCCCGTAAGGGCGACGAAACGCTCAAAGATGGTTGCAGCTGCCTTGCCGTTCAGTTGCTGGTACAGGATCGATTCAGCCAGGCTGTGAAATTCCGGCGGACCATATTCCATGCGGAAGGGGCCGACGCGCTCGATGATCCCACGCAGAACCGGATCGCATTCTTTGAGGTGGTTCAGGGCTTTGCGCATGAGTTATAGGTTTACCACAAGTGCCGTTACTTAGGCGAATAAAATACGAAGCAGGTGCCGATCGGAAGGCTCTTTGCCGAGTTCAGATCTCAGTCCTCACGCGACAATTCCCATGCTTTGGCATACTTCCAGGAAACGTAGACTGCGTGATAGCAGTGCAGCAGCAATCCTTCGCGGCCATCGAGAAATCCGAGACGAAAAAAATAGTTATAGAGGAATGTCGCCAGCGGCCGCAGCACGATATTGCGAATGCTGAAGCCGCGGTAGCCTTCGCTGACAGCCAACTGTGCCCCCAGAGACGAGTATCGGTTCATATGCGCGATGTAGAGCGTGAGATTTGGATAAGTGTAGTGTACCAGCGCATTTTTGAACTGCCGCGTACGTTGGGGGATATCGGGCTTTAGCTCGCATCGATCATGCGGATCATGGCCGGTGACGAATCCCTGACCGCGCCGAAACAGGCGCAGCTTGGGATCGGGATAGAAGCCGCCATGCTTGACCCACCGACCGAGAAAAAGATTCTTTCTCGGCAATTTATATCCGTTAGCCGCATCGGCATCGTCGACCGCAGCTCGGATTTCTTCTCCGAGGCCGGGACTGACTTCTTCATCGGCATCGAGCAGCAGGACCCAATCTTTCGTGCACAAATCAATTGCATATTGCTTCTGCGCCACATACCCGCGCCACGGCTCGAGAATGACGCGAGCACCATGCTTGCCGGCGATTTGGCAGGTGCGGTCTTTCGAGCCCGAGTCGACCAGCACAACTTCGTCAGCCCATGCGACGCTCGCCAGCGTGCGGCCGATGTTGGCCTCTTCGTCCTGGGCAACGATGGCCACAGAAATGCTCATAGAGGAAGTCGCGGGATGATGCTCTGGGAACGCGGTATTGTCTCACACCGAAATTGCTTCACGCTGCACCGGAGCGCGACGAAGTTTAACCTCGGAACAGAGATAAACGATCAAGATCAGCAATTCCGGCTCGATCGGATGGCGATAGCGCGCGTGGGGAAACACGAAGTAATACACGGCGGGATAGAAGATGATCAGTCCGGCGAAAAGCCAGACTCCTGCCCGCTTTTGGCGCAGGGCGCGAATCATCCCCCAGATCGCCAGAATGGACGTGGCAAGAAACGCCGAGCTGCGGAAATCCACAAAAGCATTGCCGCTGGTCGGGCGCGGGACGCCATTCCAGAAGTAGAAAAATCGCTTCAGGCTGATGACGGCAAAGCGTAGGGGATGGGAACGAATCCACTCGAAGGCCGACTGTTTGCATGTCGCCCCGTAAGCGAGCTCGCCCATACGCTGGAATTTCTCCAACTCAAGTTTGTTGAGGTTCGGTTGCAGATAAGGCATGAGCATGCCGTCAGCAAAGGGCCCATTGCCGAGACGGAGTTGCAATCCAAAGTCGTCGCGGATGAAAACGAAACGGCCGAAAACTGCGTAGTTCCGAATCAGCCAGGGCGAGAGCACCGCAAAGAACGTCAAAGACGCGAGCACCACGCCCGAAAGGGAAGAGAGCCCGCGCCGATAACGCTGGCGCCAGATCCACAATCCACAGAATGGCAGGAACGCCAGCATGGTTGGATTTGCCAACGCGCCGACGCCATACAACCCGCCAAAAATCACCCAACCGCGCCAGCCCGCCCATTCCTGGAGTTCAAGCGCAAGCAAAAACACGCACGCCAAAATGAATGGAGTAAATGTCGTGTCCCAGATCCAATGGATGCCCCAATACCATATGTAAGGGCACAGGGCCCAAATCCATGCGGACCAGATTGCCACGCGTTCACCGAACGTCCGATCTCCGATCCAGTAAATGGGAACGCAGGTGAGCGTAGCGAAGACGCAGTTGATGCCGAGCAGCACCCAGGCGGATGCGTACGTATAGATTCCGAAAATCTTGAACACGCCGCCGATTAAGTACGGATAGAGCGGAGGCTCCCACGCCGAGGGGCCGGTCTGTCCTTCGTAGGGGCTGCTGAAGCCGTGTCCCTGCGCGATCGAGCGGCCGATGCGTCCCATCTCGAAGCCGAAGCCGAAATTATCATCGCCGGGGCGCGTGCGATATTGATGCAGAATTCCGATCGAGGCCAACTGCAGCGCGAACGACAGCGGTAAGAGCCACAGGAAGGATTTGGGCAGAGCAGGCCGGGAATGAGTCAGCATTAAAACGATAGTGTAGCAGGGGAAGAGGCCTCTCCTTGTTTGGAAAATCTTTGGCGCTCTAAGGGATCCAAAACCCCCCACCCTCAATCAGATTTACAATTGGCCGCCCTGCGGCGCACTCGCAGGGGGCTGCGATGGAGGCGTTTGCTGTCCAGGCTGCAAGTCAGCGCGTGGCGCGACATACGGTACCGTTGGCAAGTGTGTCACCTGCGCACGTATCGCTTCGTCAATGCTGATGCCGTTGTCGTCAAGGAGCAATCCGGTCGAACGCTCCAATTCGATCCGCGACTTCTCGTACGCGGCTTTGGCGGAAACCAGGTTTGACTCTGAAGTGGTCAGAGTTGAGACATCCTGAAGAATTGCGGTCGACGTGGTCAGCCCGACTCTTAATTTCTGCTGGTCGGCGTCGAGCGTCTGCCGTGCCAGATCGACCGCCGACTGCGCGGCTTGCACTGCGGCGCGATTCTGCTTCACATCGAACTGCGCGTTTCTCACTTCGATGCGGACTTGATTTTCCAGTTGGTGCAGGCGTACTTCTGCCTGGCGTAATTCCAACTCGGCGCGCACCTGGTCGGCCTGGGCTTGGCGATTGCGCAATGGAATGTTTAGCGTGAGCCCGATGCCCTTGTCGGGCGCGGTGGAATTCACCATTTGGTTGAGCGTTCCTCCGTAACTCACAGCGGTTTTCTTACCCACAAATGCCGGGGGGACTACACCAATGCTGGAGCAGGGTGTGGTCCCGAATGCGCACACAGGATTTATATCTCCCCCTATGCCGGATCCCCCGTAATACGCGTACGCGTTTAACGTGGGCAAGAGGGCATTGCGCACGGCTTTGGCGCTGAACTGGCGTGAGTTAAGATCGATCCGTGACTCGACGAGTTCGGCACGATGGCGCAACGCATCGTCGATCATGTCCTGAATCGGAATTACCGGCTCCTGTTGTGGCAGCTTCATGGTCGAAGTTGGGATCATGTCGGCTTCGGCGAGAACCGGATCATCAATACTGCGACTGATCGCATTCTTCATCAATAACTGCTGCAACTGCAGATTGTTCTGCGCCAGAATCAGATTCTGCTGATCGGTGGCGACGGTGCTTTGTGCGCTCACCACCTGAATGGGTGGCGCGGTTCCGACTTGTGCTTGGCGCTTGGCATCTTCCAGCGCTTTTTGCGCGTAGGCCAACGCTTCCTGCTGCACTCTCAGGTTTTCATATGCGTAAACCAGATCCCAGTACATGTTCTCGATCTGATCGACGGTTGTGATGGCTTGTAGACGGAAGGCGACATCGGTGATCTCGCGGTTATTTTTGGCTATGAAAATGAAGCGAGTGTTGGGCGCGAATCCAAAGCCTTGCAGAAGATTCTGCGTGTACCGTGCCTGGAAGGTGGAAGCAAGTTGCGGGGTCAACAGAGAGGTCAGACTGTTGGTCGTAAGATGAGTGTTATTGAATCCGACAGTCAGGGCTGACCCCCACTGGAATCCTTGTGTGTAGCTGAAGTTGGTCGTATACGTGTTCTGGGCCACGACGGGAGGCGCACTAAACGGGCTGGTCGAAATCGTCTGATTCTTATCCAGCTGGAGTGTGCTGGTCAGAACAGGATCAAGACTGGTGATCGGTGAACCGATACCCAGGGTCGACGTGACCAATCCATTCGTACCCGTAGCGACGCCGCTCGGGGCTACCGTGGTGCCTCCAGTTCCTGAGCCTACCGTGCCGCCCAGACCGCCCACGGTTCCTCCCGGCGTGTTTTGCACCACGCCCGCATTGACGCCGAGAATGCTCGCTCCCGATTTGGCGCGCAGGTAGTCCGTGTCTGCGATGTTCAGGTTGTAGCGCGCAATGTAGATGTCGAGATTGTTCTCGAGCGCAAGCGCGACCGCGTCATCGATTGATAGATAGATTTTGCCGTCGTGCATGAGAGTGTCGATCCGTGGCGTGTTCGACAGATTCGGCTCGGGGACCTCACGCGACTCGTAGGGCTTCCAGAATTCCGGGAACGCCGACCGCGGCTTGGCGAAATCCTTCATACCAACTTGCTGCCCCGGCGTGGGCTGCGCCGGTTGCGGCGCCGCTGGAACGGTTGCGTCGGAGGAAGTCGCCGTCCTGTTTTGCTGCCCTTGCAGGTCAGGGTTGATGATGGCCAGCAAGATGCAAATTACCCAGATCCCAAACAAAGACCTCAAACTCGACACAGACATTTGTATTCTCCTGTGCATGTGAGCGACATGCATGACTCAGAACAAACTGCAGAAGATGCCAGGCTCGGATGGAAATTCGGCTTCGATCAATCTTAGCGGGAGAAGCCCGTGCCTTTCGTTGAGGATTGTAAAGAATTGTGAGGAAAACCGTCGAAGCCACTGCCAGCACCTGGATCGGCTATTGAAATTGACGCAGACGGGTTTTGGCGCTCGTGCAGCTCTGATTCATGCGCCCGGCCGCAGCCGGCATAGCTCGAGAATTTCAGTGCATACTCGCTCGTCAGGGCGGGTAGAATCTTTACTATGCCGCTCACTCAAACCCGCGAAATTGCGCCGGCTCGCCGCCTTCAGAATGTTCGCTATGCCATCCGAGATCTGGCCTGTGTCGCCGACGAAGTCATCCGGCAGGGGCACAAAGTTCTGCCCCTGAATGTCGGAGATCCGCTGAATTTCGATTTCCAGACGCCGTCGCACATTATTGAGGCAGTCCACAAAGCCATGCGCGATGGTAAGAACGGATACGCTCCGTCTGATGGCGTGCCCGAAGCGCTTGAGGCGATTCGTGGCGAAGCGGCGCGCAAGGGAATCACGACGGTGCGGGATGTTTTCGTTACGTCGGGCGTGAGTGAGACGGTCGATCTTTGTTTGTCGGCGTTGGTCGATCAAGGCGAGGACGTGCTGACGCCGAGTCCGGATTATCCGCTGTACTCAGCGGTGTTGTGCAAACTTGGGATTCGGCTTAATACGTACGATCTGAACGAAGAAGATGGATGGCAGCCCGAACTGGCCGACATCAAGCGCAAGCTGACGCCGCACACCCGCGGCATTGTGCTGATCAATCCCAATAATCCGACGGGCTCGCTGTGCACGCGCGAGATTCTGGAGCAGATTGCGGACCTGGCGCGGCGGCAGAACCTGATCGTTTTCTCCGACGAAATCTACGACAAGCTGATTCTGGATTGCGATTCTCGAGGAAAAGAGACTGCGCATATTGCGTTCGCCTCTGTCGCGCCCGACGTGCCGTGTGTAACGTTCGGAGGCATGTCGAAGAATTATCTGGTTCCCGGATGGCGCATTGGATGGGGCATTGTTTCCGGCGATGCGGCCGCGGTGAAGAGCTACGTCGAAGGCGTGCACCGGTTGCTGCGGGCGAGGCTGTGCGCGAACCATCCCGAGCAATATTCGATCAAAGCGGCGCTGGAAGGCCCGCAGGATCATTTGGTCGAAGTTCGGCGCAAGCTGCACTCCCGCCGTGATCTCACCCAGAAATGGTGTGAGTCGACGCCGCGCGTGAGTTGCGTGGCACCGCGTGGCGCGTTCTACGCCTTTCCGCGAATCGATATTCCCGAGAGCGATGAAGTATTCGTGAAAGAACTCATTCGTCAGAAGCATGTCATGGTCGTGCACGGCTCCGGCTTCGGACAGAAGCCGGGCACACAGCACTTCCGCATTGTGTTCCTGCCGGATGAGCAAACGCTGAGAAGGGCGTATGAGGGGATCGGGGAGTTTATGCGCGAGCGGTATGGGAATATGTAGCCATGCTGCATGATCCCAAATCGGGAGCGCGAGAAGAAAACGCGGTCCGACTACGATGAACCCGACGTACAATCAGGCGTGCCAATCGCGCGTCTAAATCGAAAAATACTGCAAAGGCTGGCGGAGAGCAAGCTCGAAGAAGGTCGAATTTTGCTTGCAAACGATCAGTGGACAGGAGCGTATTACCTAACAGGGCTTGCCGTTGAATGCGCTTTGAAGGCCTGTCTTGCACGGGCCGTAAAGAAGCACGACTATCCCGACAAGGACTTCGTCAAGGATATGTACCAACACAAGCTGCAGAATCTCATAGGGTTGGACGCGGCACTCTCCGCGGCTTTGCGAGCTGACATGGCAACTGATTCCAAGCTCGCTGCAAATTGGAATACGGTTAAGGACTGGAAAGATGAAAAGCGGTACGATGTTGTTGACGAGCAGGAAGCCAGAGGCCTATACGACGCTGCCACGAAGAGGGTCTCAGGCGTGATGCCGTGGATTAGGAGAAGATGGTGATGCCCTACGCGCCCGCGTTGACAACTTGGGACATCGACTTCGGGCATCAGCTCTGGCAGGCGTTACGCCGAGACAAGATTTTCCCAGCCCGCGGTGTGTTTTGGTTGTTGGACTCCGAAAATGGCTGGCGTCTGTTGGTGGCCACGCCCCGACTCGATCAAGTCGGCCGAAGAAAAGCCTATGAAGAGCTAGGAAACCGCACTCGCGGAGTCGTGCCTGGAGCAGGCCAGTCGCTGCTTGTTGAACTCATTAGTCCAAAAACACCCCTTTACGAAGCACTGCGATCCGTATTTGGAAAGACGGCGTCCGTGGAGGGCGCACGGTTAGGAAATACGCAGGTCGGTGGGATGTACATCGATGACGCGTATCTGTACGAGATACGCTGATTCGCCATACGCGCTCCTCGTTATGACTCCAAATTCCACAGTCGAGAGTTGCCCTTAGTTGCAGGACCCGCGTCTATTAAGAACATTGCATTGCTCAAGACGACGCGACGAAGACGGCCGTGACCATGGTATAATGACCATGATCACAAAGAGTATCTTTGCATGAAAACCATTCCCGCCGGCCAATTCAAAGCCCGCTGTCTCGCCATCATGGATGAGGTCCAGGCCAAACGTCAGGCCGTGGTCATCACCAAGCGCGGCAAGCCCGTGGCCAAGCTCGTCCCCATCGAGAAAGAAAAGGACGACATCTTTGGTTTTATGAAGGGTAAGGGCACGATCGAAATCAAGGGCGACATCGTTTCCCCGGTACTCACTCCCGAAGAGTGGGGCGATCTCTACTGATCCTACTCGACACGCACGTAGTCGTCTGGCTGGCACTGGACTATCAGCGTATTTCCCCAAGGGCGCAGACCACGATTGAGAAGGCGCGCGAGAAAGATGCTGGCGTCGCCATCTCCGGAATCACACTGTTCGAAATTGCCCTGCTTGCGAGTCGCGGACGAATTAACTTGAAGCCTGATGTTGGGACAGTTCTATCTGAAGTCGAGCGCCGCTTCGTGGTTCTGCCGATTACGGCCAAGATCGCGCTTCAGGCGTTTGAGCTTCCCGCCAGTTATCCCAAAGATCCCGTCGATCGCATCATCGCGGCTACAGCGCTAATCCAGGATA
>Ga0335073_10003790_pt1 | contig 21109 bp, 17 predicted proteins | sample Lox_Sample_22_FD_207093 | JGI IMG/M metagenome (GOLD analysis project Ga0335073, IMG submission 207093) | Soil microbial communities from Loxahatchee National Wildlife Refuge, Florida, United States - Lox_Sample_2.2 | ecosystem: Environmental > Terrestrial > Soil > Wetlands | place: USA...
CTCTTCTCGACGCATGGCTGATCGAGCGGAACCAGCGTCGGCAAGAGTGCCGACGCGGCACGCAGAAGTGCGTGCGCCACGCACCCATACTGACCGGGGATTGCTCAAGGCTGCGTCAGCTATATCAATGCCCTAACTTTGCACGCGAACCCCACCGTATGCCGCGGCGGGCTGCTGGCTCACGCCGCAGGAGTGGCGTAAGCCGCCAGGCTTGCGCTCGCCGGCCGCGAACAACACAAGCCTGGCGGCTTATGCCACGGCCCTAGAACGCCAGCAGTTCTTCGATTTTCGCCGCGATCTGGTCCACGCCCGGCAAAACCGCGTTCATCAATCCGATGTTGTACGGCAGCGGAAGGTCCGGAACCGCGAGCCGCGTCACCGGCGCGTCCAGATTGAGGAACGCTTCCTGCGCGACCACCGCGGCGACTTCCGCGCCGAATCCGGCCGTCAGCGTGTCCTCGTGAACGATCAGACAGCGGCGCGTTTTTTCAACCGAGGCGAGCACCGCCGGGCGATCCCACGGCGAGATCGTCCGCAGATCGAGAATCTCCGCCGAGGCGCCGGTTTTTTCGGCGGCGCGAACCGAACGCTCCACCATCGCTCCCCAGGTCACCAGGGTCAGCGCGCTTCCTTCCAGCACGCGACGCGCGACGCCGGGCGGAATGAGGAAATCGTCGCCGGGATAGGGACGCCGCGCCCAGGACGCGTCGAGCATGGCGCGATGCTCGAAAAAAATGGTGGGGTTGGCGCTGCGCAGCGCGGCGCGCAGCAGGCCGACCGCGTCTTCGGCGTTCGACGGCATCATCGCCTGCCAGCCGATGGCGTGCGCGAAGAAAACTTCATTCGATACGCTGTGCCACGGGTCGCCGCACTTGGCGAATCCGCCGGGAATCCGCACGACCACCGGCGCGGCGAACCGATTGGCAGTGCGCCAGCGGATGGTCCCGCAATCGTTGAGCTGCTCGGTGCCGGGATCGGCGTATTTGCGAAATTGAATTTCGGCGACGGGACGCAATCCGGCGATGGCCATGCCGACGGCTCCGCCGACGATGCCCTCTTCGGAAAGGCTGGTGTCGAAAACGCGATCGCCGCCAAACATCTCCTGAAGTCCCATGGTGGCCGCGTGCACGCCGCCTTTCGGTCCGACGTCTTCGCCGAAAACCAGAACCTTGGGATTGATTTCGAGTTCATGCTCGAGCGTGCGGCGGATCGCGGTGAGCATATTGAGACGCGCCGGCTCGCGGACCACGGCGGGCGTGGGCCGGAAATGATCTTCCGCGAAAACATAGCGGCGAACCGAGGCCGCCTCCGGCTCCGGACGCGACAGCGCATTTTCGAGCGCGGCGTCAATTTCGGCCTGCACCGAACGCTCCAGCTCCGACCATTCGCGTTCCGAGAAAACGGCTGGAACCAGGTGCGCCTTGAAGCGGAGCAGCGGGTCGTGCGCGCGTTCGCGCGCCACCAGTTCGGCGGATTTGTAGGCCTGCGTGTCCTGGCCGGAGTGGCCGCACAGGCGTGGAACGGTGAGACGCACCAGCGCGGGACCCTGGCCGTCGCGAACGCGAGCCACCGCGTCGCGCAGGCAGCGCGCGGCGTCCAGCGGGTCGGCGCCGTCGCCTTCGCGAAGGTAAAGCTCGCCGAAAGAGCCGAGATTCGCCGCGATATTTCCGCCCGGCGTTTGCACCGTGGAGGGAACCGATAACCCGAAGCCGTTGTCTTCGATATAAAAGAGCATCGGCAGGCGCTGCGTGGTGGCGATATTCAGCGCGGACCAGAATCCGTTGGTGGCGACCGAGCCGTCGCCGCCCAGCGCCACGGCGATCGACCGGCGCCAGGATTCCTCGCGCAAAGTGTCGCGATGATAAACGATGGCGTGCGCCCATCCCGCGGTCGGCGTGTATTGGGTGCCGACGCCGCCGGCCATCGGCAGCACCATCGCGCCGCCCGGGTTGGGCAAATTGTAAACCGCGCCGATATCGCGGCCGTCGCTGACGCCCCCGCTCCTGGCCATCCCGCCGGCCAGCGCATCGGCGGGGGTGAGACCCAGCGTCAACAGCAGCGGACGCGAGCGATAATATCCGGACGCGGCGTCGTGCGCTTCAGTGAGCAGCGATCCGAGCAGGATTTGACCCAGCTCGTGGCCGCGCGCGGAAAATTGATACAGAATTTTCTTTTCCGGAAGCAGGCGCGATTCTTCGAGATCGTCGAGAAAACGGGAGGTCAGGAAGAGCCGTGCGATATGACGCCAGTTAAACGCAGGATCGAGGTCGGCCGAAGGCGCGACCAAGGTGGATGAAGGGTTCATACTAAGCGAGATAACGTCCCGTTTCTATTCTACTTCGTTTGCCGCAAACAGAAACCACTTTAATGTGGTGCTATCCTCGCGCGCAACTGGGATAGAGGGGAGCCTGACGGCTTCGGGCCGGTTTATTCAGCCTGTTTTCGACGGATGTTCCCACCGGCGAGCAAGCTCTCTGAACGCGGCCTCGTTCTGTGGCCAATCGTGCAAAGTGGCCGGATCGAAGTCCGCGCCGTTGGGCCAGACCAGCGTTTTCACCTCGGGATCGATTCGGACCTGGTTGAAGAGTTCGAGATTTCGCAGCGGCCCATAGAGTTCGCCCGCGAGCACTGGAAGGAAATCGATCGTTTGTTCGGCGCCGTCCTCAAATCGAACACGCAGCGTATATGGCGCCACGGTTTCGAAGGACCCGACCCGGTGGATCGCGTGAATCACTTGGGCGCTCCGCCGCGATAACGCTTGCGATCTCCGAGCTTCGAGGCCGCCGCCATGTAAACGATCACCGTTCGCTTGCAGTCCCCAAGCGCCCTGTGCGCGTCCTCGGTCGAGAGGTTCCCATCGCGGGCAAGGTCTGATAGGCGGTAGCTCTCGCGTCCCGGCCACGCCCGGCGCGCCATCTTCAGCGCACACGTCGCTCTGTTATGAAACAGGAGTCTATGCCTCCTCGCGGATGCCCGGAGGAAGTCCATATCGAAGTCCGCGTTATAGCTAACGAGGGGAAGATCGCCGATAAAATCGAGGAATGCCTTGATTCCCTCGGCCGCCGGTTCGCCGTCCCTGTCAGTCATCTCTTGTGTAATGCCGTTTATCTCCGTGACGCGCGTGGAAATTCGCTTGGTGGGCCGCAGGAGGGTCTGAAAAGATTCGTGGACGTCCGAATCACGGTTGACTTTTATCGCTCCGATCTCGATGATCTCGTGTCTGGATGGATCGAGCCCGGTCGTCTCAAGGTCGAAGACAACGAATCGTTCGGGAACGTAGATGTTCCGCGACGGCAGTGACCTCAGCTGCGGTTTTTGGCGCGCCTCGCGACCGTCCGCAGTAAACACCCAGAACAGCAAGAACGCGATCAAGAGCGCGGCGACGAGCAGCACCAATACCAGGGCTGACGAAGTGCTGTCGTCTGCCGCCGCAATCGGGGCAGTTTGCCCGAGCGCGGCGGCCGCAGCCACGAGAAACCCGGCCAGCAGGCGAGCCATCGTGCTTACGACGTCGTCGCCCCACGCGCCGCGGACCCGACCAGCTTCACATACTTCGCAAACACCCCCGACCCATACTTCGCGTTCGGAGCCTTCCACTCGCGCAGCCGGCCATCCAATTCTTCCGGCGAAATCTCCACATCAATCGACCGTTTCTCAACATCGAGCACGATCGAATCGCCTTCCCGCACCACTCCGATCGCGCCGCCGCTGGCCGCTTCCGGAGCCACATGCCCCACCATAAACCCGCGCGTCGCGCCGCTGAATCGGCCGTCCGTGATCAGCGCCACGCTTTCCGATAATCCCGCGCCGACGATCGCTCCCGTCACTCCGAGCATCTCCCGCATCCCCGGTCCGCCGCGTGGACCTTCATAGCGAATCACCACTACATCGCCCGCGCGAATTTTTCCGCCGGTCACCGCGTGCATCGCGTCTTCTTCGCAGTCGAATACCCGAGCCGGACCGCGCTGCGACGTGCGCTCCAGTCCCGTCACCTTGATCACGCAGCCGTCGGTCGCGAGATTGCCGCGCAGGATCACCAGGCCGCCGGTTTTCTTGATCGGATTCGCCAATGCGCGGATCACTTCCTGGCCTGCTGTTTCCTTAGCATCAGCCGCTTCTTCCGCGAATGTGCGTCCCGTCGCCGTCAGCGCGGAACCGTCGGCGTAGCCGCCATCCACCAGCCGTTTCGCGATCACCGCCATGCCGCCCGCGCGATCCACATCCACGGCAACGAAGCGGCCGGCCGGTTTCAGATCCACCAGCAGCGGCGTGCGGCTGCTGATGTTTTGAAAATCATCGATCGAAAGCTCCACGCCGGCATCGTGCGCCATGGCCAGCAGATGGAGCACCGCATTGGTCGACCCTCCCGTTGCCGCCACCGACGCGATCGCGTTTTGAAACGCCTTCCTCGTGGCGATATCGCGCGGCCGGCGATTTTTTTTCACCGCATCCATCACGATTTCACCGCAGCGGAACGCGACCTGTTTTTTCCGCGCATCCACTTGCGGCACCGCGGCCGTATTCATCGGCGAAAGCCCGACCATCTCCATCACAGTCGCCATGGTATTCGCCGTAAACTGCCCGCCGCAGGCGCCCGCGCCGGGGCAGGCGGAATTTTCAATCGCCAGCAATTCCGCATCGCTGATTCGCCCCGCCGCGTTCGCGCCGACGGCTTCGAAAACATCCTGAATGGTCAAATCTCGGCCTTGATAATGACCCGGCATGATGGATCCGCCGTAGAGCACCACCGACGGCGTGTTCAACCGCAGCAGCGCCATCGCCGCGCCGGGAATCGTTTTATCGCAGGCCACCAGCGCGACGATTCCGTCGAACATGTGGCCGCGGGCCACCAATTCGATCGAATCCGCAATCAGATCCCGGCTCACCAGCGACGCCTTCATGCCTTCGGTTCCCATGGTCACGCCGTCGCTGATGGCGATGGTGTTGAACTCCATCGGCGTGCCTCCGGCGGCGCGGATTCCGTCCTTCACATGGCTGGCCAGCTCCCGCAGATTATAGTTGCACGGCATGGTTTCGATCCACGTATTGGCGACGCCGATAATCGGTTTCTTCAGATCCTCATCGGAAAATCCGATGGCCTTCAGCATGGCCCGCGCCGGCGCGCGATCGCGTCCTTGGGTAATGGTGTAGCTGGCAAGATTCATGCAAACCATGTTAACCGCTACGCCCCATTGATGAGGTAGCACAAGCTTTGGCGCGACTCCTCCGTCGAGCCGGCGGATTGGGTAGTGGACCCCCGCCATGACTGGCGGGGCTGGTGTGCGTTACAGCGGGGGCTCATCGCGAAGCAACGCAGATCTCACGCACGACCGCGGGATTGACGCGCCCACTTCCCGCGGGATGGGATAATGAAGCTGAATCCATGCCTCATCTGGAATGGATGTGGGATGAGCGCAACCGCGTCCCCGTCCTGCTCGTGAGCGGCGCGATGATTCTGGCCATCGCCCTGGTCGACTGGTGGACAGAACCCTACGTGTCGCTGGGCTTTTTATACCTCTTTCCGATCATGCTCGCCGCCGGATTTCTGCCGCGCTGGATGATCGCCATCCTCGGCGCCGGCTGCGCGGTGCTCAGCGAGATTTTCAGCTCGCTCGAGCGCTCCACCGTTCGCCTGTCGTTTGAAACGCTGGCGCTCGCCGGCTGCGGATTGTTCGTCGCGGAGCTGATGCGCAACCGCCGCCTCAGTCTCGAAGCGCAGGAACGTCTGCGCATCCTGGTCGAAACCAGTCCCGCCGCCATTGTGACCATCGACGACCGCGGCTTCATCGAGCTCGCCAACCGCGCCGCGGCCGAACTGATGGCCCCGCGCGACGGCGTCCTCATCGGCCATCCCATCGCGGCTTTTCTACCCGAGCTGCACCACGCCGTCCGCCGCGAAGAAGGGCCGCAGTTCCGAACCTCGATGCAGTGCCGCGGGCATCGCGATGACGGCCAGTCCTTCATGGCCGACGTCTGGTTTTCCACCTACAAAGAAGGCGCCACTCCGAAACTGGCCGCCATTATCGGCGAGACCGAAGACGGCGCCGCTGCCATGGCGGCGAGCGTCCCCAATGATCATGACGATCGCAGCCAGTTGAACAGCCGCGAAACGGAGGTGCTTCGTTTTTTGGTTCAGGGCCTATCAAATAAGGAGATCGCCGGAAAAATGGACGTCTCGGAAAGCACTGTGAAAAACACGTTTCAACAGCTTTTCGCCAAGATCGGCGTCCGCACGCGCAGCCAGCTCGTTCGCGCCGCGCTCGAACGCTATCGCCACCAACTCTGATGGTTAATCGAAAGATTACCAATAAGATCTACAGCGATAAATCCTGCGTTTGCAACATTCTAACGTCTTCGTTATGCTTTCCTTACGAACCTCAGCCTAGACGATCCGTAACCAGAGGTGTGATCGAAAGATAAATTAAAGGACAACAAGGTTTTGTTTGTTTTCGCTAACCTTGGGCGGTAGATTGAAAGTCTAGTCCTTTGTCGGATCGCTCGCAGTGATGAAAATAATCTCTCGCACTCCCTCGCTGAGGGGATGGCTCGTCATGTTTTTCGCCAGTACGGTATGCGGCCAGCAAATCTTTACGTGGGAGCAGATTAAAGACCGATTTCAAACCGTCAATCCGACGCTCTTAGCGGCGCAGAGCAGCATTGACGAAGCCCGCGCCGGCGAAATTACTGCTTTTCTTCGCCCTAATCCGGATTTCACTTTGACTGCCGATGGCACCCAGCTTTTTCCCCACGCGGGAATTTACCAGCCATTCTCCGGAACCGACTTTTCGCCCGCCATCAGCTATCTTCACGAACGCGATCATAAGCGCGAACTGCGCCGCGACACAGCCCACCAGTCCACCCAGATCGCCGAATCGAGCTATCAGGACGAGGCGCGAACGCTGCTGTTCACTTTGCGCTCGGCTTTCGTTCAAACCTTGCAGGCCAAAGCTGTTCTCGAAAACGCGCAGCAGAATCTTCAGTATTGGGATCGCGAACTGGATGTGAACCGGCAGCGGTTCAAGGCCGGCGACCTCGCCGAAGTGGATCTGGACCGCCTGGAATTGCAGCGGGTGCAGTTCGAATCGGATTACCAGAACGCGCTGGTGAATCTGCGCACCAACAAAATTCAGCTGCTCGCGCTGCTGAATGACCGGACCCCGATTGACCGCTTCGACATCACCGGCGAATACGATTTTAACGAAGAACTGCCGCCGCTTGAGCAGCTTCGGACCGCGGCGCTGGGAACGCGGCCGGATCTGAAATCGGCGATTCAGAATATCGAGCTGGCGCGCCTGAATCATCAGCTGGCCATCGCCAACGGTTCCACCGATCCGACCTTCAGCCTGTGGTATACCAACAACGCGTCCTTCAGCAATCCCTACGCGTATAACACCGTGGGCGGCAGCGTCAACATTCCGCTGCGCATTTTCGATCGCAACCAGGGCGAAAAAGCGCGGACGCAGATCGACATCTCGCGCAATGAAAAATTGCGCGACGCGACCCAGGCGCAGGTGTTCAACGACGTCGATTCGGCTTACGTGACGCTCGAAAGCACACTGAACCTGTTAAAGCCGTATCGCGACAAGTATCTGAAGCTGGCGGTCACGCAGCGCGACAAGCTTTCGTTCTCCTACCAGCACGGCGGAGCATCGCTGCTCGATTATCTCGACGCCGAAAAAGCGTACCGCGACACGCGGCTGGCTTATCTCAACCTGATTGGTTCTTACCTGACCGCGGCGGCGCAGTTGAACCTGGCGGTCGGGCGCGAGGTGCTTCCATGAAAACCATCTTCATCGTCTGGCTGGCCGTGGTGGGCGCGGCGGCGTGCCTGGTTTCGAGCGGTTGCGAGACCAAGGTCCAGGCCGACCCCAAGGCCGAAGCTCCGCCTCCGGCCGTCGTTGAACAAGCCCCCAATTCGAGCGATTTTAAAGTGGACCACCCCGACCAATTCCCGCTGGTGGCGGCCCTGCCGCACGTCGACACGCCGGAGCTGAACGTCACCGGCGTGGTGAATCCGGACGTTTCGCGCAACGTGCCGGTGCCGTCGCTAGCGACCGGACGCGTGGTCGAAATCGACGCGCAGTTGGGCGACACGGTGAAAAAAGGCCAGCTCCTTTTTAAGGTCCGCAGCACGGATGTGAGCGGCGCGTATTCGGATTATCGCAAGGCGATCGCCAATGAAATGCTCGCCCATGTGCAGCTCGATCGCGCGAAGCTCTTATTTGAGCACGGCGCGATTCCCAAGAGCGCCGTCGAAGTGGCGCAGAACGCCGAGGACAATGCCAAGGTCGACGTCGATACGTCCATCGACCATTTAAAGCTGTTGGGCTCGGACCCCGATCATCCCACCGCGATCATTGACGTTTACGCTCCGGTCGCCGGCGTGATCACCGATCAGCAGATCACCAACGCCGCGGGCGTGCAGGCGCTGAGCGCGCCCAATCCGTTCACCATTTCCGACCTGTCGCACGTGTGGATCATCTGCGACGTGTATGAGAACGATCTGTCGCAGGTCCACGTCGGCGAGTATGCGGATATTCATCTGGCGGCCTATCCGAATCGCGTGTTGAAGGCGCGCGTCGGCTTCATTGCGCCGATTCTCGATCCCTCGATTCGCACCGCGAAGGTGCGGCTGGAGGTGGAAAATCCGGGATTGCTGCGCATCGGCATGTTCGTGACCGCGGCGTTCCACGGCCTGACCTCGCAAACTTACGCGGCGATTCCGGCCACCGCGATCCTGCACCTGCACGATCGCGAGTGGGTCTACACGCCGATCGAGCCGGGTCATTTCAAGCGTCTGGAAGTGGTCAGCGGCGCGCTGCTGCCGAACAACATGCAGGAAGTTGTTTCGGGTCTCACGCCGGGAACGCGGGTGGTCGCCAACGCCTTAACCTTACAGAGCACGGTGGAGCAGTGAGATCTGAAGTGTACCTCGAGCTCGACCGAAAACTGTGCAGGCCACGGGCCTGCCCCACATTCCCCACAAACGGGAACGTAAATGATTAGCGGCCTGGTCAATTTCGCGCTCAACAATCGCCTGCTGGTGCTCGCGCTCGCCGTGCTGCTGTTCATCGCTGGCGCGATTTCCTTTCATCAGCTCCCCGTTGAAGCTTATCCCGACGTGGCCAACAACTACGTCGAGATCATCACCCAGTGGCCCGGAATTTCGGCCGAGCAGATCGAGCAGCAGGTCACCATCCCGCTCGAAATCGTGATGAACGGGATTCCTCACCTGACCACGCTGCGTTCTTTTTCTCTGTTCGGTCTTTCCGATTTAAAACTTACCTTCGACGACGAATCGGAAAACGACTGGAACCGCGAAAAAGCTCTGGAGCGCCTGGCGCAAGTCAATTTGCCGCCCGGCGTCCAGCCGCAGATGGGCACCGACTGGAGCCCGGTCGGCCAGATTTATTTTTTCACGCTGGAATCGAGCAACCCCAAGTACGACGTGATGGAGCTCAAGTCGATTGAAGACTGGGTGATCGAAAAGCAGTTCAAATCGGTGCCCAACGTGGTCGATGTGGCCAGTTTCGGCGGACCCACGCGCGAATATCAGGTGCGTCTTGATCCCGATAAACTGGTCGCCTACGGCCTGAGCATCGCGCAGGTGGAGCAGCAGCTCAGCAACAACAACGTCAACGCCGGCGGAAGTTTCATCGACGAAGGATTGCAGCAGGTGAACGTGCGCGAGGTGGGCCTGGTCGGCGACGTGCGCGATATCGAAAATACGGTGATTCTCACCAAAAACGGCACGCCACTGCGGATTAAAGACATCGCCACGGTCGAGCAGGGACCGAAAATTCGCCTGGGCCAGTTCGCTCGCGCGACGCATCTCGGCGACGGCCGCATCATCGACGATCCCGACGTGGTCAGCGGCATCGTGCTGCTGCGCAAGGGCGCCGATTCGGATTCGACGCTCGACGGGATTCATAAAAAAGTGGAGGAGCTGAACAACGGGATTCTTCCGCCGGGCGTGAAAGTGGTTCCGTTTCTGGACCGCAGCGACCTGGTGCATTACACCACGCACACCGTTCTGCACAACCTGACCGAGGGAATTGTTCTGGTCGTCGTGATTCTGTTCATGTTCCTCGGCAACGTGCGCGGCGCGCTGATCGTGGCGCTGACCATTCCGTTTTCGCTGCTGTTCGCGGCCACCTGCCTCGATCTTCGTCACATTCCCGCGAACCTGCTGTCGCTGGGCGCGCTCGATTTCGGCATGGTGGTCGATGGCGCGGTGGTGATGGTCGAAAACATCATCCGTCATATGGGCCATCAACGCGAAGACGATTTTCGCACGCCGATGGAAAAAATCCGCGCCGCCGCGCATGAAGTGCAGCGGCCGGTGTTCTACGCGATCGGCATCATTGTTACCGCCTATATCCCGATCTTCACCCTGCAAAGCGTGGAGGGACGCCTGTTCAAGCCGATGGCCTGGACGGTGGCGTTCGCGCTGCTCGGCGCGCTGATGTTTTCGATGCTGCTGGCGCCGGTGCTTTCGAGTTTGTTCTTCCGCAAGGGCGCCAAGGAATGGCGCAACCCGATGATGACGTTCCTGACGGCGCGCTACCGCTTCGTGCTCGCGAAAGCGATTCGCTTCCGCTGGGCGACGCTGGGCGTGGCGCTGGCCGGCTGCGCCTTCGCGCTGTACCTGGCCTCCACGCAGATCGGATCGGAATTTTTGCCGCACCTCGATGAAGGCGCCATCTGGGTGCGCGGCACGCTGGCGCCCAGCACCGATCAGGAATTGGGAATTTCGGTGGCGAATAAGGCTCGCGACATCCTGTGCAGTTTTCCGGAAGTGCCGCAGTGCACCAGCCAGGTGGGCCGTCCCGACGACGGCACCGACACCACTGGATTCTTCAACACCGAATATTTCGTCGATCTGAAGCCGAAGGAACAGTGGCGTCCGGTATTTCATCAGAACAAAGACGAGCTGATCGCGGCCATGAATCGCGAGCTCGAAAAAATTCCCGGCGTGATCTGGAATTTTTCGCAACCCATCTCCGACAACATGGAAGAAGCCGTCAGCGGCGTCAAAGGCGAGCTGGCCATCAAAGTTTTCGGTGACGATCTGAAGACGCTCGAAGAAAAAGGCGACCAGATCGTCAACGTGATGCGCACCGTCAAAGGCATTCAGGATTTGGGATTGTTCCGCGTCATCGGCCAGCCCAATCTGAATTTCGTGGTGGATCGCGATAAGGCCGCCCGCTATCAGATCAACGTCGCCGACGTGCAGGACGCGATTCAAACCGCGGTCGGCGGCAACGCCCTGACGCAGGTTTTGCAGGGCGAGCAGCGCTATGACCTGGTGCTGCGCTATCTGCCGCAGTATCGCACCACGCAGCAAGCGATCGAGAATATCCGGCTGCTCTCGCCGACGGGCGAGCGCGTTTCGCTGGCCCAGCTTTGCGACGTCCAGACCATCGACGGCGCATCGGAAATTTATCGCGAACAGAACCAGCGCTACGTGGCCATCAAATACAGCGTGCGCGGCCGCGATCTGGGCGGCGCGGTCGAAGAAGCCATGGCCAAGGTGAACCGCGAGGTGAAGCTGCCCACCGGTTATCACATCGACTGGGCGGGCGAGTACGAATCGCAGCAGCGCGCGCAGCGGCGGCTGGCGATCATCATTCCGTTCACGCTGCTGCTGATTTTCCTGATTCTCTATTCCATGTTCAAGTCCATGAAATGGGCGCTGCTGATCCTGATGAACGTGGCCATGGCGCCGGTCGGCGGCGTGGTGGCGCTGTGGCTGTCGCACACCAATTTCAGCGTATCGAGCGGCGTCGGATTCCTGGCGCTGTTCGGCGTATCGGTGCAGGTCGGCGTGATCATGGTGGAGTACATCAATCAGCTTCGCGTGCGCGGCCGCACGGTGATGGCCGCGGCGCAGGAAGGCGCGCTGCTGAGACTGCGCCCCATCATGATGACCATGCTGGTGGCGACGCTCGGACTCCTGCCGGCGGCGACCTCGCACGGCATCGGCTCCGATTCGCAGCGCCCGTTCGCCATTGTGATCGTCGGAGGCTTGCTGGCCGCGCTGCTGATGAGCATCTTCCTGCTGCCGACGTTATACGTCTGGATCGCAGCCGAGCACGATGTCCTGCCGGAACCTCATCCCGAGGAGGAAGTGTAGAGTGGCATAAAGCCGCGAGGCTTGCGCCGTTCGCGGCCGGGCGCAAGCCTGAAGGCTTACGCCACCTGACCCGCGGGTGTAGAATCAAAAAAGACAATTTCAGTGAACGGTCCCTCTTTCGCTCTGCTGGCGGTCCTCGCTGCTGTTCCGGTTTTCGGTCAAGGCAATTACGAAATTCAGGTGTATGGCGCGGACACCGTGTCCCCCGGCCGGACCATGGTCGAACTGCACAGCAACTTTACCTTCGAAGGCTTCAAGACCGTGATGGACGGCGTGCTTCCGGACGATCATCAGCTTCACGAAACCGTCGAGATCACCCAGGGCTGGACGGACTGGTTTGAGACCGGCTTCTACATCTTCACCAGCTACGGGCCCAACAATCAGGGCTACAAGTGGGTGGGCGATCACATTCGCCCGCGCATCCGGGTTCCCGACAAGTGGAATTGGCCGGTGGGCGTGAGCCTTTCCACCGAAATCGGTTACCAGCGGCCGATTTTCTCCGCCGATACCTGGACGTGGGAAATTCGTCCGATCATCGATAAACAATGGAAGGCGTGGTACCTGGCCTTTAATCCGGCGCTGGAGCGGTCGTTTCACGGTCCGAGCGTACCGGAGGGCATCGCATTTTCTCCGAATTTCAAAGCCGCTTATTCTCTCACCCGGAAATTCAGCGCGGGACTGGAATACTACGGCGCGCTGGGACCGATCACCGGTTTTGACCAGATCTACGAGCAGGGACAGCAGATCGTGCCGGCCATCGATTACGATTTTGGACCCAACTGGGAATTCAATTTTGGCGTCGGCGTGGGCGTCACGCGCGGCACCGACCATCTGCTGGTGAAAATGATCATCGGGCACCGTTTTCGCTTTATCACGCCGCATATGCCGCGGCCGGAGGCGCCGGGAGCAATCGATTGAAGTGTGCGCCGAGCCGCGTGAATGGAACTCTTCTGGGGTTGTTGATTTTCTTTTTGGTTCTGGCGCCGCCGGCGGGAGCGCAAGTCCCACCGGCCGGTTTTGCGGTTCCTCTGGGGCTGCCGCCGATTCCCTGGCCCGCGGACAATCCTTATTCTCCGGCGCGCGCCGAGCTGGGAAAGATTCTGTTCTTCGACGGCCGCCTTTCGGCGAACGGCGTGGAATCCTGCGCCTTCTGCCATGATCCGGCTCACGCGTTTTCGGGAAGCACGGCCTTGTCGATTGGCGTGGACGGAAAAGTGGAAACGCGCCACACGCCGACGCTGGTCAACCGGGCTTGGGGCAAATCGGAATTCTGGGATGGACGCGCGGCGACGCTGGAGGAGCAGGTGATCGGTCCGTTGACCAATCCGCACGAGATGGGAATGACGCCCGAGAAAGTGATCCGGCGATTACAAGGCATCCAAGGCTACGGCCCGCTGTTCGCCGCCGCGTTCGGCGATGACACTGTCACGCTCGATCGCCTTGCCAGGGCGATTGCGACTTTTGAACGGACTATCGTCTCCGGCAATTCCGCGTATGATCGATACCGCGCGGGGGACAAGAGCGCGTTGACCAAACCACAGAAGGATGGTCTGGACTTTTTCGAGAAGACCGGGGAATGCGCGGAGTGTCATTCCGGCGCCAGCTTCAGCAACGAGAAATTTGTGAATCTGGGGGTCGGCATGGATCGGAGACCGCTCGATTTGGGGCGCGAGTTGATCACGAAAAATCGCCGGGATTTCGGAAAATTCAAAGTACCGACGCTGCGCGATCTCTCCGCCCGCGATTGTTATATGCACGACGGCCAATATACGAAGCTGGGCGACGTCCTGGATTTTTACGCCAAGGGAGGTCTGCCGAATCCGCATGAGGACACGCGCCTCGCGCCGTTCTATATGGATCCGGAAACCAAGCAGGATCTGCTCGACTTTCTCTCCGCGCTTGACGGCGAAGGCTGGAAAATCGCCGCGCCGGCTGCGTTTCCGCGGTAGGTCTGAGCCGGCGCGTGCGACCATGGCCGTGGACAGAGCGGTCTGTCCCTTTTTTCAGCACCCTGCTAAAGGCGCGCGATTCAAAAACGCGGATTCCCGCGAATCGATAGCGTCAAAGAACGCATCAAAGCCAATGAGAGGGTTTTCGGAAACTGCTCTATTGCACGTAAATCCATCGGTTTTGAAGCGCATAATTGACCGGCTCGTTTGCGGCGTGTTTGGCCTTCGAAGTGCGCAGGGAGTTTGGGGGCGTGTGGAAAGTGAAGAAAGTCTCCCGCTTGATCGCCTTTGCTCTGCTGTTGCCGGTGGCGAGCGCGGGTGAGCTGAGCAAAGAAACGCTAAAAGCGTGGGATGATTACGTGCGCGCCGCCAACTCCTGCATGATGGCGCGGCTGCGCCCCGATCAACCTTTTCTGTGGCTCGATCAGCATCCTCAATTCTTCCCGCAAGTGCACGCGGGGCATATCGTGGTCACACCCATGACCGATCCAAACCCGAAACACGTTCCTAATGGATTGATTCACCATTGGATCGGCGCGGTTTTTCTTCCCGGTGCTCATCTGGACGACGTGTTCTCCGTGATTCGCGATTATGACCATTACAGAGATTTTTATCCCGCGGCCGTGCTGGCTTCGAGAGCGCTAGGGCAGGATGGCGCCGGCGATTTGTTTTCTTTGTTGATGATCAGCCGCGCCGCGCTGGCCAGGACGGCCTTTATGAGCGACGATCAGGCAAACTACATCGAAGTGGACCCGCATCGCTGGTACAGCATTTCTTACACGACGCGGGTTCAGGAGATCGAGGATTACGGAGACTCGGACCAGCATACCCTGCCGCCGGATCAAGGCCACGGATACATCTGGCGTCTGTACAGCATCGCCCGTTATGAACAGCGCGACGGAGGCGTGTACCTGGAAATGGAAGCGATGGCGCTGAGCCGCGATGTTCCGGTGGCGGTGCGCTGGCTGGTGGATCCCATCGTGCGCCAGCTGGCGCGAGGTTCGATGGTGACGACGCTGCGGCGAACCGAAGATGCGGTGGGCGCTCTTTGCGCCGCGGCGCACACCTCGGCGCAGGCTACCGGGCAGCGCTGAGAAACTCGACAAACCCCGCCGTGACTGGCGGGAGTGTACCCACTCGATGGCTCGGGTTTCGGGAAGGCGCGGGCTCACAGCAGTGATATCATCTTGCAAAGGCCATGACCATTCCATCTCTTCGCATATTTGCGCTCGCGGCGTTCTCTTTCGCGGCGGGGTCTCTGCTCACCCGGCAAATCGACGTGCATGCGGCGGCGACGCATGTTTACGAGCTGCGTATGTATCACACTTTTCCGGGGCGCTTGCCCGCGCTCGAAGCCCGCTTCCGCGATCACACCATCACCATTTTCAATCGCCATCACATGAAGAGCGTGGGCTACTGGACGCCGCAGGATGCGCCGCTGAAAGATAACCTGCTGATCTACATTCTGGAGCACGATAGCCGCAACTCCGCCAAAGCGAACTGGGACGCCTTCCGCGCCGATCCGGAATGGCAGGCCGTTTCGAAAGCGTCCGAGGCGGACGGCAAGATTGTCGAAAAGGTCGATTCCACATTCATGGAACCCACCGATTTTTCGAAGATCAAATGATCCCGCTGATGCAGTGGATCGGATCGAGCGCTCTGGCCAACGCGATGAACGGCCCGGAGTGGGCCTTTCCGCTGGTCCAGTCGATCCATTTTCTGGGCTTCGCGTTTTTGATCGGGACCATCGCCATGGTCGACTTGCGTTTGCTGGGGTTCGGCCTGCGCCAGCCGGCGGGCGAGCTGGAGCGCGATCTTTCACCGTGGACTTACACCGGTCTGGCGATGATGCTGACCACCGGTCCGGCCATGTTTTCGGCCGACGCGGTGACCTATTACGTAAATCCGTCCTTTCGCCTGAAGATGATGTGCCTGGCCGCGGCCCTGCTGTTCAACTTCACGGTGCATCGCGTGATCGCGCGATCGAATGGCGCGGCCATCGCCCAAAAATTCGCGGCCTGCGTTTCGCTGCTGCTGTGGAGCAGCGTCATCGCCGCGGGGCGATTCATCGCGTTTGTTTAAAACATGCTGCTTTCTTTTTGTAACTGGCTGCAAGACACCTCCGTTGGCACCGCGATTCGCGAGGGTGCGCTGCTCTATCCGGTCATCGGCGGGATTCATTTGCTGGCCATCGCGCTGTTCGGCGGAATGATCCTCACCACGGACGTGCGCCTTCTCGGCCTCGGGCTGCGGCGCGAATCCTTAGTGGATTTGATCGACGGCCTGCGGGTGTGGAAATGGATCGGCGGAATCATCGTCGCCGCCAGCGGCCTGCTGCTCGCCTGGTGCGAGCCGCTGAAGCTTTATCGCAGTCCCAATTTCTGGATCAAGATGATTTTATTCGCGCTGGTGGGAGTGCACGCGCTGGTGTTCCGGTCCGTCTATGCGTATCCGGATCGGATCGAAAAAAGCCCGGCGCGCGCCAGGCTGGCAGGAGCGCTATCGCTGCTGCTGTGGGCCGGAATCGTGGTTACCGGCCGGCTGATCGCCTTCGATTCGTAATCGCGCGCCGGGATTGCACACAGCGTAAAATTTTCCTCCCGATTTATGGCGCCGCGCGCCGGCCGAACAACAGGCTCACTACAAACAGGATGATAAACAGGAAGAAAAGGATTTTCGCAATTCCCGCAGCGGCTACATAAACCCCGGTAAAACCGAAGACGGCCGCCACCAGAGCGATCACCAAAAAAACGACAGCGTAGTACAGCATAGTTTGCCGAATCGCCTCCGAAACGTGTCTGTGCAAGAATGGGGCCACAGCCAGGAAGAAGCCGTTCGATAAGTCGAGCTCGAGCCGATTTCCGGACGGGGCATTCAGGTGTACGGTTCAAACCCCGCACGCTGCAGCCCGAGCACGGCTTCGCGATTCCGCATGAACATCTCCCACACGAATCCAGTGCGCAGATTTTCCGCCATCAGCATGGTGATCCCGGTGTCGATCCCGATCACGTCGCTGTCGTACCAGTTCGTCAGCGGATTGAACGCGTCGATAAATCCGTAATTCGACCACGCCCGCGCCGCATATTTTTCTTTGATGTTCCTGAGCACGCGCAGCGTCGGCTGCGGCAGAAACGCGAGCGATCCGCCGGCCGCGCTGGGCACCACCGTTCCATCGATCGGCCCAATCTCCGGTGGACCACCCCACACCACGTAGCCGTGCACCGAATCCGAGGAGGTGATCCCCCACAGATCGTCGCTGTAATCGGCGAAGCGCGGATGCAGCTCGATACAGAAGCGGCGATGCACTTCGGTGGCGATCGTGGAATTTTTAAAATAATCGGCGTATTTATCGCGCCGGCCGCGAAAATCAAACCACGCCTGGGAATATTGATGCACAAATAAGGGCGCATAGGAGCCGACATACCGCATCCCGTCATATTCGAAGGTGAGCCGCTTCCACGCGCTCCACGCCGACACCGGCAGCGGATGCGATTCTGACCCCATCCCCAGCAGGTACATCATCATCAGCTCGCTATAGTAATCCCAGCGATACGGAAGAAAGCCCAGCTCCGGAGTCCAGCCGAGCGGCAGCAGGGTGGTGTCTTCGGAAACCCAGGTCCAGTCGACGCGCGCGAAAATGTCGTAGGCCAGCGAGCGAATTCCCGGCTGCGTGAAATATTGCCGGCAGGTGAGCACGCCGCACAAAAGAATCGCCGTATCGATCGAGGATACTTCCGAATCCCAGACGCGCTCACCCGTCTGCGGATTGGCCCAGTGATAAAAAAATCCGCGATGCGTGGGCATTCGCTTCCACAAAAAAAGCAGCGTGTTGAGGACGCGCATGCGAATTTCGTTGGCCGGCGCGTAGCCGCGTTGGTGGCCGATGCACAGCGCGGTGAGTCCGAAGCCAGTGGCGGCAATGCTTGCGGCCTGCTGTTTTTCCGCGGCGCGCACGTTCGCGCGATCCAGGGTCAGCCCGGTATGCGGATCGGACTGTTCCCAGAAAAAACGGAAACTGGCGCGCTCCAGTTCCTCCAGAAACTGATCGTCTTCGGGCGAGATCGCCGCGGCCGGCGGATTCTGTCCGAGCGCGGTTGCGGCCGTCACCGCGGCGAGAAAGTCGCGCCGGGACAAGCTCATAGCCGTCCCCGCAAAATAGCCGAACACGCGGAAGCGGCTTCCTGCGTCGAACCAAGTAACGGGTGATGACCGGACGGCGAAAAATTCTGATCGTCGCGGCCGGCGCCGTGACGGCCGGATTGGTAGCCGCGCTCGCGATTCACGCCAGATCCGCCGGCCAGATTAAAACCCTTACCGGCGTGGTGTTGCGCGCGGATGAGCAGGTGAGAAACCAGGTTCCCATCGCCGATGCCGAAATTCACGCCGCCGGTTTGCCGGCAAGAATGGGTTCGCCGGCGAAAACCGCAGGTTCGGGTTTGTTCCGGCTCAATTTGCCGCCGAATTTCCGCAGGGGCGAGCCGCTCTCTGTGGCCATCGCGCATCCTGGTTATCAGACGCTTGAAACCACCGTCGCGGCGACGAATGAATCGTACGTTTTTTTTCTGAGGCCCGCCCCGGCAAAAATTCCCGAGATTCCGAATCAGGTAACGGTTACCAGTCCGCGGGTGCGTTACGCGGTGAGGGAAACGTCGACGATCAATGTCGGCAGCGCGGCGCAGACCTTCGAGGTGATCAATCAGGCGAACGTTCCGTGCAATGGAGCGAAGCCCTGTTCGCCCGATGGAAGATGGAAAGCTTCGCTCGCGGGCAAGGCGCTGGACGCGGGCGACGGAAATTCGTTCGAAGACGCGCGCGTCACCTGCATCGCTGGACCGTGCCCGTTCACGCGCATCGAGAAAGATGATTTTTCGGCGGGCGGCCGGCACGTTGACGTACTGGTGCGAAACTGGTCCGACACCGCAACGTTTCTGTTTGAAGCTGAAGTGACGCACACCATGGTGAGCGATGCGATTCGCGAATCCTATCCCGCGATTTTCGATGGCTCGATGGATTTTACTCTTCCGCCGACGGGCGAAGGTCCCAGCATCCAAGCCACGGTCGGCGGCCAGGATATTGTTTTCCCGCTGACTCCGGAATGGGGACTGACGTGGGCTTCGTGTAACGTCACGAAGTCGAAAGACGGAACGAAACTTTTCCACTGTGACATGAAATCCGGGTATCGTTTGCAATGAGGATCGCGCACCCCAAATTGAGTGCGGCGCACGGCGTCTTCGCCTTGGCGCTGCTTCTGACGGCGGCCTGCCTCCACGCCGCCGATTTCGACCAGCGCATTGACCATCTGCTGGCGCGCATGACGCTCCAGGAAAAACTGGGCCAGATGTCGCAGTCGACCTCGCTCGCGACGCCGCTTTCGGAAAAAATCAAATCCGAGATTCGCGCCGGCCGCTGGGGATCTTTTTTGAACGCCGGCAGTCCCGCCGACCGCGCCGAAGCGCAGCGCATCGCCACGGAAGAGAGCCGTCTGAAAATTCCGCTGCTGTTCGGACGCGACGTGATCCACGGTTATCAGACCGTTTTTCCGATCCCGCTGGGCCAGGCCGCAACCTGGGACCCGGATCTGGTTCGCGCCGCCGCGCGGGAAGCCGCGCGCGAAGCCGCCGCGCAGCGCATCGCCTGGACCTTCGCGCCGATGATCGATATCGCGCGCGATCCGCGCTGGGGCCGCATCGCCGAAAGCCTGGGCGAGGACCCTTATTTAACCAGTGTGCTCGGCGTGGCGATGGTGCGCGGGTTTCAGGGCGATTCGCTGGCCGCGCCCGATTCGCTGGCGGCCTGCGCCAAACACTTCGCCGGTTACGGAGCGGTGGAAGGCGGCCGCGATTACAACAGCACGTGGATTCCCGAAATTCTTCTGCGCGATGTTTATCTGCGCCCGTTTCACGCCGTGGGCGAGGCCGGCGTCGCGACGTTTATGACCGCGTTCAACGCGCTGAACGCGATCCCGGCGACCGCCGATCCGTTTCTGCTGCGCGAGATTCTGCGCGGCGAATGGCATTACGACGGAATGGTGGTGAGCGATTACGAAGCGGTCACCAATCTGATCCCGCACGGCGTGGCCACCGATGGTAGCGAGGCCGCGCGCAAATCGATCAACGCCGGCGTCGAAATGGAAATGGTCAGCACCACTTTCTACGACGACGCGCCCGCGCTGTTGCAACGCGGCCAAATCAGCATGCAGGAAATCGACGACAGCGTGCGCGATATTCTGCGGCTGAAATTCAAGCTCGGGTTATTCGACCATCGCCCCACGCCCGCCGCGCCGGATCACGCCCACACCTTGGCCGTCGCCGAGCAGGCCGCGGCGGAAAGCGCGGTGCTGTTGCAGGACCAGAACGATCTTCTGCCGCTCAAAAAATCGATCGGAAAAGTCGCGGTGATCGGTCCGCTGGCGGACAGTCCCGTCGATCAGATGGGCACCTGGTCGATGGACGGCCGCGCGGATTGGGTTCGCACGCCGCTGGCCGCGCTGCGCGAAATGCTGGGCGCGAATCGCGTCGTCTACGCGCGAGCGCTGGCTAACAGCCGCGATACTTCGCACGCCGGATTCGCGGACGCCGTGAACGCAGCGCGCGGCTCCGATGTCGTGCTGCTTTTCCTGGGCGAAGAGGCGATTCTTTCCGGCGAAGCGCGCTCGCGCGCATTCTTGAATCTGCCGGGCGCGCAGGAAGCGCTGGTGGACGCCGTCGCAGCGGCCGGAAAACCGATGGTCGCGATCCTCATGGCCGGCCGTCCGCTGACCTTTGACCAGGTCGCGCAGAAGGTCCAGTCGATTTTGTTTGCCTTCCATCCGGGAACCATGGGCGGTCCCGCAATCGCCAAAATTTTATTCGGCGACGATGTGCCATCGGGAAAATTGCCGGTGACGTTTCCGCGCACCGTCGGCCAGGTGCCGATTTATTACGCGCACCTGAATACCGGACGCCCGCCCACGGCGAGCGAGCTGGGCGTGCCGATGGGCAATCCCGTGAATCCTGAAGGCTACACGTCGAAATATATCGACGTC
>Ga0335073_10003791_pt1 | contig 21101 bp, 19 predicted proteins | sample Lox_Sample_22_FD_207093 | JGI IMG/M metagenome (GOLD analysis project Ga0335073, IMG submission 207093) | Soil microbial communities from Loxahatchee National Wildlife Refuge, Florida, United States - Lox_Sample_2.2 | ecosystem: Environmental > Terrestrial > Soil > Wetlands | place: USA...
TGGGCCTCACATGACAGCAAGTAGGCCTCGCGGGCCTGGCCTATGACGGCAAGTGGGCGTCGCGAACTTGGCCAATGACAGCCGGTACTTACCGCCGCAGCACCGTCCGGCCCGCATAGCGCGCCGCCGTGCCGAGCGTCGCCTCGATGCGGATCAACTGATTGTATTTCGCCAGCCGGTCGCTGCGCGACAGGCTGCCGGTCTTGATCTGCCCGGCATTGGTCGCCACCACCAGATCGGAGATCGTCGCATCCTCGGTCTCGCCGGAACGATGGCTGATAACGCAGCGCCAGCCCGCGCGATGCGCCAGCTCCACCGTCTCCAATGTCTCGCTCAGCGTGCCGATCTGGTTCACCTTCACCAGGATGGCGTTGGCCGATCCCGCTTCGATGCCGCGGCGCAGGCGTTCCGGATTGGTGACGAAAATGTCGTCGCCGACGATCTGGATCTTTCCCCCCAGTTCCTGCGTCATCAGCGCCCAGCCGTCCCAGTCGTCCTCGGCGCAGCCGTCCTCGATTGAGACGATCGGGTAGCGTTTGATCAGGTCGTCGTAGTACCGCACGATCCCCGCGGCATCGAGCGTCTTGCCTTCACCCGCCAGCACGTATTTGCCGTCCTGGTAGAACTCGCTCGACGCCGGATCCAGAGCGAACGTCACGTCCTCGCCCGGCCGGTAGCCCGCGCGTTCGCAGGCCTTGGCGATGAAGCCCAGCGCCTCGTCGGCGCTTTTCAGATTTGGCGCGAAACCGCCCTCGTCGCCCACATTGGTGCTGTGGCCAGCGTCGTGCAGCCCCTTTTGCAGCGCGTGGAAAATCTCCGAACCCATGCGCACGCCGTCCGCCACGGTGCCGGCGCCGACCGGCATGATCATGAATTCCTGGATGTCGATCGGATTGTCGGCGTGCTTGCCGCCGTTCACGATGTTCATCTGCGGCACCGGCAGCGTGCGTGCGTAGGTGCCACCGATATAGCGGAACAACGGCATTTCCAACTCGGCTGCCGCGGCCTTCGCTACCGCCAGCGAAACCGCCAGGATCGCATTGGCACCGAGCCGCGACTTGTTCGCCGTGCCGTCCAGGTCGATCAGGATGTCGTCGATCTTCACTTGCTCCTGCGGGTCCATGCCGCCGATCGCATCGAAGATCTCGCCCTCCACGTTGGCGACCGCGGTCAGCACGCCCTTGCCGCCGTAGCGGTTCTTGTCGTCGTCGCGCAGTTCCACCGCCTCGTGAGCGCCGGTGGAGGCGCCGGAGGGCACCGCGGCGCGTCCCATGGCGCCGCTCTCCAGCACCACATCGACTTCCACAGTGGGATTGCCGCGGCTGTCCAGTATCTCGCGGGCGACGATATCGGCGATCGAGGACATGACAGAGCCTCCGTTGCTGGCTGTGGGGCGTGCGTACCACCTCGGCGGTGCCCACGGTAGGGCTGGCCCCGCGGGGCGAACGACCGTTGTGGCGTGTCGCCCTACGCCTCAGCCGCCAATAAATAGTTAACGCCCGCGTCGCGCGCCGTGTGCCAGCCACCGCGCAGCGGGTCGGGCACCAGTCCGGTCACGTCCGTGACGCGCAACCCGGCCTGGCGCAACAACCTCCCCAACTCCGCCGGCGTGATGAACTTGCGCCAGTCGTGCGTGCCTACTGGCAGCCAGCGGAGCAGGTATTCGGCGCCGACCTTGGCCGAGAGGAAGGAGCGGGCGGTGCGGTTCAGCGTGGAGAGAAACACCAGTCCCCCAGGCTGCACCAGCGCCGCGAGCGTGCGGGCGAAGGCGGCCGGATCCGGCACATGCTCGATCACTTCCAGCGCGGTCACCACCGGGAAGCGCAGCCCCTCGGCTGCCAGCGTTTCCGGCGCGCCGGCGCGGTAGGCCAGTCGCAGCCCTTGGCCGGCGGCATGGGCTTCGGCGGCGGCGATGGTGTCGGCGGCGGCGTCCAGCCCCAGCACGTCGTAGCCACCGCGCGCCAGTGCCTCGGCCGCCAGTCCGGCACCGCAACCCACATCCAACAGGCGGACAGCCGTCGCATCCGGGAACCGCCGCGAAATACGGTCCGCGATCCAGCCGATGCGGGCCGGGTTCATCCGGTGCAAGGGCCGCATCGGCCCGTCCGGATCCCACCACTCCGCCGCCAACGCGTCGAACCGCGCGACTTCCGCTGCCGAAACGGTACTGCTCATGCGCGCCCGCATGTCATTGCGAGGCCCCACAAGGGCCGCAGCAACCTGGGTCGGGCAGGCGCACGGGCGTTCATGTTTCCACCTCGAACGAGGTTGCTTCGGCGCAACGCACCTCGCAATGACAGGAGGCTACCCCGACAATTCGCCGTCCTGGCGCAGCATGCGGATCGACCCGCGCAATGCTTCGGCAGTATGCGCGACGTCGTCCGCGGTATGCGTGCAGGACAGGAACCCGCCAATGCGCCCGCCGACATCCACCCCATTCACCAGCAGCGCCAGCCGCAGTTTGTTCACCAGCGCCTTAGGCTGTGCCTTCAACTCCTCCATGCCGACGCCCGACGCATCGAACCGGAGCGGCTGCACCGCACGGCCCCGCGGATTGAAGAACATGTGAAAGCCGGAGAACGTGCCGTAGGCGGCCCAAGGCACTTGCTCGGCGTCCAGCACCTCGTTCCAGGCGTCACGCAACCGTGCCGCGGCGGCGGAGGCGCGGTCGCAGGCGTCGGTGTCCGCGATGATCCCAAGCGCGGCTATGCCGGCCGCGGCGGAGACCGGATTGGCGTTGAACGTCCCCTGGTGCGCCACTTTCTCCTGCCCGCGCTGCGCCATCACAGCGAAATCGAGCAAGCACAGGATGTCTGCCCGCCCCGCCACCGCCGCGCCGGGCAGCCCACCGGCGACGATCTTGGCGAACGCCGACAGGTCCGGCCGCACACCGAATGCCGCCTGGGCACCGCCGGGGGCGACGCGGAAGCCGGTGATCACCTCGTCCAGGATCAGCAGCACGTCACGTTCTTCCGTGATCTGCCGCAGGGCACGGACGAAATCGCCGCCGATCGGCACCTGGCCGAACGAGGAGCCGGTTGGTTCCAGGATCACCGCCGCGATGTCGCGATTACCCGCCAGCGCCGCACGCACCGCACCGAGGTCGTTGGGCGGCACCAGCACGCTCTTCTCCGCGACGCCCGGCAGCACACCGGGGGTCGGTGAACCATCGTAGTGGTTGGAATAGCCGCTGGTCATGTGGTCGTGCCAGCCGTGGAAATGTCCCTGGAAGCGCAGCAGCGTCTGTCGGCCGGTAAAGGCGCGCGCGAGGCGCACGGCCATCAGGGTGGCCTCGGTGCCGGAGGAGGTGAAGCGCACCCGTTCCGCCGACGGCACCAGCCGCTGGATCGCCCGCGCCCACGCGATCTCCCGCGGATGATTGGCACCGAACTGGGTGCCGTCCGCCAGCGCCTGCTGGATCGCGGCGGCAACGGCGGGGTTGTTGTGACCGAGCAACAGAGCGCCGTGGCCGCCGAAATAGTCGATGTAGCGGTTTCCGTCGACGTCCCACTTATGTGGCCCCTGGGCGCGGGCGACGTAGATGCCGTACGGGTCGAGCTGGCGCGAATCGTGCGTGATGCCGCTGGGGAACAGCGCCGCAGCCTCCCGCGCCAGGGCGGCGGAGCCTCGCGTGCGGGCACGGTAGGCGGCAAGAATGCCGGAGTTGCTGCGGGTTTGCTCCGGAAGGCTGTCCATCGCGATTCGCCCTGCGTCATGCTCGTCTGTCATTGTGCGCCGAGAGCCTGGGCGGGGCAATTTGTCATGAACATGGAGGCACGAGCCACTCGAGTCATGCCCAAGAGTGATCATGGCGCGAACCGGGGTTTTTGTGCATGGTCGGCGCGAACGCAGCCCGGGGATGGGCCGAGATGGACCTGACAATTGCTCCCCAACACGCGACGCGCCGGACTGCGCCGGCCGGCGCCGCGGGGCGCAACGGCGCAATCGACGCATTGCGTGCCGTCGTCACGTTGCTGGTCGTGTTCCATCACACCGCGATCACCTACGGCGCGATCGGCGGTTGGTATTACAAGGAACTCCCGCCGTCCGCCACGCTCGGGTCGCGGCTGCTGGTACTGTTCTGCACAGTCAACCAGGCGTGGTTCATGGGTTTGTTTTTCTTTCTGGCAGGCTACTACACGCCGCCGGCGTGGGTTCGCCACGGCACAGCGGGCTTCATCCGGGAACGCCTCGCGCGTCTGGGCCTGCCCATCGTCGCCTACGTGCTATTGCTGAGTCCGCTGACGATTGCGCTGGCCGCCACCGCGCGCGGCCGGCCATTCATCCGCGTGTTCGGCTATCTTTGGAGGCACGGAATCTTTGAACCCGGTCCGTTATGGTTCACCGAGGGCTTGCTGATCTTTTCCGCCGTCTGGCTGCTGCTGCAGTCATTCAATCGAACCGCACCTGCGCGGCCCCATCCATTTCCATCAAACGTGACGCTTCTCGTCAGTGCACTGCTTACCGGCATCGCGGCGTTTGTGCTGCGCCTGATGTGGCCGGTCGGCGTCAACATCGCCTTCCTGCAATTGGGCTATTTTGCCTCGTACGCCATGCTGTTTGGCGCTGGCTGTGTGGCCGCTGGCGGACGCTGGTTGGACAACATTCCGATGAAGCAGGCGATCCGCTGGCGGCGGATTGCCTGGATGACGTTGCCGCTGTTTCCGATCATTTCGTTATTGGGGTCGCGGATCGGGTGGCTCGGCGGCCGCGACGGGGGCGGCTGGAACTTCCAGGCACTGGCTTACGCGTTGTGGGAACCGTTCGTCGCCTGGGGCTTCATTCTCGGACTGTTGGTATGGTTCCAGCGCCGCTTCGCGTCATTGCGCGGTATCTGGCCCTCGCTCGCGCGACGCGCCTACCTCATCTACATCATCCATCCGCCGATCCTGGTGACGACCGCGCTGGTCTGGCGCGAGATCACGGCGCCGGCGTTGCTGAAATTCTTCATCACCGGCTCGATTGCTTGTCTGTTGTGCTATCTGGTAGCCGGCCTCCTGCTCCGCGTTCCAGGTTTCGCGCGCATCGTCTGACACTCGCGGCGCGGCGAAATGACTGGTCTGCCGCAGCAGGCACCGCGGATGAACGCTGATGGTACCAATCTGGCCCGGACACAGGCCAATTCCTCCAGTTTGCGTCCATCCGTGGTCCGTTTGCTTCCATACGCTGCCTTTCATATCGCACGGACGGAAGGTCAATCGGGCAGCACGGCCTGTGCCTCGATCTCCACGTCGAGCTCGGGCAACACCAGTTCCGAGACCTCCACCAACGTAGAGGCCGGGCGATGCTCACCGAAATAGCGCTGGCGCAGCGGGTTGATCAGCTTGCGATCGTCGATGTCAATGAGGAACACCGTCACCTTCACCACATGCTCCGGCCCGGCGCCCACGGCCCTCAGACAGGCGTCGAGATTGCGCAGCGCGAGGTCGAATTGCTCCACCACGTTGTCCGGGATATTGCCGGCGGCATCCATGCCGACCGTGCCGGAGACCCAGATCAGGTTGCCGGCGCGGACCACATGGCAATAGTGGCTGACCGGCGGCGGCTGGTCATCGAGCAACAGGCGAGTGATGGCGGGCATGCGTGGTCTCCTTGTTGCGCCTATGACTTCCCGGTAAACCGCGGCAGCGTCTCGGCCAGCGCGCGATACGCGTCATCATCCGTGCGATCATACCGCAGCGGGGTCACCACGATCTTGCCGGCCCGCATCGCGTCGTAGTCGCTCTCTGGTCCCTGCACCCGATCGCCACGGCGGAAGTTCAGCCAGTGATAGGTCATGCCGCGAGGGTCGGTGCGCGTCTCCACGTGCATGCCCGCGATCATCCCGATGCCCTGCCGCGCCAAAGTCACAGGCCCCGCCTCATTCACCGGCACCGGCGGGAAATTGACATTCAGGCACGCATCCTTGCTCCACCCGATCGCGAGCAATTCGCGCACCACCTGTGCACCGAGCGTACGCGCCGTGTCCCAGGGCACGTTGTTGCGGTCCTTGAACGCCTGGCTCAGCCCGACCGAGGGAATCCCCAGCATCATCCCCGTCATCGCCCCGCCGACAGTGCCTGAAAACACCGTCTCCATCCCCAGGTTCAACCCTCGGTTCACCCCCGACAGGATCAGGTCTGGCGGCGCCTCCTTCATCAGGTGGCACACGCCCATCACGGCGCAGTCACCCGGCGTGCCGGTAATGCCGAAGCGGCGCGGCCCCTGGTGGCTGATGCGCAGCGGATGATGCAGGCTGATCGCGTGCGACACGCCGCTCTGGTCATGCTCCGGCGCCACCACCCAGACCTCGCGTGCCAGCTCGGCCGCGATTTGCTCCAGCACCGCGAGGCCCGGCGCATCGATACCATCGTCGTTGGTCAGCAGGATCCGGTCCAGCACAGCGGCACTCCAACAGGGTTCGGCCCTGTTTGGCGGCTGATGCCACGCGCGTCCAGAGGCCGTTGCGCCAGCCGCCGCGCGCGCCCAGCATGGCGGCAACCATGCGGAGGAGAGCGGCCATGCGGATCATCGACGCGCAGGTCCACATCTGGGGCAGCGGCACGCCCAGCGCGCATCATCGCCAGACATCGTCGTTCAGCGCCGAGGCGCTGATCGGCGAAATGGACGCCGCCGGCGTGAATGGCGCGGTGCTGCATCCGCCGAGCTGGGACCCCGGTTCGAACGAACTCGCCGTCGAGGCGGCGCGCAAATACCCCGCCAAGTTCTGCATTCTCGGCTGGTTTCCGCTGGACAAGCCGGAGAGCCGCACCCTGGTGGATACCTGGAAGCAGCGTCCCGGCATGCTGGGGCTGCGCTGGGCATTGACCCGCCCGGAGCAACAGACCTGGCACGAGGACGGCACGATGGACTGGCTGTGGCCCGCGGCAGAGCAAGCCGGCACGCCGGTCGCCACCATGGCCTGGCGGTTCTTCCCAAAATTCCGCCAGATTGCCGAGGCGCATCCGAAGCTGCGGCTCATCATCGACCATTGCGGCCTGGTCCGCAGCGCAAAGGGCGACGCAGCCTTCGCCAACCTCGATGAGCTGCTGTCGCTGGCGAAGCTGCCCAATGTCGCCGTGAAGGCCACCGGCGCGCCGGGATATTCCGCCACCGCCTATCCGTTCCGCGACATCCATGACGGCCTGCGTCGCATCTTCGATGCCTATGGCCCGCGGCGTTTCTTCTGGGGTACCGACATCACTCGCATGCCCTGCAGCTACCGCCAATGCGTGACCCTGTTCACCGAAGAGCTGCCCTGGCTGAAAGGTCGCGACCTGGAATCGGTGATGGGGCAGGGCGTGTCGGACTGGCTGGACTGGACGGCCTGACGTGGCATGACGCCGTACCACGCCGCGAACCCGACGGACCCGTCGATCGCGGACGTGGCAAGCGAGACGGTGTGGCTGGAGCATGAGAAAGGCGTGCGCAGCCCTTATGAAGTATCCCTCGGAGAATCCTTCCGGCATCTGCTCTCGCCTGACATCGTTGCCCTGTTCGGCAAGACGGCCTCGAGCGGACCGACCCGCATCTGGCGTCTGCGGGATGTCATGCTCGACGCCTGGATCATGCTGTTGCTACGCCAGCGTCAGCCGATCCGGGAAACCGCCTACCTCGCCTACCAGGAGGAATGCGACTTGGCGCGGGACCGTCCGCTGGAGCAGCAGCCGACGGATCCCGCGCGCCATCACATCATTGGGTCCACGCGGGCGCGCAACCAGTACTATCACTGGATGGCGCAGGCATTGCCCGCGATCGATTGGGGCCTGCGCTTCCGCCCGCATGCAGCAGTCACGCTCGCACTGCCGCCATTGCTCTCGTGGCAGATGGAATCCCTGGCGCTGCTCGGTCATGCCGGCGTGCCGCGTCTCACCCTTGGCGTGCGCGAACACTATTGCTTCGCCAGCGTGGAATTCGCCGAGTTCCTGACTGCCCGGCTGGCCGGGATCGTATCGTTCGCCGCCGCGGCCACCTATGCGCGCCTGCGCCATGCGGTGCCCCCGGCGACGGATGGGGCCGACGCGATCTATGTGGCGCGCACCGACGCCGCCGCCCGTCGCATGACGAACGAAGCCGCGTTGATCGCCATGCTGGAGCGTGAAGGCGTCCGTTGCCTGCTGCCAGGCACTCTGCCGCTGATGCGTCAGCTAGCGTTGTTCCGCCGCGCGAAGCTTGTGATCGGACCGCACGGCGCCGGACTGAGCAATGTCATCGGCTGCGAGCCGGCCACGCACTTCTATGAGTTGCTGCCGGCGGCCTATGCCAATTACTGCTACAATCGATTGGCGCAGGCCTGCGGACTGCATTACTGGGCCGACGTGTTCCCAATGCACGCGGACGCGAGCGGGCCGACATGGGAAGTCGCCGTCGACATGGTGGCTGCCCGATTGGAAACGATCCGCAGCCGGATATGAGGATTCTGTTCGAGACAGAGCCCTCGAATGTATCCACCACGTTCTGGCTGGCGAAGCCTGCGCCGGCGAAGGCCGGTCTTCACCTGAACGGCACAGCCGCGGTGCGCACGTCGCGCTGCGCGAGGGCGCGTTGCAGCGCCTATTGCGGGCCGGAGCGCTTCACGAAAGTCTTGTCAGCGTGACACGCCAGGCAAGATATTTCCGAAGGTTCGTGCGCATGATGGCAGGTAGAGCATTGCAGGTCGGCCGAATGCGGAGAGACGTGCGGGTTGGGATCGTAGTTTTCCGTCCGTGCAATGATCGCGGCGACGCCGCCATGGCAGTCAACGCACACCTTGTCGGGCGCCGCGGATTGCGGCGGTGACTCCTTGTGGCATGCCGAACAGGTCAGGCCGTGGGCGCGATGCAAATCGGCAAGCGATGAGGATGGCGGCTGGGCCAGACCAACCCCCGGCGCCGTCAGCATCAGGAACACAGCGACGTAGCGCAAAACCATGCGGACACCACGCTTGGTCGGATCGTTTGCCTAGCCGTGTGGGTCCCAATCGGCATTGAGGTGGATCAACAACCGCCAAATGCCGGCGCCACGACCCGGTTGTTGTCAGGCGAATGGATCGCACAACGGGGGCGCCGCTTGATCCATATCAACGATGGATCGCAGGCGCGCTGCTAAGGGAGGCGCTCCCTTCGATTGCGATGGAGCCATCCCATGCAACTGAACCGCCGCGGCTTGCTTGGTTCCGGCGCAGTTCTCGCCGCCGCGTCGTCCGCGAGCCTGCCAAGCTTCGCCCAGAGCGTAGCTGCAACCACCCCGGCGCCTGAGGCACCGCCGTCCGCCGCTGCCGGTGAATTGCCGAATTATCAGCGCAACATCCGCATCGTGACCTTGCGAGATCTCGAGGCCGAGGCGCAGAAGGTCATGATTCCGTTTGGCTTTGCCTATGTTTCGGGCGGCGCTGGCGACGAATGGACGATGCGGGAGAATCGCGCGGCGTTCGATCGATGGGTGATCCTGCCCGATTATCTCGCCGGCCATCCTAACGCGGACACCACTACGACATTGCTCGGCACCAGGCTGAGCTACCCGGTGATTACGGCACCGATGGGCAACCAGGGCTCGGTACATGCGCAGAAGGAAGTGCCGACGGTGAAGGGAAGTGCGCTGGCGGGGACATTGTTCGTCGAAAGCTCGGTGTCGCAGATGAGTCTGGAGGACGTCGCAGCCGCCAGTGACGGCCCAAAATGGTTCCAGATCTATATGCCCGAGAACCGCCCCTTCGCGGTTGAGATGCTGCATCGCGCCAAGGCCGCCGGTTACCAGGCCATCGTGTTGACCGTCGACGCGTTCGTGACCAGCAATCGTGAACGCTCCACGCGGCTGCAGGGTGTGCCGTTGCCGACGCTGCCGATGGGTAATGTGCCGCAAACGGCGGGCGTCACCGGTAATGCGATGATGCAGAAGCAGACCCTCGACTGGAGCGATGTCGAGTTCTGCCATCGGGAAACCGGCCTGCCGGTGATCGTCAAGAGCATTCTCACCGCGCGCCAGGCGGCAGAGGCGGTGAAGCGCGGCTGCGCTGCGGTCTGGCTGTCCAACCATGGCGGCCGCCAGCTCGACAATACGCCCTCGGCGCTCACCACGCTGCCGCAGGTGGCGGCGGCGCTGAAAGGCAGCATCCCGATCATCATCGACGGTGGCGTGTTCCGTGGCCAGGATGTGTTCCGCGCGCTGGCGCTGGGTGCCACCGCGGTTGGGCTGGGGCGGCCATTGCTCTACGGCTCCGCGTTGGGTGGCGCGCAGGGGGTGCAGGCGGTGCACACCCACCTGCGGAACGAACTGGCGATGGCCATGCGGCTCGCCGGCACGCCAACCATCCAGAGCATCACCCGCGAGTACGTTACGCGCACAGAGGGAGCTGGGGTCTAGCCAAGGGGCACCACCACGCGATCTGGCTCGTTCCTCGCTACCTTTCCACATCGCGTGGTTGGCTCGCCAGTCCGATCTGGCTTGCCGCGCATTTCCTGCCGCGGACACGCAACTCGCGGTCCCCGACGAACCGGCATGATCGCACCGGATTCGATCTGTGCCCGACGCTCAGCCCACCCAGTTGATCTCCGGCGCATTGCGAGCAACCGCCGGCGGCCTGGCCTTCGGATGCCCGAGAATGATCGGTGCCACGGGTACGCAAGCGGCGGGCAGATCGAGGATGCGCTTCCCCTCCGGCGTGTTGAGGTAGCCCTGCGCGAAGCCGATCCAGCAGCTTCCCAGCCCGGCCTCATGAGCGGCCAGCATCAGCGTCGCGGCCGCCAGGGCGCAGTCCTCCACGATCCACGGGCCTGCGGCCACCGCGGAAATCAGCACCAGTGCCGGCGCATGATAGAAAACCTGGAAGTTCGGATCGCTCAGTCGCATGCGGAAGCGAGCCTCATGCGGACTGCCGGCCAAGGTCGCCAGCATGTATGACTTCGCGCCACGGGAGACGCGATCGAGCAAGTCCTGGTCGCGTATCACCGTGAACCTCCAGGGCTGTTGGTTGACCGCGTTGGGCGCCTGAACCGCTGTACTGATCAAGCGGCTGATCGTATCTGAATCGATGGATTGCGCGGTGTACTCCCGTACCGAGCGGCGCCCGGCGATGGCCTCATTCAGGTTCATGGCACGCCTCTTTTTGTCCATGGAAATAATCGAACCTGCTCCGGCTGATATGCTTACCGGTGCCGTCCGGCTTTGATTCAGATCAAGCTGACGTGCGTGGCGTGGTTCGGTTGCAATGCGTGGTCGTGACGTTGATCCAGGTCAATGGGGAGGCTGTGGCGATCTGCATAGATGCCGCGTCGGCAACACCGCCAGCCGACCCATCCACCACAGCACCAGGAGGCGACGATGGCGACCGCACCAGTGGAAATGAGAAAGGCTGCGCCCGCCCCAACCGGCACGGCAGACGCGTGGCGTTCGTTCAGAACCGAAATCGACCGGCTGTTTGATCGTTTCACCACAGATCTCACCTGGCCATCGCTTCAGCGGGTGTTCGACGACAGGTCGATTTTCGCTTTACGGCCGTCCTTCACCTCGTCGACCCCGGCAATGGACGTCAGCGAGGACGTAAATGGCTACAGGCTGACCGCCGAGTTGCCGGGCATGAGCGAGAAGGACATCGAAGTCGTGGTGAGCGACGGCATGCTGACACTGACCGGGGAAAAGAAGCAGGAAACAGAGCAGAAGGACAAGAACTACTACCTGTCGGAGCGGGAGTACGGGTCGTTCAAGCGCAGCTTCACGCTGCCGGACGGGATCGACGCCGACAGGATCTCGGCAGAGTTCGCCAAGGGCGTACTGACGATCACACTGCCAAAGAAGCCGGAAGCGAAGGCCGCACCCAAGAAGATCGACGTGAAGGCCGCCGCGTGACCGTCCGCTGAACGGATTGCGAAAGCGCCTGGCCCCGTTCCGGCGTCAGGCGCGTTGCGGCTGGCATCACCGGCCACCCCACGGTTCGCCATACGCACCGACCATGCTGTCGCCACCCGTACCGGACGCTCGCGCGCCTCTGCTGCAGGATTCCGCATGGACGAACTGACCATGCCCCGCGGCCTGTCATCCGCCGAGGCCGCCCGGCGGCGGTTGGAATTCGGCCCAAACACCGTCGCCGAGGAGCAGGAGCGTCCTCTTCTTAAGATTCTCAAACATTTCTGGGCGCCGGTGCCATGGATGCTGGAAGCCACCGTTGTCCTGCAACTTGTCATCGGCGAGCACCTGGAAGCTCTGATGATCACCACGCTGCTGTTGTTGAATGTGGGCCTGAGTGTTTTTCAGGAGTCGCGTGCCAATGCCGCGCTTGCCTTGCTGAAGCAGCGGCTGTCGCCGGTGGTTCGCGTCAGGCGTGAGGCGACCTGGCGGAACCTGTCCGCGGCAGATCTGGTGCCGGGCGACGTGGTGCAGTTGTCGCTCGGCGGCGTCGTGCCGGCCGATGTGCGCATCGTCTCTGGCTCGGTCCTGCTGGATCAGTCGATGTTGACCGGTGAATCGATCCCCGTGGAGGTCGGACCCGCCAAGACTGCTTTTGCCGGCGCCATGGTCCGCCGCGGCGAGGCGACCGGTGAAGTCTCGGCGACGGGAGTACGCACTTATTTCGGACGCACCGCGGAACTCGTCCGCATCGCCCATGTCGAAAGCAGCGAGCAACGCGCGGTGATGGCGGTCGTGCGCGCGCTCACGGTGGTCAATTTCGCCATCGTCGTGGGCATCGTCGCTTACGCCCACACCATCGGCATGAATGTGCGGCAAATCCTCCCTCTGGTCCTGACGGCGTTGTTGTCCGCTGTCCCGGTCGCGTTGCCCGCCACATTCACGCTGGCAGCGGCCTTGGGTGCGCGGACGCTCGCCATGAAGGGCGTGCTGCTGACCCGGTTGAGTGCACTGCATGAAGCCGCGATGGTCGACGTGCTGTGTGCCGACAAGACCGGGACGCTGACCCGCAATGAACTGGCGGTGCGGGCGGTTCGTTCCGTTACCGCGGCATATCAGGACGACGATGTGCTTGCCTTCGCCGCCGCTGCCAGTTCGTCGGAGGGCCAGGATCCGATCGACGCGGCGATCCGCGCGCTCGCGCGCGAACGCGGGCCCGCGCTCGGGCGGACCCTTCAGGTCTCCCGCTTCACGCCGTTCGACCCGGCGGTGAAGATGGCCGAGGCCGCCGCCATCGACGGCACCGGCCGCACGCTGCGCGTGGTCAAAGGCGCCCCGGCCGCGGTTGCGACGATGGCGCCGTTGTCGAACGCCGCCTCAGCCGTATTGGAAGACTTTACCGATGCCGGCTATCGCACCCTCGCGGTCGCAGCCGGCCGGCCCGATGCGATGACGCTGATTGGGCTGGTAGCATTCGGCGATCCGCCTCGCGCCGATTCTGCCGCTCTGCTGACCGAGCTGAACGCGCTTGGCGTGAGCACCGTCATGGTGACGGGTGATGCCGCGGCGACAGCGGCGACGGTGGCCGGCGCGATCGGTCTCCGTGGCCCCGTGTGTCCGCCCGGACAGATTCCCGACAGCGTCGGCCCCGATTGCTTCGCGGTCTATGCCGGCGTGTTCCCCGAAGACAAGTTCCGTTTGGTACGCGCATTCCAGCGCCGGGGGCACGCGGTTGGGATGTGCGGCGACGGTGCCAATGACGCGCCGGCATTGCGGCAGGCCCAGATGGGCATAGCCGTTTCGACGGCGACCGATGTAGCCAAGGCCGCGGCCGGCGTGGTGCTGACCGATCCCGGGCTTGGCGGCATCGTCACCTGTATCAAGGAAGGCCGGGCGGCATTTCAGCGCGTGCTGACCTACACCTTGAGCATTCTCGTCAACAAATGCGCCACCCTCGTTGTGATGGGCTGCGGCCTGGTGATGACCGGCCACGCCGTTCTCACGCCGATGCTGCAGGCGCTGATGATGCTGGCGGGCGATTTCGTGACGATGTCCCGCGCCGCGGATCGCGCCCGGCCGTCCGAGTATCCCAACGCGTGGCGCGTGCGAAACCTGGTGCTTGCGGCGTTTCCATTGGGTGTCTTCAAGCTGTGCTACCTGATCACCGTGCTGGGGGTCGGTTGGTATGTCGCGCGGCTCAACCCGGCACAAATGCAGACACTGACCTTTCTGGCGCTGGCGCTGGCCGGACAAGCCAACATCTATGTCCTGCGGGAAAGCCGCCATTTCTGGCAGTCACGTCCAGCACCTGTCATGCTGGCGGCGTCGGGCTGCGATGTGGTACTGGTGACCGGCCTTGCGCTTGGCGGCATACTGATGACCGCACTGCCGACGGTCGATATTGCCGGACTGTGGCTCGCGACCATCGCGTTCGCCTGGTCATTCGACATGGTCAAGCTGAGCGTCCGGGCGCGGCTGCGCATCGACTGAGCAAACAGTCAGACAGCGGTTACGGCAGCGGGCATCGCTGGTATCCCTTGCTACGCCAGATAAGCAGCGACGATTCCCGATAGCACGATACCATCGAACGTGCCCGCGCCGCCGATGCTGGCAACGCCAACCGCGATCCTGCGAAGGTCCTTCAGGTGGCACAGATCGGCACCGATGAGGGGGCCGGAAACCCCGGCAATGAAAGCGACCGGCGGGGCCTGATCAGGCGCAAGCATCGACGCAAGCGCCGCCGCCACGAGCGGTGAAAGCAGACCAGGCATGACGATGCCGACCCCCGGTTCCGGACGTGCCACGAGATAGCAAACGGCGGCATTCACGGCAGCGGCGATGATCGTGACAGCGACCGCCTGCCGCCCGATCGCCGAGAGATAAGCGAGCTGATAGATCGCGAGGCCGGTTGGAATGACGCATCCACCGAGGTTGACCGCGATGACCGTTTCCCGACGAACCCTCTGCCATGCCCGCCATGGTCCGCGCACCCCGAACACGGCGAACGGATAGACGACGACGTCTTGGTGACGAACGAAGCGTTTGACCGGAATGTTGATCATGCCGCCGACGATGATCGCGATCATCAGCGCGGTCGCGGCGTCGGGCCCGATATGCAGTTTGGCAAGGCCCGCGAGCATCAGTTCGCCAAACAACAGCGGAAACAGCACGACCAGAAGGGCCGCCAGCACCAGCGACAGCCAGCTTGGAATTGGCATGATGCTCCCAGTCACGACGCGATGCGCGGCGACGCCGACGATACCTGGCACTCGCCGTCGCGGACAGCCGCCGGCGGACCAGCCATCGGTCGTCCGAACGCGGTGGTGCTCAGAGCGCCGGCGCAGATGGTGCGAGCGACGGGAACTCGAAGCCAGTGCGGGCGCGGCGGCCGTCCCTGCCATCAGCGCGGACCGTGCCCGAACGTGGACGGGGAGAGCGAGGACGAACGCAGGCCGCGTTACCCCGATCATTCCGGCGAGCAGGGGGCGGTTCGATCACCGCGGGGAACGCAGGACGTCGATGACCGCGGGGAACACAGGCATTCGACGGCCCTCTGGAGCATAGCTTTTCGATGGCCGCGGGGCACCCGGGAAGCGGCCGGCACTGCCGGCCTCGCTCCCGGCACGGTCTCACCCTATATGAGCGTCAATTGCCCCGCCACGTCGTGGGGCCCGCACTCCATGTCCCCCAGCGCGTAAGGCAACGACACTCTTTATGGACACAGAAACCGGCGACCTGGCCTTCCTGCCGCTTGGCGGGACGGGCGAGATCGGCATGAACCTCAACCTGTATCGCTGCAACGGGCGGTGGCTGGCGGTCGACTGCGGCATTGGCTTCGGCGGCGCCCAGTACCCCGAAGTCGAGATCATGACCCCCGATCCCGGCTTCATCGCCGACCGCCGCGACAAATTGCTCGGCCTGGTCATCACCCACGCGCACGAGGACCATATCGGCGCCGTCGCCCATTTATGGCCGCTGCTGCGTTGCCCGGTCTATGCGACGCCGTTCGCCGCCGCAGTGCTGCGGCGCAAGCTCGCGGAAGCGCAGCTCCTGCCGCAGGTGAAGGTCCATGTCGTGGCACCCGGCGGCAGCATCAGCCTGCCGCCGTTCGAGCTCCGCTTCATCCGCATGGCGCACTCCATCCCGGAATCCCAGGCACTCGCCATCGACACGCCGCATGGCCTGGTGCTGCACACCGGCGACTGGAAACTGGATCCGCAGCCGCTGATCGGCCCGCCCACCGACGAGGCCGCGCTGGCGGCACTCGGCGCGCGCGGCGTCCTCGCCCTGGTCTGCGACTCCACCAATGCGATGGTGGAGGGCCACTCGGGCAGCGAACATGAGGTGCGCCAGAGCCTTGCCGCGCTGATCCGCAACCTGCGCGGCCGCGTCGCGGTGACCTGCTTCGCCAGCAATGTGGCCAGGGTGGAGAGCGTCGCCCATGCCGCCCGCGAGGCGGGCCGCAGCGTCGCGATCGTCGGTCGCAGCCTGCGCAACCTGGATGCCGCCGCCCGGGAATGCGGTTACCTGCAAGGCATTCCGCCCTTCCTTGGCGAGGACGATATCGCCGATGTCCCCGACGACAACATTCTGATCCTGATCACCGGCAGCCAGGGCGAGCAACGGAGTGCGCTGGCACGGGTGGCGCTGGACACCCACCCGCGCGTCGCCCTGGGCGAGGGCGATACGGTCTTGTTCTCCTCCCGCGTCATCCCCGGCAACGAGCGCGCCATCGGCACGGTGCAGGACAACCTGGTGCGGCGCGGCGTGAACCTGATGACCGACGCGGACCATCTGGTGCACGTCTCCGGCCATCCCGCGCGCGATGAGCTGCGCCGGATCTATCGCCTGGTGAAGCCCCGCTACAGCGTGCCGGTGCATGGCGAGTGGCGACATCTGTCCGCCCATGCCGGCCTGGCGCGGGAAGCCGGAGCGACACCGCTCCTGATGGAGGACGGCGATATCCTCAACCTGTCCCCCGGCCGCGTCGAGGTGGTCGACAGCGCCCCGGTCGGCCGCCTGGTGCCCGACGGCGGCCGTCTGGTGCCGTTGACCGGCGGCGTGATGTCGGCGCGCCGCCGCATGTTGTTCAACGGCGTGGTCCTCGCCAGCATCGCGGTGGATGAAGCCGGCCGCCTGCGCAGCCATCCCCGCGTCAGCGGCCCCGGTTTGTTCGACCAGGACGACGCGGAACTCGATCGCGTCAGCGGCGAGTTCGCCGATGCGCTGGCCGACCTCCCGGCCCCAATCCGCCGCGACGACGATGCCCTGACCGACGCCGCCCGCGCCGCTCTCCGCCGTGCCCTGGGCCGTCGACTCCAGAAACGGCCGCTGGTCGACGTGCATCTGCTTCGGATTTAGCGCGTCTTCAACGTGACCGGGATCGCTGAGACGGCTGTCATTGCGAGGAGTTGAGCGACGCAGCAATCTCGTTCGAACTTCGAGCCGGACACTTCCGGCGCCGTCCGACCTGGATGGTTCGCCGCTGGCGCATCTCGCGGTGACACGGGGACGCCGACCGCGCCGCGCACGATCCCCGTCTCCGCGTGGCGCAACATTCTCCAGGCAACCCTCCGTGCCAGCATCTCGGACCGCGTCGCGCTTGCCGCCGCCGGCTGCGGCTTCTTCGCCACCCTCTCGCTCTTCCCCGCGATGAGCGTGCTCATCTCCATCTACGGCCTGGTCTTCAACCCTCGCGGCGTGGAACACCAGGTGCGTTGGTTGCACGACCTGCTGCCCTCCGAGGCCTACTGGCTGATCGCCGACCGCCTCCACCACCTGGTGGTCCAGCCGCCGGTGCGCCTCGGCGTCGGGCTGGGAGTCAGCGTACTGCTGACGCTCTGGACGGCGGGCGTCGGCACGCGCTCGATGCTCGCGGCACTGACCATCGCCTATGGCGGACAGGAACGCCGCGGCTTCCTGCGCTTCCAACTGGTTTCGCTCACCATGACCGTGGTGGCGATACTCGGCGCCGTGGTCGCGGTCGCCGTCCTGGTCGGCATGCCCGCCTGGTTCCGCTTCGTCACCCCCTGGGGCCTGCGCATGCGCGTGGTCCATCTCGCGAGCCTGTTGCTATTGCTCGGCTGCGCCGCGCTGTCCCTGGCCTTGCTTTACCGCTTCGGGCCCGCGCGCCCGCGCCCGCCGCGGCATTGGATCTCTCCGGGCAGCGCGCTGGCCTTGACGCTGTGGTTGCTCGCCTCGGTCCTGCTGTCGTTCTACATCGGGCATATCGCGGCGTTCGGTGCCACCTACGGTCCGCTTGGCGCCGTCGCAGCGGTGATGCTGTGGTTTTTCCTGTCCGCCTACGCGGTCCTGCTCGGGGCGGAACTCAACGCGCAGCTCGAACGCATGTCCGCCGCCGCCATCACACCGGCAGAGCTGCTGACACAGACGACTTGAGACGGAAAGCATGGGCTGGTTCACCGGTCTCGTGGTCTATCTGTTGATCTGGTGGACGGTACTGTTCGCCGTGCTGCCGATCGGCGTGCACTCAACCACCAACCCTGATCCGCACACCGGCTGGCGCGGCGCGCCCGAGAACCCGCGCATGCTGACGAAGATCGTCATCACCAGCGTCGTGGCAGCGATTCTGTGGGTCGGGGTCGATCTGCTGATCAGCAGCGACTATATGAGTTTCCGCCACGGCATGTTCGCCGCGCCCAGGGATTGATCCGACCCTGGCCGAGGGTTCCCGTTTCGCGAGAGAAATGCCTGTCCCGCATGTTGCCTGCCGGACAGCGACGTGGCCGTCAGTGGATAATCTGATAATGGATCGTGAAGTTCACCTCGACCGAGGGATCGCGCACGTCGCCGGGCAACGGCGGCAGGTTGGCCCCGCGGAACACCGCCTCCGCCCCCATGTCCAGCCACGGTGACCCGGAGCCCTCCGCAAGCGCGAGCGTCTCCACATGGCCACTTTGTGCCACTTTCAGGTGGAGCGTCACGTCGCCCTCCTGACTCAGGCTGGCCGCCTCCCGCGGATAGAACCGGTGGCGGATCCACCAGGCCGAGACCTCGTTGAACCAGTCGGCCCCGACGGTGTCGCCTTTCCCCTCAGGGTGCAGTTGCGTGATGTCGCCGCCGCCGGTCATCGGCGCAAATGACAGGTCCATGGTCCCCACCGACGGCCGCGACCGTGGCGGCGTCGCCAGCGCCGCCGTCGCCGGAGGCGCCGCCGCTGGTGAGCGCGATCCCAGCGAAAAATCCATCGGCGCCGGGAAAGCGAGGTTTGGCCGCTGTGGTGCCGGGCGTGCCGCTTCACGCGACCGCGGTATGGGCGCGCGCACCGGTGGCTGCGGCGCCGGCACGGGCGTCGGTGGCGGCAACGGGATCGGTTCGGCGCGTACTGCCGGCGCTTGCTCGGACGGCGCCGGTGTGGCGGGCGCGGGTTCGACCGGGACTGGGCGCGGCGGCGGCACAGCCTGCACCGGCGGCTGCGGCGCCGGTCTGGGCGGCTGGGGGGCAGGTGTCGGCGGCGAGGGTTCGGGCCGCGGCATCGACTGCGGCGGCGGTGGCACCTGTGGCACAGCCGTCACCGGCGGCGGGGTGGGCTGCGGCGGTACCTGTGGCGCCGGCGGCGCTGCTGGCTGCGATTGCCCGGGCGGCGGCGTTTGCGGCGCGGGCGGCGTGACCGCCTGCGGCTTGGGCGTCTGCGGCGCCTCGGCCGGCGGCACCTGTCGCGGTTGTTGCTCGGGTTGCGGCGTGGGTGGCTGCACACTGGGCGGCTGCACCCTGGGCGGCTGCTCCCTGGGCGGCTGCACCCTGGGCGCGGCAGGCGCTGGCGGCCGCGGCGATGCTGCCGGCGGCGACGCCATCTGCGGTGCCGGCGAGGCGGGGCGATTGGGCGAGACCGGCGCCGGATTGGCAACCGAGGGCGGCGTCTTGCCGCCTCCCTCAAACACCATCGCCACCGGGGCCGGCGGCACCGCTTCCGGCATGGCATGTCGGTGCCGCGCCGCCACGATGACCAGCGCCAACAGCCCAAGATGCAGCAGAATGGAGCACGCGATCGACCACCGCAGCCGCCGAGGCGGCCGCTCGAGCGGCAGGCGGATCGCGGGCAACGCGGCCAGGGCGGTCATGGCGATATCAGGCTGGCGCGCGGCTACCGTTCATGCCGCGACACTAGGCGGTCTGCCTGCGGTACGAAAGTTTCGGAAGATTTCAGTGGGGTAACCCGTCGCCCACATGGGCCAGGTGAGGAAGCCTCCTCAACCTGCCCGTGTGACTGGCGTTTTCCTCCCCAAACTTGCCCCGCTTCAGTCACGGGTGGGGCCACGGAGTGTTACTACCAGGACCACCCCCGAGTCACGCCGTTTTGTGCGATTTTTTCCGCCACACGGAAGGTTTATTACGATCTTCCCCTTGTGCAGCGCACAAAAATTCCATCAGCCGAACCCCAGGCGCCGCATCTGGCGGCAGCCGGTCGCCGACGCTAGGGTCGGGTCACCACAACCTACACGGATAGAACCCGCGATGCGTCTCTCCCATGGCTTCATCCCCACGCTGAAGGAGACGCCCGCCGAGGCGCAGATCGCCTCGCACCGGCTGATGCTGCGCGCGGGGCTGGTGCGACAGACCTCCGCCGGCATCTACGCATGGTTGCCACTCGGCTTCCGCGTGCTGAAGAACATCGAGCGCATCGTGCGGCAGGAGCAAGATGCGTGCGGCGCCCAGGAACTGCTGATGCCGACCATCCAGCCGGCAGAGCTATGGCGCGAGAGCGGCCGCTATGAGGACTACGGCAAGGAGATGCTGCGCATCACCGACCGCCACGACCGCGACATGCTCTTCGGCCCCACCAACGAGGAGATGATCACCGATTTGTTCCGCCAGTCGATCCAGTCCTATCGGGAAATGCCGCAGATCCTCTACCACATCCAGTGGAAGTTCCGCGACGAAGTGCGGCCCCGCTTCGGCGTGATGCGCGGGCGCGAGTTCCTGATGAAGGACGCTTACTCGTTCGACATGGACTACGCCGGCGCGGTGGTGAGCTATCGCAAGATGATGCTTGCCTATATGCGCACGTTCCAGCGGCTGGGGCTGAAGGCGATCCCGATGGAGGCGGAGAGCGGCCCGATCGGCGGCGAACTCAGTCACGAGTTCATCATCCTGGCGCCGACCGGCGAGAGCCAGGTATATTTCGACGCCGCGTTCGAGGAGATCGACTACCTGTCGCGCGGCGCCGGCGGCTTCAGCCACGACAGCGCCGATGACCTGCACCGGTTCTTCACGCTGATGACCACGAACTATGCCGCGACCGATGAGAAGCACGATCCGGCGGAATGGGAGAAGGTCGCACC
>Ga0335073_10003792_pt1 | contig 21100 bp, 17 predicted proteins | sample Lox_Sample_22_FD_207093 | JGI IMG/M metagenome (GOLD analysis project Ga0335073, IMG submission 207093) | Soil microbial communities from Loxahatchee National Wildlife Refuge, Florida, United States - Lox_Sample_2.2 | ecosystem: Environmental > Terrestrial > Soil > Wetlands | place: USA...
GAGGAGGGCCCGCCGTGCCATCGAAGTCACGCGGCAGCATCGCGCTGCTGTCCACATCCGATACCGACCTGCTGGCCGCCCGGGCCAGCGGCGCCGGTTACCGGCTGGCCAACCCGGCCCGCCTGGACCCGGCCGATCTGGCGCCGCTGCTCGACGGGGCCGGGGTGGTCGTTGTCCGGCTGCTCGGCGGCGAGCAGGCGTGGCGCGAGGGGCTGGCCGCGCTGCGCGCGGACGGGCGGCCGCTGATCGTCCTCGGCGGCGAGATGGTCCCCGACGCGGCGCTGATGGCGCTGTCCAGCGTCCCGGCCGGCATCGCCGCGCAGGCGCACGAGTACCTGGCCCACGGCGGGCCGGGCAACCTGGGCGAGCTGGCCAAGTTCCTGGCCGACACCGTGCTGCTGACCGGCCACGGCTTCGCCCCGCCCGAGCCCATGCCGTCCTGGGGCCTGCGTCGGAGGCGTGGAGGCGAAGACCGGCCGACGGTCGCCGTGCTGTACTACCGGGCGCACGAGCTCGCGGGCAACACCGCGTTCGTCGACGCGCTGGCCGAGGCGATCGAGGCCTGCGGCGCCCGCGCCATGCCGGTCTGGTGCGCGAGCCTGCGGACCGCGGAGGCCGCGCTGCTCGAGGCCCTGCAAGAGGCCGACGTCCTGGTCGTGACCGTGCTCGCGGCCGGCGGCACGGTCCCGGCCGCGTCCCAGGCCGGCGGCGATGACGAGGCGTGGGACGTGGGCGCGGTCGCCGCGCTCGACATCCCGGTCCTTCAAGCCCTGTGCCTCACCTCGCCGCGGGCCCAGTGGGACGGGGCCAGCGCCGGGCTCAGCCCGCTGGACGCCGCGACCCAGGTCGCGATCCCCGAGTTCGACGGCCGGATCATCTCGGTGCCGTTCTCGTTCAAGGAAACGGGCGACGACGGGCTCTCGCATTACGTCCCCGACCCGGAGCGGGCGCAGCGGGTCGCGGGCACCGCGGTCGCGCTGGCCCGGCTCCGGCACATCGAGCCAAGCCAAAGGCGGATCGCGCTCGTCCTGTCCGCCTACCCGACCAAGCACGCGCGGATCGGCAACGCGGTCGGCCTGGACACCCCGGCCAGCGCGGTCCGGCTGCTCCGCGCGCTGCGCGACCGCGGCTACGACATCGGGCCGGCGAGCGGCCCTGACGCACTGCCCGGCGTCGAGCCGCCCGACGGCGACGCGCTGATCCACGCGGTCATCGCGGCCGGCGGCCAGGACCCCGAGTGGCTGACCGATCAGCAGCTCGCCGACGCGGCCGTGCGCATCCCGGCCGCGCGGTATCGCCGATGGTTCGGCCGCCTCCCGGCCGGCCTGCGCCAAGCAGTCGAGACCGCCTGGGGCCCGCCGCCCGGCGAGCTGTTCGTGGACCGGTCCGCGAACCCGGACGGCGACATCGTGCTCGCGGCGCTGCGCGCGGGCAACGTGGTGCTGCTGGTCCAGCCGCCGCGGGGGTTCGGCGAGAACCCGGTGGCGATCTACCACGACCCGGACCTGCCGCCGAGCCACCACTACCTGGCCGCCTACCGCTGGCTCGAGGAGAGCTTCGGCGCGCATGCGCTCGTGCACCTCGGCAAGCACGGCAACCTGGAATGGCTCCCGGGCAAGAACCTCGGCATGTCCGCCGCCTGCGGGCCCGACGCGGCGCTGGGCAACCTGCCGCTGATCTACCCGTTCCTGGTCAACGACCCGGGCGAGGGCACCCAGGCCAAGCGGCGCGCGCACGCCACGATCGTGGACCACCTGGTGCCGCCGATGACCAGGGCCGAGACCTACGGCGACCTGGCCCGGCTCGAGCAGCTCATGGACGAGCACGCGGCCGTGGCCGCGCTGGACCCGGCCAAGCTCCCGGCGATCCGGGCCCAGATCTGGACCCTGATCCAGGCCGCGAAGCTCGACCACGACCTAGGCCTGGACGCCCGCCCCGGCGACGAACAGTTCGACGACTTCCTGCTGCACGTCGACGGCTGGCTGTGCGAGGTCAAGGACGCCCAGATCCGCGACGGCCTGCACGTGCTCGGCCAGGCGCCCGAGGGCGCGCAGCGGGTCGGCCTGGTGCTGGCCATGCTGCAGGCGCGGCAGATCTGGTCCGGCACCGGCGGCGCCCTGCCGGGGCTGCGCGAGGCGCTCGGCCTGGCCGAGGACGGCTCGGCGTCCCGGTCCGCGGTCGACGCGGCCGAGCAGCGGGCGCGGGAACTCGTCGAGGGCATGGAACTGGCCGGCTGGCGCCCGGACGCCGCACGCGAGGTCGCCGCCGACGTGCTCGGCCATCCCAACGAGACGGTGCACCGGCTGCTGCAGTTCGCAGCGACAGAGCTGATCCCGCGCCTGGCCGCCACCACCGGCGAGATCGACGCGATCCTGCACGCCCTGGACGGCGGGCACGTGCCGGCCGGGCCGAGCGGATCCCCGCTGCGCGGCCTGATCAACACCCTGCCGACCGGCCGCAACTTCTACGCCGTCGATCCCAAGGCGGTCCCGTCCCGGCTGGCCTGGGACACCGGGCAGCAGCTGGCCGAGACCCTGATCGCCCGGTACCGGGCGGACACCGGGGGCGAGTACCCGGAAAGCGTGGGCCTGTCGGTGTGGGGCACCGCGGCCATGCGCACCGCGGGCGACGACATCGCCGAGGTGCTAGCCCTGCTCGGGGTCCGGCCGGTGTGGGACGAGGCCAGCCGCCGGGTCACCGGCCTGGAGGTGATCGACCGCGGCGAGCTCGGCCGGCCCCGCGTCGACGTCGTGATCCGGATCAGCGGGTTCTTCCGCGACGCGTTCCCGCACGTGGTCACGCTGCTGGACGACGCGGTCCGCCTGGTCGCCGACCTCGACGAGGAACCCGAAACCAACTTTGTCCGCGCCCACGCCCTGGCCGACGCCGAGCGGCTGGGCGACCTGCGCCGCGCCACCACCCGGATCTTCGGCTCGCCGCCGGGCTCGTACGGGGCGGGCCTGCTCCAGCTGGTCGAGAGCCGGTCCTGGCGCGACGACGCCGACCTGGCCGAGGTCTACGCGGCCTGGGGCGGGCACGCGTACGGCCGCGGGCTGGACGGCCGCGCCGCCCGCGAGGACATGGAGTCGGCCTACCGCCGGATCCGGGTCGCGGTCAAGAACACCGACAGCCGCGAGCACGACATCGCCGACTCCGACGACTACTACCAGTACCACGGCGGGATGGTGGCCACGGTCCGCTCGCTGACCGGCGCCGCCCCGTTCGCGTACGTGGGCGACAGCACCCGGCCCGACCAGGTCAGGACCAGGTCGCTGGCCGAGGAGTCGGCCCGGGTGTTCCGGTCCCGGGTGGTCAACCCGCGCTGGATCCAGGCCATGCGCCGGCACGGCTACAAGGGCGCGTTCGAGCTGGCCGCGACCGTCGACTACCTGTTCGGCTGGGACGCGACCACCGGCGTGGTGCAGGACTGGATGTACGAGCAGCTCGCGTCCTCGTACGTGCTCGACCCGCAGACCAGACAGTTCCTGGAGACCAGCAACCCGTGGGCGCTGCGCGGGATCACCGAGCGCCTGCTTGAGGCGGCCGACCGCGGCCTGTGGGCCGAACCCGAGCAAGCCACGCTCGATGCACTGCGCGACACCTACCTGCAGGTCGAGGGCCAGCTCGAGGAGGCACAGGCGTGAGCGGGCTGCCGTTTACCGCCGTGGTCGGGCAGGACGACGCGCGCCTGGCGCTGCTGCTCGGCGCGGTCGATCCGGGCATCGGCGGCGTGCTGCTCACCGGCGAGAAGGGCACGGCCAAGACCACCCTGGTGCGCGGCCTGGCCGCGATCCTGCCCGGCATCAACGTCGTGCCCAAGTGCCGGTTCTCCTGCGACCCGGCCGCGCCCGACCCCGGTTGCCCGGACGGCCCGCATCCGCCCGGCGGCCCGGCCGAGCACCGCCCGGCCCGCCTGGTCGAGCTGCCGCTCGGCGCCACCGACGACAACGTCACCGGCAGCCTGGACGTCCCCCGCGTGCTGGCCGGGGCGGGAACCGCCGAGGCGTTCGCGCCCGGCCTGCTCGCGCTGGCCAACCGCGGCGTGCTGTACGTCGACGAGATCAACCTGCTGCCCGACCACCTGGTCGACATCCTGCTCGACGCCGCGGCCACCGGCAGCACCAGCGTCGAGCGCGACGGGATCTCGCTGCGGCACGCGTCCAGCTTCCTGCTGGTCGGGACCATGAACCCGGAGGAGGGCGAGCTGCGGCCGCAGCTGCTGGACCGCTTCGGGCTGTGCGTCCCGGTCATCGCGAGCGCGGACCCGGCCGTCAGGGCGGCGGTGGTTCGGGCCCGGCTCCGGCATGACCGCTGTCCGTCGTCCAGCGCCGAAGACCATAAGGATTCTGAACGCGCCGTCACGAGCGGAATCGTGGCCGCATGCGCCACGCTGCCGGGCGTAAAAATCACTGATCAGGAGCTGCTCAGGGTAACGTCCGCGTGCGCGGCCCTCGGCGTCGACGGGATGCGGGGTGACCTGGTCACCTGCCGGGCGGCGATCGCGCACGCGGCGTGGCAGGGGCGGGATGAGGTCGGCCCGGCGGACGTGCGGGTCGCGGCGCGGCTGGCGCTGCCGCACCGGCAGCGGCGCGGGCCGTTCGACGACCCGGCCACCGACGCGGCCCGGCTCGACGAGGCGCTAGGCGCGGACGATCCGGGCGACGGCGCGCCGGACGACGACGGAGGCGGGAGCGGCGGCGGAGCGGCCAGCGCCGGCGACCCGGAAGGTGCAGCGGCTGGCTCGGGCGAGGAAACGGCCGAGGGCGCGTCCGAGTCGTCTGCATCTGAGCCAGCTTCGTCCCGGCCGGCGCCGTCCGGGACCGCGGCGCCGCCGAACGCGGCGTTCGGCGTGCGGAAGGTGCAGGCCCGCGGGCTCGGCGCCGGACCCGAGGGGCGCCGGTCGGGCTCGGCCGGGCCGAACGGCCGGCCGATCGCCAGCATCAGGACCGCGCGCCGGCCCGAGCTGCGGCCGACGCTGCGCGCCGCCGCGATGGCCCGGCCCGGGGCCCCGTTCACGGTCACGGCGGGGGACCTGCGGGCCAGCCTGCGCCGCGGCCGGGAAGCGAACCTGATCGTGCTGCTGCTCGACACCTCCGGCTCGATGGCGGCGCGGCGGCGCAGTGCGGCCGTGGCCACCGCGGCGCTGTCGCTGCTGGCCGACGCCTACCGGCGGCGGGACCGGGTCGCCCTGCTGACGTTCCGGGCCGCCGGGGCGACCGTGGTCGTGCCGCCCACCTCGTCGGTGGAGCTGGCCGCGCGACGGCTGCGCGGCCTGCCGGTCGGCGGGCGCACCCCGCTCGCCGCGGGCCTGGAGGCGGTCCGCCAGCTGGTCCGGCGCGAGGCCTGGCGGGACCCGGCCCGGCGGCCGATCGTGGTCGTGATCACTGACGGCCGCGCCACCGGGCCGGGCGCGGTGCCGCAGGCCCGGCGGGCCGCCCTGGCCCTGGCCCGCGCCCGCGCCACCGCGATCGTGGTCGACGCCGAGGAGGGGCCGGTGCGGCTCGGGCTGGCCGGGGAGATCGCCCGGCACCTGGCTGCGGACCTGGTCACGATCCCGGGCCTGGCCGCGCAGGCCGGCGCGCTGCGCCAGCAGGCGGGCCTGGCGCTGGCCGACCTGATCAGAGCCGCCTGATGCCACAGGGCAAAGTCGGCGCCGTGCCCGACGACGGACTGACCACCCGGGAGCGGCGGGCCCGGCCGTTGCTCGCCGTGCATACCGGGGACGGCAAGGGCAAGTCGACCGCGGCATTCGGCATGGCGCTGCGGGCCTGGGCGGCGGGCTGGCCGATCGGCGTGTTCCAGTTCACCAAGAGCCCGAAGTGGAAGGTGGGGGAGGAGGACGCGCTGGTCGCCCTGGGCCAGGTGCACGCCGCCACCGGGCAGGGCGCCCCGGTCACCTGGCACCGGATGGGCGCGGGCTGGTCCTGGCTGCGGACTCAGCCGGAGGATCACGCGCGGGCCGCGCGCGAGGGCTGGGAGCAGGTCCGCCGCGACCTGGCCGCGCAGACCTACCGGCTGCTGATCCTGGACGAGTTCACCTACCCGCTGGCCAACGGGACCCTCGACACCGGCGAGGTGCTGGCCGTGCTGGCCGCCCGGCCCGGCGTCCAGCACGTGGTGATCACCGGCCGCCGCGCGGTTCCCGCGCTGATCGAGGCGGCCGACCTGGTCACCGACATGACCAAGGTCCGGCACCCGATGGACGCCGGGCGCAAGGGCCAGCGCGGCATCGAATGGTGAACCTGCCCCGCTTCGTCGTCGCCGCCACCCGGTCCGGCGACGGCAAGACCACGGTGGCCACCGGCATCATGGCCGCGCTGCGGGCCCGGGAACTTCGGGTGTCGCCGCACAAGGTCGGGCCCGACTACATCGACCCGAGCTATCACGCCGCAGCGTGCGGGGTCCCGGGCCGCAACCTCGATCCCTGGCTGGCCGGCGAGGACCTCGTCGCTCCCTTGCTGGCGCACGGCGCGGCCAATCTCAACGCCGACGTGGCCGTGATCGAGGGCGTCATGGGGTTGTTCGACGGCGCGGCCGGGCCGGGTGACTTCGCCAGCACCGCGCACGTGGCCCGGCTCACCGGCTCGCCGGTGGTGCTGGTCGTGGACGCGCGCGGGATGTCGGCGTCCGTGGCCGCGATCGCGGCTGGCTTCGCCGGCTGGGACCCGCGGGTCGCGATCGCGGGGATCGTGCTCAACCGGGTCGCGTCCGGCCGGCACGAGGCGCTGCTGCGGGAGGCGCTCGCGCCGTCGGGCATCCCGGTGGTCGGCGCGCTGCGGCGGGACCCGTCGTTGCATACGCCGTCGCGTCATCTCGGACTGGTCCCGGCCGGGGAGCGCCCGGCGTCGGTCGAGGCCTGGCTGCCCGGGCTGCGCGCCCTGATCGAGCGGGGCCTGGACCTGGACCTGCTGCTGACCATCGCGCGCGGCGCGCCAGGCTTGTCGATCGGGCCGTGGTCTCCGGCCGCCGAGGCCCCGCCGCAGGCGGGGCGGCCCGCGGTGGTCGCGGTGGCTTCGGGCCCGGCGTTCACGTTCGGGTACGCGGAGCACGCCGAGTTGCTCGCCGCGGCCGGGGCCGACGTGGTGCCGTTCGACCCAATCACTGAAAGGCTGCCCGAGGGTACCGACGCTCTGGTGGCCGGGGGCGGCTTCCCGGAGGTCCACGCCGACGGCCTGGCCGCGAACGCCCCGCTGCTGGACGAGGTGCGGGTCCGCGCGGCGGGCGGCATGCCGGTGGTGGCCGAGTGCGCCGGGCTGCTCTGGCTGGGCGAGTCGCTGGACGGCCGCAAGCAGGCCGGGGCGATCCCGGCCCGGGCCCGGATGACCGGCCAGCTGACACTCGGCTACCGGGAGGCCATGGCGCTGCGCGACAACCCGCTGGTCGCGGCGGGCACCCGCGTTCGCGGGCACGAGTTCCACCGCACGGTCAGTGAGCCAGGCCATTCCGACGACCCGGCCTGGCGGATGGCCGACGGAAGCCGGGCGGGCTGGGCTTCGCCGGGCCTGCTCGCGTCCTACCTGCACCTGCACTGGGCCGGGGTGTCCGGGGCGGCGGCCCGCCTGGTCCGTTCCGCGCTGGCCGCCCGGGGGCGCTGCTAAGCCGCCGGGAAGCTCACCACGATGTCCAGGCCGCCCTCGGGCCGGGCCGCGGCGCACAGGGCGGCGCCGTGGGCGTCGGCGATGGCGCGCACGATGGCCAGGCCGAGCCCGTGCCCGGCACCGGCCGGGATCCCGGGGCCCAGCCGCTGGAACGGCTCGAACAGGCGCTCCAGCTGGCCGGGCGGGATGACGGGCCCGGTGTTGCCAACCGTGATCGTGGCCCGGCCGTCCGTCGTCGCGGTGCGGATCTCGACCCGGCCGCCGGGCCGGTTGTGCCGGATCGCGTTGTCGGCCAGGTTCGCGACCAGGCTCTCGGCCAGGCTCCGGTCACCGGTCGCCGGCGCCGGGCCGAGCCCGGGTTCGACGCCCACGGTGCGGCGCTCGGCGTCCTCGCCCCGGGTGACCAGGACCTTCGCCACGACGTCGGCGAGATCGAACGGCTCCCATTGCTCGACGCCGCGCTCGCTGCTGGCCAGGGTGAGCAGGGCGTCGATCAGGCGCTCCTGGTGTACTCCCAGGTCGAGCACCTCCTGGCAGGCCTCGCGCAGCGTCCGCGCGTCGGCGCCCGGGTCGGCCAGGGCCACCTGCAGCACGCTGCGCTCGGCGGTGAGCGGGGTCCGCAGCTCGTGCGAGGCGCTGGCCACGAACCGGCGCTGTGCCTCGAACGCCGCCTCGAGCCGCCCGAACAGGCCGTCGAGGGTCGCGCCCAGTTCGGTGAACTCGTCGGCGCGCCCGGCCAGGGCCAGGCGGCGGTGCAGGTTGCTGGCCGAGATCTCCCGCGCGGTGACGATGATCATGCGCAGCGGCCGCAGGAACCTTCCGGCGATCAGCCAGCCGACCGCCAGCGACGCGGCGACCAGGGCGGCCAGGATGACCAGCGCCCGGATCAGCTCGCCGCCGAGGTGGTCCGGGTTGGGGGCTGGCCCGGCGCCGGTTCCGGCCCGGACCGTCGCGTTGATCGTGAACACCGGGACCACCAGGACCACGACGCCGCAGACGAAGAAGAACCCCGCGTACAGAACGGCCAGCCGGAAGCGCAGCGTGCCCATCACCCGTCCCCGATCCGGTATCCGCCCTCGCGCACGGTGTGGATCACCGGCGGATCGCCGAGCTTGGCCCGCAGCCGCCGGATCGTGCTCTTCACCGCGGTCGTGAACGGGTCGGCCGCCTCGTCCCAGGCGCGCTCGAGCAGTTCCTCGGCCGGGACCACCCGGCCGAGCGCGGCCAGCAGGCACTCCAGCACGGCGAACTCCTTCGGGCTGAGATCCAGGCGCCGCGCGCCACGGAAAGCGATCCGGCGGGCCGGGTCCAGGGTCAGGTCGCCGCTGGCCAGGGCGGGCGGCACGGCCGCCGCCGAGCGACGGCCCAGCGCCCGGACCCGGGCCACCAGTTCGGCGAAGTCGAACGGCTTCGGCAGGTAGTCGTCGGCCCCGAGCCCGAGGCCGTCGACCCGGTCCCGGACGGTGCTGGCCGCGGTCAGCATCAGGATCCGGCTGGACGGCGGCTGTCCGGCGGCTGTCCCGGCGGCCAGCCGCCGGCAGATCTCGTCGCCGTGCACGCCGGGCACGTCCCGGTCCAGCACCACGACGTCATAGCGGGTCACGGCCAGGTGCTCGAGCGCGTCGTTGCCGTCGAGGACCACGTCGACCGCCATGCCCTCCCGGCGCAGGCCGGTGCCGAGTGTCCTGGCCAGCACCTCGAAGTCCTCGACGACCAGCACGCGCATGGTCCAAGACTGCCAGGTCGCCGGTGTCAGCCCGGTGCCAGCGGCCGACACCGTGCCGGCACCGGCCCTGGCGTACAACGCCAGCATGGACGTCACGCCAACCGGGTTCGGGCCCGTGCTGCGGGCCGAGTGGACCAAGTTCCGGACCGTCCGCGGCTGGGTCGCCGGCATGATCGTCGCCGCGCTGGCGACCGTGGGGTTCGGACTGCTGGTCTCGTCCGGCATCGAGTGCGGCGGTGCGCCGTCGCCCGGTCATCCGCGGGGGACGCCGTGCACGGACACGCTCGGGCCGGGCGGCGAGGCGGTGACCGACCGCTTCTTCTTCGTGCACCGGCCGCTGGCCACCGGCGGCAGCATCACCGTGCGGGTGACGTCGCTGGCCGGCGACGGCGCCCGTCTCCAGCCGTGGTCCAAGGCGGGGATCATCATCAAGGCGGGAACCCGGCCGGGATCGGCGTACGCGGCGATGATGGTCACCGGCCGCCACGGCGTGCGGATGCAGTCCGACTTCACCCGGGACGCGCCCGGCCTGCCCGGGCCGGTGTCGGCCGCCTCGCCGCGCTGGCTGCGGCTCACCCGGTCCGGCGACGCCGTCACCGGCTACGACTCGGCCGACGGCAGGCACTGGGTCCGGGTGGGGGTCGTGCGCTTGGCCGGGCTGCCCGTCACCGTGCCGGCCGGGTTGTTCGCCGCTTCCCCGGCTCCGGTGACGGGGGCAACGTTCACCGGCTCCGGGCCGCCGGCGGCCACCGGCCGGTTCGACCATGTGGCCCTGCGCGGCGCCTGGCCGGGCCACGCGTGGACCGGTACCGAGGTCGGAGCGCAGGCCGGCCGGCCGTCCGCCGGGCTCGGCGGCTTCCGCCTTTCGGGCGGCACGCTGACGGTGAGCGGGACCGGTGACATCGCCCCTGCGGTCCCGCCGGAGGCCTCCGTCATGCCGCTCGCCCACACCCTGGTCGGTGCGTTCGCGGGGCTGATCGCGATGGCCGTCGTGGCCGCGATGTTCATCACCGCCGAGTACGCCAGCGGCATGATCCGGGTCACGCTGGCCGCGAGCCCGCGGCGTGGCCGGGTGCTGGCGGCCAAGGCCATCGTGGTCGCGGCCGTCACGTTCGTGGCCGGCCTGGCCGGTGCCGCGGCCGCGGTCCCGCTGAGCGAGCGGGCCCTGCGCGACCGCGGAAACGTCATCGGCCCGGTCGGAGTGCTCACCGAGGTGCGCGTGGTGACCGGCACGGCGGCGGTGCTCGCGGTCGTCGCCGTGCTCGCCCTGGCCCTCGGCGGCGTGCTGCGCAGCAGCACCGGCGCGGTCACGATCGTCGTCGCGGTGGTCGTGCTGCCCTACCTGCTGTCGGTCGGGCTGCCGATCCTGCCACTCGCGATAACGGACTGGATGCTGCGGGTCACCCCGGCGGCGGCCTTCGCCGTGCAGGGCACCTCGCCGCAATACGCGCAGGTGAGCGGCACGTATCTGCCGTTCTTCGGCTATTACCCGGTCGGGCCGTGGGCCGGCTTCGCGGTGCTGTGCGGCTGGACCGCGCTCGCGCTTGCGCTCGCCCTCCTCCTGCTCAGGCGGCGGGACGCGTGACGGCGGGCCCGACCCGCCCGGCTACGTTGGTCTCTCACGCGGATACGAGGGGGGATCATGACCACGGAACCGGAGCTGAAGGGCAAGGTCGCGGTCGTCAGCGGGGCCAGCAAGGGCATCGGGCTCGAGGTCGTGCGCGGGCTCGCCGCCGGCGGCGCGCACGTCGTCGCCGGGGCCAGGACCAGCTCGGCCGACCTGGACGAGCTGGCCAGAGCGGGCCAGGTGGAGGTGGCGCTGGTCGACCTGGCCGAGGCCGACGCGCCGGCCGCGCTCGTCGCCCGGGCCGGTGACCGCGTCGACATCCTGGTCAACAACGTCGGACTCGCCCCGGCCCGGCTCGGCGGCTTCCTGAGCATTACCGACGCGGACTGGCAGGCCACGCTGAACCTCGACTTCATGGCGGCGGTCCGCTGCACCCGGGCCGCGCTTCCCGTCATGATCGCCGCGGGCGGCGGCGTGATCGTCAGCACCTGCTCGGTCAACGCCCGTCTGCCCGATCCGGACGTGATGGACTACAGCGTCGCGAAGGCCGCCCTGCGCAGTTTCTCCAAGGCCCTGTCCAAGGAGGTCGGGCGGCACGGGATCCGGGTCAACACGGTCAGCCCGGGCCCGGTCGCCACCGACCTGTGGCTGGGCGCGGACGGGCAGGCCGCCACGCGCGGCGCCGCGACCGGTGTCGACCCGAAGGACGTGGCCGCGGCCGCCGCGAAGCAGATGGTGACCGGGCGCTTCACCCGTCCCGAGGAAGTCGCCGGCCTGGTTCTGTACCTGGTCAGCGACCGGGCCGGGAACATCACCGGATCGGACTTCCCGATCGACGGCGGTCTGATACCGACTTTGTAGCCGACCCGATAGCCGGCCCCGCGGGCCCAACACGATATAACGTGATAAGACGGTGCGGCGGGCGCGGGGACGGAGCACGGGCATGGACGCGATCGAGATCTTCACCAGGCTCAGCACGCCGGAGGGCCGGGCGGATCCCTACCCGCTCTACGCTGCCCTGCATGAGCTGGGCGAGGTGATCCCGGTCGGCCCGCAGAACCTGATCGTCGTCGGCTACGAGGCCAACAACGCCGTGCTCCGCGATCCCGGCTTCCGGGTGTCCGATGCCGCCTACCTCGACAAGGTGTTTCCGGGCTGGCGGGACAACCCGGTGTTCGTTCAGGGCGCGGACTGGCTGCTGAACCTGAACGGGGAACGGCACGCGCGGATCAGGCGGCTGATCGCCCGCGCGTTCACGCCCCGTCGGCTGGCCGGCCTGGAGCCGGCGATCACCAAGATCGCCGACGAGCTGATCGACGCCATGGCCGAGGCCGGCGCCGACGGCTCGGCCGTCGAGTTCATGCACGACTTCGCCTACCTGCTCCCGGTCACGGTGATCTGCGAGCTGATCGGGATCCCCGAGGCCGACCGGGAGGGCTTCCGGCCGGTGGCGCGGGACCTGGCCGGCGTGTTCGAGTTGCACGACCCCGCGACCTTGCCCGCGATCAACGCCGCGGCCACCGAGTTGCTGGACTACTTCACCGCGCTGGCCGCCACCCGGCGCGCCGACCCGCGCGACGACCTGCTCAGCGACCTGATCGCGGTCAGCGACTCCGACGATGGCCGGCTCACCGACGCCGAGTTGCTGCACAACCTGACCTTGCTGCTGGTGGCCGGGTTCGAGACCACGACGAACCTGCTCGGCAACGGCCTGCGGATCATCCTGGAGGACCCGCCGGCCGGGGATGCCGTCAGGACCGGGACGGTCCCGGCGTCGGCGTTTGTCGAGGAAGTGCTGCGCTTCGACTCGCCGGTGCAGCTCACCGACCGGATCGGCTACGCGACGACCCTGGCCGGAGTGCCGGTGGCCGAGGGAGCGGACGTGAACACCGTGATCGGCGCCGGGAACCGCGACCCGCGCCGGTTCGCCGAGCCGGACCGGTTCGACCCCGCGCGCCCGGACGGCGGCCCGCTCAGCTTCGGCGGCGGGGCCCACTTCTGCATCGGCGCCGCGCTGGCCAGGCTGGAGGGCGCCGTGGCGTTCTCCCGGCTGCTGGGCCGGTTCCCGAAGATCTCGGCCGCGGGCGAGCCGGTGCGGCGCAACACGTTCCTGCTCCGCGGCTTCGACGCGCTCCCGGTGATCGTGATGTAATCACGGCCGCCGTGATCGTGTTGTCCGAGGATGAGCGCGCGCGTGACACCAGTGTCACGCTGGAGTCCGAGGACCGCCTGGATCGCTACTTGTCGGCGTTACCGCGAGGAAAACGTTCTCGAAGGATCCTTTTAACGTGGTCCTCCAGCGAGCCGAACTTGTTAGCCAAGTCCTGCAGTTCAGCGAAGCGGTCCAGGTACTGTTCAATTTCGTCAACCTCATCACGGTTTACGCTGTCTCGGTCTGCGTTCTCAAGGTAGAGCAGGTCTGACAGCTGGGGATCGTCGAACTGTTGGACAGTGAACGCACTGCCTACGCCCGGGTGGACACCCGCGGAGAACGGGAGTATCTGAACGGAGACTCCGTCGATCGTTGAGACTTCGAGCAAATGCGCGAGCTGCTCACGCATCACGTCGTCGCCACCAGCAGGCCTGCTGAGAGCCGCTTCGCCGATGATGAAGTAGAGATCGGGGTGAACAGGCGTATCGAGCAACCTCTGCCGCTGCTCGAGCACTGCCAGGCGTCTCTTCACTTGGTGCTCGGAGTTTCCTAGGGCTCTCAGCAGGGCACGTGCATATTCCTGAGTTTGGAACAAGCCGGGAATAACGGACGGCTCGAACTTGTAGATCACCTTCGCGACTGGCTCATTGCCAACCAGTTCGAGCGCCGCGGCGGATAGGACGTCGCTGAACCCACTCCACCCCTTGTCCTCGCGTGCATCCTTGGCCAGTTCGACAAGCTCTTCAAGTCGAGCCTCCTTGACGCCGTAGAGCTGAAGTAGGACCCGGGTATCGGTGGGTGTCACGGGGACGCCCCCTTGCTCAATCCGGACGATCTTGCTCGTGCTCCATACGAGCTGTTCAGCTGCGGTTCTCTGAGTCATCTTTGCGTCTATGCGGGCTTGGCGGAGTGCGCCCCTCAGGCGCCTCTTTTTGACCTCGACGGTCTCCGCCTTGCTGCCGCCCGCGGCCACGGCCATCACTGACCTCCTTTAGGTATGAAGCCACATAGCTCGAAGCCTGATTGCATCACGGCATACACCTTCATGTCATGTGGACGTATGATAGCTGGAGTACTGCTAGGTAGCTTGCTGCCAAGCAGACTGGAGACAGTTGTCATAGTGAGACTATAATCTAAGCCTGATGGCGTGAGGCCAGCACGCCCCAAGCGAGCCTCCGTAGAGGATGTAGGCGGAACGCCAGGCAGCAGTGCGAGATGACGGTCCGTCTCGCATGTCCCCGGGAGGCGGGATCGCGTGCTCAACCCAGATGACGCGGCCGAGAGCGCTGTCCTCCCCGCCGAGAGTGCGCAGAGCGTTGAAACAGAGAAGGCTGGTCCGGCGGCGCCGGGCTTAGCTAGTGGGGACTTCTCAGAGCATGTCGGGGCGGGCCCGCCGGGCAAGGGCCAGTCGCGCGCTCCGGCTCCACCCCCCGGATCCGGGCCGAGCTCAGTACGACCTGAGTCCAAGCTGACCGTGCCCAAGAGCTATAAGGCCTCGTCGGGGGCCATAAGAGCCGTCAAGGGGGGAACGGAGCAGAAAAGGCGTTTTAACGTCAAGCCTGCCCACAGGGGGCTGGACGGATACGACGTTTTTACCTTCATCGCGGCTTCGAGATATGTCACGCTCAACGTGGTGATGATCCTTCTGGCCTTGGCAGTAGTTGCATTTGCCTTCGGGCGGGCGCAAGCTCCATTGACGATCGCCGGCACAAGTGCGGGAACCGTGCTCATTACCACGTTTCTGAGGGCGGTCAAGAACCGGCGCGGAACGCGGGAAGACTCACATCGGGATGGCCAGTCCGCGCATCGAGACGACGGGCCAGAAGATCAACCGGAATAGGCGCCTGTCGTGATCGCGATCGGAAGTCTCCGCAGGTCAGTGGCGACGGGAGGGGATCAGTAAGCGGACGCGCGTCAACGTGCTCTCGCAGGCAAGGCCGGCCACGACCGCCACGACCGGGATAGTGGCCCACTGCAGCGACGAACGCATCTCACCCGGATCTGTGAGCGCGGCGATAACTTCGGTCAAGCCCAAGGCCACGAACCCAGAGGCGAGTGCATAGACCCAAACCGATGCGACGGCCCTGCCGGATCGACGGTTACGACGCGACTGCGTTAGCTCACTCCTTCTGGCCTGCACGTCCACAGTCAGGCTCACCCCCACCCTGGACCGTTCAACTAGTTTGACCTTCGGCATGTGTACCGCACAAGTGTCTGAGGTCGCTCGCCAAAAAGTAGCGGACTACGGCCGTCGCACGCTAGGGCTAAGCCACAGTTTGGTATCACATTTGTAGCCTCAACGCCAACCTCACCTTAAGCTACTATTTGGGTGGACTGGCAACGGTGACGCTAGGTCACCTGACGCTACTAGACGTGCGTCGAGCGAGGGGGCAGCATGAGCGAGCGCGAGACGCCGAAGCGATGGCGCAAGAGCAGCTTCAGTGCAAGCGGGGACTGTCTCGAATGGGCGCCTACCAAAACCAGTGTTCATGTGCGTTCTTCGAATGATTCGTCGGGAACCGAGCTAGAGTTCACCCATCTTCAATGGCAAGCCTTTATTGCCGCGGTGAAGTCCGGTGAGGCGGACTTGTCGGCGAACTAACCAGGGCCGATCGGCCGTCCGAAACTTCCGGCTGAGTGGCGCGGCCGCCGCGGAGCAGGGACGCCAGGCCGGCCAGCACGGACAGGCCGGCGGCCACGGCGAACACGATGACCAGGCCCTGGTGGAACGGGCCGGAGATCAGATCGGGGAAGAACTCCCGGCCGGTGAGAACGCGCTGGCTGGCCTCGGGCAGGGACGCGAGCGCGTGCATGGACGCCAGCAGATGCTGCACCGGGTTGACCCCGAGCACCGCGGCGAACAGCGACGACACCGGCGGCAGGCTTCCGATGTGCTGGGCGGCGCCGGGCGCCACGCCCTGGTGTCGCAGGCCGCTGGTCAGGGTGTGCGGAAGGCTGCTGGCCAGCCCGGCGATCATGAGCGAGAAGAACACGCCGATCGATAGCGCGGTGCCGGAGTTCTGGAAGGTCGCCCGCATTCCCGAGGCCGCGCCGCGGTGGCGGGCCGGGACACTGCCCATGATCGAGGAGGAGTTCGGCGAGGCGAACATCCCGCTGCCGATCCCGTTGGCGGCGATGAGCACGGCGAAGGCCCAGTACGGGAAGTCGACGGGCAGCACCATGAGGCCGATGAAGCTCCCGCCGAACACCGCCATCCCGGCGCTGGCGATGCCGCGCGAGCCGAACCGGTCGGAAAGGATGCCCGAGGTCGGGCCGGCGATGAGGAAGCCGGCGGTCAGCGGCAGCAGGAAGATGCCGGCCCACAGCGGGGTCTGCGCGAAGGCGTAGCCGTGCAGCGGCAGCCAGATGCCCTGCAGCCAGATGATCAGGATGAACTGCAGCCCGCCGCGGGCGATGGACGTGGCGAAGCCGGCGATGTTCCCGGCCGTGAAGGCCCGGATCCGGAACAGGCTGAGCTGGAACATCGGCTCGGCGATCCTGGTCTCTATGATCGCGAACGCCGCCAGCAGCGCGGCGCCGCCGATGATCAGGCCGAGGACGGTCGGATTCTCCCAGCCCATGCTGTGATGCCCGTAGGGCTGGATGCCGACGGTGACGCCGACCAGGACCGCGCCCAGGCCGAGGGCGAACGTGACGTTGCCCCACCAGTCGATCCCGGCCCGGTGCCGCTCACCGTTGTCGCGCAGCCGCCGGTAGGCCCAGATCGTCCCGTAGATACCGACCGGGACGTTGATCCAGAACACCGCGCGCCAGTCCCAGGCGGCCAGCAGCCCGCCGGCGACCAGGCCGATGAACTGCCCGGCCAGGGCGGCGATCTGGTTGGTCCCCAGCGCGAACCCGCGCTGGTCGGAAGGAAAGGCATCGGTCAGTATCGCGGCCGAGTTGGCCATGAGCATGGATCCGCCGATGGCCTGCAGCACCCGCCAGCCGATCAGCCAGAGCGCGCCGCCGCCGGCCAGGAACGGGTCGAACGACAGCAGGATCGAGGCCACGGTGAACACCACGAAGCCGGCGTTGTAGATCTTGACGCGGCCGTACATGTCGCCCAGGCGGCCCAGGGTGACCACGAGCACGGCCTGGACCAGCCGGTAGCCCATGATCATCCACAGCAGGTACGAGATGTTGCCCGGCGCCAGCGGATCGAGGTGGATGCCGCGGAAGATCGCGGGCAGCGCGATGATGACGATCGAGCCGTCGAGCGCGGCCATGAACATGCCGGCCGTGGTGTTGGCCAGGGCCACCCACTTGTAGCGGTCGTCGGTCCCCAGGGCTCGGGCGTCCGCCATCAGATGCTCAGCGCCAGCCGCTCGAGCAGCGGTGCCGCGGCGGTCAGCAGGTCGAGTTCCGGTCGGGTGAACCCGGACGAGAGCGCCCGGGCCAGGTGCTCGGTCCGGGCATTCCGCCGGTTGCGCATGGTCTTATGCCCGGCCTCGGTGACCGACAAGACGACCCGCCGGCCGTCCCTGGGATCGGAGTGTCGCTCAACCAGGCCGCGTGCCTCGAGCGCCGCCAGCGTGGCCCCGATCGACTGCGGGCTGATGCGTTCCAGCCGGGCCAGGGCGCTCGCGGTGGTCGGGCCGCCGCGGTCCAGGCGGGTGAGCGCCGCGCTCTCGGGCAGGGTCAGCTCGCCGTCGGCCGGCAGCTGGCGCAGCCGTCGCAGCAGCAGGCCGACGCTCTCGCGCAGCGTCTCGGCGATCGCATTGAAGTCCGGGTCGGGGTTCTGAGCCACTTGCTCAGCCTAAACTGATAAGTCCAGCCTTAGCAAATGGCGGATGCCGCGTCTGCGGCGGGCTCTTGAGGATGCGGGCTCTTGAGGATGCGGCGGGCCGGGTAGGGAGTGGCCATGAGCTATGCCAGGCAGATGCTGGACACCTATCCGCGCAGCGGGAACGTCGACAGCGACCTGCTGGCCGCGACCGTCGACGCGCTCAGCGACTGCGCCCAGGCGTGCAACGCCGACAACGCGGCCGACCTGAGCGAGCCGAACCTGGCCGACATGGTCACGTGCATCCGGCTGTGCCTGGACTGCACCGACATCTGCACCGCCACCGCCGGGATCATCGGCCGCTTCACCGGCATCGACCTGAGCGTCCACCGGCCGCTGCTGGAGGCGTGCGCCAACAGCTGCCGCAGCTGCGGGGACGAGTGCGAGCGCCATGCCCCGCACCACGTGCACTGCCGGATCTGCGCCGAGGCCTGCCGGCGCTGCGAGCGCGCCTGCCGGGCGCTTCTCGACGCGCTGACCCAGGGTTAGCCGTCCGCGAGCGCGTTCAGCAGAGCCTTCATCCACGGGCCGAGATCGGCCGGGGTCCGGGCCGAGATCAGGTTGCCGTCGACCACGGTGGCCTCGTCGACCCAGTCGACCCCGGCGTTGACCATGTCGTCGCGGATCGCGCCCACGCTGGTGGCCCGGCGGCCCTTCAGGATCTTCGCGGAGATCGGCACCCAGCCGGCGTGGCAGATGAAGGCCACCGGCTTGCCCGCCTCGTCGAACGCCCGGACCAGGTCGAGCACGGCCCCCGAGCGCCGCAGCTTGTCCGGCGCGTATCCGCCCGGGATGACCAGGGCATCGAAGTCGAGGGCGGCGACCCGGTCGACGGTGGTGTCCACCGGGACCGGGCCGTGGCCCTTCTTCCCCCGTACCGGATGTTCGTCCAGGCCCGCCACGGTCACGGCCACGTCCTCCTCGACCAGGCGGTAGAGCGGGTACAGCAGCTCCATGTCCTCGAAGTCGTCGGCGGCGAGGATCAGCACCTTGCGTCCGGTGAGCACCATGCTGCCGACCCTACGCCTCAGCCCATCGGGTACCTGCGGAAGCCGACGGCGTACTCGGTTCCCGCGCCCAGCCCGACGAAGCCGGCCATGTTGCGCAGGAACTCGTCCGGGTCGAAGTCGCCGCCCAGGCCGTCGAGGTAGGCCCGGTGCTCGCGCAGCGAGGCGATGCCCGCCTCGATCGTGCCGGTGACGTCGGCGAAGTGCGTCGGGTTGCCGCTGGCGGCCACGTAGGCGTCGCGGATGGTCCGGCACGGCGGCCCGGACTCGGTGAACACCCACTCGTTGGCGGCGTCCCGGCAGGCGTCCAGGACGGCCAGGCCGACCGCCCGGTGGTCGGCGTGATTGACCGGGCCGTCCTCGCCCCAGGTGAGGTCGAAGCTCATCGTGATCACGACCTCGGGCTGCAGCCGGCGGAACGCCGCGGCCAGATCGCGCCGCAGCGGCAGCCCGTACTCGACCAGCCCGTCGGGGTGATCGAGGAACTCGACCGAGCTCACGCCCACCACCGCGGCGCTGCGGTGTTCCTCCTCCATCCGCAGCGGCGCGACCTGGGCGGGCGCCATGCCGGCGATGCCCGCCTCGCCCTTGGTGGCGAGCAGGTAGGAGACCTCCTTGCCCTGCCCGGTCCAGCGGGCCACGGCCGACGCCACGCCGTACTCAAGGTCGTCGGGGTGCGCGACCACGGCGACGGCCCTGGTCCAGTCCTCCGGTATCGGCTGCATTCGCCCGTCCCTTCGTCCGCTCCGGTCAGCCTCAGAAGTCCCAGCTTTCCATCCGGGGTGCATGATTGGCGCTGCGGCCTGTCGTGATCCGGGGAAGGAAAATGATATGAGCGCGCCATCGAGCGGCTGGGACGAGAGTTACACCGGATCGTCGCCCGCGCCCTGGGACATTGGCCGGCCGCAGCCCGCCTTTGTCCGGCTGGCCGGCGAGGGCCTGCTGCGCGGCCGGCTGCTCGACTCGGGCTGCGGCACGGGGGAGAACACGCTGATGGCCGCGGCCAAGGGCGCGGACGCGCTGGGCGTCGACGTCGCGGCGCCCGCTATCGAGCGAGCCCGGGCCAAGGCGGCCGAGCGCGGTGTGTCGGCCAGGTTCGAGGTCGCCAGCGTGCTTGACCTCGGCCGGCTCGGCCTGACCTTCGACACGATCATCGACAGCGGGGTGTTCCACGTCTTCGACGACGCCGACCGCGCCCGCTACGTGATCAGCCTGGCCTCGGTGCTGGAGCCGGGCGGCACCTGTTACCTGATGTGCTTCAGCGACCTCCAGCCCGGCGACTGGGGTCCGCGCCGGGTGCGCCAGGATGAGCTGACCGACGCGTTCCGCGACGGCTGGACCGTGGTCGACATCACCGCCGGCACCTTCGATATCAATCCAGTCATGGGCGCCGACACGGTCCAGGCCTGGCTGGCCGTCATCCGCCGGAACTGAACGGCAGCTCGGCCACCGGCCGAGGGTGACCGGGACCGGGGCCGCCCGCGCCAGCGCCCGGCGGGCCGCCGTGACCATGACCTCCAGGCTCGCCTCCGGCACCTCGTCGGCAAACCCGACGATCGGCCATGAGGGGCGCCGGGCATGATGGACCGATGAGCAGCGCACGGGATACCGCACTGGACCTGATCACGTTTATCGACGCGTCGCCGTCGCCGTACCACGCCGCCGCCGAGGCGCTCCGCCGCCTGCGCGCGGCCGGATTCACCGAGGTAGCCCAGAACGCGACGTGGCCGTCCGGCGAGGGACGGTTCGTGACCGTCGACGGCGGCACCGTCTTCGCCTGGGTGGTTCCCGACGCGGCCCCGCCCGAGGCGCCGTTCCGGTTGATCGGGGCGCACACCGACAGCCCGACGCTGCGGGTCAAGCCGTGCCCGGACACCGGCCGGGCCGGCGTCCGCCAGATCGGCGTCGAGGTCTACGGCGGCCCGCTGCTCAACTCGTGGCTCGACCGCGACCTCGGCCTGGCCGGCCGCGTGGTGGTCCGGACCCCGGATGGCCCGCAGACCCGGCTGGTGCGGGTGCACCGCGCGGTGGCCCGGGTGCCGCAGCTGGCCATTCATCTGGACCAGGATCTGCGCTCCGGCGGGCTCTCGCTGGACCCGCAGCAGCACCTGGTGCCGATCTGGTCGCTCGGCCAGCCGGAGACCGGCGCGTTCCGGAACTTCCTCGCGGCCGAGCTCGACGTCTCCGCGGGCGACGTGCTCAGCTACGACATCGTGACCTATGACCTGACCGGGGGCACGCTGGCCGGCGCCGACGAGGAGTTC
>Ga0335073_10003794_pt1 | contig 21099 bp, 13 predicted proteins | sample Lox_Sample_22_FD_207093 | JGI IMG/M metagenome (GOLD analysis project Ga0335073, IMG submission 207093) | Soil microbial communities from Loxahatchee National Wildlife Refuge, Florida, United States - Lox_Sample_2.2 | ecosystem: Environmental > Terrestrial > Soil > Wetlands | place: USA...
TGAGCTCCGCTGGCCACGTGACAATCGATCCCTTTCGAAAACTCTCGGCGGTATCCCCGGCCAGCTCGGGCTCTATTCCAAAAACGCGCGTCTCAGGCCGCAACTGCTTGACGGCTGCAGCGATTCCGCTCAACAATCCGCCGCCGCTTACGGGTGAAAGTACGAGATCGACGCCGGGGACTTCGTCCACGATTTCGAGTCCGCACGTCCCCTGTCCGGCGATGATCTGCTCATCGTCGTACGGCGGAATCACAACGTAGCCGTGCTCGCGCACCAGTTGCTCGGCGACGGCGAGGCGCTCGCTCGAAGCCGGGCCGACGTCGACTACCTCCGCGCCCAGAGCCAGCGTGGCCGCCCGCTTGATGGCGGGCGCGTTGGACGGCATGACAATGACAGCTTTCGCGCCGACTTCTCGCGCAGCGTAGGCCACGCCCTGCGCATGGTTGCCGCTGGAATAGGTAATCACGCCACGCGCAATCTCAGCAGGAGTGAGCTGCAGAATCTTGTTGGCAGCGCCGCGGATCTTGAAAGCGCCGATGGGCTGCAGGCTTTCGGCTTTGAGCCAGATCTCTCGACCGGTTCCGCGGCCGGCCACGCCCGCGAAAGGAGCACGCACCAAGGGCGTTTTCACCGCAATGCCGGCGATGCGCGCTGCGGCTGCGCGAATCGCATCCAAATCGACGAGAGTGTTGGTCTGAGAAGTCATGGGAGATACTTCGCCGGCACCGGCTCAGTGGGCGTTTCGGCCTGCCACTCGATGGAAATCACCCGCCATCGCTGCCCATCGTTGATCGCCTGAATGCTGTTGATGCCCCGCACCTCGGGCTTGCCGTCGGGCGTGGTACGGGTTTCGTAGGTGCTCCACAGGTGCGCGATATGGCCCCACGTTTCGGTGGTCACTTTCACCTGGCGCTCGTAGAAGACAACGCTGCCGCGCTTGCGCACCGCGTCGATCCATCCATCCACGGTAAGAATGCGCGGCGCAGAGCTGCCGCCTGCGCTTTTCACGATCGGCATCAGCCGCGCGTCGGGCAGCATCACATCGCGAAAGCAGGTGCGGTCCTTGTCGGCCGGACCGCTTACGGCGGAGTCGAGCGCCTTGATCAACTGGTCGAGCGTGGCCGTGTGTGGGCATGCCGGCGCTTGCGCCGCGGCGGCGGGTGGCTGCGCCTGCGCGGAAAGCCCCGGCGTCAATGCGCCAACAGCAGCAAGCAGCAGAAGGAAAGCTTTCAAGTGCATAGCGAGATTCTACAGAAGTGATTTCGGGCGGAAGCGGGAGTTCCAAGGATTCATGTTGACATCCGACCCAAGCGGGTGCGATATTTGGGTCGGATGACTACCCAAAAGAATACAGACGATCGCATCGCCCTTTTGCAAGGAACGCTCGACCTGCTGATTCTTAAGACGCTTTTGCTGGGGCCGCGCCACGGCCAGGGCATCGCGCGGTCGATTCAGCGCCAGTCGGAAGAAGTCTTCTTTGTCGACCATGGGTCGCTCTACCTGGCTCTGCAGCGGCTCGAAGACAAAAAGTGGATCGGCGCCAGGTGGGGCGTGAGCGAGAACAACCGCAAGGCGCGGTTCTATTCGCTCACCGCGAAGGGGCACGAACAGCTCGCGGAAAAGACCAGCGAATGGGAGCGGCTGACGCGAGCCATGGGCCTGATTCTAGGCGGTGCGAAATCGGGCGCGGAGGTTTGACGCATGTTCAGGCGCAAGCGCAGCGGGCAGGATTTTGCCGAGGAGATCAAGGCGCATCTCGCTCTTGAAGAAGACGAGTTGAAGAACGAGGGATTAAGCGACGATGAGGCGCACCGGCGTGCGCGAAGCGGGTTCGGCAATGCCAGCGTGGCGCGGGAGCGCTTTTACATGAAGGACCGGGTTGCGTGGCTCGACCACCTGTGGCGTGACCTGCGCTATGGCCTGCGCGGGCTGAGGCGTAATCCCGGCTTCACGCTGGTTGCGGTGATCACGCTGGCACTGGCCGTCGGCGCAAACACCGCTGTGTTCAGCCTGCTGGACCAGGCGCTGCTGCGCACGCTGCCGGTGCATGATCCCGATCAACTCGTCGTTTTGAACTTTGCCGGAGCCACCGATGGCCACTGGCACTCGGAGGGCGGAAGCGCGCGCGGGCACATTCACGAGTTCTCCTATCCGATGTACAAGGATCTGCGCGACAGGAACACGGTTCTCGGCGGGCTGATCGCCGAAGTGCAGTCCGATGTCGGAGTCACCTGGAACAATCGTGCCGAAGCGGCTCCGGCGGAGATGGTGAGCGGCAACTACTTCGATGTGCTGGGCGTGCAGCCGGCGATGGGACGCCTCTTCGTTGCGAGCGATGAGACCGCGGAGAACGCGAACCCGGTGGCGGTGCTCAACTTCGACTACTGGAAAACGCACCTGGCCGAAGCGCCGATCGTGGGCCAGGCGTTGCTGATCAATGGGACGCCTTTTACGGTGGTCGGCATCTCTGCGCCGGGCTTTCACAGCATGGTGTTCGGACACTTACCGGCGCTCTATGTGCCGATCACGATGCAGCCCGTTCTCGAGCCGGACTGGGCGCCGTTGAAGGACCACCTGCAATATTGGATCGACCTGGTGGGACGCCTCAAGCCCGGTGTGACGCGGACGCAGGCCGAGGCATCGTTGAATCCGCTCTTCATGGCCTTGCGCACGGCGGAGTTTTCGATCCTCCACGATCAATCGCAGAAAGAGCGCGACGCGTTCGTCTCGGCTTCGCACCTGAATCTCGAGTCGGGCGCGCAAGGGTTCTCGCCTTTGCGGAGCGATGTGCGCACGCCGTTCCTCATCATGGTGGTACTGGTGGTTGCGATGGCCGTTGTGAACATAGCGAGCCTGCAGCTGGTGCGGGCAGCGACGCGGGCGCGCGAGTTTTCCATTCGCTTTTCGCTGGGGGCGACGCGCAGCCAACTCGTGCGCCAGCTTCTCGTGGAGGGCATGCTGGTCGGAGTGGCAGGCGCCGGCCTCGGCTTGCTCGTGGCTCCGCGCGCGCTGGCGTTGCTGATCCGCTGGATGTCGGGAAGATCGGCGGACGATCCGGTGTTTTCGGCCGCGCTCGACTGGCGCGCCCTGATTTTTACGATCGCCGTCACGTTCGTCGCCAGCGTGCTGTTCAGCCTGGCGCCCGCGGCGCAGTTCTGGAATCCGCGATTAGCCGAAGCCTTGGGACAGCAGGCCGGAACGGGCGCGGGAGGATCGCTGAAGTTCCGGCGCACGTGCGTTGCTCTGCAGGTTGGCTTCAGTTTGCTGCTGATTATCGCGGCGGGGCTATTTATGCGAACCATCCGGAATCTGCGCAATGTCGATGCCGGATTCAGCACCGATCATATTCTGGCGTTCCGGATTGCGCCGGAGATCGCCGGTTATCCGCAAACTGCGATTGCACCCGTGGAGCAGCGCATTCTCGATAACATTGCAGCTTTACCCGGCGTGCGCGGAGCGGGTGCGACGAACGATCCTGATCTCTCCGACGACGACAGGACCGGCGACGTGCTGGTGACCGGCTACGCTCCCAAGCCGAATGAGGAGTTCGATGTCGAGCTGCCGTGGGTGAGCGACCACTATCTGCAGACGTTGGGCGTGCAGCTGGTCGCCGGACGATACTTCACGTCTGCCGATACGGCAACATCCACGAGGGTCGCAATCGTCAATCAGATTTTCGCCAATCACTTCTTCGGCAGTCCGGGAGCGGCGCTGGGGCATCACATGAGCCGGCCCAATCAGGCGAATACAGACGCGATGATCGTGGGCGTGGTGCGCGACGTGAAGCATACGACGGTGCGCGATGCGATGACTCCGATGGCTTATACGCTTTTTGCGCAGGCGATCAGGCCGGCCGCGCTGACCTTCTATGTGCGCACATGGCAGGCGCCGGACGCGGCTATCAACAGCATCCGTGCGACTGTCGCCGGCATCGACACCAAGCTGGTGATGAGCGGCGTGGGGACGATGAACGAGAAGATCGATGATACGCTGCTCTTCGAGCGCACCATTGCGCTGCTGGCCATGGCCTTCGGCGGCCTGGCCACGGTGCTTGCGGGTATTGGGCTCTACGGAATCCTTGCCTACTCGACGGCGCAGCGCACGCGCGAAATCGGCATCCGCATGGCGCTGGGGGCGCGGCGCGGGACCGTCGTGGGACTGATTGTGCAGGAAACGATTCTGCTTGCCGGGGCTGCGATTGCCGTGACCATTCCGCTGGCGATCGCCGGATCGAACGCGGTGCGCAGCCAGCTTTTCGGCGTCTCGATTGCCGATCCCGCGATCTATGGCGCGGGAGTCCTGGTGATTGCGCTGGTGGCGATGGTGGCCGGATTCATTCCGGCTCGGCGCGCGGCGTCGGTGGATCCGGCGAAGGCGCTGCGGAACGAGTAGCGATGCGACCCAAAGTATTGATGTTCAGATTTCCAGGATGACCGGCATGATCAGCGGCCTTCGTCCGGTGCTCTTCTGGATCAGGCGTTTCAGTTCCACGCGGACTTTCTCATTCACCATGCCGTAGTCGGACTTCTGCTCAGCGGACAAGCCGTCGAGTGTCTTCATCACGGTTTCGCGCGCCTGGTCGGAGATATCGGTGGCGCCAAAGCCTCGCATGATCAGCTCCGGCGCGCGCTCCACTTTGCCGGTGCGCTTGTTGATGGCCAGCACCGCAAGCACGATGCCGTCCTCGCTCAGGATGCGGCGGTCGCGAATGACCAGATCTTCGACGACGTCGATCGACGAGCCGGAGTCGATCAGCACTCGCCCCGCCGTCACCTTGTCCCGCTTGCGCGCGTCGTCGCGATCGAGTTCCAGCACGTCGCCGTCTTCAAGCACCATCGCGTGTTCCACAGCGCCCGTCTCCATGGCCACCGCTGCGTGGCGGCGCAGGTTGCGATAGTCGCCGTGAACGGGGATGAAGAACTTGGGCCGCACCAGGTTGATGAGCAGGCGCATCTCCTCCTGGCTGCCGTGGCCGCTCACGTGAATGAGCCCGTTGGAGCCGTCGTCGTAAATCACGTTGGCATCGCGGCGAAAGAGGTGGTCGATTACGCGATAAATGCTTTTCTCGTTGCCGGGAATGATGCGCGAGCTCAGGATCACGGTATCGCCGGCTTCGACCTTGGCGTGGCGATGGTTGTCGACCGCGGCGCGGCTCAATGCGCTCATGGGCTCGCCCTGCGTGCCGCTGATCAGCACCATGAGCTGCTCGGGCGCGTAGTCGCGCATCTGCCCGGGATTGAGAATCAGCCCCGGCGGCACGTCGATGTAGCCAAGGTCCTGCGCGATCTCAGCGCTCTCCACCATCGATCGCCCCAGGATGACCACTTTGCGCCCGTGCGCACGCGCCAGTTCCATGGCGATGCGGATGCGATAGATCGACGAAGAGAAGCAGGTGAAGAAGAGCTTCTTCTCGGTGCGCGAGAAGATCTCTTCGAGACGCGGACGCACGGCACGCTCGCTGGGCGTGTAGCCATGTCGGTCGACGTTGGTCGAGTCCTGCAGCAGCGCCAGCACGCCGCGCTTGCCGTACTCGGCAAAGGTGTGCAGGTCGAAGGCCTTGTCGTCGAGCGGCGCCAGATCGATCTTGAAATCGCCGGTATGAATGATGACGCCGACAGGTGTCTCGATGGCCAGCGCCACGCAATCCACCAGCGAATGGGTTACGCGGATGGGCTCGATGGTGAACGGGCCGATCGAAAATTTTTCTCTGGGCGCAATCTCGATCAGCTCGGTTTCGTCGAGTAGGTTGTGCTCTTCGAGCTTGCCTTCGACATAAGCCAGGGTGAATTCGGTCGCGTAGACGGGAACCTTCAGCTCGCTGAGAATCCACGGCAGCCCGCCGATGTGGTCCTCGTGCCCGTGGGTCAAGATAATGGCGCGAACGTGCTGCTTGTTCTCGACCAGGTAGGTGATATCGGGTACGACGATGTCGACGCCGAGCAACTCGGACTCGGGAAACATCAGCCCGGCGTCGATCACAACGATGTCGTCCTGCCAGCGGACGGCGAGACAGTTCATGCCGAACTCGCCCAACCCGCCGAGGGGGATAATCTTCAGCTTCTCGGTTTGCATCTGTCAGGATTGATGCTATCACCGGACGGGGGAGCGAATCCGGATTAGACGGAGCACGCCTTGAAGCCGATTACTAGTGGAAGCCCGCCGGAGTCACCGGGAGCCATTTTGTATTGCTAGGAATTTTCGCCGTCGGTCAATCGTTCCGGTGAGCGGTTTGGTCCTATCGCAATGCCCGTTCCAATGCGCCCTGCTGCGTTGCGCGGCTCTTCGCGCGTTTTAGGAGCCAAGCCTGATACTCCTCGTTGATGGAACTGCCGGCCTTGCGATGCGTGGGGTTCCGCGTCGACAGGTGCCGCAGCCACTCTTCGTTGTCCTCACCGGTTGCTGTCAAGATGAGATTGTTACTTTGGGAACCGTCAACTTCGGCTTCTACAACTTCCTGAACCTCATTCCGGCCGCTCGATTTGCCAAAAAGCTTCAACCACGTTGCCATTTCTATCTATCCTCCACCGTGGGATCTTTATGCGAATGTATCTCAAATAGTTATGAGATTTGATGGCAGCTTATCATTCAGTTTTCGGTCGGGTCCATGCCGAATTCGGGGTAGACATCGATGCCCCGGGTAATCCCCCATCGGGCACCTGACCGTCCCGGCTAATCGCCCATAAAACGTACACCCAGCGCTGTTCTGGCGGCTTCGAGAAGACGCGCCATTTCCAGCGAGAGAGTGTGAGTGATCTCGGGGCTTTCGCGGATCCCCGAGCGAATGAGATTGCAAAAGTGGTCGGTCTCGTAGTTGAACCCTCCGGCAACATAGGGCTCATCGATTTCTACGCTACGGCCGTCGCTATAGCGAATCGTAGCGCGCGCCGGGTTCCACCAGTTTTCGTGGATGGTGACGTAGCCGCGCGGCCCGGTAAGTAGCGCATCGCCGCGGCCAAACAGATCGAGCCCCGCATGCAACTGCGCCATGCCCCGTTCATGCTCGGTCTGGAACAGCGCCAGCGCATCCACGCCGGCGTCAGTCAGGCGGCCCATGGCCTGCACCCGTTTGCACGGGCCCAGCCAATCGAGCGCAAGAAACGCCTCGTAGGGCCCGATGCCCATGATGCCGCCGCCAGCAAGCGCGAGGCTATGCAGTGCGTGCGTCTTCGGCAGTGACGCGTCGACGTGACCGGCGCGCACAAATCCTACGGGGCCGACGGGATCGGCGGCGAGGTATTCGCGCAAGCGCCGGTAGAGGGGGAAGAACGGCGGCTTCATCGCTTCCATAAAGAGCCGATCGTGGCTGCGCGCGGTAGCCAGTATGCGTTCGAGCTCACGAACGTTGACGGCCGACGGCTTCTCGCACAGCACGTGTTTGCCGGCGGCGAGAGCCCGAATGCAGATCTCCGCATGGCTGTCGGGGTGGGTGCCCACGTAGATTGCTTTTACGGCAGCGGCCAGCAACTCGTCGAGCGAGCCACACATGCGTTCCACGCCAAACCTGCGCGCATACGCTCCGGTGCGCTCGCGATTGCGCCCCCAGACCGCATCGAGCACGGCTCCAGGAACCGCTGTAAGGCCTTCGGCAAAACGGGCGCTCGCATGTCCCGGTCCCACGACGCCCCAGCGAATGACCTCAAGTGATTCATTCACTTTTCTTGAACTCCACGGACTGCGGCTGCTTCAATATTACCGAGGAGGTTGCCTTCGACTGTGCTGATCGAAGTGTGGCCGCAGTCCAAACGCAATGAGGACCCCGCAGTCCATGAAAACGGAATCGCGCGCCGAATCCGCCGCGCCTCAATTGCCGCTCGCCACTCTGCTTTTGTACGCGGTGGTGGCATTCACCATCGAATTCGACAACGAGTTCGAGCGCCGCATGCCGCACCGGATTACGTAGAATGTTTCGTGCAGTCCCGGACGCCTGTAGCCGTACGTTTAGCGCAACAACTCTTCGAGCGAGGTGCTCAGGCTGGTCTTGTCGTCGCGATATTTCACGATCACGGGCGAATAAAGACTCAATCCCCACTCCACGCCCTTGCCTTTGCTCACCGCGCGCGAGCCGGGCACGACCACCGCGTTTTCCGGAATGATAAGGGGAAGTTCAGCTGTGGCGCGCAGCACCTGGCCGCTGACCAGGTCGAAGACTGGAGTGCCGCGCGTGAGGATGGTTCCCGCCGCGAGCACCGCGCCCTTACGCACGATGGTCCCTTCGTAGACGCCGGAGTTGCCACCCACCAGCACGTCGTCCTCGATCACCACCGGGCTGGCGTTGATGGGCTCCAGCACGCCGCCGACCTGCGCCGCGGCGCTCAGGTGCACGCGCTTGCCGATCTGCGCGCAGGAGCCGACCAGCGCATGCGAATCCACCATGGCGCCTTCATCCACGTAGGCGCCGGCATTGATGTACATGGGCGGCATGCAGACTGCGCCTCGCGCCACATAAGCACCGGCGCGAACCGCCGAGCCTCCCGGTACCATGCGCACACCGTCAGCCGGGCCGAAGCGGCGCACGGGAAATGTGTGCTTATCGACAAAGGAAAGGCCTGCGGCAGCGGATTCCTCCAGCGCGCCGAGCCGAAAGCCCAGCAGGATGCCTTGCTTGACCCACGCGTTCACGCGCCAACCGGTGGCGGCGGCTGCATCGGGTTGAGCGGCGCGAACCTCTCCGCGTTCTAGAGCGGCGCGCAGCGCAAGAAACGCCTTCATGGCCGCCGGATCTTCGGCGGCGGAAGCTCCGGCGGCAAAGTGCCGCTCAATTTCAGCTTGAAGAGATTCGGGGGACGTCATTCCCTCCGAGTGTACCAATCGGGAAAAGTTGCCGGGAAGAGTTGCGGGCCAAGAAGCTCGGGAGAGCGAAGGGATGAGACTGGGGTAATTTGTGAGAAGTGAAGCGGTTTGTAAAAGGGACTTGGAAACGCTTACAGCCGCTTTCCGGCGCCGGTCATCCAATGACCGGCGCCGGAAGCCCTAGCCGATCAAATCAAGGGCGATCGGACCACCGTCAGGTCTTTTTGCGGTCTGCGTGCTCGACGAAACCGGTTGCAACCGGAATGCGTTCTTTCCCGAGGGGATCATCGCCAGCAGAATCGAAGACTGATTCGATTTCCCTTTCGTGCGTTTGGACTCGAGCCAGGCGTTCAACCGGGGATCGTGAATCTCCGGCCGGTCCTGCCAGAAGTTGGGGTCCAGTCCGCATTGAATCTGCAAGTGATCCAACTGCAATTCGATGACCGACGAGTCTTTGGGAAAATACCGGCGAACATTGCCTGCGCCGACATGCAGCGCGGTCGTGCCATGACCCTTACTTTGCGATTTGACTACCATATCCACCTGCCTCTGCGAACAACCCACAAGTCAGTCTAATGAGCGAGGTTGCGAAAACCGGTTGCTGGAGCCTGGAATCCATCGCTGTAAGATTCCAATTTAGGATTCATCCAGCACAAATTACAGATTCGGGAAGGATGGGGTTCTCTTGTGTGTGCTTGCCCTGCCAAAAGCCGCGCACTCGGCCGGGTTGGCTGGCCCATCCTTGCTCAGATTCCAATCAAACGCATTACAAGCTACTTGATCGTGGAGTGTCTCCACATCCTGTCAAGGTAGCTTTAGTCTGCTTCCTTCGCCACTGGAGGACCGCAATAGGCTCAGACTCAGCGTGCGCAAAACTCGCTCTGAAAACTGCTGTTCCCTCAGATTCGCGCAACCACGGAAAGGATGCTTACCTAATAAAGATTTTAGTACCAAGAGTGGAAACTTCATAACTGAATGAAGACACTTTGGTTACTAAATCGATAAATCAACGATAAGCATTGCCTCGCGAGCATCTGTACGCTGCGCGAATCCGAGCAACTTGAGTCTGCCTGCCCAACAACGCGGCCGCCGCCGGCTCGAATACACTAGAAGGTTCCCGCGATGATGCAGTGCATCTGTTTCGCCGAATCGAGAAAGATGTTGACGATGCGAATTATGGGCCTGGCGGCCCTTCTATTGTGCTGTGTGGCGGCAGCAGGTGCAGGCGCGCCGGCACATTATGATCCGGAAGCGGTCGAACTGAACAATCGCGGCGTGGCACAGATGGGCCAGCAGCTTACCGACCGCGCCCGGGAAACGTTTGCGCAGGCCTTCAAGAGAGATCCCTCCCTGGCGCAGGCGGCCATTAATGAAGGCATCGCGCTGCTGACGCTGGAAAAACTGGACGACGCTAAGAGATATTTTCAGCAGGCCATCGCGCTCGATGCTCACAATGCGCAGGCCTGGTACAACCTGGGGCTCGCACAGCACGCAAACAACGAGCTCGAAGCGGCGCTGGCCAGCTTTCAGAACGCGGTGAAGTTCGACGCGCGCGACGCCGATTCCTATTACTACGAAGGCGTCTGCTACCAGGAGATGAAGCAGTTCGACAAAGCGATCGCGGCGTTTGAGGAAACGTTGAAGGTCAATCCGCTGCATGCGTCGGCGGAGTTCGGCCTGGCGCGCGCGCTGCAGCGCTCCAGTGACACCGAAGGGGCCAAGGCCCACTTCCGGCGCTTCCAGCACCTGACCAGCACCAAAATCGGCACACCCATCGGCCTGGCCTACGGTGAACAGGGACATTACTCCACTGCGTCGCCGGTCGAGGAACCGGAAAGGCGCCCAAGCGGGATGATTCCTGTTCATCTCGAGCCGCATACTCTGAGCTACCTCAAGGGACAGCAGAAAGAAATTGGCATCTCCGCCCAGGTCTCAGAATCGAGACCTGGGGCACCCACTTCAGAGGACGAGGCGGCCACCGGCGGAGCCTGCATGATGGACGTGACCGGCGACGGCCACACGGACCTGGTTCTGATGCAGTCGGGTGCTCAGGCCGTTCGCGTTCTGCACAATCGCGGCGACGGCAGCTTCGAGGATTTCGACGCCGCAGCAGCGGGGTTAAAGGCAGCCGGACATGCTGTGGCTTGCGCCGTAGGGGATTACGACAACGATGGACTCAACGATCTCGCCGTCGCACTCGACGACGCGGTGCTGCTTTTCCGCAACCTTGGCCACGGTAAGTTTCAGGATGTGACCGCTGAAGCCGGGCTTGCTCCGCGCAACCGGCCTTCTGGAATTACATTCGTCGACTACGACCACGATGGCGATCTCGACCTTTTCATCACCGGCGCGCCTATCAGGCCGGCGGATGCGCCGAATGTGTTGTGGCGCAACAACGGCAACAGAACCTTCACCGAGTGGACCGAGCCCACGGGACTGGGCGGCAGCGGGAAAACCGCCTCGGTGACTCTCACCGATTTCAACAACGATCGCGCCGTTGATCTGGCGGTCACTGGCGACGGTCCCGCACCCACGCTCTATGTCAATCCACGCGAGGGCAAATATCCCACGCAGCCGCTCTACGAGAATGCAAACCTCCCGCCGACAAAGGGCATCGCCGTCTTCGACTTCAACAAAGACGGCTGGATGGATATCGCCGTAACCCATGCCGGCGCGCCCGGACTCACGCTGTGGCGTAACGTGGAAGGTCCGAATCATATCGGCCGGCGCTTCGAGCGCGTCGATCTGCCGCTCAGCGGCGCGACCCGTGGGTGGGGCCTGACGCCCATCGATATCGACAACGATGGCTGGATCGATCTCGCGGCCATCGTTGAAACCGCGGCCGGCCCCGAGGTGCGCGTCTTTCGCAACCGCGGCGATGGCAGTTTTGAAGATGTCAGCCATGAGCTGGGGCTCGATCAAACGAAGTTCACAGCGCCGCGCGGCCTTATCGCGGCCGACTTAGCCGGCGATGGGGCCGCGGACCTGATCGTGACCCAACTGAATGCGCCGCCGGTGCTGTTACGCAACATTGGCGCCAACAAGAACCACTTTGTGCGTCTCGACCTGGCCGGATTTGCCGACAACAGGACCGGACTGGGCGCGAAGGTCGAAGTCTTCGCCAACGGCCTCTGGCAAAAGTGGGAACTGGCCGGCGGATCCGGCTATCAAACCCAGGCGCCACCGCAGATTCTCATCGGCCTGGGGACTGCGCCCGGCATCGACCTGCTGCGTATCCTGTGGCCCACCGGCGTGCTGCAGGACGAGATCGATCTGCCGCGCACGCCGGTGATTGCGATGAAGGAAGCCGACCGCCGCGGCAGCTCCTGCCCCGTGCTGTTCGCGTGGGACGGGCACAAATACAAGTTCGTCACCGACGTAATCGGCGCAGCAGTGGTAGGGCACTGGTTCTCGCCCGCGCGGCGCAACATTCCCAACCCCGGCGAATGGGCCAAGGTGGACGGCAACGCGCTCGCACCGGTCAATGGCAGACTCAGCTTGCGCTTTATGGAGCCGATGGAAGAGGTCAATTACATCGATCAGTTGCGATTGATCGCGGTCGATCATCCCGAGGACGTCCAAGTCAATCCCGACGAGCGTTTTCTCGACGATCCGCCGTTTGCTTCCGGCCGCGTGATCGCGACAGAAGGTGCACGGCCGCCGGTTGCGGCCTGGGATGGCGATGGCCGCGACGCCCTGGACCGGCTCTCGCAACGCGACCATCGATTTGCCAGCGGCTTTACGCCGACGCCCTACGATGGCTTCGCCAACCTGCATACGCTTACGGTCGACCTTGGCGCGATCGATCGCGGCGCCCCGCTGCGGCTGCTCATGACTGGCTACGTGAACTACTTCAGCGCAACGTCGCTCTACGCCGCGTGGCAGGCGGGCATCAAGCCCATCTCGCCTTACGTTGAAGCACAGATGCCCGACGGCTCGTGGCGGCGAATTCTGGACGATGCAGGCTTTCCGGCAGGACTGGAGCGCACTATCGTCGTCGACCTGAGCGGCAAACTGCCGGAGGGAGCGCACTCGATCCGCCTTACCACCAACCTCGAGATCTTCTGGGACCAGGTGCTCATCGACAATCATCCGGAGGCCCAGGCGCGCACCACGGAGGCGCCGCTGGCCTCGGCCACGCTGCACTTCCGCGGCTACCCGCTGCAGATCGAAGGCGCGAGCCCGGGCGATCTTGACTACGACTACAACCGCGTGAGCCTCACCGGCCCCTTCCAGCACGAGCGCGGCAGCTACACGCGCATGGGCGATGTGACCGAGCTGGTGAAAGGCATCGACGACCGCTTCGCCATCTTCGGCAGCGGCGAGGAGATTGCCGCCGAGTTCGACGCCTCTAACTTGCCCGCATTACCCGCGCACTGGAAGCGCGACTACTTCTTCTATGCCAACGGGTTCGTCAAAGACATGGACTGGTGGGACGGCTCGCCCTTCACCGTAGCGCAACTGCCCTTTCACGCGATGAGCACTTACCCGTATCCCTCCAGCGAGAGATATCCCGACGATAAAGACTCTATCGAATATCAATTGAACTGGAATGACCGCTTCGACACCGGAAGCCCCGACCGCTCTTATCGTTTCGACTACCGGTTGCTGCCTTCGACACCGGCGGACGACCGGGCGGCAACGGCCGGAGTGCATCGATGAGCGAGCCGGCAACCGATCTTGTTCTCATGTCCGCAGTGCGCCAGCTGGAGCTTGTCCGCTCCGGCGAGATCTCCGTCTCAGAGCTGGCCGAGGCCCACATCGGGCAGATCGAGCGGCTCAATCCGCAGCTCAACACGTTCGCCGACTTCGATGCGGACCGGGTGCGCGAACAGGCGCGGCGCCTTGATGCATGGCGTGAACCGCGTGGCCCGCTGCATGGCCTTCCCGTGACCGTGAAATCGTCGATCGCCACCGCGGGCCACCGCTGCGAGATCGGCAGCCTGCTGCACAAGGGCGAAATTCCGAAGGAAGACGCGGCGGTCGTGGCGCGGCTGCGCGCGGCAGGCGCTTTGATTCTGGGCACGACCAACTGCCCTGAGTTCCTGATGGCCTACGAAACCGCGAATCTGCTGCACGGGCGGACTTCGAATCCATGGGATCTGGATCGCTCGCCGGGCGGCTCGAGCGGAGGCGAGTCGGCGGCCATCGCCGCGGGCCTGTCGGCAGCCGGCCTGGGCAGCGACAGCGGCGGCTCGGTGCGCCAGCCGGCGCACGCCACCGGCATCTGCGCGCTCAAGCCCACGCCGGGGCGCATTCCCAGCCGCGGCCATCTGCCGCCCTGCGTCGGCCCATTCTCCACGCTCGGCGCTATCGGCCCCATGGCGCGCACCATCGCCGATGTCGCGCTTCTGTTCGGCACGCTCGGCGGACAGGACCCCGACGAGCCGGGCAGCCCGCCCATCGAATTTCGCCAACGGAGCCTTGCCGAACTGCGCCGTCATACCATCGGTTTTTTTGAAGACGACGGCCTGGTTCCCGTCACGCCCGAAACACGCACGGCGGTGAGCAACGCAGCCGACGTGCTGCGCGATGCCGGCTTTCGCGTGGAACCGTTCCGGCCGGCAACGCTCGAGCTGCTGCGCAAGCTGTGGTGGAAGCTCTTTGTGGGATGCGGAGCGATGTTCTATGCCCCCGCCATCCGCGGCAAGGAAAAGCACCTCAGTCCGATCTTCAACGAATTCCTTGCGATCGCCGCGTCCGTTCCGCAGCTTACCGCAGCCGAATTGCTCGACGCTTGGGCCGAGCTCGACCTGCTGCGGGCCAGGGCGCTCGCGGAGATGAGCGGTTACCCCGTGCTGCTCTGTCCGGTGTCGAGCGTTCCCGCCTTCCGCCATGGCGAACGCTCGTGGAGCATCGATGGGCGGGCAGTCGAATATCTCGACGCCATGCGATACACGCAGTGGTTCAACGTGCTGGCCGTGCCGGCCGCGGTGGTTCCGGTTGGCCGCTCGCCTGAAGGCTTGCCCGTCGGAGTGCAGATCGTCGCTCGCCCTTTTCACGATGAAACGGCTCTCGGTATCGCGGCCATCGTCGACGTGGCCTTCGGCTACACCCCCCCACTCATTGTGCGGGACCGGGCGCCGGGCCGATGACGCTGCGGCGCGCGATACGAATGTCGATTGAACTTCCCGGCCGCGAAAAACCCGCAACCGTGCGTCTGCGATTCGCCTTTCATCAGCGTTTTTCCGCAGCCTGCTAGTCTAGAGGCCTCGCGAACGCACGAAGGGCGGCCCAGTCTGAGCCGCCCTTCGTGTTGAGGCCGTCGATGCGGCCGAGCTATGGCAGATAGTAGCGCAACGACGTCCAGAGCATGTTATCCGTCCCCTTGGGAGCCAGGCCGGAGAGCGTAGCCCAGACCAGCCGATTTGAATAGCTGTACTGGATGCCCTGGCGGAAGCGGCCGTGCGGGCCCTTGTAGAAGTCGTACCAGTAACCAAGGGTGGACTCGGTGATATCGCGAGTATTGCCGGAACAACTGCTGGGACCCAACGGGAAGGAGGGACCTCCGCCGTTGCCGGAGATGGGAAGACCCTCGGTATTGCAGCCGGAGTTGCTCTCGCTTACGCCGTAGCCGCTTGTCTTTCCAGACGACGTCAAGAACTTGGTTCTGAAGATGTAATCGCCGCCGTAGTTGGCGTAGATGTCCAAGCGGGGCGTCGCGTGCAGCTCGAGGGTGCTGAGGGCGGAGAAGGCATGGAGGGGCGAGAACTGGCCCGTGGGCTTCACCGTGACGTCGGCGATGGTAGAGTCGCCGTAACGGCCCACGCCGGTGCCCCACAACCCCTTCAGGCCCACATCCAGGTGCTTGGCGAAAGTGGGAACACGCAGGCTGCCGCCGATGCCGCCGCCATCTTCGGTGTCGTTGAATGCCGATTCAATCTTGTTGGTGGTCGTGGTGCCCGAAGTAGTGGTGGTGGTGGTGGTGGTGTAGTGGTAGATCCGGTCGCGAAAGACGCGATTGATGCCGAAGATCTCGTAATGGCCCCAGCCCGGATCGAAGGCAATCTTGGCGATCACATCGGGGACGGGGTTGATGGCATAGGTTGTCAGTGCCGGGGGAACGACGGGCAGGCAGGTGATGGTGGATGAAGTGGTGCCGGTGGTGCTGGTCGTGGTGCTGATGCTGCAACTGCTGGTGGTGCTCGATCCATCGCTGGCCGCGCCGTTATAGAGTCCACCGTTGGCGCCGGGCTGGCCCCAGAGATAGGCCACTCCGGAGTTGAGCGTGTTGGAACCGCCGGGTCCGAGAACCTGCGGATTCTCAGCCGAGACGCCGAACGCCACATGGGGCGCAGTATAGGTGACGCGGAGACCGTACTGGCGAGTCCAGACGAAGCCTGGTTCGTAGTTCGGGTCTATGGTAAGCGGTGTGAGGATGTCGCCGGAGAAATTGGATATGGCTTTTCGGTCTTCCGTGGCCAGCGACCACATCTGACCGCCGGTAAATGCCCACCCGCTGTTCAGCGCGTACTGACCCCAGACCACGCGCTGGCGGAATACATAGCTATTGGACTGATTGTTATTGGAGGTTGTTCCCGTGCCCAGCCAGTCACCTTCATAGTAGCCGCGCAGCGTACCCCAGTCGGTTTTGCCTTCAGCCATCATGGAGACTCTCGACTGACGACCCGATGCATAGAACTCGCTGATCTGTCCCTGGTCTGCCGCGGAGAATGGAATTGCCGTAAATGGGGTGGCAATGCCGCCGCCGGTGGCCCTGGTACGGTACGCAGTTTCAGCCGCCGTGAAGCCTCCAGGTGTAATGCCGATTCCTTTGTAGTTGATGTGATCCGGACTCTCGATCTCTTTCTTGATTTGGGTCTGGTTGTCCTGGATGGTCGTCACCAGGCTGGCCTGATTGCCCTTCAGGTCGGTCACCGTGGACTGCAGGGTGGCTACGGCCGCCGTGTTTGCCGTCATGGCCTCGCCCTGCGCGGATGCGGCGGCTTCCGCCCTGGAAGCGGCCGCCTGCGCATCGGCGGCTGCCTGCTGCGCCTTTTGCAACTGCGCATCTTTGTCAGCCAGATCCTGCTTCAGGCCGTTGATCTGGTTTTCCATTTCGCGCCGCAACTGCTCGATCTGCTCTTGGACATCGGGCCCCGGTGGAGTCCGCTTTTTGGCGACGTGTTTCTTTGCCGGCGGAGCTGCATCGGAGGCTTGACCACATGCGGGAAGGAGACTCACTGCCAGGAGTGCGGCGGCAGCAGCTTTGAATCTGAAGTTCATTGGGCCTCTCTTTTGCTCTGGTTGGGTCTTGCATGCGCACGCGCGGCGCGCTCTCAAGGGAGTTGGCATTTCCTCGCTCACGAAGGACCGGGTTGCGAATCGCGCTCTGTGGGGGATGAGTAGAATGAAAGCCGATTAAGCGAGCCGTGGCTTTCCCTGTTCGATTCCAACAAGGAGGGTGGCAGAGTTTGATGAATATATGACGAATTTACCCACTTTTAACAATCTATCCATCCTGTTTTGAGAGGGTTCCGGGCAGCCCTCCCCGCAAGCGACGGCGGGGCCAAACCGTTGCCAAATTCTTTGTCGTGCGATGCTTGAAGGACGTGCCTCAGTGGGGCTGACGCCCTGCGCTCAACAGATTGGCGAGCAGGCGATACGCTCCCGGCACCAGCTCCGGTAGCTGGCGATAGAGCGCATAAGCGACGTAGATATAAGTTCCCTTGCCGGGATGCGCCACCAGCAAGCCGCCGCGCTGCGGATCCTGGCCGGGGTCGGCGGTCTCGGTGAGCGCCGCATAGCCTTTGTCCCAGGATTCAAGGAACCCATGGCCGCGCTCCTCCACCCATCCGCCGAAATCCGCCTCGGTAATGCGATTGGGCCAATTCAGCAGAGGATTGGCGGGATCGAGCAGCTTGACCGGCGCTTGCTCATCGACCACGCGCTCGGCAAAGCGGCCGATCGCCAGCGGCAGAGGCGCGGGAAAGGTCGAACTCTGATATTCGACGACAACGGTTCCACCGCTGCGGACGAAATCGTCGAGCCGCGCCTGATCCCTGGCCAGCTCCGGGCGGGTGGAGTAGGCGCGGATGCCGATCACGATCACATTCCAGGCGGAGAGATCCGCCGAGGCGAGCTCAGCGTCGCTCAGCAGGTGGGGTTTCACTCCCATGCCCTCGATCGCGCCCGGAACAAGGTCGCCCGGGCCCATCACGTAAGCGATATGCAAGCCGGGCGCCAGCTTTACGTCCACTTTGCGGGTCTTCAGTTGGGCCGTCCTGTACTGGTTGTAAGGGCGCAGCCCGGCATAGCTCACGTTGTGCCAGCCCGACCTGAAAGTCTGCCCGCCGCAATGCACGGCTGCCTCAACCGCATAAGCACCGGCCTGCGCGCCGGACGGCGTCACCGAAAACATCATCGGCTCGGTATCTCCCCCGGCGTCGAGTTTGAATGTGGCTTGTGCGGGCTCCGAGCGCCAACCCTCGGGCAGCTTGAGTTCAACCGTTCCTTCCGCCGCCGCCAGGGCGTGAACCGTTACCTGCACCGGCAGCGCACCGCCGTCGAGCGGCAGGATGCGCGCCTCAGGCGAGATGCTGACGCCGATCGCGGGCGTGACGACCAGCGGCTCGTAGGTCCCGCCCGGCCCGGTTGCGCGTTGCAGGGTTTGCACCACCTGGCCCACCTGGATTGGAAGCCCGTCGAACGTAAACTCCGCCCACGCCGACAATGGATAGGGAACGAAAGATCGCTCGCGATCCTGCGGCCTGGTCAGGTCGTAGAAGGGCTGCTCGATCGATGGACGCGTGAAGTAAGGCGCTGTGGGCTCGGCGTTCGTCGCGGCGCGCACCGTGAAGATCGGATCGGAGGTCGGCGCAGCCGGTTCCGGCGCGCCACTGAGAATCTCGCTCTTCCACGAGTCGCCGGTGGAGCTTTCCAGCCACACTCGTTGAAGTTGTGTCTCTTTGGTGGCCTGTGCCGTATGTACGCGCACCCGGAACTCTTCACCCGGTACGACGCTGGGCGCGGTCTCGTCGGCGCCTCCTCCGCGGAATCCGCCTCCCTGAGCGGTCTTCTCGCGCGTGGTAAATGCCACCAGGTCGAGACCCAGCGCGAGACGCAGCGCATCCTGGAACTGATGGATCTTCGTGTCGAGCTCGAAGAGCAGATTGGACTTTGCCTGCGGATCGAGATCGCTTCCTGCCACCTTATCCCGCAGATCGAGTGTCTGCTTGTAGAGCGGAGCGAGGCCGCGCGCAACGGCGAGGCCGGTCTCGTACTGGTGTTGGGATTCGATCCGGGCAAGGCCCGATCCGATCTCGCCGACCGCGGCGTGCAGCCAATCGGGTGCAATCGGCTTCGCCAATTGAGCGATGCCCTCGATGCTGGTGTCGATGCGGACCCTGGGGTTGTCGAAGAGGCTTTCTGAGCTTGCGTGTGTACCCGCGCCTGCGGCGGCTACGGGCGCGACTCCCCACAGGTGATAGCTCGCCGTTGCCGGGCCGCTCAATGATGGATTCGCTCCCCCGTTCTGCGACTTCTGCTCACCCCATCCCTGGCGCGCGATCTGAACATAGCTGCGGCCGAGCGTCAGGTCCCATGTACCCACGGGCAGCGTCACATCGGTCGATGGGACGCTGGTCGTCGATTCTCCGGTGACGTAGTTCTTGAACTTTGCCGGCGCCCACTTGCCGGTGGCATAGTCGAACATCCTGCCGTCGGTGACCGGCGCGAACGGAACCATGGAGTAGACCGCCAGCGGCTGCCACGGCTCCAGGCCGTCCTTCAACTGCTCGGGAAAGACCTTCGGGTCGCCGGCTGCCTTGAACGCCTCCTGCGCGATCTCGCCGGAGACCTGGTGCTGGCCGTGCCCATCGGTAATGCCGCCCAGAAAAGTGGACACGATCACCTGCGGGCGTGTCATGCGCACGGCCAGCACCGCATCGTAGAGCACGCGTTCGTGGCCCCAGCGCGAAAACGACTCTTCCTGCGTCTTCGAAAAACCGAAGTCGACCTCGGTTCCCCAAAGCTGCCTGGCCCCGTAGAATTCGTCTGCCTTCAACAGCTCATTGGTGCGGATGAGCCCCAACGCATCGTCGATCTCACCTGACATTGCATTCTGCCCGCCCTCGCCGCGCGTCAGCGTCATCAGAGTGGCGCGCACGCCCATTCCCCGCGAGAGATAGGTCAGCAGGCTGCCGTCTTCATCGTCGGGATGGGCCACGATCATCAGAATGCTGGCCGTTGTGTTCAACCGCTTGAGCGCCTGCTCGAGCGCCGCCTCGCCGCGGTCTTCGGCAATCGGCAGGGCGCGCGCCGAGGGCTCGCCGCCGGGCATCTGCGCGGCGTTCGCCGGATGCTGCGCGGCGATATAAGCGACGGCGCCGGCCGCAAAAACCGGACCGGCAATCACAGCCAGTGCAGATGCTCGATGAACTCTCGCAAAGGAGAACATATGTGTCGCCAGTGTACAATCCGCCAGAGCGAATGAAGGCATCGGGTAGTGAGTCAGGTTGAAGGAACACCGCCTTAGAGGCTAAAGCCCGCGGTTCATTTCAGAGGCTCTGATGTGCGGGCTTCAAGCCCGTACCCTTCAAACTGACCTGCTGCCAGGCATCGCACGCACACTCATGATTCCAACCTCGTCGACCTCGAGCGGCAAGGCGAGCCTGCAGCGGCGCATCGGCCTGCGCTCGGCCGTCACGTTCAACATGCTGGAGATGATCGGCGTCGGGCCGTTCATCACGCTACCGCTGGTCATCGCCGCGGCCGGATACAGGCTTTCAGCGTGGGCGTGGATTCTGGGCGCGGCGATCGCCGTAGCCGACGGCCTGGTGTGGGCGGAGCTGGGCGCTGCGTTTCCGCGCGCCGGCGGGTCGTATGCATTCCTGCGCGAAATCTACGGCCCCGACCGCGCAGGAAACTGGCTCAGCTTTCTTTACGTCTGGCAGTTGAGTTTTTCGGCGCCGCTTTCCATCGCTTCAGGCTGCATCGGCCTCTCGAGTTTTCTGGCCTGGTTCTGGCCGGGACTCGATCGCGCTCCGCTGGCCGCGTTGCCCGCGCTCCATTACTCAAGCTTTACCGCGGCCGGCGCGTGTTTGCTGGTGACTGCGCTGCTCTATCGCAACCTGAGCGCAGTTACCAGACTCGCATCGGTGCTGTTCGCCGGCGTGCTTGCGGCCATCGCCGGAGTCATCGTCTCAGGCTTCGCCCATGCCGCCTCGAGCGGCGGCTGGCACATGCCGCCTTCGCCCGCACAGTCAGTCGCCGTGGCCCTCGGCGGTCTGGCGCAGGCTACGCTGATTACCACCTATGACTACTGGGGCTACTACAACATCACGTTTCTCGGCAGCGAGGTTCGACAGC
>Ga0335073_10003795_pt1 | contig 21093 bp, 18 predicted proteins | sample Lox_Sample_22_FD_207093 | JGI IMG/M metagenome (GOLD analysis project Ga0335073, IMG submission 207093) | Soil microbial communities from Loxahatchee National Wildlife Refuge, Florida, United States - Lox_Sample_2.2 | ecosystem: Environmental > Terrestrial > Soil > Wetlands | place: USA...
CTAAGTATCGCGCTTGTCAGTCGGAATTTACATCTCGGTGCCGTTTTGCCGCACGAAGTGCAGCTTCTGCAACTTCGCCTCGGGCGTGTTTTCGCGCGCGGTCTTCGACCGATATGTCGAGCAGGTGTGCTCTGACATTGCGACTGCGCGGGAGACAGCACAGGAACTCGGCGGGGTGCTGGAATCAAGTGCCGACTCGATCTATCTCGGCGGTGGAACGCCTTCGGTACTGGCGCCGGAGCAGCTGGCGCGCCTGTTCCAAGCAGTGCGAAACAGCTTCAACATCGACCGCGCCGCCGAAATCACGGTCGAGTGCGCGCCGGGAACGATCAGCGATGACATTCTGCGGACGCTGGTCGATGGCGGAGTGAATCGCGTCAGCCTCGGAGTGCAGTCGTTTGTCGACAAGGAGTGTTCGTCGGTTGGTCGACTGCACACCCGCGACATTGTGCTCGCCGACATTGTGCGCTTGCGCGCCGCGGGAATTAGCAACCTCAGCATCGACCTGATCGCCGGGCTGCCGCACCAGACGGAGGAGAGCTGGTCGTTTTCTCTTACCGAAACGCTCGCGACCGGCGTGCCGCACGTCAGCGTGTACATGTTGGAAGTGGATCAGGATTCGCGGCTCGGCCATGAACTGCTGGCGGGCGGCAACCGCTATCACGCGCATTTTGTTCCCGACGATGACCTGACCGCGGACCTGTATCTTGCCGCGTGTGAGCGGCTGGAACGGGGAGGTGTGCGGCAGTATGAGATCTCGAACTTTGCGCGACCCGTCACGCACGGAATCGGATTAAGAGACTCGCGGCATAATTTGAAGTACTGGACACGCGAGCCGTATATGGGCTTCGGCGTTGACGCCCACTCCATGCTGCGGGCTGGGCCGGAGTTGCAAGCCCAGGGAATAGAGGCAGTGCGCTTCGCGACGCCGGAGGCGTTTGAAAAGCAGCTTTCAGCTATCAGCTCTCAGCCGTCAGCGGACTCCCAGCTACCGGCGGCAAGGATGGAGCAGCTGCGTTCCTCGCGAACCCTCGTCGACGCGCAGGCGGCGCTGGAAGAATCGTTCTTTCTGGGATTGCGGCTGAACCGGGGTGTGTCGCTGAGTAAGCTACGGGATCAATTCGGCGAGGCTGTCGACAACCATGCGTCGGCCCTCGATGAGCTGATTTCGGCTGGTTTGCTGAACCAGAGCGGCGACCACATCAGCCTCACCTCGCGCGGGCGGTTGCTCTCCAACGAGGTCTTCGCCTGTTTTCTGGGTGAACGCTAGCGGCAGGGCGAAGCCGCGTTCGTCTCAACCCCGTTCTGTGCCGTCTGCAAGGCGACCGGATTCATACAGGTTCCGGGGTCGGGAGTGTGGGTGGCGGCAGCGCGAGCTGCTGGTCCGGGGACCAACTCGGCATGCGGAGGCGCGCTGGGACTGGTCGATGAATTGGGTTGCTGGTCCACGGAGCTGCCGTTGCGCGGCACCGTCGCACCCTTATTGACAGGATCGCTTGAATCCGGCGTCGCTGCGGAGCTTCCGGTTGTACCCATCGTCGAGCGGGATGGCTGAGTCGCACTTTGCCCGCTTGCGCCGGTGGTCGAAGTTGTGCTGCTCTGCTGGTCCTGAACGGTCGTGTTGGGAACGCTCTCGGAATCGGCCGCCGTGCGATGGTGGCGCGGCAGCGCTCGGGCAGCATCGGAGGCCGGCGACGTCGCGCTCTGTGCCTGAGCCGAGGAGTTGCTTGGGTCAGAGCTGGGCTGAGTGTTCTGGGCCATCGTCAGTCCGATTCCCAGCAGTGCCATTGCTGCGAGATATGCCAGCCTGTCCATGATTCACATCCAGTGGTTTTTACGCTCGAGCGGGAGAGCGCTTACTAGATTAGACGAGCTTCACCGGGTCAGTGGTTTCACCTAGGTAGGAAAATTTGTAAGTAGCACCAGTTCGGAGGGCCAAAGCAAAGTTGGAATCCGATTTACCGGCGACGCTACGCCTCTTCGCATCCCTGCTTGTGACTGTGGCACTTGGAAATGATGGCCGTTCGCAGGCGACCGCGAAGATCGTCGGGCAGTTCGTAAAGATGAGAGTCGCGGTAGATCTCGATCGTCATCTTGGTCGTGTTGCAGATGACGTAGCAGTTGTGGCACCACTGAAGGTGGTCTTCCAATTCCGCCCTTGTCTGGGCGTCCATCGAGTCATCCAGATAATCGGTTAGCTCTTTCAGAAAATCAGAGCACGTCACTTTTTGCTGTCTCCACCAGTACGATTTCGGAAATACTTGTTCAAGCGTTCACGCAACTGCAGCCGTGCGCGTAACAACCGCGACTTCACGGCCGGAATACTCAAATCCAGGGCGTCCGCCGTCTCTTCGGTGGAGAGGCCTTCCACGTCGCGGAGCACAAAAACCGTGCGGAAGCCGGGCGGCAGGCCTTGAATGGTCTTGCCCAGGATCTCCCGCAACTCGCCCTGCGTATAAAGCTGTTCCGGATTCGGCGCCCAGTCCGCGACTTCGCGCGGCATGGTATCTTCTTCCGTCTTGATGTCCTCGTCGAGCGAGACCATCCGTTCGGGACGCCGCCGGCGCAGGCGCATCAGGGCTTCATTCACCGCGATGCGCACCAGCCAGGTGTAAAACTTGGACTGCTCCTGAAAGTTGCCCAGGTTCTGGTAGGCCTTCAGAAACGCGTCCTGCACCACATCTTCCGCGTCTTCGCGGTTCTGCGTGATGTGCTGCGCAATCCGGAATACATTGCGGTCGTAGCGGCGTACGAGCTCCTCGAAGGCGCCCATGTCGCCGGCTTTCGCCGCATGAACCAGTGCGAGTTCATCCGAAACTGGCTCAGCTACCTTTGGTTGGATGGTCCCCATGTTTGTGCAGATTCAGGATTTTAGGCCCGGCCAGAAACCGTACCAGCTATTGTACCGATTCGGAACCAAGTTAGGGAAAGCCGGGAGGAATTTTCTTGCACCGCTTACCACGACGCTGCGCGAACCCGGCGCTCCACGTCCTGAGGATAGGGATGCGCGAACCCTCCCGGCGTTACAACAGGAATCGAGTGGGTAAATGAATCGCGATGGGCGGTCGCGGCGAATCGCGATAAACTGCTGAAAGTGAATTCCGCGAGCCGTGCTTTCGTTCTGCTTCTGGCTTGCCTGATGGCGATGCCGGACGCTCGCCTGCTCGCGCAGCCGGTGGGAACTCCGGCTCCCGTCGCTGGTGGCGTGCAGGACAGCACGTCTTCCTCAAGTTCTTCGGCGCACAAGAAGTCCACCAGCACGCACAAGTCGACGGCTCATAAGAAATCGCCGAGTCACTCGCATCACCGCAAGAAAGTCACCGCGGCCCGCGCTCATCACATGAAGCGCGTGTTTGTGGCGTCGAACGACCTGCGGCCGATGGCCCATCAGCTCGTCCAGTTGCGCACGCCGCAGGCCTACACGGGGGTGGAAAATTACGCCCATACCCACGCCGGAACCGAGGCCGGGGCGCTGGCGTGGTTCGCCATCGGTTACGCGCATTACCTCGACGCCCAATATCCCGCGGCGATTGCGGCGCTGCAGAAGGCCCAGCCGCAGATCGGCGAACTGGCCGATTATGTTTCCTTCTTTATCGGCAACTCGTTCCTGATGGGCAACAATCCCGAGGAGGCGCTGGCGTACCTGCACGACTTCGGTACACGTTTCCCGGATTCCCTCTACGATCATGATGCGACGATCTCCTATGCCAAGGCTTTGCTGGCGCTGAATCGACCCGCCGACGCGATCAAAGTTCTGGAGGCACACGCCACACCGGCGCATGCCGACACCGAGTATTACCTCGGCAAAGCCTACGTGGCGAATGGACAGGGCAAGACCGGCGCGGAGTTGCTGCAACACGTCTATTACGATTACGCGACCAGTTCGCTGGCCGATGCTGCGGAAGCCGATCTGCGGCACATTCCGCAGGAGACCACGCTGCCGCCGGTCAGCTACGCCGACCACCTCACGCGGGCGCAGGCGCTGTACAAGGCGCGTCGTTATGGCGCGGCCGCAGATGAGTATCAATATGTTGTCGATTTCGCGCCGCCGGGACAGCAGTCGGCCGGGCTGATTCAGCTCGCCAACTCCTACCGGAAAGACGGCAATACGCGGCTGGCGCGCGAGGCTCTGGACCGTATTCCCGATGACGGCAGCGAGGCCAGCGCGGAGAAGTGGTATCAGCAGGCGGAGATCGCGCGCGACGCCAATGACGACGCCTCGCTCAACAGCATCCTGGAGCATATGCGGGCGTCCACCCCTAAATCGCCGTGGCTGGAAGAGGCGTTGTTGAGCGCGGGCAACATGTATCTGCTGCGCAAGGATTACGATCACGCGCTCGATTACTACCGCGAAATTCATCAGCGCTTTCCCGAAGGCAACAAGGCAGCCTATGCGCATTGGAAATGCGCGTGGCTGACCTACATGCAGCGCCGTAACGATCAGGCCAAGAAATATTTCGAGGAACAGATCGAGTTTTATCCGGGCACGAATGAAGTCTCCAATGCCATGTACTGGCGCGGCCGCATGGCCGAGGACGAGCGCGAATTCGGGCTGGCGCGCGCCTACTACTTAAAACTGACGGAGCGTTATCGCAACTATTACTATGGCGTGCTGGCGCGCCGCCGCCTGATCACGCTGCCTGCGGCGCCTGCGGTGCTGGTGCCTGCGTTGCAGCATGTCTCGTCGGCGCCGCCGCCGCTCGATCCGGTCTCGCAGGAGACCGAACCGCCGGAAGACGATCTGCATTACAACCGCGCCAAGCTGCTGGAGAACGCCGGCATGACCGATCTGGCCGTGCACGAGTTGCAGGCCGGCAGCGTCACCGGACCGTGCTGGGAGATGCTGGAGATCGCGCGCATCTACAGCAGCGGCGGCGAATACTATCGCGCGCTGCAGGCGCTGAAGCACGCCATCAGCGGCTACTTCGCCATGGATGTCAGCGCGCTGCCCCTGGAGTACTGGCAGGGACTGTTCCCGCGTCCCTACTGGGAGGCGCTGCGCAGCTATTCGCAGGAGAACGGGCTTGATCCTTACCTCGTCGCGTCGCTGATCCGGCAGGAATCGGAGTTTAATCCGGATGCGGTCTCGCGCGCCAACGCTTACGGCCTGATGCAACTGCTCCCAAGAACGGGTAAAGGCGAGGCGAAGAAGACCGGGCTCTCACACTACAGCACCGATTCGCTGCTCAATCCCACGATCAATATCGAACTGGGCACACATTATTTCCGGCAGATGATCGACGAATTCGGCGGGCAGGTGGAATACGCCTTGGCCGCTTATAACGCTGGCGCTGATCGCGTCGCCGACTGGCGCTCCTCCGGCGGCTATCGCGACGTGGAAGAGTTTGTCGAGTCGATTCCCTTTACCGAAACCCGCGAATATGTGCAGGCCATCGTGCGCAACGCCGAGGTCTACAAGAAGGTTTACGGCACGCCCTAAGAAGCAACTAGCAATTAGCAACTAGCAATAACGCCCAAGCCCGGATGACTCAGGCATCCGTACCGATGCGCAGCGTGACTGCGATGAATCGGGGCGCGATGTGAGCGCGCTCGGGACCCGTAACTAGATCGTCCCACCTGTCATAATTACCTGTGCGAATCCTCATCTCGGCCGGGGAAGCCTCCGGCGAGTTCTACGGTGCGGAGCTGATCGAGGCCTTACGCCGTCAGACGTCTCGAACTCCAGGCGATGCTGCAATTGAATGTTTCGGCGTGGGCGGCGACCGCATGCGCGATGCCGGATGCGAGTTGCTGGTCGACGCGCGTGAGATTGCCGAGGTCGGCATCGTCGAGGTCGTCAAACATATTCCCAAAATCTACCGGCGATTTCGTGAAGTGGTTCGCGAGACGGAACGGCGCCGTCCCGACGCGGCCGTGCTGATCGACTTTCCCGACTTCAACCTGCGCCTGGCGCGCGAGCTTCATCAGCGCGGCGTGCCCGTGATTTATTACGTCAGCCCGCAACTTTGGGCGTGGAAGCAGCGCCGCATCGAACGCGTGCGCGAGTATGTCGGCAAGATGCTGGTGATTTTTCCCTTCGAAGAGAAGTTCTATCGCGAGCGCGGGATCAATGCCGAGTTTGTCGGTCATCCGCTGGCCGATTTGCCGCTGCCAACCGTCACGCGCGAGCAATTTGCCGCTGAGTACAAACTCGATCCCGAGCGCCGGTGGATTGCACTGCTGCCTGGTAGCCGTCGCGCCGAAGTCTCGCGCATTCTGCCGGTGCTGCTCGAGGCCGCGCAACTTCTCGGCCCTGACTACGTTTATTTAGTGCCGGTGGCTTCTACTCTCGATACCGCCTGGATGGAATCGTTTCTGCGCGACTATTCCGGGCCTCCGGTGACGTTTACGCGCGAGGCCCGCGCAACCCTGCTGCATGCCCGCGCCGCCGCAGTCAGCAGCGGCACGGCAACCCTGGAGGCGTCGCTGATTGGCACGCCATTTGTCATGGTTTATGGGGTTGCGCCGCTTACCTGGAAGGTGGGTCGCCGTCTAGTAAAGGTGGATCGGTTCGCCATGGTGAACCTGATCGCCGAACGCGATGTGGTACCCGAGTTAGTGCAGACAGACTTTACGCCGCAGCGGGTGGCTGCGGAGTTGCGGCGGATCATTCCCGATGGCGAAGCGCGCATGCGAATGTTGGAGGGATTCGGCGAGGTGAGGCGAAAACTGGAGCCGCGCGAGAAAAATGGCAGCGCATCCGACAGGGCCGCGCAAATCGTGCTGGCAGCGGCAAACCACAGGATTTACCACAGAGACACAGAGACACAGGGTTGATAGATGAGCATGATTGGAACTCCGTGTGCCTCGGTGTCTCTGTGGTGAAAAGCCTGGTCGGAATCGGCAAGCTGCTCAACCGGCATCTTTCCTGCTGCTTTCTCCATCATTTATAGTCAGCAGAGTAGGAGTTGTTTTTTCCATGCAAAGAGTGGGTGCGCTTGGACGGATTGCGGCCCTGGGCATTCTCGCCGCAGCTTCAGTCTGCTTTGCGGCGGAGAAGCCTCGGATCCAGGTCAACGACTACATCATCCACGTAGTCGTCAATCCCCAGGCTCATCAGCTGAAGGCGCAGGCGCGCGTGAAGTTTACCGCGCTGGATGACATCAACATCGCGACCTTCGAGCTGCACAATGACCTGCGGCCCTCGCGCGTGATCGATAGCAACGGGCAGTCGTTGCCGGTGGAGCGGGTCAGCCAGGATTCGACCGTCCGGATCTCGCTGCCCAGCACGCTCACCAAAGGAAGCACGGACACGCTCATCTTCGAATACGAGGGCGAAATCCAGTCGGCCGACGACAGCCCGGTACCGGGATTAAAGCTGGCCTACATCGGCGACCCGATCACCTATCTGCTCTATGCCGGACGCTGGTTTCCGATGGTCGGCTATGGCACCAACCGGTTCACCTCGACGATCAGTGTCAGCGTTCCGCCCGGCTATACCGTAATCGCCAGCGGCAAACAAAGCGCTGCACCGGGACGCGAAGTTGAAGAAGGTTCTACAGCGCATGCCGCGCACAAAGCATCGGCGCAGGAGGGCGAACTCACGCGACTGGCCACGCCGGCCGGCGGCAAGACGCTCACCTTTACCTACGAAGATCATCCCAGCTTTCCCGGCACGTTGATCATCGGCAAATTCGTGCAGACCAAGAGCACCGAGGGCGGACTGGGCATCAACGTCTACACCACGCCCGAGCACAAGGCCGCGGCGGAGAATTACGCGGACACAGCGACGAAAGAGTTCTTCTTTTACACCACCCTGTATGGTCCACCGTTCAGCCCGAACCTGAACGTAGTCGAGTTGCCGAACGACACCGTGCCTTCGGCATGGGCGCCGGAGATCGCCGCCCTGGCGGGCCGCTATTTCACCCCGAAGGGGAACTACCGGCTGCTCGCCAACAACATCGCCCATCAGTGGTTTGGGACGATGGTGAGCCCTGCGACCAAGAACGACTGGTGGATCACCGACGGCGCCGCGCGCTACTCGGAAGCGCTTTATGTTGAACACGTCGCCGGGGAAGCCGGATTCCAGGAAGTGACCAAAGATATGTCGGTCGGCGCGCTGGCCTACGTTTCCACCCCGCTCGCCGATGTCGGCCACCTCGATACCTTCTCGCCCGACTTCCAATCGCTGGTCACCGACAAGGGCGGCATGATCTTCGCCATGCTGCGCTGGGTCATCGGCGAAGAACCCTTCGACAAAACCATGCGGACCTTCGTTACCCAGTACTCCGGCAAATCGGCGAGCGAAGACGATCTCCGCAAAGTCGCCGAGCAGGCTTCCGGCAAGCAATTGACCTGGTTTTTCACCCAGTGGCTCGATTCCACCGGCGCACCCGAGTTCAAGAACAAGTACACGGTCTATCGCACGCAGAAAGGGTTCCGCGTCGTCGGCGAGATCTCGCAGGATATGGACCTGTTCCGCATGCCGGTGGAGCTGCGCATCGATACCGACGGCAAGACCGTGGACCAGCGGGTTGAAGTCGAAGGGACGAACTCGGCTTATTCGATCGACACCTTTGGCAAACCGCGGCGCATCACCATCGATCCCAATAATCAGGTGCTGCAGAATTCCACCGAGCTGCAGGTGCGTACTTCGATCATGCGCGGCCAGCAGGATATCGAGCAGGGCGATTTGACCGAAGCGCTGAAGGAATTCCAGAAGGCGCTCGACATCAACCGCAACAGTTCGCTGGCGCACTATCGCATCGCCGATGTCTTCTTCCTGCAGCACAATTATCAGTCGGCCGCAAACGCCTATCGCGACGCGCTCAATGGCGACGGCATTCCGCGCTGGACTGAGGTCTGGAGCCACATCCAGCTGGGCATGATCTTCGACCTCACCGGCCAGCGCGAGCGCGCCACCAACGAGTACCGGCAGGCGCTGCAGACCAACGACAACACCCAGGGCGCGCTCGATGTCGCGCGTAAATATTTGCAGTCGCCCTATCAGCCGCCGAGCTCGAGCGATAAGCCGGGCGCGGAATAGCTACCGCGCCAGCTTCATTCCGCTCAAGTCCGCATCTGCCACATTGTGGGATAACAGCAGCACCTGAAACGTCTCGCCCATGCCGCCGGGCGCGATCAGGTGCTTCAACTGCAAGGCGACCTTGGCCTGCTCCTGCGGCAGCCGGCATTCCATGAAGGCATCGGCGAACTGGGTTGGTTCTCCAATGCCGATCAGAAACTGCGCTTGCGTGAGCAGCGCCAGCGGCTTCAACCCGCGCTCTTCCGCGCGCGCGCGTAACGCGGTGAAGTTCACATGCGCGGTGATGTCCTGCTCGCCCGGCGCCTCATAGGGGGATGGCGCAGCGACGTGCTGCCGATAGGTCATGATGGTGTCGCGATGGCGGCCGGCGAGTTGCTCCTCGCGCGTATAGCCGTAGTCGATGAAGATCGCAAATCCGCGGCGCGCGCGAAAAATATCTGCAATACGATCCATCCACGCCTGTGATGCCAGGGGCGCTTCGATTCGTTCGCCTTCCTCCGGATGAACACTGTAGCGATCGAGGAATTCCAACTCCTCCGCTGAAGGCTGCGCGAACTCCTCCACGAATCGCCCATCCTCGACTGCGACGCGCACTGCTCCACGATGGTCGATGACCTCGACCGGCAGCGCATCGAAGAACTCATTGGCGAAGACGATGAGAGTATCCGAACCGTTGGGTGCCCCATCCTTGTCGGCGTCCTTTGCCGACAGGGTGGGCGCCTTCAGCACCTCGCACTTCCCCGCCGCGATCTGCTCCGTCAAACGCTCCCGCAGCTTCTCGCGCAGATGGTGCGACTGCTCGACCAACACGTAGTGCAGGGCGCGGAAGAATTCAGGAAACTGTTTGGCCGACCAGTCGAGCACGTCGCGTGCGAACAGCCCGCGTCCCGGACCAAGCTCGACTAAATCCATCCGTGCCGGCGAATCGAGCGCGCGCCACATCTCTTCGAACTGCCGCGCCAGCAGCCGCCCGAAGACGGCGTGCACGTCGCTGGAGGTGTAGAAGTCTCCCGCTTTGCCGAACCGCTCGCGCGCACGGCAGTAGTAGCCCAGCTCCGGCTCATACAGGCACAGCTCCATATAACGCGAGAAAGGAATCGGGCCCGAGCGGCGGATTTCGTCAGCAATCCGCTCGCGCAGTTTGCCGGCCGGGCCAGAAGGTTGCGGCAGGTTCACAACTTTCCTTCGCGCTGGAGGCGTTCGTTTTCCTTGCGATGCTGCGGCGTGCGAAGGAACATTTCGACCATGTAATCGTGCAGGCAGTCGAAGATTTGCCGTTGCAGCGTCCACTCCAGTTGGGGATCGTCGAGGTCGCGGGGATGCAGCTCGAAGTAGTAGGTGTGTACCGGCGGGTCGGTGAAACGCGGCCGGATGATCAGCTCGACGCCCTCGCCCTTTTCGCGCGCGTCGAATTCGACCAGCGGGTGCTCATAAAGTCGCAACTGTCTTTGCACGCGCTCGAGGTGGCAAGTCATCGGGAGATGGTTGACTCCATCGAACATCGATTCGGGCGGTGACGACTTCGCAGCTGCAGATATAGAAATAATCCCAAGAAGACAAGCGCTCCGATCACGATAGCTGGCGGCAAGCAGGCAAGCGTGACAGCAAAACCAGCCCCAGCATCGTTATCCAAAACTGCCGGACCAGCTCCTCCGTTGTAATACATCAGGAACCTGCCGAGTCCGACGAAGCAAACGAAAGCGACGAACAGCGCGATCGCCGCAGATAACGCCATATTTCTGAGAACCCGCATCATTATCCTCAGCTCCAGCGGAACCAGCGCAGCGCCAGCACAAAGGAAACTCCGCCCCAGATCACCAGCACCGCAATGCGGCTGAGTTGCGAGGTGAGCGATGCCCCCTGCAGAATCACCGCGCGCAGCGCATCGTTCAGGGCAGTCAGCGGCAGGGCGCGGATCGCCGGCAGAAAGACTTTGGGGAAGCGCTCATAGGAGAAGAAGACGCCGGAGAAGATCCACATCGGCATCATCACCAAATTGATCAGGCCGCTGACGCTCTCGATTTTTTGCGCGCGGCTCGCAGTCAGCAACCCGACGCCGCCGAACGACACCGCGCCCAGCGCGCCGATCAGCAGAATCGACGCCAGGCTGCCTTCGACGCGCACATGAAACACCAGCACGCCGAAGACCAGCAGCAGCGCCACTTCAATCAGCATCAGCACCAGGCGGCTGGAGACCAGCGCCAGCAGAAAATCGGAGCGCCGCATGGGGGTGGCCACGAAGCGCTTCAGCAGCTTGCGCTGGCGCATCTCGACTAGCGCAAATCCGATGCCCCACATGCCGGAGTTCATCAGGTTCATGCCCAGCAGGCCGGGGATGAGGAAGTCGATGTAGCGCGCGCCGGGCTCGCTCGACGCCGTGCTGAAAGTCGGGAGAGGGTTCTTGCGCCCCGCCGCATTTTCCAGCGCATCGTCAACCTGCGTACGAGCCAATACGCTCTCCGGACGCGAGGGGTCGTAGCGGAAGTGAACGCCGGCAGCATCCATCGTCACGACCAACGAGTATTGGCCCAGCCGAAAGCCGTTCTCCGCCGCCGTCGGGTCCACCACTTCCGCGTGGATCGATGCGTGCTCCGGCGAGTGTTGGAGCAGTTGCACCACATCGTTCGCTTTCGGTCCGGCAACAATCGCGACCGGCGTGACCTCGGGCGGCTTCTCGCGGAAGGCAATGCCAAGTCCGAGCGCGAGCAGCAAGGGAAAGACGAAGACCCAGAAGATGACCTCCGGCTCGCGCCACATCTCCAGCATGCGCATCTGCAGCAGGCGCGCATAGCCCGCCCACCGGCCGTTGGTCGCGACGGTCTTCTGCGGATCGGATACCACCGGCGGTTGTTCGAGGGTCGCCATCAATCCTCCCGCAGATGACGTCCGGTGAGCTGCACGAAGACGTCCTCCAGGCTGGCCTGACGCGTGGTGAGATGCGCCAGTTGCGCGTGCTGCTTCTGCACCTCGGCCAGCAGCGCCGGAATGGTTTCGTGCGGCTCGTGGACGCGCAGGCTGTAAAGGCCGTCTTCAGCACGCACCGACTGCACTCCCGGCAGCGCGCTCCAGGAATCGCCATTGCTCGTCGCGCCGTTGCTGAGGGCGAACTCCACGATGTGATGGCCGGTGAGGCGCTCAATCAACTCCGACGGAGCGCCTTCCGCGATGATCCGTCCATGATCGATGATGGCCACCCGATCGCACAGGCGCTCGGCCTCGTCCATGTAGTGCGTGGTCAGCAAAACTGTACCGTTACGTTTCTGGAACTGGCGCACGATGTCCCACAGCTGGCGTCGGCTCTGCGGATCGAGGCCGGTGGTGGGCTCATCGAGAAAGAGTATTTGCGGATTTGCGACCAGCGCGGTCGCCACTGCCAGCCGCTGCTTCTGTCCTCCGGACAGCTTGCCGACCCAACTGTCGGCTTTTTCCTGCAACGAAAGTTCCTCCAGCACCGCGTCCACCGAATTCGGATGGCGATAAAAGCTGGCGAAGAGTTGCAGCGTTTCGCGGACGGTCAGTTTCTCGGAGAGCCGCGTCTCCTGCAACGAGATGCCCAGCAACTCGCGCAGCTCGCGCGCGTCCGATTGCCAGGTCCTGCCCAGGATCTCGACTTCGCCGCCCGTTGGTTGCAGCAAGCCTTCGAGAATCTCGATGGTCGTGGTTTTTCCGGCGCCGTTGGGCCCGAGCAGGCCGAAGCATTCGCCGGTCTGGATTTCGAGATCGAGACCACGAACGGCTTCAACTTTGCCTTCGTAGGTCTTGCGCAGACCGCGGCACTGGATGGCAACCGGCATGTATAGAAATCATACTGGAGGAAAGCAGGTTGTTGGGGGAGCCGGGTTAACGGTTCGGGGTGAGCGTTTCTGCCGCATCGTTCCACTTCGTTTCGGAGGCGGCGGGGATGTAGCTCATGGCACGCTCGCTCAGCGCAGTGATGGTGAGACTGGGATTCACTCCGAGATTGGCGGCGACCACCGAACCGTCGCAGACGTACATGTTGCGGTAACCGAAGACGCGGTTGCGAACGTCCACCACGCCGCGTTCGGGCGAATCGGCGATCACGGCGCCTCCCAGGCAGTGCGCCGTGCCGGGAACGTCGAACAGGATCTCCGGCAGCATGCTCATGGCCGTACCGCCGGCAATCGTCGCAAACTTTTTCGCAAATTCGTTGGCGGCGGGAATAAAGGTCGGAACCCGCCGGCCTCGGCTCACCAGAAATTTGCGGAATGGCCAGTAAACATGCCGCTCCCACTTCATATCGATATGCCCTTCGAGCGCCTGCATGCAGAGCAGGATGACGCACTCGCGCGCCCAGCGAAACGGAATCCAGAGGCGCACGGTTTTCAGGGGATGACGCAGCAGCGATGCGCAGAGATTTTTCAGCCACAGCATCACGCGTCCGGAACCGGGACGTCCGCCGGTGAGGATCGTGGCCAGCAGGCCCATGGTGTTGGAGCCTTCGGGGTAGCGCACCGCTTCAATGTGGGTGTGCGCGTCGATATAGACGCCCGAGCCGATCGCAACCCCCTTCGACAGGTTGTCGCCCGAATTCGGCACGCGCACGCCGATCAGGGATTCAGAGTTGGTGCGCACGTAGCGGCCGAGTTGTCCGCTGATCGCCGGCAGCGAGCCTTGGTCCTTCAGCTGAAAGAGCAGCTCCATGGTTCCCAGCGACGAGGCTGAGAAAATCACCCCGCGACAGGTGAAGCGGCGAGGATGGCGACCGAAGCGCGCGAGGGAATCGACCGCCCGAACTTCGTAGCCGTCGCTGCCGTCGGGATGGCCTGCCAGCGGGCGGACGTCGACCACCTTCGTCTCTGCAAAAATCGTCGCTCCGCGTTTTTCCGCGAGATAAAGATAGTTCAGGTCGAGGGTGTTTTTCGCGCCTTCGCGGCAGCCCATCATGCAGCCGCCGCAGCCGGTGCAGGTCGTGCGCTCCGGCCCTTCGCCGCCGAAAAACGGATCGGGCACGGTCACGCCGCCGCGCTCGCCTTCGCGCGCCTGCAAAATCGCAACCTGGGTGCGATAAAACGTGTTACCGACGCCCACTTCCTCGGCAACGCGCTGCAACAGCTTGTCGGAGGGTCCCAGAATTCGGTTCTCTACGATGCCAAGCATCCTCGATGCCGTGTCATAGTGCTGCGGCATCTCGGATTTCCAGTTCGCCAGCCCCTGCCATGATCCGCTGTCCCAAACCTTGTCGGGAGGACGCAGCAAGGTACACGCATACGTGATCGATCCTCCGCCCACGGCGCAGCCGTGCAGGATGGTGACGTGGCGGAAGTAGCGCATGCTAAAGAAGCCGCGCAGGGCCAGACTCGGCTGCCAGAACCAGCGATGCAGATACCAGCTGGTCGGGGGCAGGTTCTCGGGCGTCCAGCGGCGGCCCATTTCCATCACCGCGACGCGGTACCCCTTGTCGGTCAGGCGAAGCGCGCTGACGCTGCCGCCAAATCCGGAGCCGATGACGATGAAGTCGTAGTCGTATTGGCGGTTGGGGTCGGGCACGGGGAAACAGATGGATGCTTGCCTTGCTCCACCTTCGCACAAAGCGCAGCCGGCGAACAGAGGCGGGAGGGACGGCGAGCCATCGCTTCCCAAAACGGGAATCACGCCCGCAGGTGCGGTTGATCACTGCGGTGGTGTTCATCGCCGCCTGATGATGAGGGTTAAACCGGGAGCCAGGGACGCAGCCAGGATCTCGGCCGGCAATCGCCTCTGCGCCCGCTGTTTCAGCGGTGAATCAATCGGAGATTCGTATGCCGAATCCGCAGCCAAAGAATTCCTTCTCCTGGGGAGACGCGCTCTTTCTGTACATCGAGCGCCCCGGCCAGCCCTTGAGCATCGCCTGTGTCTGCACCTTCGACGGCAAGATCTCACTGCAGGCCTGTCGCGACCTGGTTGAATCGAAGCTGCCGCTCATCCCGCGCTACCACCAGCGCGTAATATTTCCGCCTTTCAATCTGGGTCTGCCGAGCTGGCAGTTTGATTCCAGCTTCGACATTCGCAACCACGTGCGGCAGGTCGGGCTGCGCAAGGGCAGCGACGCCGACCTGAAGGCGCTGGCATCGAGCATTGTGAGCACGCATCTCGACCGGCAGCGGCCGCTGTGGGACATCACGCTGGTGCAGGGGCTGGAGGGCAACCGCACCGGGATGATCGCACGCATTCATCATTGCCTGGCCGACGGTGTCGCCGGCGTGGGAATTATGAACGTGCTGATGAACCCCAGCCCGGAACGGGAGCCGCTGCCGCGGGTGCGGAGGGAAGCTCCGCCGCAGCCGTCGCGGGCCGATGCCGGGGCCGCGCTGCTCGATGGCCTGGTGAAGTCGTCGTTGTCCGCGGTGCAAGGAGCGCTCGCCCTGCACTCCGAGGCGATGCAGATGGCGCAGGGGATTCTGGCCAACTCGGGCGAGCGGCTGTCGGAGCTGCTTTCGGTGCTGCCGGAGATTGCCGCACCCGCCGACCGGCTGCCCTTCAACGTGGTCTGCCAGGGGCCGCAGAAATTCGGCTGGACGGAAATCGATCTGGCGAAAGTAAAAGAGGTGAAGAACCGCTGTGGCGGAACCGTGAATGACGTGATCCTTACCGTGGTGGCGGCGGCGCTGCGCCGCTACTCGGAGCTGCGCAAGGTGCGCGTGAAAGGACGCTCGGCGCGGATCATGGTGCCGGTCAACGTGCGCGGTGGAGACAGCCCGGGCGAGCTCGGCAACCGCATCACCTTCGTTCCGGTGACGGTCCCGCTCGATTGCCACGACCCGCTAAAGCTGTTCGCGTTCGTGCGCCGCCGCACCGAGTACATCAAACACGCGCGCGCGGCCGAGCTAGTGCTCTTCGCCGGCGGCCTGTTCTCGGCGATACCGCCGCCTTTCTGGGCCGCGATCGGGCCGGTCGCCAGCCAGCTGCCGCTCAGCCTCTGCAACATCATTTGCACCAATGTTCCCGGGCCCCAGATGCCGCTCTATCTCCTGGGGCGAAAGATGCTGTCGTGGTATCCGTACGTTCCCATCGGCGGCGAGCTGGGCTTTAACTGCGCCATCCTGAGCTACAACGGCAAGGCGTATTTCGGATTTACCTGCGATGTGGGCGCTGTTCCCGATCCGGAGAACCTGGAGAAGTTCGTGGACGCCAGCTTCGCCGACCTGTACAAGAGCGCCAGGCGGGTGAAACCGGAGGAGGCGCCCGTTTCTGCGGTGAGGCCCGCTCGTCCCAGGCGGATGATTCCTCTCAGTGCGCCGCCGGCGAAGCCGAAAGCGCGCAGGAAACCAGTACGCGCGGTGAATGCAGCTACGCTGGACAGGCAGCCGCAAGTCGCGCAGAAGGCGAAATCAAAGGCTGCGGAAACTTCAACGGCAACTGCGAATTCTTATGACACCGCGCAGGAAACGACACTGCCGATAGCGCCGTCACCCGGAGACGCAGCCGCTCCCGCGCTCGGGCTGGTCGGTGACTAGCGGCAAGGACGTGGCGTTCTGCATAGCCAGGTCACGGAGCAACCTGGTATCCGCAGGTCGCCGGGGTGCGAATGCGGCGCATTGAAGGAGCCGCCAGTCTCGCTATTCCTGACGGCCCCAACTCCTCCCGATGCCCGAAACCTTACCGTTAGATGCAGGAACTTAGGAGTGGGACAGCACGGTAGCTTTGGTCGCGGGCTGTCTCACTTCGCGAGTTGCTGCTCAATATCGCGCGCGATGCTCCGCGGCTGGGTCATCGGCGCGTAACGGTCGATGACGTTGCCCTGTTTGTCGACGAGAAACTTGGTGAAGTTCCACTTGATTGCATCGCCCAGCAGCCCGCCTTTTTCGCTTTTCAGGAATTTGTACAAGGGATGGGCGTTTTCGCCGTTGACCTCAATCTTGGAAAACAGCGGAAACTCCACGCTGTAATTGACCTCGCAAAATTCGGCGATGTCTTCGTCGCTACCCGGCTCCTGATGGCCGAACTGATTACAGGGGAATGCCAGCACTTCGAAGCCGCGATCCCGGTATTGGTCATAGAGCTGTTGCAAGCCCTTATACTGCGGCGTGTTTCCGCAGCGGCTGGCGGTGTTGACGATGAGCAGCACCTTGCCCTTGTAAGCGCTGAGCTTTTTTTCCTTGCCGTCGTTGAGCTTTGCCGAGAAGTCGTAGATGCCCATAGAAGAGCCGCCTTTCGCTGTTCGCTTTTCGCCAGAATACATCAGCCGCGTTACAGGTTTCGCTAGCTGACGTGTCGCCGCTGCGCGGCTCTGTAGATAGTTGAATAGCGATAAATCTCCCGCGGAAGGGCGGGTACCGGTGGGGAGAACCAATCGCTGATCACTGGCCACTGGCTACCGGCGGCTGCTACCGGCTTGCGCCTTTTGCCTCCGCTGCTTCATCTTGTTGGCATGGCCCGCCACAAGCCCGTCCACGGTCATGCCGTGAAGCAGCGTGTCTATGGGAACAAGTGCTTCGGTTGCGGTCCGCAAAACCCTACCGGGTTGCGGCTGAAGTTCGTGCTCGATGAGGAACGGCAGCGCTTTGTGTGCCGCTTTCGCCTGCAAGGACGATTCGTGGGCCCGCCGGCGCATGCTCACGGCGGCATCATCGCCACCATTCTTGACGAAGCCATGGGCAAAGTCAGCAAGCTGCACAACTTGATTGCGCTCACCAACACCATGGAGATCACCTATCTGAAGCCCGTGCCGCTGTTCCAACCGCTGGTCACCGAGGGCTGGGAAGAACGCGTGCACGGCCGCGAACACTATCGCGCCGCCGAGATTCGGAATGCGGAAGGCGAGGTCCTGGCCAGAAGCACGGGAAAGTTCATCGAGATCGATCCGGATCGGATGTTCGCGAAATTCCTGAAGAAGAAGCACAGCGACGCAACTTAGCCCGCGCTCGCGGCCGGCAACGCGGACGGGCGTTCCCTGCCAAGGCCGGCGTTATTTCGGCGCCGCGGCATTGGTGGCCGAGCGTTGTGCCGACTCCGTAATGGCCGACAGGTTCGCCTGCTGAGCAGCGGTTTCCTGGCCCATATAGCGCACGAGCAGGGAGATTCTACGGTTCGAAGGGTCCGTAGGATCTTTTGTGTTGCGGGGCTGTTGATCGGCAAAGCCGCGCACCTGTGCGACCTGGTCGGGGCGGAGACCGTGCAATTGCATCAGGCGACGACAGGAGTTGGCGCGATCGACGGAGAGTTCCCAGTTGGTGTAATTGGCCGCTCCCGCATAGGGTTGGGAATCGGTGTGCCCTTCGATAAAAATCTTATTGGGAATCTTGCCCAGCTCTTCGGCGATGGTCATCAACAACTCACGGCCATTCGCATTGGGATCGGTGCGTCCGCTATCAAAGAAGGTTCCGCTGGACGTTTCCAGCAGCTCGATCCGCAGTCCTTCCGGGGTGACGGTCAGGTCGATTTGTTTTTTCAGTTTGTCGAAGTTGGCGACTTGAGAAATCGCTTTCTCCAGTTCGGCCTTTACCTTCTGCAAGTCTTCTTTGGTGGGCGCCTGAGCCGGAGGTTGGCTGAGCCCGGTGAACTTCCCGGTGCCGGCAGGATCCTTGAAGTAGCCGCTGATGGCTTCCTGGATCGGCTTGCTGGTATTCATCAGCCAGAGCACGATGAACAAGGCCATCATCGCGGTAACGAAGTCGGCGTAGGCGACCTTCCAGGCGCCGCCGTGATGGCCGCCATGGCCGCTTATTTTCCTGATGACGATCGGCTGGGTGGTGGCGGGCATGGCGGCTATGCCGAGCTGGCTGCGGGCTGCGCGTCGGCGGGAGCAGCTTCGGCGCCGGCCGCTGCGACGGCGGACGACTGTTTACAGTGCTTCTCGAATTCCGCAAAGCTCGGCCGCAGATGCGAGGGTACGGCGCGGCGTGCCATCTCGACCGCAAGCAGAGGTGAGACGCCTTTCATGAAGGCGACCATGGCGACCCGCAGGACGTGCAGATGCTCGTGTTCTTCATGCGCAAGTTTGGACAGATTCGACGAGATCGGTCCGATGAAGCCATAGCACATCAGGATGCCGAGAAACGTTCCGACCAGCGCGGCGGCAACCTTCTTGCCGATCTCCTCCGGCGGTCCGCCCAGCGCGCTCATGGTCATCACCACACCGAGCACGGCGGCAACAATTCCCAGGCCGGGCAGCGAGTCGGCGACCGTACTGAGCGCGGTGACCGACTGTTCCGTCTCGTGCGAGAGAACATCCATGTCAACTTCCATCATCTGGTCGACATCAAAGGGTTCGACGCCTCCCATCAGCACCATGCGCATGGTGTCACAGACAAAGTCGCGGGCCTCGTGGTCCCTGGTAAATTCCGGGTAGGCGGCAAAAAACTTGCTCTTGGCCGGTTCTTCGATGTCGTTCTCGACCGAGTTCGGACCCTCGCGCCGGATTTTATTGAAGAGGTCGTACATCATCTTGAGCGAGCCCAGATAGCGCTTCCGGGTGAACTTCGATCCCTTGATGACCTGAAGCACGCCGCTGACCACCCCTTTTAAGGTGTGCAGGGGATTGGCAACCAGCAGCGTGCCGATGGCTGCACCGCAAATGATGATCGCTTCCGAGGGTTGAATCAGGACGCGAATCGGACCATGTTCCATGAGGAAGCCGCCGATTACCGCGCCCAGCACGACCAGAATTCCGATTATGGCGAACATTGCGCTTGTAGCTCTCTACCTGGATTCCGCGCGAAAACGTCTTGCAAGGATCTCATCGCCGACCTGAAGCTTGTCGCCGAGGCAGCCGGACACGCTAACTCAGGGTGAGCTCATCGAACACGCTCCTCCATCTTTCCTATCGGCGGAGAGGAAAAAATCTTGCGCGGCGGGTTACCCATTGCCGCCAGCAACGCTACTTCAACTTGGGTTGGCTGATTTGCGGCGAGGTCTTTGTTTTGCGGAGATCGAGCGAACGATGAGTTTGCTTTGGCCGCTCGCCGGCAATGGTGTTTGGTTTTGGGCGACAGCGGCGCAAATGAGCGCTTCCACCTCAGGACGCGCGAGCTGCTTAGCCGAAGCCACGCGGAAGGAACGGTTCTGCGTGCCCGATCCAACCAGAAGCTTCTGCGGATCGGGAAGGGTCGCGCCGCGGTAGAACGACAGGCTCACGCCATTAGCGGCGGCCGCGATGGAGACGATGCAATCCGAAGGACGTTCGCTGGAACAGTAACCAATCACGAAGAAGTTGTAATTGTCATACACCAGTTCGTTGGCGGTGGGCAGGCGTTTGCGTAAAGCCTTGCGCAGCGAACGAATCAACGCCCGGTGGTCGGGCTCGAATTTGTCGATAAAGCTGGCGAGCTGTTTTTCGGCATCATGAGCCGGCTTGGTGTCAGGCTTCGGTTCCAGTCGCGCAAGCGATGCAGGCTTCATGAAGCACCCTCCTGAAAAGATATTCGCAGCCAGCCATTCTGCTGGAGAGAATACACCGTATGCGCCGGAGGCAACAGAATCGTAACTGCCGTGATCGTTCCGATGGGAACATAACCACCACCGCAAGTCCGCGACAATTACTGCCGCCCTCAGCTACACTGACCTATTACTTCTATGGCATGGTTCAAGCGGGAATCCGTTTCTCTCGATACCTCGGGCGAAAAGCGCGTTAAGACCGAGGGCTTGTGGGTGAAGTGCGAGCAGTGCCGGCAAATCATCTGGAAGAAGGATCTCGACCAGAATTTCAACGTATGTACCAAGTGCGATCGCCACTTTCGCATCGACGCCCGCACGCGGCTCTGCTACCTGCTCGACGATGAGAAGTACGAAGTGGAAGACAACAACATTGTCTCCACCGATCCGCTGAAATTCACCGACCTGAAGCCCTATGCGGAAAGGCTGAAGCGCTCGGAGCGGGAGACTGGGCTGAATGACGCCGTGCTCAACGCCCGCGGCAAGCTGAATGGTAAGCCGGTCATCGTAAGCGCCATGGAGTACTCCTTCATCGGGGGCTCCATGGGAACGGTGGTCGGCGAAATGATCACCCGCGCGGTAGAGCGAGCCACAGCGGAGAAGATACCGCTGATCATCGTTTCCGCTTCGGGGGGCGCGCGCATGATGGAAGGCGTGATCAGCCTGATGCAGCTGGCGAAGATCTCGGCCGCGCTGGCGCGCATGGAGGAAGCCCGCGTGCCGTACATCTCGGTGAT
>Ga0335073_10003797_pt1 | contig 21083 bp, 19 predicted proteins | sample Lox_Sample_22_FD_207093 | JGI IMG/M metagenome (GOLD analysis project Ga0335073, IMG submission 207093) | Soil microbial communities from Loxahatchee National Wildlife Refuge, Florida, United States - Lox_Sample_2.2 | ecosystem: Environmental > Terrestrial > Soil > Wetlands | place: USA...
CTTCTAATTCATGGGGGACATAGAGCACACGGCGATCTTCTAGAAATGCAATAACGCGGCGAGCCGCGCCGATCTCCAGTTCTGCGGGTTGCCATGATGCTCCGCCGAGTGGAGTAGAGATTCCTGTTAGCCTGTTCGCTATTTCAGTGAACTTCATGCTGGTCCTCACCCTCACTTGAAGGCGATGAAGGGGTGCTCCAGATTGCGTTATACGCGGTATAACGCAACTGAACCTCGTCATCGTGATTCAACTTGAAATAGTTGTTTTGCATCACAACCAACCTGAGCATCAGGCGATGTGCGAATTGAATCGCCAGAGCAGCCTCATCCTCGGAAATGTCTTTGTACTGGTAGCCGTTCTCAGTTTCAAAAAGCCGTCGTTCGATCCCCAGGCTGTTTGCGTGCGCTTGGCAAGTTCCCTCGATATAGATCGGGCCATACAGCTTCTCCAAATCGGAGTCTACTTCTCGGGCCATAACGTCTAAGCTCACTCTGGTCCAAGCCTCATTCGTTATGGGCTGGCGACATTTGGAACACACTGACTGTTTCTTAGTCGCTTTTGCGGCTTCAGCATCTTTGCGTACCTGATCCATAAAGGCATCATCGTAGCGTGTCTTCAGTTCCGGGATGAGTTCACGTAGTCGAGTCAGATAATTGAGCTTGTAAATAGGAGAATTCTCCGCGAAGACGCGCGCCTCCGAGGGCTTTTTCGCAAGGTACATAGCGGTAATCAGCCGTTCATACATGCTTCGCAGATGAATGAACGCTGCAAATCCCGCTCCATTTCCGCCGAGTTCCAGAATCTCGCCGAAATCGTCGGCGGCCATCCTCCCGAGATAAAAAATAAGTGCATTCGCCGTTGAACGATCTTCAAACGCAATGACCGCGGGGTCATTGTCTGGGAGGTGTAGAAGGGCTTGGCGTTCACTCTCATCGGGTGGTTCGACTGTGCGAATGAACATCTTGCTATAAAGCTCAAAAAGCTTCGGATACTCCGCCAGGAATCTCTGATGGCGCAGAATGAATCGCCGTTGTGCCGGTGCATTACCGACGCCCACCGGAACCATAGGCGGTTGTTGATCGTCAGCCTTTCCATTTCTCTCTTTCCAGCCATCGCCTTCTCTGGAAAACAGGCGATCAAGCTTCTTTCCAAACCAAAACGGCCCTCCCAACCCGCTGAGAAAAAGCGCACCTCCAACTGAAACGACGATCCCGCGGTGAGGCGCGCTTGAGCCGATTGACCAATACACTCCAATAACCCAAAGCATCCCGATGAGGAAAGCCCCCCAGAATATCTTGATCATTTCGGGGGGTGCGCAATACGCGAAACCCCAAAGCCGATACTGAGTTCTGAATACCTGCGGCGATCTCGGCCACCCTTGGAGGATCACGTTTTCGACTTGAAGATGGTTCTCAATCTTGGCGAGCTGAAATGTGACGTAGCGAAAGTTATAGCCCAAGGTTAACGAATATCCGACCCCCAGAAAAAGCAAGAGCAGTGTTCCCAATGTGCCAGCAAAGAGGGCCAAGTCTTCACCGCCTCCCGCGGACCGGTGAAGAAGAAGCCATAGGAATCCCCCGAGTGCCGGCACGAGAATGGCTAGATAGCTGAAAATCTCCTGCTCGCGATGACGCAGCGCCTCTAGAAGAGCTCCGTGCATTGTCTCTGCAATGGACGATTCAGCCATGGAACCGGGCCCCCTTACTGCCCATTACGTCGCTTGTCTTCAGACTATCCCTTGATCGGTTGCTATAGCCTGGTGCTCCCCGAAATTGGCAAATATCGAAAAGATTTCAAACACCAATCTCAGACTCTTCTGCGCATTTTTCGGCGCCGGTGCCGTCCGGTGTGGAGAAAGACGTGCTATTGGAACAAAGGCAGTATAAGGCAAGGCGTCCCGACCCGTGCTGGGCCACGCAACTTGCGAATGAGCGGGTGACCGCTTAGACCTCGCCACAGCCACAGCCATAGATGAAAAGTATGACGGCATAGACAAGAAGTCTTGGACAGTCGAGATTCCTCAGGCTACATTGCGACACATAGCGGCACAAGTCCAAGCCGCTGGAGGTGCCGATGATCGCCAGGCTCGTACAAAGACGCCGGCGGCAGGTCTTTTCAAAGACCAGCCTGCGCCGGATTCGCCCCACCCTAACCTTATTGACCCTGCTGATGCTCTTTCCTGTGCTGTCGATCGCGCAGTCACCTTTCGACACCGGCTTCACCGCCATGCAAACCCTCTTCACCGGCACAGTTGCCAAGGTCGCGAGCCTGATCGCAATCGTGGTCGGCGGCTACCAGTTCGCACACGGCGAACCGGGCGCCAAGAAGACTCTGGCAGGTGTTGCGGCGGGCACCGGAATAGCCGTGCTCGCCACCAACGTGCTGACCTGGCTTTGGGGTGTGTAAGCCGGCCTCAAGGCGCGCTCAACAACTCCGATCCAACGAATTCTCAAGTTGTGAGGGGCGAAGATGCAGACACACACCATACTCCGGCGGCGCAACCGGGTTTATAAAAGCCTGCACAAGCCCCTCACATACCTCGGCGTTGAGCGGACGCTCTTCTACTTCGTCTGCGTTGGCGCTGTGGGTGCGTTCAATCTCTTCAACAGCTTGATTGCCGGAGTCGCCGTTTTCATCGGCGGCTTTGCATTCGGCCATTGGGTCACGAATACTGACCCGGCGTTTCTGCGCATCCTGGCTAAGTCGGAACGATACAACGTGCGCTACGACGCCGCAAAGCAGAGCGTTCCCAGCGTGGAGGTGATCTGATGCTGCGAATCGACAAGGTCATCAAGCCGTGGAAGGAAGCAGCCTTCCTCAACGCCCACATCAACATGTATGGCTTTTGGAATGAGACCTCGTTTCTGACGAAGAGTGGCGACGTGGGCATGGTGCTGCGCTTTTCTGGCGTGGACTACGAAAGCCTGGACCATTCTGAGCAGGAGTATGCCGTCAAAAGGTTGGAGGCTGCGCTCAAAGCATTCGGCCCCGGCTTCCATGTCTACCAGTACCTCTTCAAACAGAACCGGCCCGAGATTCCGTTCGCCCACTACGACGACCCAGTCGTAGAAGCGGCCATCGACCAGCGCCGGCGGTTCTTTGAGGCAAAGCGAGACAGGCTCTATCAGGTCGAAATCTTCTATTGCGTTGTCCTTGAAGGGGCTCGGTCGAAGACCGGTGTGGGTCCTGCCCTTGCGCGCCTGTTCAGCGATCCTGCTGGTGCGGTAGATGAACTGAAGACTCAGTTTGCCGGCACCAGCATGAAGAAGCTGCTGCGGACTCAAATTGAATCCGATGTCGCGCGGCTTGAGCAACGTATCCAAGCATTTTCACGGCAGCTTGTTGATTTCGTCGGAATCGAGGTTCTAAATCAGCAGGGGCAATTCAGTTTCCTTCGCCGTCTGCTCAATTACGACGAATGGCGGATTGCAGGCAAGCCGCAATCGACGCAATTTCTTGACTACCAGCTTGTGAACTCGACTCTTGAGGCGGAGCGCGACCATCTGCGCGTCGGCGATCACTTGGTACGCGTGCTGACCATGAAAGAAGCCATCACCGAAACCCGGCCCCTTGTGCTCGATTCACTGCTCAAGATCGCGGCGAACTTCTATGTCGTGACGGAGTGGACGCCCATGACTGCCGAGCAGGCGCGCAAGGAGGTCAACAAGCGGCGCCGCCACTTCAACATCTCAAAGACCGGTTTCATATCACAAATGGGCAACGACGCGGCCCAGGCAAGTCCCCGTGACGTGCTCGTCGATGAATCGAAGCAGGCGGACATCGAGAATCTCGGTCATTGCCTGCGCGCATTGGGCGACGGCCAGCAGCTTGGGGATTTCTCATTGACCCTCGTGCTTTATGGGCGGTCGAAGCAGGAGCTTGATCAGCTCGTAGGGGAATTTACCGGCGTGTTCACGAATGCCGACGGAAATCTCTTTGTAGAGAGCTACAACCAGCTCAACGCATACTTTGCCACGGTCCCAGGCAACTACGCTCTGAATCTGCGCCGACTCTATCTGCTCAATTCAAACTATGCGGACCTGTCCTTTCTTTTTACCATCCTGCCAGGCGAAAAGACCAACGCGCATCTCGGCTCGGAGTACCTAGCCGCGCTCGAAACAGACAACAGCACACCGTACTTCCTCAACTTGCATAACGGCGAGGTTGCGCACACCCTCATCCTGGGGATGACGGGTTCAGGCAAATCGTACTTCTGCAACTTCATCCTGCAGAATGCTCAGAAGTACGCGCCATTGACCTTCATCTTCGACATTGGCGGAAGCTTCCAATCGCTGACCAGGATCTTCGGCGGCTCGTACCTCAACGTTGGCCAGGAAACTCGCGACTTCACAATCAACCCGTTTTCTCTCGAACCGACCAAAGAGAATCTGCAATTCCTCTTCAGCTTCTTCCGTGTCCTCATCGAGGGCAACCAGCAGCGTTACCGGCTGGACTTCCAGGAGGAGAGGAAGCTTTGGGACGCCATTGAGCGCGTGTACGTGCTGGAGCCGGAGCAGCGAACGGTATCCAACTTTGCCAACATCATAGGAGAGCTGAAGGAACGCCTGCAGCGTTGGACCCGCGGCGGCCAACACGGTTTCCTCTTCGACAACGCTGACGATACGCTCTCCTTCAGCCGTTTCCAGACTTTCAACTTCACGGGTTGGGGCGACTCGCCGGATCTTTTGGAGCCGCTGCTCTTCTACGTTCTCCACCGGGCGTCGAACGAGATCGGTGATCCAGCCAAGCTCGCCACCTTCAAGATGTTTCTGCTTGACGAGGCGTGGCTGTTCATCAAGAACGAAACAATTCGCAACTATGTCGTCCAGGCGCAGAAGACCTGGCGCAAGCATAACGCAGCCATGATCCTCGCAACCCAGTCCATTAAGGAGCTTGAGGAGTCCGGCATGTTGCAGATCGTCTCCGAGAGCTGCCCCACAAAAATCTTCCTTGCCAACCCGGAGATGAATCGGGAGGTGTACCGAGACGCGTTCCACCTCAACGACACAGAATTAGACCTGATTGCTGGGCTTGTCCCGCCCGGCCAGATGCTCATCCGCAAAGCGCAGTCATCGAAAAAGGTCCAGCTCAACGTCGATTCCGTTTCACACTGGATGGCCACCAACAACGCCCGAGACAACCTCAAGAAGCGCGAATACTTCGAGCGTTTCGGCATCGCCGATGGCTTACGCCGACTCGCCGAAGATTTTCCCTTCCGGCCTCGTATCCAAGCCGGCGCCACTACTCCCAACCCCCAAGGAGCTGTCGTATGAACCGCAAACTCATCTTCATCGCTTGGCTCGCTCTGGCCGCTTCATCGTTGGCGGCACATGCACAGGACGCATCGGCACGAACCGTGCAATACCACTCCCAGGACATTGTGCCAATTCACGCCAAGCTCAAGTACACCACCCTGATTGAGGTGCCACCGACCGAGAAGATTATGGAGGCGGCGACCGGCGACAAGGACTTCTGGATTGTGGATGTGGTCGGCAATTTCTGCTTTGTGCATCCGGCAAAGGCCGGTATCAGCTCCAACCTCAACCTCATCACCGATAAGGGCAACATCTATTCATTCACCTTGCAGGACGTGTCCGGCAGCACGGATGCGCCGGATCTAAAAGTTCTCATCCAGCCTGCTGACCAGTCTTCGATTACAGCGGCCAACGGCCCGCCCCAGTTTGTACCCGCTGCACAACTGGAGCGGACAAAGGAGCAGCTCACCGCGCTTCAATCGCACGTCGAACAGGCTGTGGACGAGTACAAGAGCACGTACCCGGTTCAATTGAAGTTCGATTACACCTTTAAGGCAAACGAAGCTCCATTCGATATCCAGTCGATCTACCACGACGACAAGTTCACCTACATCAAGACGAATGCGCAGGAGAAATTCAGCATCTACGAGGTGAAGGACGGAAAGCCCGACCTCGTCAATTACGACCTTCGGGACGGGACGTACATCATCCCAAAGGTGCTGGACTCGGGTTACGTCGAGCTGGGCAAGAAGCGAATGGACTTCACACGGAAGGGATAATCGCCATGGCCGAGAACAACGTCATTCCGCCAGTGCTGCCTGAGCCGGAGCCGGATCTTCGCCGTTCGAAGATCGATCCGAAGGGCGTGCTACAGAAGAATCTGAAGACGTTCGTATACCTTGGCGCGGCTCTGCTAGTGATAGCAGCGGCGATCTTTAGCTCGACTGCCAAGAAGACGCCCTCGCAACAGGTTGCAGCGAAGGGCCAGCCACCGCAGCCCACTCTTCAGGACAACACTGACAATAACATTCAGGACCTGAAGAACCAACTGAAGGCCGAGCGTGACAAAGAGGCACAACAGCAGGCAACTTCAACCACAGCAAATGATCCGGCGCTCGCGTCAGCGACGCCCGAGCAGCGGGCTGCCGCCGCGGCCTACGGGCCGAATGGCGTTGCGCTGCCTTGCATTCCGAATCAGGCCAATCCTGCTCAACCATGCCAGCAGGCCGCTTACATTCCCGCTGGATATGGCCAGCCAGCGAATGCACAGCCTCAGCTCTCTCCGGAACAGCAGCAGTCGCAGCTCATCGCGGCCAAAGAGCGCGAACGCGCCGATGAGTCCCGCTTCGCTTCCAATCTCGTCTACTCCCGCGCAGTGGACCAGCCGCAGCCGGCGCAAGTCCAACCTGCACAGTATGCGCAGCCAAGCCAGACCGCACAGCGGCAGGACGAATCCACCTTTGTGACACCGAAAGCGCCGGGAGAGGGACAAGAGCAGGCGGGCGAGTACAAGCGCCCAATCGAGGCAAATATCGATTCAGCCTCGGGGCAACCGTACCTCGTCTATGAGGGTTCTATCCTCGATACCGTCCTGATGAATCGTTTGGATGGCGATGCAGTAGGTCCCGTCAAAGTCCTTGTGTCTGAGCCGCTCTACTCGCACGACCACCAGCACGTCATCATTCCCGAAGGCACTGTCGTCCTTGGAGAAGCCAAGAAGATTGGTTCGCCCGGCTTTGGCCAGCAGCGGCGCATCGCCGTCGTCTTTCACCGCCTGATTATGCCCGACGGATATTCGGTCGATCTCGACCAGTTTCACGGACTCGATCAGATTGGCGAAGAGGGCGTGAAAGACAAGGTCAACAACCATTACTTCGAAATCTTTGGGGCGTCTATCGCGTTAGGTGTGATTGGCGGAGCAGGCGAAATTACAGAGGGCGGCGGCGCGATTAGTACCAGCGGTTCCCAAGCATTCACTACCGGCACCGCAAGCAGCATCTCACAGTCGGCAAACACGATCCTGGATCGCTTTATGCAGATTCCTCCCACGATCACCATAAGGGAAGGCCACCGCATCAAAATTTATTTCACGCAGGATATGCTTTTGCCTGCGTACTCGAACCACACTATACCGCAGACGTTCTGAGGAGATTCGTATGCGATCGACAGCTCTCTTGCTTGTATGTTCGCTCGCTCTGGCAGGCTGTGAAACCAAAGGAAGAAAGGTCCAACGGCTACAGGAGCAATACAACGCTGAATACACGGCTTATTCCAAGAACTGCCTGGACGACGAAACCGCCGGTTCCTCCAGAATGCTAACTGGAAAGAAACTGACCGACGAAGAGATCGCAGCTCTCGAAGCCAAGAAGAAAGAGCGCGACGCTCGGTGTAAGCCGCAAGCCGACCAGCTTGCGGACCTTCAACGCCAGATTATCTCCGCGCAGCAGTAAAACGAACCTGCTCGTTTGACAACCAAAACCCACCACCGCACATGACAGGAGATCCCTATGCGAAAAACGACCCTGATTTCACTCGCCATCGGGCTTGTAGCGGCATTGCAACCTGCCGCGCACGCTCAGTTTGGCTCCGGCATAGTCTTCGACCCCACGCAATCCGGCCATGCCATCGTCCAGATTGAGCATGAAGAACAGTCCATTAGCAACCAAATGCAGCAGATCGAGAACGGGCAGCAGATTTTCACCAATACGGTGAAGATCGCTTCGACCGCTCTTCAGACCTACAACCAGATCGTGCAGCAGTACAACCTCTATCACGAGATGATGGTTGCGCCGCAGTTGCTCTACGACCGCTTCCTGTCTCCCACAACCGACTTGATGATGACGCAGCAAATCGCCAACCACTATGGCAATGGTTCCGGCTCCCAATGGGTCAATTCCTCGAATACCGGAACGGCAGCGTCAGCATCCATCCAACTTGCCAGTATTCCTCCAATCACGGCTACAATCCCCACCGCAAGCGTCGCGACCATTGCCGGTCAACAGCAGATTGCCGCGCAGGGCGCGACCGTCGATTTGGGAGATTCGGTCGCAGCCACCGAACTTGAGACCATCGGGACCATCAAAGCGAACCAGGCGACGCGGCAGGCGGATATTACAGCTCTCGAAAATGCAACCAACACCACGGACCCATCGCAGCAAACGGAGATGGCGGTATTGCAGAGAATCAACCGCGCACTGCTTCTCCAGCTTCGCACCATGCAGGACGCCAACCAGATCAACGCCAATGCCGCTCTGCAACAGATGGTCGTCCAAAAGCAGCAACAAGACGCAATGAAAGCGGCATTTCGCGACTCGGCTGGATACGAAAGCTATTACAACTCCAACATCACCACCACCAACAGCGGCGCGCCGAACCTTCTAACCCAGGCTTATTGAGCAGACAAGCCGACCGTGACAAGAGGTACTGAACATGGGTCTCTTTGACTTCATCTCCCAAGGGTGCCAGTCGCTCGCAGCAACGGCGGCACCCTCCATTACAGCGATGGGAATTCACATCGTAATTGCGCTCTCGACCATCATGCTGGTCTGGTTCGGTGTACAGGAAGCACTCGCCTCCGCGCAGGGTGGGCCCGGCTTCAACATTGGCAAATTTATTAGTCTCTTCGTGCTGCTTACATTTGCATACGCAATGGTGAATTACTACGACAGTTCAATCCCTGGTCTCGGGTTCTCCATCAAAGGATTCATCGATGGCGGAACCGCAAACCTCGTCAACGTGATTGGAGCAGACGGATCCACGACAATGCTGAACGAGATCCACGCGGCATCTTCCAAAACCGGCCCGTCGATGCTGACCAGCATCATGTCGCCTTACTACTCGATTGTGTACTTTGTCGTGCAATTTCTTTTGGGTGTCCTGGCGGCAATTGTCTCCGCCATACTCGCCTACGGCGCAATTGCCTCGACCATCATCGGATTACTCGGGCCAATCTTCATCCCGTTTCTTGTCTTCGAGAAGCTCGAATGGTTGTTTTGGGGATGGCTCAAAGCCTACCTCGGATTCAGCTTCTACAAAGTCGTGGCGGCAGCGGCAATGAACGTTCTTTCTCACGTTCTTACGAACTACTACATCCAGCTTGGCCAAAGCGTTTCGGACCCTGCAACGATTGTCGAGACGCTGCCATTGCTGATCCTTTTGGTATTGGTCAACATATACATCCTGCTCAAGATACCTGCCATGACCCAAGCCCTATTCACCGGTCATACCAGTGGAGGAGGCGGCGGTCTAGGTGTGGCAATGATGGCGATACGCGCCGCTATATAGACGCGGCGAGAGGAGATCAGAGATGACTACGCAGACGAAACCAGTACAGGACATCACGCGGGCTGCAGAACGCTACCTGGAGCAGTATGGCGACCCGCTGGTCATGAACACCTATTTGAAGGTGACGATTCTCGTGCTCGCCATAGTCTGCCTGGTGCTCGCCGGCCTCACTTTCAAGAGCCAGCAGGCACTCGCGAATATGCACCCCATGTAGAACGTGAACAGACCTCACCAGCAGCATTATGTAACCCGCGCATATCTTGAAGGATTCGTTGCCGAAGGCGCGACGCAGCTTATCGTCTATACTCGCGGCAAAGACGCGTCCTTTCGGGCTCTTCCCAAGAACGTCGCGAAAATCCACAACTATTACTCAGTGAAAAAGGAAGACGGGAACTACGACGACCGCACCGAGCACATGCTTCAAACGACAATTGAAGATCCTGGCCTCAGCGTGGTCCGCAGATTGAATTCCGGGCACTATGACATCTCCAGATATGCCAGAATTCGGCTCGCGACCCTTCTTGCCGTGCAAGAGTATCGAGTGCCTTGGATGCGCAATCAGATGGAGGCATTCACGACTGGTATGCTTCAGCGTTTCACGCAGTCGATGCTGGATGCGCCGGGTGTCGCGGAGGCCACGCTCGACGAGTTGGGTCTTTCCGACAAGAAAGAAATGCTCGCGGAGATGAGGAAAGCCTTCAAGGAAGGCAATGTATTCGTCACGGCTAGTCCGGTGGCGAGCTTACATGCGATGGGGTATGTTCTGGAACCTTTACTGGATCTTTATTTCAAGATGGGATGGGAGGTTTTGGAAACGGATTCTGTTCCATTTATTACCAGTGATTGTCCTGTCCACCGCTATTACTTGCCGATCCGCCAAGATATTCCGTACTCCGGTCTGTTGGACAAGCGCGTGCAGGTTCGGTTTCCTTTGTCCACTCGAAAGATGTTGGTCATGCGGCATGACCGCCAGCGCATCGAACGTGAACAATTTCTACGCGAGCATGGCCGGGAACGAGAGGCCGTGAAGTTAATGGAACGAGCTTCACAGATACGCCGGGTTCAAGTCTCAGCCACGGATGTAAATCAGATCAACGCTCACACTATTTCGATGGCGGCACGGCACGTCTTCTCTCCGATTGAAATGCCTGAAATCCCGCCGCTCTTTCGTGGAGAGTGCATGAACGTCCGTCAGGTCTTAACTGACTATCCTGGTGGCTTCACGGAATTCAAGGCCCACTATCCGCAGCATCCGGCAGCGGAGTGATTTCAAAAAGCGGTCTTCTTCATCGGGGAGGCACAATCACAAAGCTCCGTGAGCGCGCGATAGCGACACCGTTTGCGTAATAGATTTCTGCCGGTGTTAAATCGCCGTCTGGATTGTCGGCAGCTAAGAGTATCTTCGGCGACGCCGTAATCGACATAAGACGACCCGGTCTGTCAGAGAGAATGAGCTGCCCTTCGGGCGAGCGGAGAACCCCCCAACGCTTTTCTTGAGTTTGGATAGCGTCTATGTCGATCAACATTTGAATGCGCATACCGACAAACATCCGTGTGGGCAGCTTGTTGTCTGCATCGGCAAATGCCGCCCACTGACTTTCCAGTATTTCCCTCTGGTCGATAGTCAAGTTCTCCCCCGCGATTCCTTTCAGCACAGGCACATCCGCAGGCGACTCAATAAAGTGATTTCTCCAGTGGAGCAGCGACCAGAAACGGGTAATAGCCTGATGCTCTGTGGGGGATAAAGGACCAACGCGACCGTCTTCCAGGTCAGTAACGAGCGCCTGAAAGTTATCCTCGATTTTCTTCATGTAGCCAGCTTCCGCACGTTGGTCCCACATGCGATCTACGCAAAACAGTTGGTTATCGACCAGCAGTTTCACGGTGCGGTTGTCGCGTAAGTGAACTTCTACGAGGCCGTCAGGATGCGCGAAGCGGTTCAACGTAGCGACGGGGAGGACGTGCTGCTCCCGTGTGAGTTGGTGCGGATTGCCTTTTTGCGTGCGCTCACCGCGCTTTCGATGAAGCACTTCCGTTCTCCGTCTGTTTCGTACAGCCTGTATTAAGCATTGCAGATTGCCTTTGACGGGAGGAAGTTTCCTGCTCGCGCTTCAGCCGCCGACAATGCCGACGTCTTTCGCTTCCCACCTCTGCAGGGCCTGTTCCTGCCCCGCAACGCCCGGCCCTTAAAGCTGCTAAGGGGTGGCCTCCCCTCGCGCGCGCAAGGAGTCTCCCCAGGCTTCCGCGCTCCGCTTGTGCAGCCCTTCGCCCTTCGCTCTGCTTCGGGTGGGTGATCCCCCTCTCCTTGCACTTGCTACCCCCCGCCTTCGCCAGGAGGCGTTCGGCATGTAGGTACATGCCACGCACGGCATGAAAAGCAACAGCAACCGCAAAGGAGACAACACCATGAGCAGCCCAGCTACCACCATCGACAGCAAGAAGCCCACCACCAAACAGGAACTCATCGCGATCAATATCAAACTACTGATTGAGCAGTTGGAGGCCGGACACTCCGAAGCCCTCACCAATTACCTCACAGCCATGAGCCGATTCCATAACTACAGCTTCGGCAATGTGCTGGAGATTGCGCGCCAGATGCCGACCGCTACCCGAGTTGCCGGATTCTGGACATGGAAGAATCTAGGCCGCAGCGTACCTTCTCCCGCAAAGGTCCACGCAGCGATTGTTGATCCGGTACCGCCCTTGAGAATCACGCGATCGAAGTCTTCCACCTGCGACTGGTTGACCGGAGGTTTTGTGTTTCAAGGTTGCAGGAACTCGAGCAATGCGGCGGTCACTTGTTCGGGCTGCTCTTCGTGCGGCAGATGGCCTGAGAGCGAGATGGGTGCAACCTTAAGATCTGAAGCCATGTCGTCCCAGAGCTTCGCCATGTCCATAATTTTCGCTCCAGCGAATTCGGCTCCCCACAGCGCCATAGTGGGGCATGCGATTCTCTTGTCCGCATCGGCGTAATCCTGCTCGAGATCCTCACGCCAGGCGCTATAGTCGGCAAAAGCGCCATGCAGGCCACCCGGCTGGGCATAAGCCTGCGTGTATACGGCGATGTCCGCGTCGCTCAACGCTCCCGGATTGTAGGTCCAGTCTCCGAAGAGGAAGCGCAGCCACATCTCTTCGCGCCCCTGTACCAGCGCCTGAGGAAGATGGGGCACACTTTGGAACAAGAAAAACCAACCGAACTGAGCAAATGCCGCATTCTTAGTGTCAAAGATAACTTTGGTCGGGATATTGTCCAGCGCCGCAAATCGCTCGACCACTTCGGGATTATCCTTTACAAACCTCGTTCCTACTCGAGCGCCTCGATCATGACCGATAATAGTGGCCTTCTGAATTCCCAAGTGTTGCATCAGCCTTCGAATGTCGTTGGCCATTGTGCGCTTGTCATAGCCGCTCGCCGGCTTATCAGTGGCACCATAGCCGCGTAGATCCGGTACGATGAGCCGATAATGTTGCGCCAGCGGGGCGATCTGGTAACGCCAGGCATACCAGGTCTCCGGGAAGCCGTGGAGCAAGACCACAGCAGGGCCTTTCCCCGCTTCTACGAAGTGCATGCGTAAACCGTCTAAGTCTGCGCGATGGTGCTGGATCATCGATAAATTGGCGTTCATAATGAACTCCCCTGTCGAAGAAGATGAAATAACTCTTGGTGCTAAAGGGCGTCGCCCCTCTAACGATCCTCTTGCAGCTATCCTGCTGCGCCATCGGGACGAGTCGTCTCCTCGAGCGCGAAGATGAATGACTCGTATGGCTTTCCGGTCGCTTGCTGCAGGCCCATCTCACAAGTCCGGTTTGCTGAAACGTAGATCTCGGCGGGATGTGCGTCTAGGTAAGCCTTCTCCTCGCGTGTAGCCGAGACGACGAGCTCAGGGTGCAGTAAGCCGCGATCGCCGGCGGTTCCGCAGCACGTTGTTCCAATCGGAACGATAACGTCGTCGGCAACAGCCCTGGCGACCTCGATGAATTTCTCCTCGAGACCGAGATGGATCATGGAGCACGTCGGATGCACCGCCGCACTAGCCAGCTTTCGTTTGATCGGAAGGCTTGGGAGTAATCGGTGGACCCAAACGATTGCGTCGACGAGCTCGATCTTGTTGAATCGCTGTTGTCGCTCGCGGTCTATGTGAGTTCGTACATCGTCCAATAGGCCGTGAGTGCATGACACAGCGTCGATCACGATGGGCAGGGCGCCCGCGTTGCTCCAGTCCCACATTGCGTCCGCGATCGCCGTGGCCATCCATTCATGCCCCAGACGGTAGCCCTTGGAACTCCAAGGCGTTGAACAGCAGAGGCCACGCACGTTATCGGGGATCCAGAGCGGTTCCCCGGCGCGAGCAGATAGCGCGACAAGCGCCTCGGGAAGGCTTGGACGCTGTACCATGCCTGACGCACGACCAAATATGCGGTTGATGCAGGCTGGAAAATAAACCGCTGCGGCACCCTGACGCGAAGTCTGCGGAAGCCTGCCTGGAGCCTTCTGCGGCATGGGGCCAGGGACTGAAGGAACGAGATCTTTGGAGACTGCCGCTCTCACCACCACAGTCAGACCCGTCAAGGCTCTCACGCCAACGATTTTCGAGATGAGATCGGTCACGCCTAGTCCGATGCGGGCGATGGTCTCGACGCTCCTCCAGCGCTTGGCGATAGCAAGCGCAAGCACCTCGCGCCCATCTGTGTTTTCACGCAGGCGGAATGACTTGATAAGCGTCCCAGTGTTGATTGATACCGGACAAGGCTCCGCGCATGTTCCGTCGGCCGCACATGTCTGTATACCGTCGTATTCATATTCCTTGAGCAGTTGCGCAAACATCTGCGAGTCGCTCGGCTGGCGAGCCATCTCGCGCCGGACGACTATGCGTTGGCGAGGTGTCATAGTTACATTACGTGATGGGCAAACTGGCTCACACATGCCGCACTCGATGCAACGGGTGGCTTCGGAGCCATCGATTGCTGGGGACGACTTAAATCGTTGCAAATGGATTCCCTCATCGCGACTGAGAACGCAGTCCGGAGCGAGCACTCCGTATGGGTCGGCCAACCTCTTGATCCGCCACATCATCTCCGTCGCTTTATCTCCCCATTCCCGCCGTACAAACGGGGCCATATTACGCCCCGTACCGTGCTCGGCCTTGAGCGAACCGTCGTATTTGTCGATCACAAGCTCGACCAGCTCGTCCATGAATGCGCTGTAGCGGGCGCGATCAGCAGGGTCGTCCAGTCTTGGCGTAAGGGTGAAATGCAAGTTGCCGAAGGCCGCGTGCCCGGCCACGCCTGGCAGAAACCCGTGCTTGGTGAGCAGCGCCTGCAAGTCTCGTGCGCCTTCGGCGATCCGGGCTGGAGGAAAGCAGACATCCTCATTGACGAGCGCCGATCCCTCCGGTCGCCCCTTCCCGATGATCCCGATCAGGCCTTCGCGTACCCGCCAGTCAATCTCCATCGCCTTGCCGTCACGGGTGAAGTCCAGAGGTTGGAGCAGGTTGGCTTTGGCAGTAAGCAAGCGTGCCGCAGCTTCGATTTGGTCAAGTGCGGCCTCATCCGCTGCGGTAAATTCGACCAACAGTGCGGCGGCCTTCGGATCGAGCGTCATCCAGTAATGAGGTGTTCCCGGAAACGCCTGGACGGCAGCCGTCAGTGCTGGCGCCATCATTAGTTCGACGGCCTCAGCGCCGAGAGAGACGAGGCCAGGAACCAGCGCGACGGCCTCATCCATTGAGGGTAACGGAATCCATGTAACGCAGGTAGCGCCGGGCGTCGGGAGCGTATCGATCACCGCTTCGGCGATGAACGCGAGCGTCCCTTCGGAACCAACTACGAGCCGGCGGAAGATTTCGAGCGGCGTGTCGGCGTCGAGAAGAGCGTCGAGACGGTAACCGTTCGTATTTCGGATCATGTACTTATGTCGGACTCGGTCCGTGAGTGGACGATCGGCGATCAACTCGGCCCGCAGCTTCAGCAGACCCTGTGCGAGCTTTGGTTCGCTGCGCATGAACGCTGCCTCAGCATCGGGCTGTGCTGTGTCAATGACGGTTCCAGAAGCCAGCACGAGGGTCATCGAGCGGACCGTGTTGTAGGCATTGCGCTCAATCCTGCACCGCATCCCACCTGAGTTGTTGGCGATGACGCCGCCAATCGTGCACGCATTGATGCTCGCCGGGTCAGGTCCGAGGCGACGGCCGTGTTTGCGCAGGAAGGCACTGGCGTGCCCGAGAATAACACCGGGCCGGGCACGAAGCGCACTGCCTCCGTCTGCGAGTGACATGCCGTACCAGTGTTTACGGACATCGATCAGGATGTCGTCCGACTGCGCCTGTCCGCAGAGGCTCGTCCCTGCAGCGCGGAAAGTTGCATGGCGTCCGTTCTTGCGGCAGTACTTCAGTAAAGCGACAACGTCTCCGGTGGTGCGCGGAGTCACCACGACCTGCGGAATGAGGCGATAAGGGCTGGCGTCGGAAGCGTAACGGACAAGGTCAATGGCTCGATGCAGAACTTGATCTCCGCCGATCAGTTTACTCAGAGCTTCGCGCAACTCCCGCGGCGTTCCGAAAACGCGTTCATCCGAAACGCGATCTTCAGCTGGTTTACCCGATGTGTGACCGATTCGAGCCGTGTCTGGTTGTAGTAGCGCCATTTGGGGTGGTTCTCCTCGTAGGGTCTGCAGATGGGGTCATCGTTGAACGATTCGGTTGGCTATACGGCCAATTCGCTCGATTTCAACTTCGACCACGTCGCCGTCGTGCAGGAATATGGGTGGTTTCCTGGCGAGCCCGACGCCTTCCGGCGTACCGGTGGCGATAAGGTCGCCAGGCTTGAGCGTCATTGCCCCTGAAGCGTAGGCTGCGATTTCGGCGCCTGAAAAGATGAGACCTGACGTGTTGCCTTCTTGGACGGTGTTGCCGTTGACGCGGGTCTGGATTTGCAATCGATCTGGATCTGGGATTTCGTCGGCCGTAACGATCCACGGGCCCAGAGGTCCTGAGCTGTCGGCGTTCTTGCCAAGCGTCCAGCGCTCGCTGGCCATTTGAAACTTGCGGGCGCTGAGGTCGTTGAAACATGCATAGCCGAGGATGCCCGCCTTGGCCACCTCAGGTGTGACGTCTCGGAGCTCTGCGCCGACGACCACCGCCAACTCGCCTTCCCAGTCGAAATGGTCATCCCGCGGTGGGATGGGGACGGATTGGCCATCGACGGACAGGGTCGAGCGCCAGCGCGCAAAGATGTCGGGCTGTTCTGGCACCTTAAACTGTGTTTCCTGAGCATGGGCGAGATAGTTCATACCCGCGCAGAGTATGCGGGCCGTGTCCGGCAGCGGCGGAACTTGAATCAGGTTCGCCAGCGACTCTCCACCTGAGCGCATCTGGGCGGCTGCCAATAGATTCTGCTGGGGGTTAGCCCAGAAGTCCTCAAGTTTGGCGACTGGCAGCGCCTTCTGATCGAGAACTCTGGCCATGATTCGGTCGTCGCCTTTCAGATATGCAATGAGTTTCATTGCTGATCTCCTTGATCTCCGCTCGTGACAGTTCATTCAAAAGCAACTGTGAGCCAAACTCGCTCCGCAGTTTTTTTGCGACGCGCGTTCCCCCTTCAGCAAATGGCCATGCAGCTTTGGTCGATCCTGTACCGCCCCCAAAATCACCAGAACACTTCTTCCGACTGCGTCTGCTCAAGTACATCGGCGCCAATTGCAGAGGCTTTTCGCGACCATGGCTGGAGAGCAATCAATATCGCGACGCAGATTTCAACAACTCCTAATCCCGCCGCGAACTGACGTACGGTCCATAGGCCATACATCCAGCTCAGCAATGGACTGTGCGCGACGAGCGGCTCGATGCCTTGCGCCTCATATCCCGTAAACTTCATCATGCCGATCCAGCCAATCACGAGGGCTAATGTGTCATTGTTTTTCCACCTCACTATTCCCGATCTCTCGAATTGTTGCCGGCTATGTAGGCTGCACAGCCGAATTTCTTGCGCAGACCAATTTGAGTGCCGGCCGCAAGAAAGAATGTCCAGGCTTTTACCGGTGCATGCCGAGTGCCAGGAAACAGCGTCGCAACATCGCCTGAATTCAAAAGGGTTGCGCAACGGCGAATCTCGCCTGCGTTGGTTGCGCGTCGAATCTATGACGTCATAGGCGGAAAACAGATTGACGCCGTGTGCAAATGCAATTCCATGACCCTCTTAACTAAGAAGTGTTGAGACAACCGGGGAAGACTCCGGTTTTGAAAGTAGCTGGCTGATGCTGAACCATGCGACGACAGCGCTTTCCTCTTATTTGTGCGATCAGCTAGAGAATCTGCGCGCTCGCTTCGCGCAGAAGGCGAATGGCTCTCATTTCGCGCTCACCGCGCTTTTCCAAGCGAGTAGCCTCCGCTGAGCCGTCGCCGGGCGCGGAGCGCCAGGACCAGCGTTTCAGTTTACGCTGCCCCAACGGAGGAGAGATCATGCATGCCTCAGCGGATGACGTCTTGGTGTTCAGTATTTATCATCCTTAAGGATGCCCGTACACGTGCATTGATGCAGCGTCTGTTGCAGTCGATTCGCGGAGGCGCGAACGGTCGTTAATGAAGTGTCCCGATGGTGCAAAAGCCAGGCATTGTGGAGATGTCAGATTATGTGCGGGAATGTCTCCGTGAGGATGAGGAATTCATCCTGTACCGAGCACGCGCAAGCGCAGCAGAAGTGCCTTCTGTTCTTCTGCTAACCCTTGCTTCAATACACCCCCGATTGGAAAGCCTCAAGAAGATCGAGCACGAATATTCGCTTTGCCATGATCTCGACACCACATGGGCAGTTCGGCCCCTTTCTCTTTCTCAGTGCAACGGACAGAAAGCGCTTGTGCTCGAGGATCCCGGTGGTGAGTTTCTCCATCACCTCATTCAAGGCCCGATGGAAATTAAGCAGTTCTTAAGCATCGCTATTGGCCTTTCGACCGCACTCAGCGAGTTACACAATCGGTCGGTGATCCACAAAGATCTGAAACCCTCGAATGTACTTGTCGACGCCGCGACCGGCCATGCTTGGCTCACGGGGTTTGGAATTGCCTCGCGTCTTCCTCGCGAACGGCAGTCCCCCGGGCCCCCCGAGTTCATCGCTGGAACCCTGCCCTACATGGCTCCGGAACAAACCGGACGAATGAATCGCTCAATTGATTCCCGTAGTGATCTCTACGCTCTGGGCGTCACGCTCTACGAGGTATTGACCGGAAGTCCTCCGTTCACCGCTTCCGAGCCGATGGAATGGGTGTACTGCCATATTGCAAGACTGCCTATTCCGCCCTCCGAACGGGTGCCAAATATACCGGGCCCCGTCTCGGCCATCGTCATGAAGTTATTGGCCAAAACTGCCGAGGAGCGATACCAGACCGCGATCGGCCTGGAGCGTGATTTTCGGCGTTGTCTTGAGGATTGGGAAACACGGCACCACATCGACGAATTCCCTCTTGGCGAACAGGATTTTCCAGACCGGCTGATGATTCCCGAAAAGCTGTATGGTCGTGAGCGCGAGGTTGACGCATTGCTCGCAGCCTTCGACCGGGTCGTGACGCAGGGTAGGCCAGAGCTCGTGCTTGTGTCCGGCTATTCTGGCGTCGGCAAATCCTCTGTCGTGAACGAACTGCACAAGGCGCTTGTTCCGCCCCGCGGCCTGTTCGCCTCAGGCAAGTTCGACCAGTACAAGCGGGACATACCCTATGCGACTTTGGCGCAAGCGTTTCAGAGCCTTGTCCGTCCGCTGCTGAGCAAGACCGAAGCCGAGCTGCGCGTCTGGCGCGAAGCCCTTCTGGAGGCGCTCGGCCCGAACGGACGGCTTATGGATGATGTCGTGCCCGAGCTGAAGCTCATCATCGGAGAACCGCCCCCAGTCCCTGAGCTTCCGCCACAAGACGCACAACGACGCTTCCAGCTGGTGTTTCGGCGATTCATCGGTGTCTTCGCCCGACCGGAGCATCCCCTAGCGCTGTTCCTCGACGACTTGCAATGGCTCGACGCAGCTACGCTCGATCTGCTGGAGGATATGTTGACCCAGTCGGATCTGCAGCACCTTATGCTGATAGGTGCGTATCGCGACAACGAAGTTACCGCCGTCCATCCACTGACGCGGAAGCTCGAGATCATCAAGATCGCCGGCGGAAAAGTAGCGGAGATCGCGCTTGCTCCGCTCGCCCGAGGGCATCTCGGACAGTTGATTGCGGATGCGCTTCGCTGCGAGCCGGAGCAGGCCGCGCCGCTGGCACAACTAGTGCACGAGAAGACAGGTGGCAATCCGTTCTTCGCCATTCAGTTCATTTCATCGCTGGCCGACGAGAGAATGCTCACCTTCGATCATGCTGTGGACCGCTGGTCCTGGGATCGCGATCGCATTCACGCCAGAGGATACACCGACAATGTGGTGGAACTTATGGTCGGAAAGCTCAGCCGGTTGCCGGCCGAAACCCAGAATGCCTTGCAGCAGTTGGCCTGTCTTGGCAACATCGCTGAGATCACGACACTTGCGATCGTCCTCGGGCTTTCGGAGGAGCAGGTCCACACAGATCTCTATCCGGCCGTCCGTCAGGAGCTAGTGGAGCGCTTGGCGGGCAGCTATCGTTTCGTTCACGATCGCGTTCAAGAAGGGGCCTATTCGCTGATCCCGGAGGAACTGCGTGATCAAACGCACCTTCGCATAGGACGACTCCTCGTGGCGCACATCGTTCCCGAGAAGCAGGAAGAGGCGATCTTCGATATCGTCAATCAGCTCAACCGCGGCTCTCACTTCATTACGTCGAATGACGAGCGGAGGCGCGTCGCAGAATTCAACTTGATCGCGGCCAGGCGGGCGAAGATCTCGACTGCCTATGCCTCAGCTCTTTCTTACCTTGCGACGGGTCGCACACTACTAGTAGATGCGAATTGGGACACTGATTACGAGCTTATCTTTTCGCTTGAATACTTGACAGCTGAGTGCGAACTTCTAACCGCCGACATGGAGTCAGCCGAAAAGCGGCTCTCAACGCTCGTTGTGCATGCCAATAACTCCCATGACTTGGCTAGTGTCACACGCTTGCAGCTCACGCTATACACGGTGTTGAATCGGCTTGATCGTGGCATAGAGATATGCCTTGAACACCTCCGACGTGGCGGGACGAACTGGTCGGCTCATCCAACCAGCGATGAGGTGCAGCGCGAATACGATCGGATTTGGTCACTGCTGGGCGACCGGAAAATAGAGGACCTCCTTGATCTGCCCTTAGTCACCGATCCCGATATTCTGGACGTTCTAGATGTTTTGACGGAAATTGTGACGCCTGCCGTGTTCTTCGACAAGGACTTGTGCGCACTCGTGATTTGCCGCATGGTGAATTTGAGTCTCGAGCATGGCAACAGCGACGCATCATGCTTTGCTTAAGCGCAGCGAATTTCGCGGCGATCTTTACTATCGTCTCAATGTGTTTCCAGTGCAACTGCCGCCATTGCGGGCCCGCGGTGATGATATACCTGCTCTTGTTCACTATTTCGTTGACTTCTATGGCCGCCAGATCGGGAAGCGCATTG
>Ga0335073_10003798_pt1 | contig 21082 bp, 19 predicted proteins | sample Lox_Sample_22_FD_207093 | JGI IMG/M metagenome (GOLD analysis project Ga0335073, IMG submission 207093) | Soil microbial communities from Loxahatchee National Wildlife Refuge, Florida, United States - Lox_Sample_2.2 | ecosystem: Environmental > Terrestrial > Soil > Wetlands | place: USA...
GTCCAGGTCGCCGCGGTTGCGCTCGGGGAGGATGACGTCGGTCAAGCCTGCGGCATGGGCGGCGAGCGCCTTCTGCTTCAGGCCCCCGATGGGGAGCACTCTGCCTTGCAGGGTGACCTCGCCGGTCATGCCGACGGTGTGCTTGACGGGCCGCCCGGAGAGCAGCGAGGCCAAGGCGGTGACCATGGTGACGCCGGCGCTGGGGCCGTCCTTGGGGATGGCTCCGGCGGGGACGTGCACGTGGAACTCCTTGCCCTCGAAGGCGCCGGGCTCGATGCCGAGCTCCTCGGCGTGGCCGCGGACGTAGGAGAGGGCGATCCGGGCGGACTCCTTCATGACGTCGCCGAGCTGGCCGGTGAGGACGAGACCGTTCCCGTCGCCGCCGCTCTTCATGGCGGTGGCCTCGACGAACAGCACGTCGCCGCCGACGCCGGTGACGGCGAGCCCGGTGGCGACGCCGGGGGTGGCGGTCCGCGAGGCCGACTCCTGGAAGAACTTCTGGCGGCCGAGCGCGTCGCGCACGACCTCGAGGTCGATCTTCACGGGCGCCTCGACGGAGCCGGAGGCGATCTTGGTGGCGGTCTTGCGCAGCACGGTCCCGAGCTGGCGCTCGAGGCTGCGGACGCCGGCCTCCCGGGTGTACTCGGCGATGACGGTCTTCAGCAGGTCGTCCTCGATGAGCACCTCGTCCTCGCGCAGGCCGTTGCGGTCGCGCTGGCGCGGCCACAGGTAGCCCTTGGCGATGGCGAGCTTCTCCTCGGAGGTGTAGCCGTCGAAGCTGATGACCTCCATGCGGTCGAGCAGGGGTCCGGGGATGGTGTCGGCGACGTTGGCGGTGGCGAGGAACATGACCTGCGAGAGGTCGAGCTCGACGTCGAGGTAGTGGTCGCGGAAGGAGTGGTTCTGCGCGGGGTCGAGCACCTCGAGCAGCGCGGCACTGGGGTCGCCGCGCCAGTCGGCGCCGACCTTGTCGACCTCGTCGAGCAGGATGACGGGGTTCATGGTCCCGGCGTCGCGCAGGGCCCGCACCAGCCGCCCGGGGAGGGCGCCGATGTAGGTGCGCCGGTGCCCGCGGATCTCGGCCTCGTCGCGCACGCCGCCAAGCGACATGCGGACGAACTCGCGCCCGGTGGCGCGGGCGATGGACTCGCCGATCGAGGTCTTGCCGGTGCCGGGGGGACCGATCAAGGTCAAGATGGCCCCGGACTTGGGGTCGGCCTCGATGCCGCGGTCCTGGCGGAGCTTGCGTACGGCGAGGTACTCGGTGACGCGGTCCTTGACGTCCTGCAGGCCGGCGTGATCGGCGTCGAGTACCTCACGGGCCTTGACGGGGTCGAGGTGCTCCTCAGAGCGCTTGCTCCAAGGCACGGCGATAAGCCAGTCGAGGTAGGTGCGGATCATGCTGGACTCGCCGGTCTGCTCGCCCATGCGCTCAAGGCGGGCAAGCTCCTTCAGCGCCTGCTCCTCGACCTCGGAAGGCATGTTGGCCTCCTCGATCTTGGCGCGGTACTCCTCGGCGACAGAGGCGTCGTCATCGCCGAGCTCCTTGCGGATGGACTCCATCTGCTTGCGCAGGAAGTACTCACGCTGCTGCTTCTCGGCGCCCTCCTGGACGTCCTCGCGGATGCGCTTGCGAACCTGCAACTCGGCGAGCGACTCGCGCTGCAGGCTCACGGCGAGGGCGAGTCGGTCGGGGACGTCGAGCGTGCGCAGCAGCTCGACCTTCTGCTCGTATGAGAGGTTCGGGGAGTAGCCCGCGGAGTCGGCGAGCGCGCCGGGCTCGGCGATCGCGCGCAGGAACGCGGCGATGCGTCCGTCATCGCCGCGCAGCTCGAGGATCTCCTCGACGACGGCGCGGTACTCACGCTCTAGCTCTCGGGTCCTTTTGTCGACGGGCACCTCATCGGGGCGCTCCTCGACCTCGACGCGCAGCTCGCCGCCGGTACCGGTCTGGGCGGCGCCGATCAGCGCGCGGTGCTCGCCGGAGAGGGCGACGGCACGGCCTCCGCCGGGAAGACGGATCTGCTCGGTGACCTCAGCGATGGTCCCGACCTCGAGAAACTCGTTCTCGTGGCGAGGCGCGAGGACTACGCGCTCATCCTCGCCGACGTCGACCGTGAGGGTGATGCCCATGTTGGGGAAGACGACAGTGTCGTCGAGCGGGATCAGCCGGAGAAACTCCTTGGGCTGAGAGGGCTCGGTCTGTGGGGTGTCTGCGGATGCGGTCATCAGTTATTGCTCCATATGAGCTTACGAAAGTGTAGTTAGTATAGCGCGGTGTTGTTGCACGCGCAAGTATCTTGTGATGACGCCGTAAATGGCTCTATGGAGCCAAAAATAGATCACGTGATCGGTCCTCAGGCCCGCACGCGGGCCTGAGCGGGAGCGCACATGTGCGCTCCCGGCGGACGGCGCATGCGCCGTCCGAACCCGGGCCGCATGCGGCCCGGGCAGACGGGTGCATGCACCCGTCTGGACTCCGTACTCGCTCCTGTTTCATCTCAGGCCGGCGATACAAACGATGAATGGACGATTCGATCGAGCGGCTAGGCTTCGAGCTAAGCACGCGTGCGCTCGCGGAGCAGGAGCGTGCGCTCACTGCCCTGCGGAGCCGCGCCGCGACGGTGCTTGCTACGGCATCGGTATCCGGCTCGCTGGCGAGCGCCGGAATGTCGCGAGCTTCGCTCGACCTCTTTGGCGGGCTCGCGATGCTCGCGTTTGTACTGACCCTCTTGGGCTCGCTCTGGATCTTGCTTCCGCATGAGCTCGGATTCTCTGTTCGAGGTTGGCCGGTCGTGGACAGGAGCGCTCTGGTGAGCGCCCCTGACTTGATCGACGTCTATCGCCAGACGGCGGCTTGGATCAACGACCGCGTACGGGAGAATCAGACAACGCTGCGTGAGCTTGCGGTTTGGCTCACGGTGAGTTGCTTGCTCCTATCCGTTGAGATTGTGCTGTTCGGGCTCGATCTGGTCCGCTAACCTACGCCCAATGACTGCAGACAACTCACAACACAAAGCTTCGCATCTTCGGCCCGCCCGGAGCGGGGTGATCTTGGATCGACCTGCTCCGCCGGATTTCTTTGTGATCGAAGAACTGATCGCCCCGCAGCGCGCCGCGAAACGCTTTGTCGAGTTGCTGCGCCGCAGGCGACGTAAGTCGCGCCTGAGTCCTAAGCAGGGCGCGACTAGCTCGCCTGACGTGTCGCGCCTTTAGATCCCGACCCCGTATTTACTGCAGCTTGCCGAGAACGACGGGTTCGGACTCGTGCTCAGCTGATTCAGCACGTTCTGCAGCGCAGGTGAGTCCTCGAACATGCCGATATGCCCCACGGGATCACTCGGGCACTGGTTCTGAAGTGTGATGTTCGTGACACTCGAGCCGCTGAGGAATGCATTCGAGTAGGGGGTCACGACCTCGTCGTGGGTCGTTTGAATCACGACGTAACGTGGCCCCGAGACCGTGTCGCCGCCGCCAAAGAGCTTTTTCTGGAACGCCGATCCGACCTCTTGCTGGGGCAGCGACGGTGCGCCGATCACTCCGAGGAACGTGTTCACGACCAGCGAGGCGAAGGGGAATTCTTCGATCAGCGTCGTCAGCCCGTCGACCGTCGTTCCGTGATTGCTGGGGGACAGTCCGATCAGCGTGTGGACCTTGCTCGCCCCGCCCAGGAACTTGACGTAGTAGCCGGGCATCATCCCGCCCTGGGAGTGACCCACGATGTCGACCTTCGAGGCGCCGGTTTTGCTCAGCACTTTGCTTACGAACGAGCTCAGTTCTTCGGCGGAATGTTCGATGTTGCCGAGTCCGTCGATGCTCCCGAGCAGGCCAGAGAGGATCGTCTCGCCGTAGTTGAAGGCGTAGACGCAGTAGCCGTTGTTGTAGAGCAGCGGGGCGAGCGTCACCCAGTTCGACCCCTCGTCCGCGAACGTGCCGTGGACCAACACGACCGGATAGGGATGGGTCGAGGTGGGTTTGCAGTTGTTGTTCCCGCCGTTCAGCGCCGTCGGGTTCCAGGTCTCGTTCCAGCCCCCTTCGAGCAGGGCTTCGGTTTCGTAGGGAACGTGCAGGCTCGCGCTTGCGGTTGCGCTCGTCGCCGCGAGCGCGAGCATCGAGGCAACTGCCAGGAACAGCAATCTGAGTCTCATCCTCGTTCCCCCTGTCTCGTTTGTCTTCTCTACCGACGCGAACGTATCCCCGTCCTCGCGGCTCTGTCAACGATCGGATCGGACTGTTTCGGACCGCGCCGCGCGGTCAGTGCGATGGGTCCTCGAACGTGACCTCAACGTTCTCCTCGTCCACGCGCTCCTCGACCTCGGCCGAAGAAGTCAACGCTCGCTTGTCGGCGTCGAGCAGCGGCTCGGAGAAGAAGCTACGCGGCCATAGCCGCCTTGCTTTCACGACGTTGATCTCCGCCGCGAAGATCACGAGCTGGGCCCCGAGATAGAGCCAGGCGAGCAAGCCCAACACCACCGCGAAGAACCCGTAGAGCGGCTGAGTGTGCTTTAGCCCGTGGTCGATGTAGTAGCCGCCCAGGTGCTGCAACAGCTGCCAGAGAATCGCCGCCACCACGACGCCCGGCAGCAGCTCGCGCACGCCAAGGTCGATCGCCGTGAGCAGTTTGAACGCGCTCATGAACAGGATCAGGTTCACGACGAATGCGAGCAGGATGCCCGCCAGCACGGGGAGCGCGCCGTGCGAGCTAGCGCCCACGAAGCCCGCCGCTGCCGTCGAGACGATCGTCAATGTTCCGAATGTCGCCAGCAGCCCGAGGCCGCGCAGCCGGGCGAACAGGAAGTTGGGCCGGCTCTTGTAAGGGACGTGCCAGATCTGGTTCAGCGCGTTCTGCGCCGCGTTCGTCACGCCCATCCCCGCGAGCAACGCGCCCACGATCCCGATCGCCAGCGCCAACCCGCTGCCTTTCAGCGAGTGCAGCTTCAGCGTGTCCGACAGCACCGGGAATTGCCCCAGCGTCCCGTGGATGATTTTTTCCTGGTCATCCGGGTGGTCCTGGAGCACGAAGCCCAGCACCGTCACGAACACCAACAGCAGCGGGAAGATCGAGACGAACGCGTAGTAGGAGATCAGCGCCGCGAGCTGCCCCGCCTGATCGTCGCCGAACTTCTTGTAGACCGCTGCGACGAAGCGGATGCCCGGGGTCTGCTGCTGGCGTCGGTCCAGCGCGTTCAGGTGGTCGCTCAGGCTCATCTCGCGTTGGGCCCTGCACCAAGTTCATAGGGGGGTGAAGAGACACTGAGCCGCGACATGCCTATGTGTCTACCCGATGTAGAGAAAAATCAGCTCGCACACCGGGTCCCCGGCGCATGGTTCACCTTACCGGCGCGCGGGCCCTCGATCCGCTCGAGCAGGTCGCGCTCGTCGCCCGCGACAGGCGAGTCTTGTTGCTGCGCGTCCACCGTCATCGCTTGCGAATCGAGGATCTCGAAGACTGTTACAGCCAGGCCGTCCTTGAGTTGATCGCGAGCGTCAAGGCCGGCGGTGTGTTCGCCGATCGCTTGCACCTTGCACGTGCCCTTGAGCTGCGCTTCGTTTCTCGGGTACGCGACAGGCGCCGGGCGCTCGGCGGGCGCAGTCCTATGCAGGCGGCGCTTGAGCGGGCCAATCCGCTTGGTGGCGAAGCCGAAGGGGTCGTCGACCGAGATCTGGCCGTCGATGCCCAAGTGATCGTGCGCGACGAACTCCGGCGCCTCGGAGAAGTCGCGCAACTGCTCACCCACGACCAGCGCATGGTGCTGCGCTCTCAAGTCGAAGGGGAGAGATGCGCAGAGCTGTGTCGCCGTCAGGGCTGGTCGCGCGAGAAGTACCGCAAGGTCGCACAGCGCGCGAGGGCACAGCTGCGAATGCTGATCGATCGCGCCGAGGGTGATGTCCCGTTTGGTCCGAGCGCGTCGGAGGAGATAGCAGGACTGACCTATGCGCACGTTCACCCCCACACATAGGTCCGTCCCCCAGGGGCGCCGGCCGACGGTCGCATCCACGTCGGCGCGGCGATTCCCATCCGCGCGCAGGCGGCCGGGGGTCGGGTCTCTCCCCGCTCGGCACTCGGCCGCTCGCGTGACTCCGAGGCTCCTCCAGAACAAGCGCTTCCAGGTCTACGGCGAGGACGAGTTCTTCGCCTGCACCGACGCTCCCCTAGGGCCGGTCGCGGATCCGCCGAGCTCGGTTGCCGAGGGGAACCGCCGACCGCCGATTGGTCCTCGTGCCATCTGTGGGATCGCGATGGCTGGCCTCATTGTGGCGCTCACCCTTGCGGTCGCTTTGAACCCGATCTCCACCGGGCGAACCTCGAGGCGCAAGGCCGTCCCTCGAGCGGGCGGGACTCCTCCGCTTGCAGGACAAACGCGTGGGCCGATCGATCCTGCGCGTGGGCGACCACGGGCGCGACCGCGCAGTGTGCGAAGTGCGCTGAGGGCAACGCCGCGAGCACCACGAGCGATCTTCGCTCGGGTCGGCGGCGGCCAGAGCGATGAGCCGATTGCCGTTTCACGCGGCGGTGCGAATGAGTCTCGGTACGCATCGAACGTTTCCTCGGTCGCGGAGGGAGGGCTGGATCCACGGGCCGGGGAATCTGCGCCTGTCGATTCTGGCCCACGCGACGTCGAGCGTCCGGTCGGGCGAGGGGAGTTCGGCTTTGAGCACTAGTTCAAGCACAAAAGCCGACGCGAAGCGCGCGATCAAGCTGACGCCCACCACGTTGTGGCGAATTCGTCTGGCCCAGCGCCTGCCGCGTTACTTGCTGTATGCAGTCGCGAGCGCCGGGCTGATCGCGAGCCTTCGCTTCGCCATCGCTCCGCCGGGCGAGGGCCGGCCTGAAGGGCTGAGGTCGAACTTGCCGGTCGTCGACAGGGCGGCCGAGGGCTACGCTGTGTTCTTCGCTCGTCGCTATCTCTCCTGGAACGCGGCTGAGCCCCAGGGCAGCCAGCGTCTGCTTGCGCCGATCGTCGGCGTGGAGATGGCGCCCACCGCCGGCATGACTCTCCCCGCCGTTGGTTCGCAGAACGTCGAATGGGCTGAAGTCGTCCAGAGTCGCGAGCTTGAACGTGGCAAGCACGTCTACACGGTGGCTGCGCAGGTGCGCGGGCTGGGCATTCTGTACCTCGCGGTCGACGTGGCTCGCAGCTCAGACGGGAGACTGATGCTCTGGGGCTATCCGGCGTTTGTCGGCGCCCCTTCCTCGGCCGAAGCGCACATCGTGGAAACCGGTGCGGTCGTGGGCGACCGGGCACTCAACGAAGTCATCAAGCGTGCGCTTCGCAACTACCTCGGTCGGTGGAGTGAGAACCTCGATGCAGATCTCTCGCCCGGGGCTAGGGTTGGGCAGTCGAGCGTGGCGCTGACGCTCGAGGCCGTGCAGCGGATCGCCTGGTCAGGGGATCGCCGCTCGGTTCTCGCGACCGTCGAGGCCCAAGACGCTCGTGGCACGCGCTACACGCTCGACTACGAACTTGACGTCATCGACGCAGGTGGGCGGTGGGAGATCTCGGCGATCGAGGTGGACCCCGAGCAATGACCCGAGCCATCGTGTTTGTCGCTATTGCGTTCCTGGCCCTGGCGTCGGTGTTGAGTGCCCCAGCTTCGGCTGCAGTTTCGACGAGATCTACGAGCGAGGAACGTGCCAAGGCAGAAGGAGCAGGAGAAAGCTCGCTCGAAGCCGCGGCCGCGGAGGCCGGGGACACGGGACGTGCGGTGGCGATGAGTCTGATCGGCCTGGCCTTCGCCGTGGCGGCGACCGTGCTTGCGTTCCGCCGCGACTTCAAGGAGGCGGCGGGCGTGTTTGCGGTTGGCATCGTCTCGGTGCTGCTCGCCACGCCCTCGGGAATCAGCTTGCTACGCGACACGGTCGCCTCGCTATTCGGAGGTCAATAGTGGTCATCCGCTCCTACAGAAGCGTGTTCAATCTGGAGCGGCGGATTTATCGCATCGATCGGGTTCGGCTGAACCCGAGCGGCATCCCCATCCGCGGGATCGTCTATCTACTAGGGCTGATCGCGCTGGCTCTGTTCGCCGCGCGCCTGCCGTTGATCGGGCTAGTCGCTCACGTGCTGCCGGTGTACGTGCGTGACTTGGCGCTCCCCGCACTCATCGCGGCATTGCTAACGCTCGTGCGAATCGAGGGCCGCCCCTTCCATCTAGCGATCCGCCCGATGCTCCGCTGCGTTGGGGGGTCGTCCAGGATCGTCGGGTTCAGGGCACGCGCCCGGACCTCAAAGCGGATGCCTGAGGTATGGCGTCCGGATCCGATTCTGATGGTGCCCGACGGCTCAGATATGCGCATGCGACGGCTGCGCTACCGAGGACCGGGTGCGCTGTTGGTAGCCGTTCCCTACCGGCGTCGTGTCCGGCGTGGCCCACTCGTTTCGCTCGGCTTTCGCTCGCAACTGCTACTGCGAGAGCTACCCGGTGCTCCGCGGCCCTCGCGCGGCGAGGTAATCGTTCTTGGCGAGGCCGGGCGTCTGAGCGTCGAGTGAGATGCGCTCGCCGATCTGCTTCACCTACGGCAACTGCGTCTTCGCCGAGGACTGCTTTGATGCGTGGGCGGCATTCGCGGTTGACCTGGCTGCTTACCAGTGGCTAGACGAGGCAGCCAAGCGCAGCCGGTTCCTCGCTCTGCTGGGTGCGCTCGAGGCGCTCGAGGCCGACGTGCAGATCCTGCGCGTGGGCCAGCGACCGGTGCCGAATCAATACGCGCAGTCGATCGAGCGAGAAGCAACGGCGCTCGCAGCGACGCATCGTGAGGCGCGTCACGCGTATCTGCGCGAGCACGATCGGCGGCTTACGGAGCTGGCCTCGACGAACCCAGCGCTGTTCGTGCTCGTGAGCTTGCGTGAGCCCGAGCGGGACGTCGCCGCTTATGTCTCGAGGGCGGTAGAGCGTGGCCCAAGCGAGTGGCGTCGTGCGCTCGCGGGCCTCGTCTTACCTAAGGACAAGCTGCTGCTCACGGCCTCCGAGCTCGAGCGCGTGCGCGTACGCGCCGACGGGGCGCATTCCCGATTGGTCGAGTTCCTCCCCGCGCGCCCCGCGCGCGGCGCTGAGCTCCAGTGGCTCGTCCGGCGCGCCTTCTGCCGCGGCCTCGGGGAGCCGCAGGTGGACGGATTGCACGAGCCACGAGCCCTGGTCTTCGAGCGTAACGGCGAAGCCGTGCTCGCGCCGCTGGAGGGAGACGTGCTGCGCTGGGCCGACAGCGAGGTCGAGCACAGGAGTCGCTTGCTGCGGATCGAGTCTGAGCTCGGGACGAGCTGGCAGGCACAGCTCGTCCTCGGGGCGGTTCCCGAGCGCGTCGAGTTCCCGGGCTCGGCGGCCGAGCTGATGTTCGCGCCGCCAGAGAGCTTGCCGTTCGCGATTGACCTCTCGCTGAACGCCCGATTCCTGCCAAACGAGCTGGCGCTGCGAATCGCGCGTCGACGCATCCAGGACGCCGATCAGATCGTCCGCGCTGAGGCCGACGGGGAACAGGGCGTCAGCGATCTGGGCTTCGCGCGCACACAGGAAGCCCGCGACCTACTCACCCACCTGCAGGCGGCGAGCCATCCGCCTTTGCTCCGCGCGACGCTCGCGATCGCGGTCGCCGCCGGAGATCAACGAACGCTCGAGGAGCGCGTCGAGCTCTGTCGTCGAGCCTACGGGGACGTCCGCCTGTATCGGCCGATCGGTGAGCAGCTGGCGCTGTTCCTGCAGCATCTTCCCGCTCAGCGCAGTCGCGTCGTGGGATACGACGATACGTTCACCGCCGAGCAGATCGCCGCGATGATGCCGACCGCCACCCACGAGGCCGGCTCGCGCGGGGGCTTCTATCTCGGACACACCCTCACGGGTTCGAGAAAGTCCGTGCGCTTCAACCTCCGCGAGGGATCCGAGACCAATCGCAACACCGCGATTCTCAGCGTCGGAGCGCTGGGGTCGGGAAAGACGACGCTCGACCAGAAGCTCAAGTACGAGGGCTTCTTGCTTGGAGCGCGCGTGATCGACTGCGACCCAAAGGGCGACCACCGCTTTCATCTGCTCGACGATGTCGCGCCGCACACCGAGTGTGTCACGCTGCGTCCCGACCCCGCGTTGCGCGGAATGCTGGATCCGCTGCGGATCGCCCCCGAGCACATGCGCCAGGACGCAACGGTCTCGTTCTTGCGCGATCTGCTGCCAGGACGCGCCGAGCCAAGCTGGGAGACAGCTGTCGTCGCTGCGGTCGATCGCGTGATCCTCCGAGCGAGTACTCCGACCTGCTCAGAGGTTGTGAGGGCGCTCTGCGAAGGCGATGGGGTGGATCGCCTGGTCGGCAAGGCGCTCGAGGTCTATGCCCGCTCAGGACTCACGCAGCTGGGCTTCGCATCCGAGCGACCGGCGGCGCCGATGCTCGGACAGAGGCAAGTCACCTATCTGCCGATCCGCGACCTTCCCGGACCCGAGCCGGGTACCCCAAGGTCTGAGTACTCGCAGATCGAGCGAATCGGCGAGCAGATTGTGCGGCTGATCGCGATGTTTGCGATGCAGCTGATGCGCACCGAGCGCGATCGCCTCAAGCTCTTCTCCTTCGATGAGGGCTGGCGTCTGCTCGGGGACCCTGCCGGCCGCGCGCTGCTTGCCGCTTTGCAGCGCATGGGTCGCTCTGAGTTGGCGGTGCCGATCGTCAGCACGCAACTCGTAACCGACGCCTTGGTTGGCGAGCGCGAGTCGTTCGAGAACCTGATCGGGGCGACGTTCGTGTTCGGGATGCGCTCCGAGGCCGAGGCGGGCCGAGCACTCAAGCTGCTCGGACTCGACGCCGAGCGGCGCGGTGCTCGGCAGATGCTGCTCGAGCTCGAGGAAGGGCGCTGTCTTTTCCGCGACCACCGTGGACGCGTCGAGGCGATACAGGTCGATGTCGTCGTCCCGTCGCTGCTGCGCGCGTTCTCCACGACCCCGGCGCGTCCTTGAGTCGCACGCCGCGAGCCTGCCTCGCGGCGCTCGCGCTAACCCCCGTGTGCGCGCAAGTGACCCCGGCCCTCGCGCTCGGGGCGCAGGGGCAGACCGTGCACAACCAACAGGCGGTCCACGCGCAAGCACCCGTTGCCCCTCCGCTGCTCGGCTCGACGGGACCGTCCGCCGATGCTGGGGATGAACCCGACGCGGGCGGATCGCCGATCGCCGAAACCGATCCGCTCGTACGCAATGGTCTGGGCAGCCCGCTTTGCGAAGAGGCTCGGGCAGGGTTCTCGCTATCGCCGCACAGCCGCGGCAACTGCGAAACCTCTGCGTTCGTTGGCTCTGCTGTGCCCACGGGCGACTTCGGGCTCGACGTTCACATCGACACTGGCTTCCTCGGCATCAGCTCGGCGTCTCTGCTGGTCATCGTCCAAGACCTGTTCGTCCAACCGGTATGGATGGCGCTCGTTTGGGCGGTCCATGCCCTCGTCGTGATGCTCGAGTGGTGCTTCACGCTCGACATACTGGATCAAGCCTCGGTGCGCAGTGGGCTCTCCGGCAGCCTGCGCGAGTTGCAGAACGCGGTCACTGTGCCGTGGCTGGCGCTCGTGCTGGCCACCGGCGGAGTTCTATGCGCCTATCACGGTCTGATTCGACGTCGGGTTGCCGAGAGTCTGGGCCAGGCTTTGCTCGCGCTCGCGATGACCGCGATGGGTATATGGGTGACGGTTGATCCCGTCGGCACCATCGGGGCGATCGGGCATTTGACTGACCGGGCGAGCCTTGGAACGGTGGCCGTGACTGAGCGGGGCAGCCCAGTCAATCCCGGTGAGACCGTCGCCGACGGTTTTGCGGCCGTTTTCGAGACCGCGATTGAAGTTCCCTGGTGCTATCTGGAGTTCGGCGACGTCGATTGGTGCACGAGCCCTGCCCGGCTCGACTTTCGGTTGCGCTCCGCCGCGCTGGCGCTAGCTCGTGCTGAGTCCAGCGAAGCTGGCTGCGGTCCGTCGGGTTCGCCTAAGGCTGAGTGTGCAGATTCGAAACGCGCGGACGTTAAGGCGCTTGAACGCAGCGCCCGGCTCTTGCGCGCGGCGCGCAACAACGGTGCTGTCTTCCTTGCGCTGCCGCCTAACGGGCCCGCGCGCAATTCAATTAACGATCCCGACTCGCTGCTGCGCGCGATCTGTCGTAGCGACGATGCGGTCGACTGCAAGGGGCCGGCTGCGGCACAGGCCGAGTTCCGCACGAACCACGGCACTTGGCCCAGGGTTGGTGGATTGCTGCTGATCGCTGCCGGCATTCTTGGATTGCTCTTGCTGCTGGGATTCATCGCGTTCCGGCTGCTGGGCGCGGCGCTGTTCAGCTTGCTCTATCTGATGCTCGCACCCGCAATAGCGCTTGCCCCGGCGCTCGGCGAGCTGGGCCGCAGCGCGTTTCGTAAATGGGCGGCGGGCTTGCTGGCGGCAGTGATCTCAAAGCTGCTTTACGCGTTTCTGCTCGGCGTCGTGCTTGCGTTGCTAGCGCTGCTCGGTCATCTGCAAGGTCTGGGTTGGTGGACGCAGTGGTTGCTGATGTCCACGTTCTGGTGGGGTGCCTTCCTGCGTCGAGGGCACTTGTTGGCACTGGCGGGCGGCGAGCAGCGCGATCGGATTTCGCGCGGGCACCGCAACGCGTTGCGCCGCACCGGCGGATCGCTTGCGGCGCCCATGCTCGCCTACGAGCGGGTCCGGGCCGCGAGGGAGCGCTTTCGCAAGAAGGCTCACGAGACCGCGAGTGGCGTTCCGGGCCTCAAAGGGACGATCCTGCCCGGCGCGAGGCGCGATCCGCGCCTCGCTGAGGTGGGCACCGCCGAAGCGGTAAGCCGCCCGCGGGACACCTCGATGGGATCGCGCCCCGCGGCGTCTTCACGGGTGGACTCTGTCAAGGGAGTTGGCGAGCCCCTTCCGGCCGACCGGCTCGCCGCCCTTAGAGACCAGCACGACAGCGCCCAAGCTAACGGCAACGTCCGCCGAGCGGCGCGGCTCGAACATCGCATCACCCACCGTCGGTCCGAAGCGGAAGGGCGGCCCGAGGCGTCTGCCGCCAGACAAGCCGAGCATGAGCGCGAAGCGCGCTACCGAAGCTTCCTCGACGCCCAAGCGCGGCTGCCGGCCGAAGGCCGCGGTGAGGCTTCGATGGCTGGCACCCGCAGCTATGCCTCGCTTGCGGGCATCGCGGGTTATGGCCGCCGCGAATACCTGCAGCTCGACAGAGAATCAAAGCACCAGGCACGACGGCTGATAGACCGCGAGCTCGCCTCGCGCAGAGAGGCGATGCTGCCCGGGAGTAACGCACACGCAACTGTCAGAGGTTCCGGCCCTGCCGCCGCAGCGAACCGTCCCCGGCAACTACCGAGCGCCGAGTCCCACTCATCCGAGGAGGCCGACTCCCTGATTCCCGAGCGCTTCGTTCCTCCTCGCGGCGGAGCGCGTCCCGATCGGGCGGGACCGTCGGAGTCGATCGTGATGAAAGATGCGCTGGAGATCACGGCGCGGCGCAGGCGCCAGCTCGGCGGTGGCCGATGATCGGCGATACCTCATCTGCCTACGCGCCGGCGACGCGACCACTCGGCAGGGCGTTGCCGACCGCATCCATCGCATCGTTGCTCGCGCTCGCTGTCATGCTCGCGCTCGCCATCGTGACTGCGCTCGCGGGTATGTCCTTGCAAGGCACTCAGCCCACGTCGCCCGACGGGGTCGACGCAGGCCCCTCCGCACTCGCAAGAGGAACGATCCCGATCGGTTACTTGCGCTTGTATGAGATGGCAGCGCGACGCTACGGCATCGACTGGGCCGTGCTCGCCGCGATCGGCAGAGTGGAGTGCGATCACGGCCTCGACGCCGATCCATCCTGCGGCAGCGAGGGTGCCACCAATTACGCGGGTGCGGGCGGACCGATGCAATTCATTGCCTCGACCTGGACGAGGTACGGGATTGACGGAGATGGCGACGGACGGGCCGATCGCTGGGATCCAGCCGACGCAATCTACGGTGCGGCGAACTACCTCGCGCACGCCGGCGCCCCGCGCGACTATCGCCGGGCGATCCTCGCCTATAACCACGCGGGGTGGTACGCGGATGATGTCGAAGCATGGGCGGCGCGCTACCGCGGATCGGTGCGTGAGAGCGCACTCGATGCACCTCTCTCCTCGGTCGGAGCCGGGAGAGAGGCGATGCCAAGCGGTGGTGCTCCGGATGCGCGTCTCCAAGCCGAGACGACCACGATGGTCCGCTTCACGCCCGGCAGCCAAGCGCTCCTGCCGTCCTGGAACGGCCATCAAGCGCTGATCCCTGCCCAGGCGCCCGCGGCCGTCCAGGCGATGATCGTCGCGGGCAACGAGTTGCAGGAGCTGCCCTACGGGCCTGGCGGTCACCCGGACCCGCGCGGTGCATTCGAGGAGGACTGTTCGAGCACGGTGAACTATGTGCTGTATCGGGCGGGCGTTCGGCCGATAAACGAAATCGTGCATGAGAATCCGTTGGCGCAGGACTACATGCGCTGGGGGCTACCGGGCCCGGGTCGCTGGGTGACGATTTACGCGACCACGAGCCCTAGCGACCACGTCTTCATCGCGATCGCCGGGCTCAGGCTCGACACAAGCCACGACGGCAGCGACGTCGGTCCCAATGGCGGCGAAGACGGGCCGCGCTGGCGCGTGTTCGATCGCATCCCGGGCTGGGCGCACTGGTCGGTGCGGCACCCACCCGGGTTCTAAGAAGGTGGTAATCCTAGGCGCGAAGACCTAACCCGCCATCGAAGCTTCAAGGCTTTTTTTGGCGAACTCCAACATTCCCAACGACACCCACGGGTACTGGCCAGCGCGGACGCGCAGGCCAACGTCGCCGTCCGGCCCGGTGACCTCGACGATCGTGATCACGCGACCGATCTTGAAGCCATCGCCGAAGTCGGCTTCGATCGCATCCATCTGTTCGGCGACTTCGGTCATCAACTTCCCTCTAGCGTCGGGCTCCTCAGCATCCCCCGACGGAGAGCCCTCTCCTGGTGCGGCCATGTTGTCCTTCCTCCTTTCGAAAATCCGAGAAGAAAAATTGTCTCATCGATGTGGATTCGTATTTCGCCCTATCGATCCAGCTTCAAACCATCTTTGCGTAAGGTGGGCTCATGTCATCCCGAAAAGTTTCCTATCTGCTGGTCGGCGGAGGGCTTGCCTCCGCGAACGCCGCTCGCTGGCTACGCGAGGAAGGCGCAGAGGGAGAGGTCCTGCTGGTCGGCCGCGAGCCCGACCCTCCATACAACCGTCCCGACTGTTCCAAGGACTATCTACGCGGCGAGGAGGATCGCGAGAAGGCCTATTTTCGGCCAAACGATTTCTGGCAAGAGCAGGGGATAGAGCTGCTTGCCCGCACGAGCGTGACGGCTCTCGACCTCGCCGAGCGCAGCGCGAAGCTCTCGAACAAGGAGGAAGTCTCTTTCGAGAAGCTGCTGATTGCGACGGGTGCGAATGTGCGCCGGCTGAACGTCGAGGGATGTCATCTGGAGCAGATCCACTACCTGCGCACGCTCGGCAACTCCGAAGCGATCCGCGAGGGCACGAAGGACGCGGAGGAGGTCGTGCTGATCGGTGGCTCCTACATCGGCTGCGAGGTAGCGGCCTCGCTTACGAAGCTCGGCAAGCACTGCACGATCGTGATGCAGGAGGGGCACACGCTCGAACGTGGCTTTGGCCCAACCGCGGGTGCGTTCTTTCAGCAAATGCTCGAATCGCACGGTGTGACGGTCCACGCAAACGACGAGCTCGAGCGCTTTGAAGGCGAGGACACGGTCGCGAAGGTGATCACCCGCAACGGCCTTGAGCTGTGTGCGGATGCGGTCGTGATCGGCGCCGGCGTCACGCCTGACGTGCAGCTCGCCGAACGGGCCGGGCTGAAGGTCGGCGAGCGAGGGGGGGTCACCTGCTCATCTCGTCTTGAAACCGTGGCCGAGGACGTATTCGTCGCGGGCGACATCGCCGAATACGACTCGGTGATACATGGCGGTAACCCCGTGCGGATCGAGCACTGGGACGTCGCCTTCAACCACGGCAAGACCGCTGCGCTGAACATGCTCGGCCGCAACGTGCCCCACACCGAGGTGCCGTACTTCTTCTCGGTGTTCGCCGACTGGGGCGAACTCGAGTACGTCGGGCCCGCCTACGAGTGGGACCAGGAGATCGTTCGCGGCTCGCTCGAGGAGGGTGAGTTCTCGAACTGGTACCTGAAGGACGGCGTCGTCAAGGGGGCGCTGAGCTGGGGGCGCTCCGACGACCTCGAGGCCGCCCGCAAGCTGCTCGTCGAGGCCAAGGTGCTCGACGAGGCCCAGCGCGCGGCGCTCGCCGACCCCGACGCCGAGATCTAGTGCTCCCCGTTCGAGCGCCCCGCGAAGCCCGTCGGTAGCCGGTTCAGCTCGTGCGAGGAGATCACCCGGTCGATTAGCCCGTACTCCCGCGCCTGCTCCGCGGTGAAGTAGCGGTCGCGGTCCATGTCGTCGTGCACGCGCTCGACCGGCTGGCCCGTGTGGCGCGCGTAGATCTCATCGATGTGGCGGCGCAGCTCGAGCGTCTCCTTCGCGTGGATCTCGATGTCCGCGGCCTGCCCCTGAAAGCCACCTGAGGGCTGGTGGATCAGGATGCGGCTGTTCGGTAGCGCCATGCGCTTGCCGGGCTCGCCGCCCGCGAGCAGTAGTGAGCCCATGCTCATCGCCACGCCGAAGCAGATCGTTTGCACGTCGGGCTTGACGAACTGCATCGTGTCGTAGATCGCAAGGCCCGAGTAGACGACGCCGCCGGGCGAGTTCACATACAGCGAGATGTCCTTCTCGGAATCCTCCGACTCCAAGTGCAGAAGCTGTGCGACGACGAGGTTTGCGACCTGATCGTCCACCGGCGTGCCGATGAAGATGATCCGCTCGTTCAGCAGGCGGGAGTAGATGTCAAACGAGCGCTCGCCGCGCGCGCTTTGCTCGACCACCATCGGTATCAGGGGCATCTCGCTATCCTTTCGACAACTGGACGGTTGTCAAACACCATAGCAACCAATCGGTTGTCAAGGAGGTCGTGATGGCTGAGCAAGCCGAGCGGGCCGAGGGCGAGCAGGCCGAGGCCGGGCGCGACGAGCACCGCCGCGCACCCGAGGTCTCACCGGAGGTCGCGCGCCGCGAGATCGAGATCGAGGCCTCGCCCGAGGAGGTCTTCGAGGCGCTTGTAACCGAACAGGGGCGCGAGCGCTGGCTTGACGAGCCTTCGCGGGAGGTCCACATCGAGGTCGTCGAGGCGCCGAGTCGCCTCGTCTGGTGGTGGGTCGGGGAGGACGAGCCCGCCACGCGCGTCGAGTTTGAGATCGTCGCCGTACCCGCGGGCGCACGGGTGGTCGTGACCGAGCGCGCTCCCGCCTTCCCGATCGCCTCGCTCGCCGCGAGCTTCAGCCTGGTGGCCGCGTGAGCGAGGACCGGATCGGGCTCGTGTTTGCCGCGCTCGCCGATCCGACCCGGCGCGCGATGATCGAGGCGCTTCTGCGCGAGGGGGTCACGAGCGTCCCGCGCCTCACCGCCGAGCTGCCGATCACCCGCCAGGCCGTCGCCAAGCACCTCTCAACGCTCGACTGCGCGGGACTCGTCGAGCGGGCTCCCGCCGGCGGTCGTGAGGTGCGCTACCGCCTGCGCGATGGTGCGCTCACCTCCGCCGGTACTTGGCTCGCCGAGGCCGAGGCCGCCTGGGGTGGCAGGCTCGCGCGGCTCAAGGACGTGGTCGAGCAAGGACGATAGGTCCGCCGAAGCGCGTCTGGGCCGTGCTGCACGACGCGCCGTCTTGGATACGCTTTGCGCGATATTCGACGGCCGGTGGTCGAGGGAAGTCGGTGCGAATCCGACGCGGACCCGCCACTGTGACCGGGGATGCCAGCCGTGGCGCTCAGGCGCAGCCACCGGGACCGCTGTCGCGGCTCGGGAAGGCGCGGGGAGGTAGGCCCGGGAGCCAGGAGACCCGTCTCCGGCCGAAAGCCCACAAGGCCCTCGTGGAAAGGGGTTGGCTCATGCTCAGTTCTCGTCATATTCGCTGCACGCTCCCGATCATGCTCGGCTGCGTGCTGTTCGTGCTCGCACTCGCGGGAACCGGCACCGCCATTGCGGGTCCCACGGTGACCGTTCGCGTCGAGGGCGTGAGCCAGACCTTGCTCGCTCCAACTGAAGTCACTACCGATTCGACCTCCGTGGTCAAGGACGGCGACCAGGAACACTCGTGCAGCGGCACCAGTGCCGCGGGCGCACTCGAGCGCGCGACGGGTGGCGCATGGAATGGCGAATGGTCCGAAAGCTTTAAGTACTCGGTCGAAACGATCCTCGGCGAGACGCACGCGTTCGAACCCGGCGCCCCAGCTAACTACTTTTGGGCGTATTGGCTCAACAACAAATCCTCGTCGGTCGGTATCTGCGAAGGCGAACTGAGCGCAGGCGACAGCATCCTGTTCTTTCCCGAATGCTTCGGCGCAGCGTGCCCTCCCGTGGCGCCGAACCCACTCGGCATGTCCGCCCCTTCGGTTGCCGAACGTGCCGCTCCTGTGACCGTCATGGTCACCTCCTACGCGAATGTAAGCGGAGAAGCCTCACCTGCGGTCGGTGCCACCGTGACAGGCGGTGGCGCGAGCGCGGTGACGGATGCAAACGGTCGCGCGACGCTTAGCATCCAGCAGACCGGGAACATCCAGCTGCAGGCCAACGCTCCGGACTCCGTGCGCACGGAGGTGTTCGTTTGTGTGCACGACGGCAACGACGGGACCTGCGGCACGACGAAAGCTTCGAGCGGGTCTGCGTCGGTTCCCACGCCAGTCGCGATCGCACCCTACAAAGGGCCATACGCAATTGTCGCTCAGACGACAGGGCTAACCGATAGCCACATCTATCCTCGAGACCACGCACCGCAGGTGCTGAAGGGCACGGTTGCTACGCACGCGCGCATAGCCTCGGTGAGCCTACGGCTACGCCGCTCCTATCGCGGTCATTGCTTCGCCTACAACGGGGTAACCGAGCGATTCCAGCGCGCCCGCTGCGGTCAGGGCGCCTTCTTCAAAGTCGGTTCCACGCCGAGCTACTCCTACCTGCTACCCGCCGCACTCGCCCCAGGCCGCTACGTCCTCGACGTCCAGGCCACCGACGAAGCCGGCAATCGCACGACGCTCGCGCGTGGCAGCTCGCGGATCGTCTTCTATGTTCGCTGAACGGCACGGGTGGGGGCCCCCGGGGCAGTGAAGCGGGCCGCGGGCACTGCCGCCTGTGTGCTGCTCACTGTGGCAGCGTTCGCCGCGAGCGGCTGTGGCCTAGGCGCGGGCAAGACCCCCGGCGGCGCGCAGCTGCTCGTCACGCGCGATTTCGGCGCATCGACCGTCCACGCCTGGAGCGCGCCGCAGGCGAGCGGGGAAGAGACAGTGATCAGCTTGCTTCAGCGCAACGCCAAGGTGAGCACGCGCTACTCGGGCGGTTTCGTGCAGAGCATCGACGGCCTGCAGGGTGGTCACGAAGGCGGCCGGCCCGTCGACTGGTTCTATTACGTCAACGGCGTCGAGGCCGCGAAGGGGGCTGCGAGCACTCAGGTTCACCCCGGCGATCGCATCTGGTGGGATCACCATGACTGGAGCGAGACCGACGACGTCCCCGCGGTCGTCGGCTCCTTCCCACAGCCCTTTCTCAACGGGATCGCGGGCAAGCGACTGCCGGTGCGCGTCGAATGCGCGAGCGTCGGCGACTTCGCCTGCACGACCGTGACCAAGCGGCTGCGAGCCCAGGGCGTGCCCGCCGGCATCTCGGGCCTCGGCAGCGGTGTGGGGGCGATCCACACGCTGCGCCTCGTTGTGGCCCCGTTCGCGAAGCTCACGAACGAACTCGCCCTGCGTGAATTGCGCGAGGGGCCCCGCGCGAGCGGCGTCTACGCGCGCTTTGAAGACGGCGGTAACAGCCTGGCATTGCTTAATGCGAGCGGGCGTACGACGCAGACGCTCGGCGCGGGCGCCGGGCTTATCGCGGCCACGCGCAGCGGCGAAGAAGCGCCGGTATGGACCGTGACCGGGACCGACGGCGCGGGTGTAGATGCCGCGGCGCACGCGTTCGACGCGGCCACGCTGCGGGACCGCTTCGCGGTCGCGATCACGTCGGGCGGCGGGGCGCTCGCGTTGCCGAGGGCGGGCAGCTGATGATCGGCAGCTCGTTCTTCTACCGGCGCTTGGCCAGCCCCCTGCACGCGACGCGTGCGGGCATCGGCGCCCTCTGGGCCGTCTCGCTGATCGCGGCAGCGCTGATCCTCTACAACCCGCTCACGCTGATCGCCTTGCTGCTCGGGGTGCTCGGCGCGGGATGGGGAGCCGGGGTCGGGCGCAGGCTCGCGGGCTCGCTGCGCACCGCGCTAATCGTCGGCGTGCCAATCGTGCTCGTGAACGTACTCGTCGATCGCCAGGGCCTGACGGTGTACGCCCGCCTCGGCGACCTCGGCCCGTTCGGGCAAGGCGATCTGACGCTCGAGGCCGTCGTCTATGGCGGCGTGATCGCTTTGAAGCTGGCGCTGCTGATCCTGGCCACGACGCTCGCGGGGCTCGCGGTCGATCCGGACGCTCTGCTGCGCGGCGTGCGCCGCTTCTCGTTTCGCTCCGCGCTCACGGCCACGCTTGCGATCCGGATGCTGCCGCTGCTTGCCGCCGACTCCCGTCGCCTGGCCGAGGCTCAGCGCACCCGACCAGGCGGCTCGCCGGGTGGCACACGCGCCAGGGTCGCGCTCGTCAGCGCGGTCGTCGCCGGCTCGTTGGACCGCGCGATGGACGTCGCCGCCACGCTTGAGGTGCGAGGCCTGGCGGCGCCTCGTCCCGCCGGCACCGGCGCAGGCGCCGCACCGCGGCAAGCACTCTCGCGCCACGACCTCGCCTTCACGGCCTCGGCCGTCGCGGTGCTCGCGCTGTCGCTCGTCGGGCGTCTCACGGGAGCTGCGTCGTTCGTCGCCTACCCGCAGATCCAGATGTCGCTTGGCGCGGGCACGCTTGCAATCTGCGCCGGGCTGCTTGTTGCGGTGCTGCTGCCGTTCTGCGACCGCCGAGGGATCGACCCGTGAGCGCGCTGATCGAGATCGAGCGCGTCACCTACACCTACCCAG
>Ga0335073_10003799_pt1 | contig 21081 bp, 21 predicted proteins | sample Lox_Sample_22_FD_207093 | JGI IMG/M metagenome (GOLD analysis project Ga0335073, IMG submission 207093) | Soil microbial communities from Loxahatchee National Wildlife Refuge, Florida, United States - Lox_Sample_2.2 | ecosystem: Environmental > Terrestrial > Soil > Wetlands | place: USA...
CCACGACCATGGCGGCTTCGCCAGTGTCGTGACCGGGCAGGGGCGCTTCACGATCATCACGGAGTGAGAGTGGAGTCATGAGCGAGGAGCAGATCATCAGGGAGCTGAGGCGCCGCATGGACGGCGCGCTCGAGGTGCTGCGCAAGGAGTTCGCCGGGCTGCGCACCGGCCGCGCCTCGGCGAGCCTGCTCGATCCGGTGATGGTGGAGGCTTATGGCAACCCCATGCCGCTCAACCAGGTCGGCACGGTGAGCGTGCCCGAGCCGCGCCTCATCATCGTCCAGGTCTGGGACCGCGGCAACGTCAAGGCGACCGAGAAGGCGATCCGCGAGGCGGGCCTCGGCCTCAATCCGCAGACCGAGGGCCAGACGCTGCGCGTGCCGATCCCCGATCTCAACGAGGAGCGGCGCCGGGAGCTCACCAAGGTCGCCGCCAAATATGCCGAGCAGGCGCGCGTCTCGGTGCGCAATGTGCGGCGCGACGGGATGGATCTGCTGAAGAAGCAGGAGAAGGACCACGCCATCACGCAGGATCAGCACCGCAAGCTCGACAAGGACATCCAGGCGCTGACCGACGACACGATCAAGAAAGTCGATGCGCTGCTGGCGCAGAAGGACAAGGAAATCCTGCAGGTCTGAGCCGATGGAGCCCGTTTCGCCCGCGCCGCCGCCGCCCGCTCACGTCGCCATCATCATGGACGGCAATGGGCGCTGGGCGAAGGCGCGCGGGTTGCCGCGCATCGCCGGCCATCGCCGCGGCGCCGATGCGGTCCGGCGCACCCTCAAGGCGGCCGCCGCGCGCGGCATCGCCTATCTCACCCTGTTCGGCTTCTCCTCGGAGAACTGGAAGCGGCCGAGCGATGAGGTCGATGACCTCATGGGGCTGCTGCGCCACTACATTCGCGCCGAGATCGCCGAGCTGCACGCCAGCGGCGTCAGGCTGCAGGTCATCGGCGACCGCACGCGGCTGGCGCCGGATATCGTCGGCCTCATCGAGAACGGCGAGGCGCTCACCGCCGGCAATGGCCGGATCACGCTCACCATCGCGCTGTCTTACGGCGCCCGCGCCGAGATCGCCGCCGCCGCCCGCGCCATCGCCGCCGCGGCGCGCGCCGGCGAGCTCGCGCCGGAAGACATCGATGAGGCGCGCTTCGAGCGCTACCTCCTCACCGCCGGCATGCCGGACCCCGATCTCGTCATCCGCACCAGCGGCGAGCAGCGCATGAGCAACTTCCTGCTGTGGCAGACCGCCTATGCCGAGCTCGTCTTTACCGCGACGCTGTGGCCCGATTTCGGCGAGCTGGAGCTGGAAAAGGCGCTCCACGAGTATCACGGCCGCGAACGCCGCTACGGCGCCTCCGTTGGATCGCGGTAAGGTGAGCCCGCTGCTGCTGCGCGTGGCCTCGGCCGCGGTGCTGGGGCCACTGGTGCTCGGCGCGGTGTGGCTCGGCGGGGTGTGGCTGCTGGCGCTGGTCCTGCTCGGCGCCGCGGTGATGGCTTGGGAATGGGCCGGGCTGGCGACCGGGGGCCGTTTCGGCGCGACCGGTGTGCTCACCATCGCTACCGCGCTCGGCGCTACGGCTCTGGCAGGCCTCGGGGCAGGGGCGGGGCGCGCCGCCCTTGCCGCCGCCGCCGGGGCGGTCGTGGTGCTCGCCGCGGCCGCCCGGAGCCGCCGCGCCGAGCCGCTGAGGACCGCGGTCGGCGCGCTTTGGCTGACCCTCGGCAGCATCGCCTTTCTGGCGCTCGGCCGCCTTCCGGTGGAGGGGCGCCCAACGCTGTTATGGCTCTTGTCCGTTGTGTGGGCGAATGATATTACAGCATATGCTTGCGGGCGCGCGATCGGCGGTCCCAAGCTTGCGCCCGGCATCAGCCCGAACAAGACCTGGGCAGGGTTCTTTGGCGGCGTATTGGGGGCAGGGCTCGTCGGCGGGCTCGCCAGCCGCCTTTCCGGGCAGGGAAGTCCGTTCGCTCTGGTGCTGACCAGCCTGCTGCTGGGTGTCGCAGCCCAGCTTGGGGACCTTGCCGAATCGGCAGCGAAGCGCCATTTCGGCGTTAAGGATTCGAGCCGGCTGATTCCGGGGCATGGCGGGTTGCTCGACCGGGTCGATGGCCTGCTCGCCGCTTCGGTGTTAGCCGGCGCGGCCACTCTCGGAACCGGGCGGAGCCCTTTGCTCTGGTGAGGAGAGCGGCGTAAGGCGAGACAGCACGCCCTATCCACATTGTTGACAAAAAGGGCGTACACTCTCGCCCCATGTTGGGGCGGGTCGGTTCCGGTGAAAGGATGGTTCACTCCTCATGCTCTTGTTGACCGGCGGCTTCGGCCATCTCATCTCCTTCCTGCTGGTCCTGACGGTGCTGGTCTTCGTGCACGAGCTCGGCCACTATCTCGTGGCTCGCTACAACGGCGTGCGCATCGAGACCTTCTCCATCGGCTTCGGGCCCGAACTGTTCGGCTGGAACGACCGCGCCGGGACGCGTTGGAAATTCAGCGCGGTGCCGCTGGGCGGCTATGTCAAAATGTTCGGCGATGCCGACCCGGCCTCGCTGCCCGGCGAGCATCTGCAGCACATGACCGAGGCGGAGAAGGCCGTCTCTTTCCATCACAAGCGCCTGCTGCAGCGCGTCGCCGTCGTCGCCGCCGGGCCGATCGCCAATTTCGTGCTGGCGGTGCTGGTTCTCGCCCTGATCATCGCCGTTCGCGGCCAGCAATTCTCGCCGCCCGATGTCGGCCAGGTGCTGCCGGGGAGCGCCGCCGAGGCCGCCGGCATCAAGCCCGGCGACATGATCGTGTCGATCGATGGCCAATCCATCGATAGCTTCGAGACCATCCAGCGCATCGTCGAGGTGAATACCGGCACGCCGCTCACGATCGTCGTGCGGCGCGGTGGGCAGACCTTCGATCTCCGGGTCGCACCCAAGGTCGTGACCGAGACCGACCGGCTTGGCTTCACGCATCACATCGCGCGGCTCGGCATTGGCCGCAAGGGCGTCGATTTCGTCCGCCGCAACCCCGTGGCGGCGCTGTGGTACGCCGCCGACGAGTCCTGGTATCTCACCACCGGCACGCTGCAGGCGGTGTGGCAGATGATCATCGGCTTGCGGTCGAGCGACGAGCTCAGCGGGCCGATCGGCATTTTCCAGCTCTCGGGCGCCGTGGCGCAGGAGGGCATCATCCCGCTGCTCGGCTTCGCCGCCGTGCTGTCGATCAATCTCGGTCTTATCAATCTCTTCCCGATCCCCGTTCTTGACGGCGGCCATCTGCTGTTCTATGCCGCCGAAGCCATACGTGGAAAACCGCTCAGTCAACGCGCGCAGGAATATGGATTCCGTCTCGGGCTGGCCCTGGTGCTCATGTTGATGGTCTTCGCCACCTGGAACGATCTGGTGCGACTCTCGAAATCCTGGAGCTCATAAACCGGGAGCATCACCGAAGCCGGGCGGGTCGGCGGCGTTTGTTAGGCGGGGGGAGTATTGCGGCGGAACTTTGCTGTTGCGGCAGTCTGCGTCGGTGTCGCGGGCGCAACTGGAGTAGCTGTAGTGCCGATCCGCCCGGCGGCGGCGCAGGTGCCCTCGGGAGGCATCATTTCCGAGATCCGCATCGAGGGAACCCAGCGGGTCGAGCCGGAGACGGTGCGATCCTACATGCAGGTGCAGCCCGGCGATCCGTTCGACGCCGACAAGATCGACAAATCGCTGAAGAGCCTGTTCGCCACCGGCCTCTTCGCGGATGTGCGGCTGCGCCGTGACGGCAACGCGCTCATCGTGAGCGTGGTCGAGAACCCCGTCATCAACCGCATCTCCTTCGAAGGCAATCACAAGCTCAGCGACGAAACCCTGAACCAGGAGCTCCAGCTCAAGCCGCGCACCGTCTACACCCGCACGAAGGTGCAGAGCGACGTGAAGCGCATCCTCGATCTCTACCGCCGCAACAGCCGCTTCGCCGCGCAGGTCGAGCCCAAGCTCATTCCGCTCAGCCAGAACCGCGTCGACCTCGTCTTCGAGATCGACGAAGGGCCGACCACCGGCATCCGCAGCATCAATTTCGTCGGCAACCACCTGTTCACCGCCGACCGGCTGCGCGAGGTGATCAGGACCAAGGAATCGCGCTGGTATCGCTTCTTCAGCTCCGACGACAATTACGATCCCGACCGGCTTACCTACGATCGCGAGCTGCTGCGCAAATTTTATCTGTCGGAAGGCTATGCCGATTTCCGCGTCGTCTCCGCGGTCGCCGAGCTGACGCCGCAGCGCGATGGCTTCCTCATCACCTTCACCATCGAGGAAGGCGAGCGCTACAAGTTCGGCAAGATCGACGTCATCAGCGCCATCAAGGATGTTCCCGCCGCGCAGTTGAAACCGCTGGTCACGGTGCATCAGGGCGACTGGTACAATGCCGATCAGGTCGACAAGACGATCTCGGCGCTCACCGACGCGCTCGGCAATCGCGGTTATGCCTTCATCGAGATTGACCCGCGCGTCAAGCGCGATCCCCAGACGCACACCATCGACGTCACCTTCGACGTCAAAGAGGGCCCCCGCGTCTATGTCGAGCGCATCGACATCACCGGCAATGTGCGCACGCTCGACAAGGTGATCCGGCGCGAGTTCCGCCTGGTCGAGGGCGACGCCTTCAACACCTCGCGGCTGCAGCGCTCGGAGCAGCGCATCAAGAATCTGGGTTTCTTCAAGAAGGTCGACATCACCACCAATCCCGGCAGCGCCCCCGACAAGACCGTCATCGGCGTCAATGTCGAGGAGCAGTCGACCGGCGAGTTCTCGGTCGGTGTCGGCTTCTCGACCACCGACGGCGTCCTCGGCGACATCTCGATCCGCGAACGCAACCTGCTCGGCACCGGTCAGGATCTGCGGATCGGCACCACCATCGCCCAGCGCACCGATCAGGTCGATCTCAGCTATACCGATCCCTACTGGCTCGAGCGCAATCTCGCGGCCGGCTTCGACCTCTTTCTCATCAATCAGAACAATCAGCAGATCGCCGAGTTCGACCAGTTCACCATCGGCACGACGCTGCGTGTCGGCTATCAGATCACCGAGCCGCTGCGGCAGACGCTCAAATACACGGTCCGCCGAGATACCATCAATAACGTGGCGTCGACCGCTTCGGACTTCATCAAACAGGAGGCGGGGTCGCGCAACACCTCGGCGGTCGGCCAGGTCCTGCTCTACGACAAGCGTGACAACCGCCTCGACCCGACGGCCGGCTATTTCGCCCAGCTCGCGACCGACATCGCCGGGCTCGGCGGCGATGTGCGCTACGGCCGGGCAGTGCTCAGCGGCGGCTACTATTATCCGGTCGCGCCCGGCTATGTGCTGAGCTTCAACACTGAAGGCGGCTTTATTCATGGCCTCGACAGCACGGTGAACATCGAGGATCGCTTCTTCGTCGGCGGCGACAATCTGCGCGGCTTCAAGGTCGGCGGCATCGGCCCGCGCGACCTCTCGAGCAACGACGCGTTGGGCGGCAACATCTATTACACCGGCACGCTGTCGCTCTCCTACCCGCTGGGCCTGCCGGAGGAGCTTGGCATCGGCGGCCGTATCTTTAGCGATTTCGGCAGCCTGTTCGACGTCAACGAGCCAAATCCCCCCGCAGGCGCCGAGCTCGAAGATACGCACTTCGTCCGCGTCTCGGTCGGGACCGGTTTTTCGTGGAAATCGCCGCTCGGTCCGATCCGGCTGGACTTCGCTGTGCCGGTGCGGCGCGAACCCTTCGACAAGAGCCAATTTTTCCGGGTGAATTTCGGGACGAGGTTCTGATGAGTCCGTTCGTTCGACGCCGCACAGTCGGCGCACTTCTGCTTCTCGCCGCCGCGCTCGCGCCGGCGATGCCGCTCCACGCGCAGCAAGCGCCGGTGCTGCCGCCGCCGGTGATCCTCATCGTCGACATGGCGGAAATCCTGCAGCAAGCCAAGGCGGCGCAGGAGGTGCATGCCATTCTCAACAAGCAATACACCGCGTATTCCAAAGAAGTGGCGGAGCAGGAGGACGAGCTGCAGAAAGGCGGCACCGAGCTCGAGCGGCAACGCACGGTGATGGCACCGGACGCCTACAACACGCGGGCGCGCGAGTTGCAGCAGCGTTACGACGAGCTCGGAAAATCGGTTCAGGCAAAGCGCGCGGCGCTGCAACAGAGCCTCAACGAGGCGATGGACAAGGTGAAGAACGCGGCGCTCGAGGTCGTCGCCGACATCGTCAAGGAGCGCCGGGCCAATCTCGTGCTCGAGAAGCAGGCTGTGGTTTACGAGCCCGAAGGCATGGACGTCACCGCCGACGCGATCAAGCGGCTCGACCAGAAGCTGCCCTCGGTGGCGGTCAATCTGCCGAAGCTCGATGACGGCGGCGCGACGGCGCCGCCCGCCAAGTCCAAGTAGCGAGCGGGGGAACGGCGATGGCGGATGCGCGCTTCTTCACCGTCGCCGGACCGTTCAGCGTCGCGGAAATCGCGCGGCGCACCGGGGCGACGCTGGGCGGCGCCGGCAACGCCGATCTCATACTGCGCGACGTGGCGCCGCTCGATGCCGCCGGACCCGAGCAGGTGACCTGGCTCGACAACCGCAAATACCTGCCCGACTTCCGCGCCACCGGCGCCGGCGCTGTCTTCGTTCAGCCGGCGCTCGCCGCTCAGGCGCCGGCGGGCGCCACGCTGCTGCTCACCGAGCAGCCCTATCGCGGCTATGCCATCGCCGCCCAGGCCTTCTACCCCGAGCCGCCGCCCGTGCCTGGCATCGCGCCGGGCGTCGTGGTCGACCCTTCGGCGCGGCTGGGCGAGGGCACCCGCATCGAGGCCAATGCCGTGATCGGCCCCAGCGTCGAGATCGGCAAGCGCTGTGTGATCGGCGCCAACAGCGTCATCGGCGCCAGCTCGGTGCTGGGCGACGACGTGCGAATCGGCGCCAATGTCAGCGTCAGCCACGCCATCATCGGCGCGCGCGTGCGGCTCTACCCTGGCGCGCGCATCGGCCAGGACGGGTTCGGCTTCGCCCTTGACCCCAAGGGTTATGTCAAGGTGCCGCAGCTCGGCCGCGTCATCATCGGCGACGATGTCGAGATCGGCGCCAATACCACCATCGATCGCGGCGCCGGGCCGGATACCGTGATCGGTGCCGGCACGATGATTGATAATCTCGTGCAAATCGGGCACAACGTGCGGATTGGGCGCGGTTGCGTGCTGGTCTCACAGGTCGGGATTTCCGGCAGCACGCGGCTCGGCGACTACGTCATGATCGGTGGGCAAGGCGGGCTGATCGGCCATCTTACCATCGGCAACGGCGCTCGCATCGGAGCGCAGGCGGGCATCATGCGCGATGTGGCGCCAGGCGAGACGGTGATGGGGTCGCCGGCCCAGCCGGTCAAGGAGTTCTTCCGGCAGGTCGCGGCCGTGCAGCGCCTGGCGAGGAAGAAGGGCGACTAGAGGAATGGATACGACCCGGCCGGACAAGATCGCCGAGATCGACATTCAGCGGATCCTGGAGATGATCCCGCACCGCTATCCCTTCCTGCTGATCGATCGGGTGGTGGACGTCATAAGCGGCGAGAGCGCTATCGGCATCAAGAACGTGTCGATCAACGAGATCTATTTCCAGGGGCACTTCCCGCAACATCCCGTGATGCCGGGCGTGCTGATGATCGAGGCGATGGCGCAGACCGCGGCGGTGCTCGTCGTGCACACGCTGGGGCGCGAATCCGAAGGCAAGCTGGTCTATTTCATGAGCGTCGACAATGCGCGCTTTCGCAATCCCGTCTTCCCCGGGGACCAGCTCCACGTCAAGGTCGTGCGCAAGCAGAATCGCGGCAGCGTGTGGAAATTCGACGGCAGCGCCACCGTCGGCGACAAGCTCATGGCCGAGGCGACCTTCGCTGCCATGATCCGCGATCGCTGATCCCGTGCCGCAGATCCATCCGACCGCGATCATCGAGCCGGGGGCCGAGATCGCCGCCACTGCGTCCATCGGGCCCTATTGCCATATCGGCGCCAAGGTGGCGCTGGGACACGGGGTCGAGCTGCTCTCGCATGTCGTCGTCGCCGGCCGCACCAGCATCGGCGAAGGCACGCGCATCTTTCCCTTCGCCTCGATCGGGCACTGGCCGCAAGACCTCAAATACCAGGGCGAGGACAGCAGCCTGGTCATCGGCCGGCGCAACACCATCCGCGAATACGTGACGATCAATCCCGGCACTGCGGGCGGCGGCATGGTGACGCGGATCGGCGACGATTGCCTGTTCATGGCCAATGCACATGTCGGCCATGACTGCATCCTCGGCAACCACATCATCATGGCGAACAGCGTTCCGCTGGCCGGGCATGTCGTGGTCGGCGACTACGCCGCCTTCGGCGGGCTTGCGGCCGTGCATCAATTCGTGCGCATCGGCCAGCACGCCTATGTCGGCGGACTGACCGGGGTCGAGCGCGACGTCATTCCCTTTGGGCTGGTGATGGGCGATCGCGCGCGGCTCGCCGGCCTCAACATGGTCGGGCTGCAGCGCCGCGGCTTCTCGCGCGAGGACATTCAGGCGCTGCGCGGCGCCTATCAGATGCTGTTCGAGGACGCCAACGGCACGCTCGCCGAGCGCGTCGCCGCGGTCGCGGCGCGCTATCCCGAAGCGGAGCCGGTGCGCGATCTCGTCGACTTCATGCGTGCCGACAATGCGCGCGGCTTCGTCCAGCCCAAGCTCAATGGCGCCTGAGGAGCCGCGAGCGGCTCCGAAGCTCGGCATTCTCGCCGGCGCCGGCGAGCTGCCGCTCCGCATCATCGAAGCCTGCCGCGCCGCCGACCGCGCGTTTTTCGTTCTCGCGTTCGAGGGCTCGGCCGATCCCACGGTGGTGGAAGGCGTGCCGCATGCCTGGATCCGGCTCGGCGCTGCCGGCGAGGGGCTCCGCATCCTGCGCGCGAACGGCGTTGCCGAGCTGGTGATGGCAGGCGGCGTCAGGCGGCCCTCGGTGCTGCAGCTGCGGCCGGACTGGCGTACGGCCAAGTTCTTTGCCCGCATCGGCTACCGCGCGCTCGGTGACGACGGTTTGATGAAGGCGGTGATCCACGAGCTGGAGCAGGTCGAGGGCTTTCGCGTGGTGGGCCTCGACACCCTCCTCGGGACGTCGCTCGCCCCCGAGGGGCCGATCGGCCGCAACGCTCCCGACGAGCAGGCGCGGCAAGATATCGCCCACGGGTTCCGCATCGTGCGCGCACTGGGCGCGCTCGATATCGGTCAGGCGGTCGTGGTGCAACAGGGACTAGTGCTCGGCGTCGAGGCGATCGAAGGCACGGATGCGCTCATCGCGCGCTGCGCCGCGCTGAAGCGCGAGGGCCCCGGCGGCGTGCTGGTCAAGGGCATGAAGCCCGGCCAGGAACGGCGCGTCGATCTCCCCACCATTGGTCCGCACACCGTGACGGCGGCGGCCGCGGCCGGCTTGCGCGGCGTCGCCGTCGAGGCCGGCTCGAGCATCCTGGTCGACCGCGCCGCGATTGCCGCTGCTGCCGACCGCGCCGGGCTGTTCGTGATCGGCGTCATGCCGCCATGAGCGCCGCGGTACCGCTGCTCTATCTCATCGCCGGCGAGCCTTCGGGCGATGCGCTGGGCGGGCGGCTGATGGCGGCGCTCAAGGAGCGGACGGGCGGCGCCATCCGCTTCGCCGGTATCGGCGGCGAGCGCATGGCCGAGCAAGGGCTCGCAAGCCTGGTGCCGCTGCATGAGCTGGCGGTGATGGGCGTCGCCGAGGTGCTGCCGCGGGCGCGCCGGATCCTCCGTCACGTCAAGGCGACGGTGGCCGAAATCCGCCGGCTTCGGCCGCAGGCGGTCGTTACTATCGACAGCTCCGGCTTCACCTGGCGGGTCGCCCAGCGGCTGAGAGCGGCGGGCGAGAGCGAGCTGCCGCTCATCCACTATGTCGCGCCCATGGTCTGGGCCTGGCGTGCCGGTCGAGCGCGGCGCATGGCGCGCTGGTACGACCATCTCATGGTGCTGCTGCCCTTCGAGCCGCCGTATTTCGCCGGCGTCGGCCTGCCCTGCACTTATGTCGGCCATCCCGTCGTCGAGAGCGGTGCCGATCAGGGCGACGGCGCCGGTTTTCGCCGCCGCCACGGCATTCCGCCGGAAGCGCCGGTGGTGGCGATCCTGCCGGGAAGCCGGCGCGGCGAGGTCGGCAGGCTGCTGGCGCCTTTTGCCGGCGCCGTCGCCGATCTCGCGTCACGCCATCCCGGGTTGAGGCTGGTGGTGCCGACGACCGAGACGGTGGCGGCGATCGTCGCCGAAGCGGTCAAGGGCTGGGCAGCGCCCGCTGTCGTCGTCAGGGGTGAGCGGGCCAAATATGACGCCTTTGCCGCCAGCAATGCGGCGCTGGCGGCGTCCGGCACCGTGGCGCTCGAGCTGGCGATGGCCGGCGTGCCGACCGTGGTCACCTATCGCCTCAACCCATTGACCCACTCGCTGCTGCGGCGCATCGTCAAGGTCAAGCACATTCACCTGCTCAACCTGATCCTGGGGCGCGCGGTGGTGCCGGAGCTGATTCAAGGGGATTGCACGCCCGAGCGGCTTGGCCGCGCGGTCGATGCGCTCCTCACCGAAGAGCCACAGCGGCGCGCGCAGATTGCCGCCTGCCGCGAGGCGCTGAAGCAGCTCGGCCTGGGCGAAGAGAGTCCGAGCCGCCGCGCCGCCGATCTCGTGCTGTCGCTGATTGCCGCGCAACGGCGCGAGGTGGCGCCGAACGCGGCCTGAGACCACCGCCGAAAACAACCGGAGAGGAGAGACCCGATGAGCACCGCCACCGCCAGCAAGCCCGCCGCACCCGTCATCGGCAAGGGGCGCATGCTGCACACCATGCTGCGCGTCTTCAACCTCGACAAATCCGTCGATTTCTATTCGCGGCTCCTCGGCATGGAGGTGCTGCGGCAGCGCGAGGTGCCGGAAGGCCGCTACACGCTGGCCTTTGTCGGCTACGGTGCCGAGGACAGCAACACGGTGATCGAGCTCACCTACAATTGGGACCAGAAGGAGCCCTACGCGCTCGGCAGCGCCTTCGGTCACCTCGCGGTCGGCGTCAGCGATGTCTACGCCACCTGCGAAAAGCTCGGCAAGGAAGGCGTCAAGATCACCCGGCCGCCTGGACCGGTGAAGTTCGGCACGACCGTCATCGCCTTCATCGAAGATCCCGACGGCTACAAGATCGAGCTCATTCAACGTGACTGAAGCGACGTCCGCGCCGCGTCTCGAGCTGAGCCTCCTCGAGCGCGGTGAGGCGGGGCGCGTCGCCCGGCTGGTCGTCGACCATCCCGGCAAGCTCAACATCGTCAACCGCGCGCTCATCGACGAGCTCGCCACGACCGTCGAGGGGCTCGCCGGCGACGAGCAGCTGCGCGCCCTGGTGCTGACCGGCGCCGGCGAGCGCGCTTTCATCGGCGGTGCCGATATTCGCGACATGGCGGCGCTCGACCGCGACAGCGCCGCGCCCTTCATCACCGCGCTGCACCGCGCCTGCGACGCGCTGCGCAAGCTGCCGGTGCCGGTGATTGCCCGCATCCACGGCTATGCGCTCGGCGCTGGGCTCGAGATCGCGGCGGCGTGCGATCTGCGCATCGCCAGCGAGCATGCGCGCTTCGGCATGCCGGAGGTGACGGTGGGCATTCCCTCGGTCATCGAAGCGGCGCTGCTGCCGAGCCTCATCGGCTGGGGCCGCACGCGCCGCCTGCTGCTCACGGCCGAGACCATCGAAGCGCGCGAGGCGGAGCGCTGGGGCCTTGTCGAATGGTGCGTCCCGGCGGCGCAGCTCGACGCCGCGGTCGGCGAGCTCCTCGATGCCATCCTCGCCTGCGGCCCGAACGCGATCCGGCTGCAGAAGCGGCTCATTCGCGACTGGGAGGACCTGCCGATGTCGCAAGCGATCGAGCGCGGCATCGGTACTTTCGCCGAGGCTTTCCTGACCGAAGAGCCGCGGCAGAGGATGGGCGCCTTCCTCGGCGCCGCGGCAGCGCGCCGGAAGGCGCGGAGCCGCCGTTAGCGGGAAGCGGGATTCCTAGAGCTTCAACCGGCTGAATACCCGTCGCGCATTGCCGGCGAAGATCTGGGCGCGGTCGGCGGCAGCGAGGGCGGGGGCGGCCTCGATGTAGCGTTTGGTGTCGTCGAAGGGATGCCCGGTCTCGGGATCGATGCCGCGCACCGCGCCGACCATCTCCGACGCGAAGAGGATGTTCTCGACCGGGATCACCTCGGTCAGCAGGTTGATGCCCGGTTGGTGATAGACGCAGGTGTCGAAATAGACATTGCCGAGCAGCAGCTCCTTTAGCGGCGGCTTCTTCATGTCCTGCGCCAGGCCGCGATAGCGGCCCCAGTGATAGGGCACGGCGCCGCCGCCATGCGGGATGATGAATTTGAGCGTCGGGAAATCCTTGAACAGGTCCGAGGTCAGAAACTGCATGAAAGCCGTGGTGTCGCCGTTGATGTAATGCGCGCCGGTGAAATGGAAGGCCGGATTGCAGGAGGCGCTGACATGCACCATCGCCGGCACGTCGAGCTCGACCATCTTCTCATAGAGCGGATACCACCAGCGGTCGGTGAGCGGCGGGTCGGTCCAATAGCCGCCCGACGGGTCCGGGTTGAGGTTGCAGCCGATGAAGCCCAGCTCGGTGACGCAGCGCTCGAGCTCGGCGATGCAAGTCTTGGGCGCGACGCCGGGCGATTGCGGCAGCTGGCAGACGCCGACGAAGTTCTCGGGATAAAGCGAGCAGGCGCGATGGACGAGGTCGTTGCAATGCTCCGACCAGTGCCGGCTGGTGGTGGCATCGCCGATGTGATGCGACATGCCGGCAGCGCGCGGCGAGAAGATGGTGAGATCGGTGCCGCGCTCACGCTGCAGCTTCAGCTGCGCGCCTTCGAGGCTCTCGCGGATCTCGTCATCGCTGATGGCGAGGGTGCCCTTGCTCGGCGTCGCCGATTTGTCCTGCAGCGCCGCGATCTGCCGCTGCCGCCATTGCTCCAGCGCCTTGGGCGCGGTGGTGTAGTGCCCATGACAATCGATGATCATGCCGACCTCGCGCGTTTCTCCCTGCCGGCGATGCTAGGCGAGGGTGCAGCGGCGCGTCTACCCCTCTCGGTCGGGGCTTTGCTAGCATGTGATAAACACAGGATATGCAGAGGAGGAAACGCCCATGGCCGAGCTGCCCCGTCTCAACGGCATCATCCGCGCGCTGGAGCAAGGCCAGCCGACCTTTACCACCTTCACGCAAGCGGAGGTCGAAGCGACGCTCGCCCTCGCAACCTCGCGATATGACGGCATCGTCTTCGAGATGGAGCACAATCCCTGGGATGTGCGGGCGTTGCGCGACTGCCTGCAATATCTGCTGAACCGGCGCCAGATCGCGCTCTCGGCTTCGCTCGCACCGGCGGTGACGCCGCTGGTGCGCATCCCACCCAATGGCGACGAGAAGAACCAGTGGTTCGCCAAACAGGCGCTCGATCTCGGCGCCTATGGCATCGTCTGGCCGCATGTCAGCACCGCCGAGCAAGCCTATAACGCGGTGGCGTCGTGCCGTTATCCCCGGCTCAAAACGGCGCCGCTCTACCATCCGGCCGGGCTGCGCGGCGACGGTCCGACGGCGGCGGCACGCTACTGGGGGCTCACGCAGCAGGAATACTACGCCAAGGCCGATGTCTGGCCGCTCAGCCCTGCCGGCGAGATCCTGGTGGCGTTGATGATCGAGGATACGGCGGGCATCGCCAATCTGCGCGAGATGCTGCGCAACGTGCCGGGGATCGGCGTCATCCTCATCGGCGAGGGCGATCTGAGCCAGGAGCTGGGCTATCCCCGGCAATACGAGCATCCCGCCGTGGTCGAGGCGATGACCGAAGTGGTGCGAATCTGCCAGGAGCACAATGTGCCCGTCGGCCATCCGCATGTCGATCAGAGCAATGCCGAGCGCATCCTCGGCGCCGGCTACCGCTTTCTCATGGCCGCACCGGCGCGCAGCTTCGCCGGGCTCGAGAAAGCACGGGCGCTCGCCGGCAGGAGCTGAGCGCGCTCCGCGTCAGAAAACGATCGCCCAGGCCGCGGTGGCGAGAAGCAGCGCGCCCGCGGCAAGCGAGATGATCATTGCCGGGCGCCAGAGGCGGTTGTCATTGGCCGGGCGCGGCGGGCGGCCGGGCCAGAGGAGGCTTGCGACGTAACGGCGGGCGCTTGCGCCCTCGGGCGTCCGGCCGACGCGATCGGCGCTAGCCACGTTGGTTCTCGGGCACGTAATGCCGCAGCGTCCTGCCGGTGTAGAGCTGGCGCGGCCGGCCGATCTTGGCATTGGGGTCCTCGATCATCTCGTTCCACTGCGCCACCCAGCCGACGGTGCGGGCGATGGCGAAGAGCACGGTGAACATCGACGTCGGGAAGCCCATCGCGCGCAGGATGATGCCCGAATAGAAGTCGACATTGGGATAGAGCTTCTTCTCGACGAAATACTCGTCGTGCAGCGCGATGCGCTCCAGCTCCATGGCGAGATCGAGCAGCGGCTCGTCGCGCACGCCGAGCTCGTCGAGCACCTCGTGGCAGCTCTTGCGCAGCACGGCCGCCCGCGGGTCGTAGTTCTTGTAGACGCGGTGACCGAAGCCCATGAGACGGAAATGGTCGGATTTGTCCTTGGCGCGCTTGACGAACTCCGGCACGCGCTTCTTGTCGCCGACCTCCATCAGCATCTTGAGCACGGCCTCGTTGGCGCCGCCATGCGAGGGGCCCCAGAGCGAGGCGATACCGGCGGCGATACAGGCGAAGGGATTGGCGCCCGAAGAGCCGGCGAGGCGCACGGTCGAGGTCGAGGCGTTCTGCTCGTGATCGGCGTGGAGGATGAAGATGAGGTCCATGGCGCGCGCCAGGACCGGGTTCACCTTGTACTCCTCGGCCGGCACCGCAAACATCATATGCAGGAAGTTCTCGGCGTATTTGAGCCGGTTCTGCGGGTAGATGAAGGGCTGGCCGATCGAATACTTGAACGCCATCGCGGCGATCGTCGGCATCTTGGCGATGAGGCGATGGCTGGCGATGACGCGCTGGCGCGGATCGCTGATGTCGGTGCTGTCGTGATAGAAAGCGGAGAGCGCGCCGACGACGCCGCACATCACCGCCATCGGATGGGCATCGCGCCGGAAGCCGCGATAGAAGCTGCTGAGCTGCTCATGCACCATGGTGTGCATGGTAATGGCGTGCACGAACTCTTTCTTTTCCGTAGCGGTCGGAAGCTCGCCGTTGAGCAGGAGATAGCAGACTTCCATGAAGTCGCTGTGCTCGGCCAGCTCCTCGATGGGATAGCCGCGATAGAACAGCTCGCCCTTGTCGCCGTCGATATAGGTGATCTTGGACTCGCAGCTGCCGGTGGCGGTGTAGCCGGGATCGAAGGTGAAATGGTCGAGATCGGAATAGAGCCGGCGGATGTCCACCACCTTGGGCCCGATCGTGCCGGAGAGCAGCGGCAGCTCGACCGACTGGCCGTTCGCATTGTCGGTCACGGTGACCGTTTCGCGCGGACCCTGGTTGTGCTCTTTGTTGGCGGCTCCCTTGACTTTATCGGCGGGCGTCTTGGTGTCCATCGTCTTCGATCCCTGACTGACGCTATTGCGGCGCAGCATAGGCCGCGCCGGAAGTTTAATCAAACGCTCCGATGGCCGGGCGCGGCATCGGCCAGCCGCGCCAGCGTTTCCTCGCGGCCGAGCACTTCCATCACCTCGAAGATCGGCGGCGATGCGGTCGATCCCACCAGCGCCGCGCGCAACGGTTGGGCGAGCGCGCCGAGCTTCAGGCCTAGCGCCTCGGCAAAGCCGCGAACCAGCTCTTCCAAGGCCGGGCCCTGCCAGCGGCTCTGAGCGAGCGCCGGCGCGAGATCGCGCAGCAGTCGCGGCGCATCGCCGGCAAGCTGCGCCCGCGCCTTGTCGTCGATCGGAATCGGCCGGCGCTCGACATAAAACCGCGCCTTGTCGGCAAGCTCCGCCAAGGTCTTGGCGCGGGGCTTGAGCCCGGGCATGGCGGCGCGGAGGCGCGCCTGCGCATTATCGTCGAGCGCGAAACCGAGCGTGTTTTCGAGCCGGGGCGTCACCAGTGCGACCAGCCGCGTATCCTCGGCACTGCGGATATAGTGGCCGTTGAGGCTGTCGAGCTTGGCGAAGTCGAAGCGCGCTGCGGCGCGGCCGACCGCGTCGATCTCGAACCATTGGATCGCCTGCTCGGTGGAGATGATCTCGTCATCGCCATGGCTCCAGCCGAGCCGCAAGAGGTAGTTGCGCAGCGCTTCCGGCAGATAGCCCATGTCGCGATAGGCATCGACGCCGAGCGCGCCGTGGCGCTTCGACAGCTTGGCGCCGTCGGGGCCATGGATCAGCGGCACATGGCCGAATTCCGGCACCGCCCAGCCGAGCGCGCGATAGATCTGGGTCTGGCGGAAAGCGTTGTTGAGGTGGTCGTCGCCGCGGATCACATGGGTGATGCCCATGTCGTGATCGTCGACGACGACCGAGAGATTGTAGGTCGGCGTCCCGTCCGAGCGCAGGATGATGAGATCGTCGAGCTGCGCATTGGCGACGATCACTTCGCCCTGCACGTGGTCGTGGATCCGGGTCTCGCCCGCGCGCGGCGCCTTGAGGCGGATCGCCGGCTTCACGCCGGGGGGCGCCTCGCGCGGATCGCGGTCGCGCCAGGTGCCGTCATAGAGCACGGCCCGGCCTTCGGCGCGCGCCCGCTCGCGCATCGCCGCCAGCTCCTCCGGCGTGCAATAGCAGTAATAGGCATTGCCGGCGGTGAGCAGCGCCTGCGCCGCCTCGGCATGGCGCGATGCACGCTCGGATTGGAGCACGATCGCGCCATCCCATTGCAGCTCGAGCCAGCGGAGCCCGTCGATGATGGCGTCGACAGCCTCAGGGGTCGAGCGCAGACGGTCGGTGTCCTCGATGCGCAGCAGGAACTTGCCGCCGTGATGCCGCGCGAACAGCCAATTGAAGAGCGCCGTACGGGCGCCGCCGATATGAAGGAAGCCGGTGGGCGAGGGGGCGAAACGGACGACGACGCTCATGATGGCGCGGTCTAGCACAGCAGCCGCGATACGTCATGCCGTGCCAGCCTGCCGCAGCGCAATCACCTTTGTCACTCCGCCGCCGGCACGAAAAGATTGACCACTGAGGCACGGAGATCACGGAGAAGTGAAGCCGAGCGCGCTTCGCGCGCCAAACCGCACTCTCAGTGTCCTCCCATGTCTCTGTGGTGAAGCGATAGACGATAGCCCCGTGCTCGGTCTGCTTCGGATTGCGGCCACTGAGCCCGCCGCTCAGGGCTGGAACGTGACCGTTACCTTGTGGACGGGAATTCCGGCCGCCTTGTTCGGCGGCAAAGGTGGCTGCTCCTTCAGCGTCGCACGCTCGACGCCGGCGGTTTCGAGCGCCTCCATCACCGCGTCGGCGCGCCTTTTTCCCAAGGCCGGGTCGCCCACCATCTTGCCATCCACGGTCTCGCCGTCGCCATAGCCGGCGACCTCGATCGCGGCAGGATGCTGCGCGCGCGCTTCCGTGACGATGGTATTGATGACCCTCTGCGCCTCTCCTGTCAGCTGTGATTGGTCCGTGCCGAAGATGATGACGAATTGCTTGGGCTGAGCCTGCGCGCCGTGGCCGAGCAAAAGCGCAGCTGCGAGCGCTGCCCCGAACGCTACCCCTTTTAGCCAGCTCATTCTCTTCGCCTCCTTGCGAGCTCGCGCCGGTTCCGCGTCGATGATGCCCGGGAGATATGCAGCAGTCCAGGCTAGTGCCCACGTGAGCGACGCGTGCACTCGCGGCAAGACTGCATTAGATTTGTGTTATGCAACCTGTGGCTCTCGGCCTTGCGGCGCCGCCTGCGCGCCGCGTCGGTGCGCTGGGGCGCTGGCTCTTCGACAATCTCGTCGCCGAGCGCGAGCGCTGGCCGCTCTGGCTCCCGGTCTTTGTCGGCAGCGGCATTGGCGGCTATTTCTGGCTCACCTTCGAGCCGCCGCTGGCACCGGTACTGGCGCTGGCGGGCGCAGCTCTGCTCGCGGCCATCGCCGCCCTTCGCGGGCAGCGTCTCGTCGCGCCGGCGATCGCGGTCGCAGCGCTGGCGCTGGGCTTTGCCGCGGCGACGCTCCAGTCCTGGTGGGTGGCGGCGCCGGTGCTGGCGCAGCGCCTCGGACCGGTGGTGGTGGAAGGGCGCCTCGTCGCGGTCGATCCGCTGCCGGAAGGGACGCGGATCGTCGTGGCGCCGAGCGCGGTCGAAGGCCTCGCGCCCGAAGCGCTTCCGGCGCATCTGCGCATCCGGCTCAGAAAAGACACGCCCTTCATTCCCGGTGATTGGGTGCGGGTCAAGGCGGTCCTGATGCCGCCGCCCGCGCCGTCGATGCCGGGCGCCTATGACTTCCAGCGCCGCGCCTGGTTCGATCGGCTGGGCGCGGTAGGGTTCGCGCTGGGCGCGCCCGAGGCGATGGCGTCGCCCGAAGGTCGGGAACCGAGCCGCTGGCGCGCCGCGCTGCAGAGGGTGCGCGCGGCGGTCACCGCACGGATCCGCGCCGCGCTGCCCGGCGACAGCGGCACCATTGCCGCGGCGCTCATCACCGGCGAGACGCATGCGATCCCGCCCGACGAGGCCGGGCATTTCCGCGATGCCGGCCTCGCGCACATCCTGGTGATCGCCGGGCTTCATCTCGGCATGGTGGCGGCGGCGGTGTTCTTCGCGCTGCGCGCCGTGCTGGCGCTGATCCCGCCGCTGGCGCTGCGCTATCCCACCAAGAAATGGGCCGCCGCGGGCGCGCTGCTCGTGATCTTCCTCTACATGCTGCTGTCGGGCGCGACGGTGCCGTCGCGCCGCGCGTTCGTGATGACCGGGCTGGTGCTGCTCGCCGTCATCGTCGACCGCCTCAGCCTTTCGGCGCGCGCCATCGCCTTCGCCGCGCTCGTTGTCATGCTGATGACGCCAGAAGCGGCGGCGGGCGCGAGTTTCCAGATGTCGTTTGCCGCGGTCGCCGCGCTCGTCGCGTTTTACGAGGCGATGCGCGAGCGGCTTGCCGATTGGCATCGTCATGCCGGAGCGCTGCGGCGTTTCGGGCTCTATCTCCTCGGCATCGCCTTCACCACGGTGGTGACGACGGTGGCGACGATGCCCTTCACCATCTACAACTTCAACCGCTTCGCGCTCTATTCGGTGGTGGCGAATGCGCTGGCAGTCCCGATCACCGGCTTCTGGATCATTCCCTGGGCGCTCGTCGCCTGCGTCCTGATGCCGTTCGGCGCCGAGAAGCTCGCGCTGGCGCCGATGGGCTGGGGCATCGACGGCGTCGAGGCGATTGCCAACGGCGTCACCGCCTGGCCTGGCGCCGTGGTGAGCTTGCCGAGCATGCCCGCGGCGGGGCTCGTTCTCATCGCGCTGGGTGGCCTCTGGCTCTGCATCTGGACGCGGCGCTGGCGCTGGCTCGGCCTGGCGCCGATGGCGGCGGGCTATCTCAGCCTGCTGCTGGCGCGGCCACCCGATCTGCTGGTGGCCAGCGAGGGTAGGCTCGTTGCGGTGCGCGCCGCCGATGGCAGCTATCTCGTCTCGCGTGCGCGTGCCGAGCGCTTCACCCAGCAAACCTGGGCACAGCGCAGCGCAGCCGGACCGGCGGGCGCCTGGCCGGCCTCCGGCAGCAGCGCCGACGGCCTTCTCACCTGCACGCGCGCAAGCTGCGTTTACCGCCGCAGCGGCCACAGCGTGGCGCTGATCCGCGAGGCGGCGGCGCTCGCCACGGCCTGCGCCGGCGCCGATCTCGTGGTGAGCCCGGTGCCGGCCGGGGAGCTCTGCCAGGCGCCGCGGATCATCGACAGCCTCGCGACGCAGAAAGCGGGCGCCCATGCGGTCTGGCTCGACCCTGGCCGCATCCGTGTCGAGACGGTGCTGGACTGGCGCGGCGAGCGGCGCTGGACCGTGCCATAGGGACTACGACCGATCATGCGGCCGAGGTCGGGAATTGGCCGGGTGCTCCACGAGCTTTCCGGTTGCTTCAAATCCGTCGTCCAGGAGTGCTGTCACGGCCGAGTCCGGCACGGGCGATGAGATAGCCTTCAAGCGAAGGCGCGCGCCCGGCAGAGTTTGACGAAATTCGCCACAGCCAATCCCTGCGGCCGGCCGGCGACCAGAGTCAGCAGCACCGAGCGGCGCAATCGCGGCTGGGTCAGCGGACGCGACACCAGCCCGGCACCGATCCCCAGCGCATCCGGCAGCAGCGCCAAGCCGAGCCCGGCCGCCACTAGGTCCTGCATCTGCACCCAGGACCCGCCGCAGCGGCGCACCGTGAGGGCGCGTGGGTTCGCCTCGGTCAGCTTCAGCGCGAAGCCGCCGCAGCGCTCGCCGACGAGCAGCGTCTCGCCCGCCAGTTCGTCCGCGGTGAGGCTGCCGCGCAAGGCGAGAGGATGGCCACCAGGCAGCACGACGACGCAGCCCTCCTCCCACAGCTTCCAGCGATGCAGCCGGTCCGGCAGGTCGGGACCGTCCGGCAGCAGCGCGCAGTCCAGCATGTCCGACAGCATCTCCTCGACGAGCGCGGGCGCGCCGGCTTCCTCGAACCGCACCGACAACTCTGGGCAGAACCGCACCAGCCGGCCCACGACGTCGGCCACCCGCGCCGCCGCGATGGCCGGGCCGAGGCCGACGCGGAGGACCGTCTGCTGGCGACCGAGCTCCTCGTCGGCAATCCGCCGCGCCGTCGCCGCGGCGGTCAGCATCGCCTGCAGATGCGGCACCATCGCGCGGCCGAGCGGCGTCAACTGGGTCATGTTCCTCTCGCGGAACAGGAGGGGGCCGCCGACCTCCTCCTCCAGCCGCTGGATCGCGCGCGTCAGTGCGGGCTGGGTCACGTCGCACTCGGCCGCGGCGCGGGTGAAGTTCAGCGTCCGGCAGAGCGCGACGAAATAGCGGACCTGGTGCAGCTCCATCGTCCGCGCCTCAGCCGTCGGATGCCGCCAGCGCGTGCAACGCCGCCAGGATCGCCGCCGGTTCCGCACGCTCGGTGAAATCGACGGTGACGAAGCGCCAGCGCACGACGCCGGTCCGATCGATGACGAAAGTCGCCGGCAC
>Ga0335073_10003801_pt1 | contig 21075 bp, 22 predicted proteins | sample Lox_Sample_22_FD_207093 | JGI IMG/M metagenome (GOLD analysis project Ga0335073, IMG submission 207093) | Soil microbial communities from Loxahatchee National Wildlife Refuge, Florida, United States - Lox_Sample_2.2 | ecosystem: Environmental > Terrestrial > Soil > Wetlands | place: USA...
GGCGCCTGTGTTCTGCTACCACACCTTCGCGCCGTCCCAGGGCTGGTCTGAGAGCGACGGTGGCGTTGGCCCCGGTTCCGGTCCGCCACGGCCTCCGCCTCCGTCAGGCCCACCTCCCCGCGGCGTTCCGCTCCCTGACGCGGAGCAGGCGCGGACGCGCCGGCGCGATCACAACCGGCCGAGCCCGCGCGGCGTCGGGCGCCGCCGGCCGGCGGTGGAGCCGCCGCGGCCCGCAAAGCGGCAGGGTTAGGCCGCCTGTAGCCGATTCCTCCGACCTTCGGATTCGCGCCGGCGGCGCCGAGCGCGATCGCCAGTCCGCGTCCCGTGGTGGCCGCGGCGGCGGCCGATTGACGCTCGTGAGCCAGTGCGCGCCCGAAGGCGCGCTCGCGATCGCGTCGTGCCCGCTCATGTCGCTGCGGTTAGCCGGCAGTAGCCATAGCGCTGACGATCCGAGCCACAGCAACGCCCAGGCGACGAGGGCTCCGCGCTCGCCAAGGATGCCGCCGGCGGCGGTGGTCCGGCTTTGCGGTTCATCTCGCGGCCATGCGATCAGTCCGGCGAACGCGTACAGAAGCGCCGCGCCCGGCGCTCCAGTCAGCGGCGACGAGTGACCGGTGAAAAGTCCGCCCAACCCCTCGCCCATCCACCAGACACTCAGTGCCCACCCGAATGAGGTCAGCAGCGCTGCCTTGACGGTGGGACGGTATATAAGGCCTAGCCCGATCAGCACCTGGAGCGTTACCGACACTTTGCCGGGCGGCTCCGTGTACGCGCTTACTACCTATCTCTTTGCATTACCCCGGGCCTTGCGGTCGATTGATGCAGCACTAACACCGTGGTATAAGCGCACGGTTGCTGAGCGTGCAGCGGATCAGGGGGGCACACCTAGTCTAGGTGCGGCGGCCCATCCCGTGATGCCCTTGGCTATTCGGCCTGACGCGCGAGGCTGGCTACGAACCGCTCGATCCGGCGGCGTTCGTCCTCTGCCAGCGGGCCCGTCGTCTCTACGAGCAACGTCATCGGTCCGCGGTCACGCGCCCAGGCAGTGGCCTGTTCGCCGAACTCGCGATCGACCCACACGATTGGGAGGCGATCGGCGTAGGCCATCGTCGTCTCCTGCTGGCGCTCTGTCGTTTCCTCGCCTCGGATGAGGGGGACGCTGATCAGGCCCAGCGTTTGTGCAACCTCGTTGATGGCAGCGAAGCCGGCTCCGTCGGCGAACAGCGCAATCTCACCGTCCGCGAGCATCTCCGTGACCCACTCCGCTGGTACGCCGATCAGTGCGGAGGCCGAGCAGACGAAGCGAAAGCGCGGCTCGGACACGTCCAAGCGGTTACGGCTGAAGCGGTACGCCGGCCGCGAGGACGAGCACCGAACTGCGGGCGCTGTTCAGTTCGTTGCGGACGTCGCCGCCGATCACGACGCGGCCGGCCGGCGCGTCCGGCTGCGAGCCGACGACGATCAGGTCCACAGGTTCGCCGCTTGACTCACGCACCGTTGCCCCGAGTTTCGCGGCTATTGCGCCCGCGGTCTCGCGGGCAACGTCGTTCCTTGGGCCGGCGAGAGGTACGGCGATCGATCTGATCGCGCCGCCGGGCTGAGTGCGGAGGCCGGCGGCCGCGATCGCGACCGCAACTGGGCCGCCGTCAAGGAGGTACTGGGCGGACGTTCCCGGCTCTACGTGACCGGGTGCGATCCGGTAATCCGAGCCGAAGACGACCGCCGACGCTCCCTCACTGGTGGCCAGCTCCCCGAGGCGGGCTCCCGTCGAGGCACCGATCACGACATGGCGGGCGACCGGGGCATCGCCCAACGTTGCCGCGCCTCGCTCCAACCGCTGCTCGGCGTCATGTTGCGCCACCTCTTCCCGGCGCGGGTCAAACTCACGGGAATGGCGCACATAAGCCAGGGCCAATTGGAACCCGGCCGGCGCCAGCATCTTGCCCAGCGCGAGCGCGTCGTCATCGTTCGGCGTTCCGTCGTAAGAGATGATCAAGCTCGCTGCCATTGGTCAAGAGTCTCCAGGACGCAGTATCGCGCACGGCGGCCGGGTGCATCGCTGCCGGAGCGTCGGAGCGGGACGTCGAGACACGCGTCGGTTCGCCGTCCTCCCGCCGAGACACCGATGCCGCGAACCGTTTGCGCCGCCAAGCCGTACCCAGCGCAACCATCGTTTAGCCGCACCCTTGACGGGCTGCGAGATAGGAGAGTCGAGATGAAACGGATTGCGAGCAGGGGGATCGCCCTTACGGTGTTGGCAATTCTCGGGATGAGCGGGCCGGCGGCAGCCTTCACCCCTGTGCCGATCCCGACGCCACGCACGGTTAGCGCCGCCGCGCCGCACGTTCAGCAAGGCCAAGCTCGCGCGGTGTTCCGGCTCGCCGAGTGACGGGGCGCTCGCTTCCCATCGACCCCGCAGCGCCGATTCCGGGGTGGGTCAGGGGTTCTCAGGGGGTGTGCGTCTGCCGTTCGGGCTCGATCGCCTCGACGGTAACGGCGGGTTTTGGTCGCACGTCGACGATGAGTCGGAACACGTCCGGGCGGCTGTAGTGCCCCGTGACGTCGAGGAGCCGTTTGCGGGCCGGAAGCGTGCTCAGGTCGAGATCGGCGATGAGGATCCCGCGTTCGCGCACCAGCGGGCCGGCCATGATCTCGCCGGTCGGGGCCACGATCACCGAGTAGCCGTCCAGCAGCCATCCGTCGAACTGTGCCGCGTCCTCACGCAGCGGCGCGGGGTCGGGAATCGATTCGGGCAGCCAGTCCGGGTGCATGACGGGCGCGACGCCGATCACGAAGCAGTTGCCCTCGCGCGCGATATGACGCATGCTGGGGACCCAGAATTCGGCCGTGGCGAGCGTCGGCGCCAGCCACACCTGGGGCCCCTGGGCGTAGAGGTGGAAGCGCGCCAGCGGCATGTAGTTCTCCCAGCAGATCAAGGTCGCCAAACGGCCGGCCGGCGTGTCGAGGACGGTCAGGTCCGACCCATCGCCCATGCCCCACACGAGCCGCTCAGCGTGGGTCGGCATCAGTTTGCGGTGACGGCCGAGCAGCGCCCCGTCGGAGCCGAACGTCAACACCGTGTTGTACACCGTGCCGCCGTGCTCCTCGCGCTCGTTGACCCCAACGACAAGGACCACCCCGGCCCGCCGCGCCGCCGCCGCAAACCGATCGCATGCGGGGCCGGGCACCGTGACGCTCTCGCGCATCAGCAGCCCGTGCCACTCGGCGTCGCCCAACACCGGTAGCGCGTCGATCCACACCGGCGGCCCCGGCACGAACGCTTCCGGGAAGACAACCAGCTGTGCGCCCTGATCCCCCGCGTTGTCGGTCAGCTCGTCGACTCGATCCAAAGTGGCGGCGCGATCCAGCAGCACCGGGCTGTCCTGGACCGCCGCCACACGGATGGTTGCCACGTGGCGACGATATACCCGCACGTGCCTCGGGGCCAATGCGCTGCCGCGGAGCGATGCCGCAGATGGATTCGCGGTCCGGGTTGCGCGTGGGCGTTAGCCTCCGCACATGACGGACTTTCGGACGGTGCGTGTGGCAGCCGTTCAGGCGACGCCGGTCGTGCTCGACGCCGCCGCGTGCGTGGAAAAGGCGGAGCAGTTGCTCGGAGAGGTGGCTGACCGTGGCGCGCAGCTGGCGGTGTTGCCGGAGTGCTTCGTGCCGTTGTACCCGTCGAATATCTGGGCGCGCGGAGCCGCCGGCTTCGGCGGCTGGGACGAGCTGTGGGAGCGGTTGTGGGCTAACGCGGTCGACGTGCCCGGCCCGCTGCTGGACCGACTGGTGCGAGTGTGCCGCCAGCGGCAGCTGTTCTGCGTGATCGGGGTGAACGAGCGGGAGTCCGGGCGGCCCGGGACGCTCTACAACACGATCGTGTATCTGGGCCCGTCGGGGGTGCTGGGCCACCATCGCAAGCTGATGCCGACCCATCATGAGCGGCTGTTTCACGGGATCGGCCCGGGCGATGATCTCGGCGTCGTTGAGGCAGCGGGAGCACAGGTTGGCGGGCTGATCTGCTGGGAGAACCGCATGCCGCTGGCGCGCTACCGGGTCTACCGGGAGGGGCCGCAGATCTGGGTGGCGCCGACGGCCGATGACAGCGACGGGTGGCTGGCGTCGATGCGGCATGTCGCGATCGAATCGGGCGCGTTCGTGGTGTCGGTACCGCAGTACATCCCGGCCTCGGCGTTCCCCGGTGACTTCCCGGTCGCGCTCCCCGAGGGCACGGAGGTGTTCGGACGCGGGGGCGCGGCGGTGATTGAGCCGACCTGGGGTGAGGTGATCGCCGGACCGCTTTACGGGGAGGAAGGAATTGTGATCGCCGACTGCGATCTGCGCCGCGGCTTGCATGCCAAGCGCTGGTTTGACGCCGTCGGGCACTACAGCCGCGAGGAGGTACTCGCGCGGGAGGTGCCCGACCCGGCTGACGGCGCAGAGTGACGCGTCGCGTGCGCGGTCGGGCCGCGGATCCTACGCGCCGCGGAGGGCTGGGATGACCTCGGCCGCGAGCCGCTCGAGCTGCCCCGCGTCGTCGAGGAGTGGGTTGAGCAGGATCAGCTCGGCGCCGGCCTGGATCACAACACGGATGCCGGCGGCGCACGTCTCGGGCGGGCCCGCGAAGATGTGTTCGGACCAGCCGCCCCGACCGTAGTGCCGGGCCAGGGCATCCTCGAGTAGCCGGCGCCCGCGCTCCGCATCGTCGTCGACGTGAACGTAGACGCGCTTGCCGATCCGGAACGTGCCGGGGTCGCGGCTCGGGGCGCGCAGCTCCTCTCTCACGACCTTGACCTGTTCGGCGAACTGGGCCGGTGTCTGGGAGCCGGCGCCCATGAACCCGATTCCGTGCCGGACCGCGCGTCGCATCCCTGCCGGCACGCTGCCGCCGAACCAGACCGGGGGGTGCGGCTTCTGCACCGGCTTAGGCTCCATCGAGGCGCCGTGGAGCTTCCAAAAGCGGCCATCGAAATTGATCTCCGGCTCGGTCCAGCACGCCTTCATCAGCGCCAACGCCTCGTTGAAGCGCGCGACCGGCTTGTCCGCGTCGACGCCAAAGGCTTCGAACGGGCGCCCGCGACCGCCGGTCGCGACACCGACTTCAATCCGACCATGGCTGAGGCAGTCCAGCGAGCTGATCGCCTTCGCCAAGTGGAGCGGGTTGTGCAGCGGGAGTATGAACACGGCACAACCGAGCCGCAGCTGCTCGGTACACGCCGACGCGTAGGCCAGGGTCTGGAGCGGCCCGAGACTGCCACCCGCGCCGAGTACCTGCTCCTGCACCCACCCGCTCTCGAACACCCCAAGCTCCTCGACGCGGCGCAGGTGGGCGCGGAAAGCGTCAGCGTCGAAGCGGCTGTCGCGCGCGTACTGGGGGATCGAGATCGCGAAGCGCATGACCGACGTCAGGCTAACGGGGGCGGCGCTGCTCTGCTGCGGCGCAGGCTCCCTCCGGCTCACTACGATAGGCGTGTGAGCGGCCAGAGAGTGCCCGGTGGGGTGGTGCATGAGCTGCCCGCGGACTTGCGCAAGGCGCTGATCGCCAACGCCACGGCACTTGATGCGTGGAACGACATCACGCCCTTGGCACGCAACGAGTTCATCTGCTGGGTCGAGGATGCCAAGCTCCAGACCACCCGGGCGCGGCGCATCCGCCGGACCCGGGAGGAGCTCGAGGAAGGTCAGCGCCGGCCCTGCTGCTGGCCGGGGTGCAAACACCGCGAGCGGAACGGCAGGTAGCGGCCCGGGCAGGTCCCGCCGGTTAGGTTCGTCCTCCGGCCGCCAGCCGCATGAGCGGGGAGTCGAAGTCGATGTCCGCCGCGGTTTGCTCGGCGCGGGTCGCGTTGCCGGCGAACTGGTGCTGGTACCCGGACCACTGGCGATCGATGATCTGCTGCTCGATCTGGGCCTTGACGACGACCGCGAGTTCGGTCGCCGCGCGCCCGATTCGATCGCCCAGCTCCGCGGCGCCCCAGTCCTCGGGCCCGGCGAATACAGACGTGGGGAGGGTGAGCGCGCGCATGTATGCGAACAGCGGGCGCATCTGGTCGTCGACCACAAGCGCATGCCGGCTGCTGCCGGCGGAGGCGGCAAGCAGCACCGGCTTGGCGATCAGCAAGTCTTCGTCGAGCACATCGATGAAGGACTTGAACAGACCGCTGATGCCCGCCTTGTACACCGGGGTTGCGACGATGATCGCGTCGGCACCTGCGATCTGCTCGATCGCTGCCTGCAACCGCTCGGATGGGAAGCCCGCAACCGTGGCGCCGGCGATGTCGATCGCGAGCGGCGCCACTTCGATCACCCCGGCGGACGCGTCGATCCCCGACTCGCGGAGAAGATCGAGGGTCCTTTGGGCGATACGGTCGGCCAGCATCCGGGTCGAGGACGGCTCGCTGGTGCCGGCGTTGACGACGGTCAGACGTCGCGTCGAATCATCGGGAGCCGCGGCGTGACGGCGTTCGGCGGACCCGGTCATCGCGCAGCCTCGAGCGGGTCGGCCCGACGTTTTCTTTTGCCGGGATCGGCCCTTTCGAGATCCGCGGTCAACCGGCGGCAGAGGTCGCCCAACCGCAGGAGCTCGTTCCGGTCCAGGTGGCGTGTCATCACTCCCGCCACCAGCCGACCGTGGCTGAGGCCGACCGTGCGCTGCAGGGCGGCTCCTTCACTGGTCAATAGCACCCGGCACGCGCGCGCGTCGTCCGGATCATCCTCGCGCCGGACGAGCCCACGCGCCTCGAGCCGTCCGACCAGCCGCGACATACCCGGCTGCGTTAGTAGCACGTCCTCGCCGAGGTCGGTGATTCGCAGGCCGTTCGGTGCTCCGGACAGCGCGTACAGGACGCCGTACTCGCGCGGGAGCAGATTGGCCCAGTCGGTGCGGACGGTGAGCTCGGCGGCGATCGTCGCCTGCGCGCGGAACAGCGCCTCCCACGTCTCGTTGGCGATTCTCGCGTTGCTGCGCATGGCCGTCACGCGGCGAGCGGATACTCGGCGGCGAGATCCGGGTCGGTGTCCTGGTATGGCGAGGTGCCGGTGAGATTGTCGCCTCGATTGGCGTTCGGCCGAGGCTGGCGAGGGGTCGCCTCGCCGTACTTCGCTCTCACCAGGCTCTCGTGCGTCGGTGCGTCGGGCACTCCGGGTGACCGGAGGTTCTCCATCTCGCGACGCAGCACCGGCACCACCTCGGTGCCGAGCAGTTCGACCTGCTCCAGGACGACCTCGAGCGGCAGTCCCATCGAGTCGACGTTCCACAGTTGCCGCTGGTAGTCGCCGAAGCCCTGCTGAAAGGTCAGAGTCTTCTCGATCACCTCTTGCGGGCTGCCGACGCTCATCGGCGTGCCGTGCATGAAGTCCTCCAGTCGGTAGCTCTTGCCGTAGATCGGCGATCCCTCGAAGTAGGGGCGTAACGCTCGCACCGCGTCCTGAGACCGGGCCGCGATGAATGCGTGGCCGCCGAGGCCGACGATCGCCTGCTCGGGGGTGCCGTGCCCGTAGTGGGCAAACCGCTCCCGGTAAAGGTTCACGAGCGGCCGGAAGTGGAAGTTCGGAGCCAGGATGTTGTTGGCGAAATAGCCGTTGCCGTAGTAGGCGGCCTGCTCGGCGATCTCGGGCGTGCGGATCGCGCCGTGCCACACGAACGGAGGGACGTCGTCCAGCGGGCGAGGAATCGCGGTGAAGCCCTGCAGCGGCGTCCGGACCGTGCCCTCCCAATCGACGACATCCTCGCGCCAGAGACGGTGCAGCAGGTTGTAGTTCTCGAGCGCCAACTCGAGTCCCTTGCGGATGTCCTTGCCGAACCACGGATACACCGGGACCGTGTTGCCGCGACCGAGCATCAAGTCCACGCGTCCGTTCGCCAGGTGCTGCAGCATTGCGTAGTCCTCGGCGATCTTGACCGGGTCATTGGTCGTCACCAGCGTCACCGCCGTGCTCAGGATGATTCGGTTCGTCAAGGCGGCGATATGCGCCAGGAGGGTTGTCGGCGACGAGGAGAAGAACGGCGGGTTGTGATGCTCTCCGATCGCGAACACGTCGAGTCCGACCTCGTCGGCGCGTTGGGCGATCTTGACGATCGCGTTGATCCGCTCCGCCTCGCTCGGCGTGCGCCCCGTCACCGGATTCTGAGTTACGTCGCTGACCGAGAAGATTCCAAACTGCATCGTGACCGCCTTTCATTGTGTGCTCAACTATAGCAGCTACATGAGCGCGCATGTATTGGCGGAGGGCCTGCGGGACCGGTCAGCGTCGCCTCGAACGGCCGTGCGACCCGCCAGGGCTACTTGGTTTTCCGCGCCAGGTAGCTCTCGCCGGCGTGTAGGACGATCGTCTTGTGCCGGACGAAGTCAGTCACCGACACCGAGTCGGTGATGTCGTGGGTGAGCGTGCCGTCGCAGCGGTCCGCGACCGTCCATTTGGTCCCGAGGACGGTGGCGGCGCTGTAGCGGCCCTTGGTGCGGAATTTCCCGCGGGCGCTGGCGTGTAGGAGCTGAAGCGTCCGGCTCGAGAGCGCCGCCGCCGAGGCGTCCGGCGGCTTGTGCGACTTGCAGGCGGCGTAAGAGGGGGCACCCTTGAATGCGTTGTTGACCAGCGTGAGCGTCGTCAGGCCCTTGCTCGACCCCGCTTTGGCCTGTGTCACCTTGAAGACCGCGCCGCCGAAGGTTCCACTCTGGGTCTTCTTTCCGGTCCCGGTGGCGCTGGTCAGCGAAAGCGTCCCGTGGAGCGCGTCGACCACGGTACCGGACCGGATCTGCGTCGCTATGGTGAGCGGCACGAGCCGGCCATTGATGAGCAGGAGCACCTTGCCGCTGACGAGCGCGACGTCCTGTGTCTTGCCGAGTATCGGCGGCGGGGGCTTCGACCCCTTGACCGTGACCAAAGCGCTCGTCTGCGTGGACGACCCGGCGGCATTGGTGGCGGTCACCAAGCACCGGTAGTCGCCGGGCGTGGTGACGACCAGAGAGCTCGTCGTCGCGCCGGCGACGGGCGCGCCGTTAAGGGTCCACTGATACGCGAGGCTCTGCGGCGCGCGGTACAGGAACCCGCCCAGCAAGTCGGGCGACCAGGTCCCGGCGCTGCACGTCAGCGTCTGGCCGACTCCGGCACCGCCCGCGACTTGCGGCGAGCCGGCTCCGAGCGGGGCACGCATCAGCGCTACGAACCACGGGTCGGTCTGGCCCGTGTAGAGGCTCTGTGCCGGTGTGGCGCCGTCGAGGCTCCCGACCCGCACCGTCCCTAGATTCCAGTTGGTCCAGTAAATCTTCCCCGCGGCCGGATCGATGGCAATGCCCCCGACATCGCCCTCGCCCGCGTACAGGTTCGCGGCGCCGGTACCGTCGAGGTTTCCCACCCGGACGTTGCCGGCGAACTCGTTGGTCCAGTACAGCTTTCCCGCGGCCGGATCGATCGCCAACTGCGTCGGGTAGTTCTCGCCGGTGAACAGATCGTGGGCACCGGTACCGTCGAGATTCCCGACGCGAATCTTGAACGTGTCGTAGCTGCCCCAATAGATCTTGCCGGCCGCCGGGTCGATCGCCACCCCGACCGGGTAGGACTCGCCGGAGAACAAGGTCCTGGCCCCGCTGCCATCGAGGTTCCCGACCCGGATCGCACCGCTCCCCGATACCGCGTTCGCCCAGTAGATCAGGCCGGCGGTCGGATCGATCGCGACACCCGATGGCGAGCTCTCGCCGGTGTACAAGTTCCGTACGCCGGTGCCGTCCAGGTTGGCGACGCGGATCGCGCCCGAGGTCGTGTCAGCCCAGTAGACGGTCCCGCTCGCGGTGTCGATCGCTACCCCGTCGGGACTGCTCTCGCCGGTGAACAGATCGCGGGCGCCCGAGCCGCCGAGGTCTCCGAACCGGATCCCGCCCCCATTCGTGTAGCTCGTCCAGTAGATCGAATCTGACGCAAACGCGGTGGACGCAAGCCACGCCGCGGCGAACATCAATAGCGCCAGCGCGCAGCCAAACCTCGTGCCCCGATGGAGAGACTTCTTCATGATTCGCTCCTGGTCCCGTGCTTGGTAAGAGCCTAACGGACCGTGCGCAGGCTCGTCTTCATAAAACCTGTATGCCCAACCCCGATTCCTGCATGGTCTCTGCACGCCTCGGGGCCGATCATGAGATCGTGCCCAAGCGACGGCAGATAGTCCTCGACCTCGACAGGTGACAGCCATGAGCGCGTTTGCCATGGCCGCGTCTTGGGGCGAACGGCGCCGGAAGTCGACCCTCGAAGATCGTCTCGTCGCCAGGATGCTCGGGCGTTCGCTGGATCGTGAGCTTGCCGCCGGGGCGTCGGCTCATCTGTCCGGGGCACACGAGGCTCGAGCGCAACAGCTCATCTCGGTTCGTACGCGACGCGCCGTGGCGAGCCGCCTCGACCGTCTGATCGAGCGGGCGGAGCGCCCGCCGGCTCAATTTCAGATCTTCGCGGGTCCCTGTCGCGAGCAGGTCCGGCATGCGTACGACATGATCCGCGCGACAGCCGTTCTGCTGCGCTCGGAGGAGCCTCTCGAGGCGCGAGGTATCGCGCGGCTGAAGACGCTCCTCTCCGATCCGATGGGACCGTGCTACGCGCCAGGCTCAGCAATGGCGTTGACCGTTGCCTTGCATGACATCGCTGGCTCGCTCACCTCGCGGCGACCGTAACCGGGAGGACACGCGGCGCGACTTGATCAGTCGGCGTCGCGCGGGTCCATGGGGCGCGAGCTCGGGTCGGACGGCCACTTCCGCGGAGTAGACGGTGAGTCCGCTCGGACGGGCCAGGAGCCCGTCGAGGTCGAGTTGGAAGTTGGCGAACGCCTCGGAGTTGTAGTGCTCGTCGAGAGATTCGGGGCTGTCCCATTCGCTCACGAGGACGAACCGGCTCGGATCCGCGAGCGTCGCGGCGAAGACGTACCGCCGGCAGCCGCGCTCACCCGTGGCCCACGGCTCGAACCGCTCCAGCACCGCCGCGAGCTCCTCGCGTCGCCCGCTGATCCCGAACATCTCCGCAACCGCGATCACCGCCATCAAGCCAAGCTTCGCAGACGCTGGCTTTGACCGGGCATCGCGTCTTCGGTGGCGCGGATTCGCGCCGGATCGCCGGCCAAGTAGGCTCAGAACAAATGGCAGTTGAGTACAAGGACTACTACGAGGTTCTCGGACTGCCTCGGGACGCGAGCCAGGACGACATCCGGCGGGCGTACCGGAAGCGGGCGCGCCAGTACCACCCCGATCTCAACGCCGATCCCGACGCCGAGGACCGCTTCAAGGAGCTGGGGGAGGCCTACGAGGTGCTCTCCGATCCGGATAAACGCGGGCGTTACGACCGTCTCGGGGCGCAATGGCGCGCGCAGGGGGCCGCGCCCGGAAATGGCGACTTCGAGGACTTCTTCGAGCGGCAGGGCTTTGACCGGGACATGGGCATGGAGTTCGGCGACGGCGTGTTCTCGGAATTCTTCGAGCGGCTGTTCGGCGACGGGGCCGCGGCACGGCCCTCCGGACCGATGCGGGGCCGCGACATCGAGGCGATCATCGAGCTTTCGCTCGAAGACGCGCTCAACGGTGCCAGGCGACGGCTGTCGCTCGGGGACGGCCACAGCGTCGCGGTGAACATCCCCGCTGGCGTCAGAGAGGGCCAGCGCATCCGGGTCGCTGGCCAGGGAGCCCCGGGCCGCGACGGTGCCCCGGCCGGCGACCTGTATCTGCTCGTACGGTTGAAGCCCCACCCACGCTTCCGCCGCCAGGGCGATGACCTCCTCGTCGATGTGCGCGTCGCGCCGTGGGAGGCCGCGGTGGGGGCTACGGTCCCCGTGTCAACGCTCGCCGGAACCGCCCAGGTGCGGGTGCCGGCCGGATCCTCCAGCGGCCGACGGCTGCGGCTACGCGGTCGAGGGTTGCCGGCTGGAGACGACAAGCGTGGCGACCTTTACGCCACCGTCGAGATAGCCGTACCCAAGGAACTGTCGGACGAAGAGCGCGAATTGTTCGAGAAGCTCGCGTCGGTGTCGGATTTCAACCCGCGTGAGGGTGGCCGGTGAGCGCCCGGAGCAATACACCACCGGGACGGCCGGACGGCGACGACGCCTTTGAGCGGCCGATGGAGCTCGCCGTCGTTGCTCGGCAAGCCGGGCTCAGGGTGTCGGTCGTTCGGCGCTATCTGGCCCTCGGCCTGTTCGAGCCGTCCGCGGGGACCGGCCGCGCGCCCCTGTTTGCCCCGAGCTCGGCCGCCCGCGCCGCCAAGGCCGAACGATTACGACGCGACCTTGGGCTGAACCCAGCCGGAGCCGTCCTGGCCTGCGAACTGCTCGATCGCATCCGGGAGCTAGAGAGCCGCGGCCCGAACCGGAGCGGTTGAACGAGTTAGCCGTAGGTATTCCGCAGTCGCCGGTACACGTGCTGCACTCGCGTGACGCCGCGCGGACGTCCGCGTGGCCAAGCATGGTTCTCGGCCACGAGTCATCTCGAACCTCGACATCCTCGGTCAGGCATCTCAGCACGCGATCCGCTTGATGTGAGTTCCAGGCGTCCAGCCATTGCCCAACGAACTCGCCAATCCACTCGATGGATGCCTGGCGGTCGGGGTCAAGCATCAGGCCGTCACGAGGCTTGGCGGATGGTGGCCGTTGAGTACGGCATCGATGTTGTCGAGAGCGAGCATGCCGATCGCGCTCTGTGTCTCGATCGTCGCGGCCGCCAGGTGCGGCATCAGGAACGCGTTCTCGAGCGCGAAGTACCTCGGATCGATGTCGGGCTCGTGCTCGAACACGTCGAGGCCGACAGCTGCCACGGTTCCGGCCGCCAGCGCGGCGAACAGGTCGTCATCGCAGATAAGATCGCCACGGGCGGTGTTGACGATGATGGCTCCGCGGGGGAGCAGCGCGAGCGTGTCCGCGTTCAGGAAGTGGTGGGTGGCGGGCGTCGCCGGAGCGTGGAGGCTGAGGAACTCGCTCACGCTGAGCAGCTCGTGGGGATCCTCGTGGAAGATCGCGCCCTCCGCGACGTGGTCGGGGAGCGGGGCGGCGTCCGTGTAATGGATCCGCATTCCAAACGCCCGCGCACGCCGCGCGGTCGCCTGTCCGATCCGACCCATTCCGTAGATCCCGAGGACCTTCCCGGTCACCTGCCAACCGATCGGGCCGACCGTCGAGGCGTGGCCCCATTGACCAGCACGGAGGAACTGCTGCGCCTGGTAGGCGCGCCGTGACGCACCCAGCAGCAGGAGGATTGCCGCGTCGGCGACGGCGTCGGTGAGCACTCCGGGCGTGTTCGAGACCGCGATGTGGTTGCGTGCGGCGGCTCGGACATCGAGGTGGTCGTAACCGACCGTCCGCGTCGCCACGATCTTCACGGACTGAGGGATGTGGTCGAAGAAGTCGGCGTCGAGCCGATCGGCGCCGGTGACGAGAAGTGCGGACGCCCCATCCGCCAGCGCGAGAAGTCCGTGCGGCGTCAGTGCTTCGGGGGTACCGGCCGTCCGGGGCCTGAACTCGTGGTTGACGCGCTCGTCGACCTTCGGCGGCAGCGGAGGCCGAGTTATGACGAGGACGGGTTTGGTAGGCGTGGTGCTCACCTCTGGACGGGATCGGGGCGTGGATGCAGGGTGCGTAACCTAATCGACGCGCGATTTAGAACCCGGCCTCGCACCCGGGGCGCCAAGATCATCGAGCGTTGAGGTCGCGGCGCACCTCGTCGCGGTCGAAGCCGGCGGCCTCGAGCTGGCGCACGATCATGCCGATGTGCTTCTGACTGAGGTTCTGTCTCCCGTGGCCGGGCACCGTGATCACGATGCCGGATTCGTGGCGAAAGCGCCGGTGGCTCGTCGCCTTGCCCCCGAGTTCGGTAAAGCCATGATCGAGTAACCACGTTGTGAGCGCCCTGCGGGTAACGGTGCTCATGGAGGCATTTTCGAACCTGGCGGGTCACCCGCGCCGCGCCGTTTGTTTCGCCGTTGAAAGTCGGCGCTGTCCTTCGCTGAAGCTTCAAATCGCGCACTAGCGTGAACGCAGCGGCGCTCTATCCGCCGCTTTGTCCCGGGGCGCGGTGCGCTGCGGGGCGATCTCGTGCTGCGCGCTCGCATGGGTGCACGGCGTCTCCGTATAGGTCATGACCAACGACGAAATACACATGCGTTCACCCGCGCCTGCTGCCGGTATCGAAAATGAGCGGGGTACGAGCGTGATCATCCCAACGCTGTACGACGCGACTCCGTATCCCGATGGGCCGCGGTACTTCTTGCGCGACTGGAACCTGGCTCGGTCCACGATCACGCCGCTGCACTACAGCGCCAACCACTTTGAGGGCTTCGGTCAGCCCCTCCAACTACTTGGCGCGAGCCCCGGTCTCGTGCGGATCTACGGCTATTCATGCCGCTCCCCACACGCGGAGGGTCGCAAGCTCGAGGATTGGCTGTGGGCACGCCACAAGGCGTTCCCGGCCATCTGCTTCTCAACGCTCGCTCCGTGCGGCGAGTACGCCTTCACGCCGGCCGCCGCCGTGGTCGAGATCACTCTGGAGTCTTTGGAGCGCGAGCTCGAGCGGCTGAGCGTCGCTTCGATCAAGCGCGACGCGAGCTGACAGCCCGGGCTGCGCGCCTGGCTTGGCTGTCGCGCGCCGGCAGCTTGTAGACGAACCGTCGCCGGGCGTCGTGGTAGGCGGGATCGGGCCCGAAGAAGCACTCGTGGCAACGGGCGAGTTCCTCTTCACGGTATGCCTCGAGCGGCATGGCCCGCTCGTGTTGCGCCCGTCGTCGGCGCTTGTCCTCGAGGCGCGCCTGGTGCAGCCCGTCATGCACAATCCGCTCGGCGAAACGAGCGGTGCGCGTCCGAAAGTCCTCCACGTCGGCGCCGACGGCGGCATCGAGCAGTCCAATCCTCACCGCCTCGCTCGTGCCGAGCGCGCGGAACGGTGCCCCGGTTAGCCGCGCGGTCGTGGCCCGACCGACCCGCCGCGGCAGCAGGTAGGTCCAGTACTCCGATCCGTACAGCCCGCCCATATGCTGGTAGTAGGGGTTGAGGACGATGTCTTCCCGGGCCAGGACGTAATCGGCGGCCAGCGCCAACGGGACACCTCCCGCGCCGGCGTCGCCGGCAAGCGCGGAGATCACGAGATGCGAATCGGTCTCAATGATGTCCTTGACCAGATCGTCGATTGCCTGCAGGTTCCGCCAGGACTCCTCGGCTGGGTCCTCAGCGGCCTCGATCTCGTTCAGGTGAATGCCGTTTGAGAAGTAGTCATCCCCGCCGAGCAGCACGATCGCCTTGGTCTGCTGCGCGAGAGCGTGCGCGTACGCCTCGCGGAGCCGCATGCATTGGGGGGTGCTCATCGCGCCGTTGTAGAACGCGAACTGCAGGTAGCCCACCTCGTCGTGCTCGTAGTAGGCGATCTCACGGTAGGTGTCTCCGTCCGGAATCTGTGCATCCACCGCGATCCCGACCTCCGGAACGTTGAGCTCCATGCCCGCAAGCGCCAGCGCGTGAGCGGCCGGCAACTTGAAGTTCCTCTCGCTCGCTGAGTCGTGGCGCTTGAGGTGCGTTATCCACACCGCCCCATCGACCGTTGCTCGGCAGACAGCTCCGTTTCGCTGTGCCACCAACTCGCCCGGTCGGCCGCGAAGCTCCCGTTCGTCGTGCGCCCCGAACAGGTGAAATTGCTCGCCGTCGATCGTGTCGAGCACGCCCGGGGATCCGTCGCCCGCGCGTATCTTCCGCAGCACGCACCCGGTCGCGTCGGACTTCCAGTCGATCGCGCGGACGTCCTGGGTCATCAGGGGCAGGCAGGGCCCGAGCGCCACGCCTGACGCCTGACCCGTCGCCGTGGGCAGTCCCCCGACCAGCACAAGACGGTCGATGGCGTCGATGATCGCCTCGGTCGCCGCTCTGCGGACCTCGTGCCGGTACAGGCTGCTCTTGGCTGCGTTGCGCATCCGGAACGTCTCGGTTGCCCACACCTCCCCGGCATCGAACTCGCCGTTGGCCTGCAAGACCGTGACTCCCCAGTCCTGCTTGTCCAGTTCGATTGCCCAATCGAGCGATGACGGCCCGCGATCGCCGCGTGGCCCGGGATGGACGATCAGGCAGCAATGCCGCGCCCAGATCGACTCGGGGATCATCGTCTTCAGAAACGGGCACACGACCAATTCCGGAGCGTGCACCCGCACGGCGGCCTCCATCTCCGAAACGGACGCGACGACCGCGACCTCGACACGGTGGCCGAGTTCAGACAACGCGATCGAGGCGCGCTGGCTCAAGCTGTTGTGCGCTGATACGAGAAACAGAATCTGCATGGCAACTGAAGGACGCTCGTTTCTAAGAGCGCCGCCATGCTTCGGAAATACAGCGATGCGATCAACGCGAGCGGACCCGGCACTTCGCTCAGGCCGCCGGGGGACCGACCAAGCTCAGGCTCGGCCGGACACGGAGCGATCGATGGTCAGGAACCAGGAGCCGCCCGCGAGGTTCAGCGCGCCGATAACCAGGAAGAAGGCTGCCCACCCGTAGGCGTGGTAGGAGAGGCAAATGATGCCGGCTCCAGCCGCGACACTGCCACCGGCAACCCGCGTAACCCCAAAGATGCGGAGGTGGCGGTACTCCCACGGCGCTATCAGGCGGTGCATGCCGGATCGCGGGGGGGATAGCCACCACCCGCGCAGACCTTTCGCGGCGGCGTTGTCGTTGGGCGCGTTTATGGGATGCCTCGTGTGCCGATGGTGTCGCCCGCCCGATCACCTATCAAAATGATATCATATTGATGGTGAGACAGCAACGGTGGCAGCTGAGGTTGTCGCCCTGCGCACGTTCTCTGCGGCGCCGTCCGCGGCTACACCACCGGATGGCGCGCCTGGGATTTATTCTTCCGGAGGTTCGTCCACCGTGCCGAACGTGCCCTCTTTTGCGTTCTCCTGGGTTTCCTGGCCTCTCGCGAAGGTGCCGAGCTGCGCGTCCTCGGGAAACTCCTCGAGGTCTTCCTGACCGGTCGCGAAGTCTCCTACCTTCTCGTCTTGCTCGAACTCCTCAGGATCCGCCTGGCCCTCGGCAAACCCGCCGCCCGTCACGCCGTACGCGCGGGCCGGATGCTCTCCCTGCCGCTCGCTACTCACGTCATCTCCTCGTTCTCGCGTAAATGAAAACTGGAGGCAGCCTACCGCTGCCGTGAGGGGCCCACTACGTGGTTGACTACTGATTTGGGGCGGTGCGGACCGCCGGTTCGGGCAAGCTAGAGCGCGGCGTGCGGGCGGGCCGCCGACGGTCTCAAAGGCCGCCGCCGGTCTCGCGGGTGGACTCGACGATGCAGGTGCCAGGGGTGCCGGTGGTAATCGCCGATGCGCCTTCCCAGAAGCCCGGCAGGTATTGGTTGGCGATGAATTGGTGGCGGGCACGGGCGCTGAGAGTGAGGTTCAGGTGGGCTCGGGGGACGTTCAGCTGCCACCGTAGTGGGTACGTGCCGGTTGCCCCCGCCGGTCGGATCGCCGGTGGCAGAGGTGTCACCGTGAAGTTCTGGGGGTGGGTGACCGGGCCGTGGCGGGGCACGTCGGTGCCGTCCTGCACGCCGGTGGGTTGGCCGGAGGGGGTGATGAACTGGTAGAGCATCAAGTCGCTGCCGTCCGTGAACTGGCAGGCGAACCAGTTCCAATGCCAGGAAGCAGTATTGGTCGCGAAGTTGCCCCATTGGTGGTCGACCCAGCCCTGGCCGCCGATCGCGGTCTGGTGGCCGTCGAGCACGAGCGTGCCGCGCGCGGCGAGGCGCGGCGCAGAGTAGTAGGCCGAGGTCGCTCCGGGGCCTTCTTGGACGATCCCATCGGTGCCGTTGAGCACATAGGGTTGGATCGGTGTCAAGCTGAGCTGCAGCCGCCCGGTCCCGGGGACCGGCGCCGACACCGTCCACCGACCGAACCGGCCGGTCGGCCGCCACCCGAGGGTGAACCCGTCGACCTGCATCCCGGTTTGGCCCGGTTCCAGAGCCCCGGCGGCCAGGTACTCGCGAGAGAGGACGATTCGATCGGCCCGCAGATCGACCACGTTTACCTTGGCGAGTTTGAACCCCGAACCGGCCCACACGGTGGCGAACCAGAAGAAATCCCGGCCACCAGGAGCGGACACCGTCCCGGCCGTGTACCACCACTCGACCTGAAACGCCGGATGAGCCCCGTGGTCGCGTGGCAGGACCACGGGCTGCAGCGCCGGCAGGGACGCCGCGCTCGTCGACGCGGCGCCGGCGAGCACGGCCACCACGGCAACCGCCACCCACCACGCACGTCTGGCCGCTACGCGCATCGCCCGTCGATTATGAAGGATGCGACGAAGCCCGTCAGGCCGATCCTAGGAAGACCATGCGGGGCCCGAGATCGCGCGTACGTCGGACGCCCGTTGCCTTCGGAAGTGCTCAAGGATCAGAACGCTCACGAGCGCGACGTACACACACCACAGCGATGTCAGCTCGTCGACCCGGAGTACCGCGGTCACGATTACCCCGACGAGGCTGACCAGTCCGAACCATCGCAGGTAACGACGGCTCGAGATCAGCGCCGGACCGCACGTCGCGGCGACGTAGAGCAGCCCGATGACGGCGTCGTTCGGGGTGTGGGTCGTGTAATCGATACAGCGAGCCTCCTCGTGTGCTCCGACTGGGTACGCGGTGACCTGCCACAGCAGGTACGCGCCCAACAGCGCGCCGGCGCACGCCGTCGCCATCATCACCCGCGACCGCCTGGGGTCCGGCTCGAGGAGCATGAATCCGAGTGGGACAATCGCCGGTAAGACGGCGTGCGCGAAGATGATGTAGGCCTGCTTCGCGGCGTCACCCAGCCCCGGCGAGACCTGACCGCGGAGGCCGAGCCACACGAAGCCCTCCACGAGCTGATGGATGCCGAACAGCAGGGGCAGCGCGCCGACGATCAGTTCGCGCCGCGCGCGCACGTGGCGGAGCGTCTCAACTCCCACACCGGCAATGACGGCGCCGGCGACGAAGTCGGCCTGCGGCGAAAAGCACACGCGCGTGACCTTAACGCTACCCAGATGGCGGCCCACTCGAGAAACAGGAAACCCCAGGATTTGCGGGTGTTGCGTAAAGCCCGCAGGCGCCGATGCTTGTTGCGCTCGACTCAGAACCGGTCCGGCGCGGGTCGAGATCCCGTTTCCCCGCCAGCCGAAGCTGCCGCCCTCATCTGGCCGCCGGAGCGTCGGCCGTGGCGCCATCACAACGCCCCGAGGTTTATGCAACACCCTCGATTTGCCGGGCTTTCCTAGAGCGGTCGAAAGAGCGGATGGTTTGACAGGGATTCCGCCTGCTGAAAGGGTAGGCGGCGCGACTGATCCGAGACCGGACTAGGAGTTGTGGTGGACCCGTTTGTGCTCAGCTACGAGGGCTTCGATCCCGAGGCGGAGGGCTTGCGCGAGGTGCTCACTTCGACGGGCAACGGTCGCTTTTGCGCCCGCGCCGCGGCCGAGTGGGAGGACGCCGACGGGGTGCACTACCCCGGTACGTACGCCCACGGGGTCTACAACCGCGAAACGACGATCCTGGGCGGCGTGCCCGTGCTCAACGAGGACTTGGTGAACCTGCCCAACTGGCTGGTACTCAAGCTGAGGATCGACGGTGGCGACGCGATACGGCTGGCGGACGTCGAGGTGCTCGAGTATCGCCACCGGCTCGACCTGCGCGGCGCGGTGATGACACGGACGGTTCGCTTCCGAGACGGTGCCGGGCGTGAGACGGCACTGACCAGCCGGCGATTCGTGAGCATGGCGCATCCGGACCGCGCCGGAATCGAGTGGACGCTGACCGCCGAGAACTGGTCTGGACGCGTCGAGGTGATCTCGGCGATCGACGGCAGGGTGACGAACAGCGGCGTCGCGCGTTACCTCGAGCTCGAGGGGCGGCACCTGGATCCTGTGTCGCCGCGAACGTTCGGGCCGGAGGCGATCGCGCTGAAGGTCCGGACCCGTCAGTCCAACACGTACATCAGCCAGGCGGCGCGTACGCGAGTGTTCGCCGGCGAACGTTCGCTGATCGTGGAGCGCAGTCTGTTTCAGACCGAGGACTACATCCAGCAGATCCTCGCGTTTGAGGTTGCGAAGCAGGAGCCTGTCCGGATCGAGAAGATGGTCTCGCTCGCGACATCTCGGGATCCTGCCACGAGCGACACGCTCGGTAAGGCAGGCACGGCGGCGCGGCGCAGCCCCGAGTTCGCGCCGGCCTTGGCGCGGCACGTTGACGCGTGGGAGGAGCTATGGCGGGTATGCGACGTGCGAGCACGTTGCGACGAGGAGGTCCAGCACCTGCTGCGCGTCCACATCTGCCACATCCTGTCGGTGTGCTCCCGACACACTCCCGACCTCGACGCCGGGATGCCCGCGCGCGGGCTGAGTGGCGAGGCCTACCGGGGGCATGTGTTCTGGGACGAGGTGTACGTCTTTCCGTTCCTCAGCTTCCGGCTGCCGGAGGTGACGCGCGGACTACTGATGTACCGCTACCGACGTCTGGAGGAAGCACGTGCGGCTGCGCGGGAGGCCGGTTTCACCGGTGCAATGTTCCCGTGGCAGAGCGGGAGCGAGGGCACCGAGGAGACCCAGCGCGTGCATCTGAACCCGATGTCGGGGCGCTGGGAGCCGGACCTCAGCCACAACCAGCGGCACGTGAATGCGGCGATCTTCTACAACATCTGGCAGTACTTCCAGGCCACCCGGGACCTGGCGTTTTTGCGCGACTACGGTGCCGAGATGATGCTCGAGATTGCGCGCTTCTGGGCGTCGATCGCGCACTTCAACCCCGAGCGCGGACGGTATGAGATCCATGGCGTGATGGGACCGGACGAGTTCCACGAGAAGTATCCGGGCGCGGATGAGGGCGGACTGCGCAACAACGCGTATACGAACGTGATGGTGGCATGGCTGTGCGGGCTGGCCGGCGAGGTGCTCACATGGCTTCCGGATAGCCGCGCGGACGCGCTTCGCTCGAGGCTTGAGATCTCCGACCGGGAGCTGAGTCTCTGGCGGGACATGAGCGGGCGGATGTTCGTCCCATTCCACGACGACGGGATCATCAGCCAGTTCGAAGGCTACGAGCACCTGAAGGAGCTCGACTGGGATGGGTACCG
>Ga0335073_10003803_pt1 | contig 21073 bp, 17 predicted proteins | sample Lox_Sample_22_FD_207093 | JGI IMG/M metagenome (GOLD analysis project Ga0335073, IMG submission 207093) | Soil microbial communities from Loxahatchee National Wildlife Refuge, Florida, United States - Lox_Sample_2.2 | ecosystem: Environmental > Terrestrial > Soil > Wetlands | place: USA...
ATACTGATCGCGCGAAGTGTTGCCCACCCAGATGTAGCCGGCTTCGGAATTGGTATAAATCCCATTCGAGGCTTCTTCGCTGGCGATGCCGGCCGCGTACGGCGAATTCACCGGAACCAGGCAGCGCGCCAGCAGATTGTTGCCGGTGACGTCGAGCAGCGATTTAATCCCGGCCAGCGCCTGCTGGACATTATTTAATGCGCCGGGATCCTGCGTGACCTGATAGCGGAACGCCTCGGCCGCAAGATAATGACCGGTCCAGATGGCCGAGTCGCCGCAGCGCGTGTAGCCGACAATCTGATTGCTTGAAGGCGAGGCGTAAATCGGATCGAGAATGGTCCCGTAAGGAACGTGAATCGCCTGAATATTCGCGGAGATCGCGAGCGCATCGGCTTCCGTCGCGCGCATCGGCACGGCCAGGGCAAAAACGGCCAATCCGGCCCCAGCGTGGCAAAAGGCGCGGAAAAAACTTCGCAACACTTAAATAATGATGCCGTCCGCGCCGCTAACGTTCCATAAAGTACCATAGGCGACGCGCAAAGACTCAGTACCGATGCCGCTTTCGGCCCATTTCCGGATGCGCCGGGCGCGGCTATTTTCGATGAAAGCTGATGGAAAATCCTTCTTCTGTTTCTCCTGGCCTGGCGCTGAACGCGACGTGAACGGCACCGCGTTCAGCGTCAGGCAATTTTCTGCCTTCCCGAAAAACTCCGCCCTTTAAGAAAACCCGCGCTCCTGTGGCGCACGCACTTTGCGTGCCGCGTCGACATTTTGTCGACGCCTGCCGGCGTGTACAGACTGATGTCGCGATGAGCCGCGACAAGGCGCCCAAAGTAGGTGCGCCATAATTACCACACGATCTCTCCGCGACGCGCGACCTGGCCGGCATTTCTACCGCGTGTTCGTAGCCACGCGCCGCAGCGCTTCCATCCGTCCGCTACCAATCAGCCGCGGCGTGGCCCGGCCGCACGCGCATACCGACCGGTCGATGTCCCGATCCCCGATCGCCAGCTTCGACGATTCGATGTGCAACCCATCATGCGCCTCGCACTCCGCGGCCAGCAGCGTGCAATCGGCGGCGATCATCTGCTCGAACACCGGCACGCGAAAGGCGTTCCATAAGCAGTCGCGCTCGGCGTCGTTCACGCGCGGCTCGAATTCCCGGCGGAACACGATCACCGCGTGACTCAACCGGACCACCCCGGCGAGCGCCTCGAGCTGCGCCAGCGTCGCCGCGATCGCCTGCGGCTCAAACCGGGCCGCATCCTCACTCCATCCATCCGAAAAAACGCGCACCGGAGCGCGCGAGCGGAAGCCTGCCACCAGCACCGCGCAGCGCGGCACGGGACGGATCGGATAAAAGAAAGCTGCCTGGCGCAGCCAAGAAACGCGCAGCCGCGAAATTTGTGCGAGCACGTAGAGAAAGTCGGCTCAGCGAGCTAATATTCTCAGCAGATTTTCCCCGAAAATCGCCCGCGCATCGTGCAAACTCACGCCGAGCTCATAGAGCGCCGTCGCCTGATCCTCGAAAACCTGCTGCTTCCAACCCGGCGGAAACAGCGCCGAATCGGTGCCAAACAGCAGCCGCCGCGGACCCACCACGTCCAAAGTCCGCCGGAACACCTGCCGCAGATCGAGGTGCGATTCCTGATACTTCATCCACGAATTGGAACTGGACGTGTCCAGGTAAACATTCGGGCACAGGTCGGCCAGCATCAGCGCTTCTCGAAAATATCCCGCGCCGAAGTGCGGCACCACCATCGGCACCGCCGGATAACGCAGCGCGATGGCGTGCAGATCGATGGGGTTCGAAAAGCGCATGTCGAACGGCGAAGCGAGGCCCAGCCGGCCGCGAATGCCTAGGCTCAACACTCCGCAATGCACAAACACCACGCGCCGGTTTTGTTCCGCCCATTCAAACACGGGCCGCACGCAGTCGTCATGCACCGGGTAGCAATGCATCGCGGGAAACAGGCACACCGCGCTCACTTCGCTCAGATTTTCCGGCCTCCACATCCGCGGATTCACCATCGCGTAGGCGAAAAACCGGAAGGGATGGGCGTGCACCGCGGCCAGCACGGACGCTTCATCGCCCGGCACGCTGGCGATCAGCGTGGCGCGCTCGACGTGATGACGATCGAGCTCCTGCGTCCACATGGACGCCAGCTTTTCCGGCTCCTGCGGCGGCAGATTCAGCCCGATTTTGGCGGCGATTTCTTCGGGCGTCAATCCCGGCTGCTGCGCCGCCAAGGCGGTGAAGAACCGGTGCGAGAAAAAATGCAGATGCGCGTCGGCGACGGCCAGGGGCCCCCAGGGAGAATCGCGTTTCATGACCAACGGGCAGTGAGGAGCGGGGCAGCCCACTTCCCACTATCCACTTTCCGCCGCCCCCTTCGGCAACTGCGTCAATCCCGTCGACAACGCGAGCTGCGTCAGCCCCGCCACATTATTTACGCCGAGCTTCTTCATCATCGTTTTGCGGTAACTGCGCACCGTCTGCTCGCGCAAATCGAGCACCACGGCGATTTCCTTGCTCGTCTTTCCCTCGGCGACCATCCGCAAAACCTGCAATTCCCGCGGCGACAATCCTTCGAGCGCGGCCGGCGCCTGCCGGGCCTGCAAATCTCCTTTTTGAATGCGCGTCAGCAGACGATCGGAAACCTGTGGGCTTAAATACGCGCCGCCGCGCGAAACCATGCGCAGCGCCTCGATTAAATCCGTGTCCGAAGCTTTCTTCAAAATAAACGCCCGCGCCCCGCTGCGGATCGCGCTCACCACCGAATTTTCGTCGTCGTACATCGACAGAATCACGATCTTGCACTCGGGGTGGTAGCGCAAGATTTCGGCCGTCGTTTCGACGCCGTTCAAGCCAGGCAGGCCGATGTCCATCAACACCAGGTCCGGCCGGTGATTCTTGACGAACTGCACCGCATCGGTGCCGCTTTCCGCTTCGCCGGCCACGCGAAATTCGTCGCCGCGGCTCAGGATCGCCTTGATCCCGTCGCGCATGATTTTGTGATCGTCGACGATTAAGACGTCGAGGGCCATAGAGGAATCATTGTACCTTTATCAACGATCGCGCAGAATCTCCCGCGCGCAGTTGTGCCCCGGCGCGCCCATCACCCCGCCGCCGGGATGCGCGCCGGAGCCGCATAAATACAGCCCGCGGACCGGCATCCGATAGCGCGCAAAGCCCGCCACGGGCCGCAGCACGAACATCTGGTCCAGGCTCATTTCGCCATGAAAAATATTTCCGCCGGTGATTCCGAAGCGCCGCTCCAGGTCCAGCGGAGTCAGCGTCTGCCGGTGCTCGACAAGCGATTTGATGTTCGGACAATATTCTTCGATCACGTCGAGAACGCGATCCGCGTAGCGTTCGCGCTCCTCATCCCACGTCGCGCCTTGGAGCGAATAGGGCGCATATTGCAGAAAAATTCCCATGATGTGCCGGCCCTCCGGCGCCAGCGACGGATCGTACATCGTCGGAAGGGTCATCTCAATCAGCGGCGAGCGCGACGGCCGCCCGTATTTCGCGTCATCCCAGGCTCGTTCGATGTAATCGACCGAAGGACAGATATGCATCGTCGCTTTATGCTGCGGTCCCGGCGCGTCACCTGGGAACGCCCGAAATTCCGGCAGCCCGTTCAGCGCGAGATTCATCTTGAGCGACGTTCCCTCACTTCGAAAATGCTTGATGCCGTGCAGAAAATCCGCGTCCAGATCGCCCTCCTCCATCAACTTCAAAAACGTTCGCCGCGGATCGACGCCGCTGGCGACGATCTTGGCGTGAATCTCGTCGCCGTTTTCGAGCGCGACTCCACGAACGCGATTATCCTTCACCAGAATTTTCGCCACCGGCGAAGCGGTTCGAATCACCGCGCCGCGCGACCGCGCCGATTCGGCGATCGCGTTCGACACCGCGCCCATCCCTCCGCGCACGAAGCCCCACAATCCGCGATGCCCGTTCACCCCGCCCATGCAATGATGCAGCAGAATGTACGCCGTCCCCGGCGACTTTGGCCCGCCATTCGCGCCGATCACGCCATCGGTGGCCAGCGTAACTTTCAACTCCTCTGATTCGAACCATTCCTCCAGAAAATCGGCCGCGCTTTGCGTGAAAATCTTGATCAGCGCCACCACTTCGCGTTTCGACAGCCCGCGCATCGATCTGGCGAGCTTCAGATAATCCATCGCATCGCCCATTCCGCCCGGCGGAAATGGCGGAGGCGTGGTGAGCAGCATTTCTTCGGCCACGCGCGCCAGTTTTTCCAATCGTTCTTCGTATTGCGGATAAACCTCGGCATCGCGTTTGGAAAATTTCGCGATTTCTTGGATCGTTTTCGCGCGATCCTGCCACATAAACAGGTGCCGGCCATCGGGAAACGGGGAAAAAAACGCGGGATCTTTGGCGTCCACTTTATAGCCGAATTTCTCCAGCTCGAGCTCGCGGACGACTTTTTCTTGCAGCAGGCTCGCAAGGTACGCGGCGGTGGAAACGCGGTAGCCAGGCCAGATCTCTTCGGTGACGGCGCACCCTCCCACGAGCTCGCGGGCTTCGAGAACAATCACGCGCTGTTTCGCGCGGGCGAGGTACGCGGCGGTGACCAGTCCGTTATGTCCGCCGCCGATGATGATGGCGTCGTAATTTTCAGGCACAGATTTTCAGGATACAAGCCGGCGGTTCTTGTGGCGCGCGCACTCGTGCGTGGGCCACGCGGACGCGATTCTGCTTAGTGCAACAGCGCCCCTGGGCCGATGTTCAAATGATGGCTGATCGAATCCGGAACCGCCATAAACAACAAAAAACCCAGCGTCGCGTGGGCTACGCCGAGGAACCACAAATTTGAATAGCGGCGATAAACCTGGATCGCGCCGTAACCACCGAACGACGTCACCAGCATCAGAAACCAGTTCGGCGAATGCACCGCGGAAAATAGCGCGGCCGTGGTGAGTCCGGCGGCGCGCGGCGAAAGAACGGATTCGAATCGCTTGAGAAAATACGCGTTCAACAAATATTGCTGAAACAGGCCCCATGGCAGATACAGCCCCAGCGCGATGGCCGCGTGTTCCACTCCGATGTGGCGTATGGTTCCGAGCAGCACGCCCACGCCGCACAGGATCACCGCTAACGCGAGCAGAACCGGTCCGAACAGGCGCAGGCAATCCCACAGATGCTGCACGCGAAAGCCGAGCGCCGTCGCGCGCTGATGGCGCCACACGTGCGACAGAACGACAATCGCCAGCAGCGGGACCCACGACCACGAATGCACGAATCGCAGCTTCCAGATGTAGATCATGATGCCGGCGAAGATCAGCAGCGGCTCCAGAAACGCGAGCTTGCGAGGTTTCACTAAAATCAGATTAACGCGGACAGTCTCTGCGTTACGCTATGCCGCGCATTACAGCCCCGCCAGTGATGGCGGGGGCTCTCCCAAACCACCGATGGGATCTTTCTTTGCACCGACCGTTTATAATTCCAGACATGAAGCAATTTACGCTCGCCGTGATCGCCGCGCTGTGTCTTTCGGCACAAAACCTGCCGTCCGGAATGCAGAAAGTCACCTCGGTTGAGGGGATCACCGAATACAAACTGGACAACGGCCTGCGTGTGCTGATTTTTCCCGATCCCTCTATCACCACCGCGACCGTCAACATCACTTACCTGGTCGGATCGCGGCAGGAAGGCGCGGGCGAGCGCGGCATGGCCCATCTGCTGGAACACATGATGTTCAAGGGCAGCACGCATCACACCAATATTCCGCAAGAATTGTCCGCGCACGGCTCGCGTCCGAACGGCACCACAAGCTGGGATCGCACCAATTATTTCGAAACCTTTCAGGCCACCGATGAAAATTTGCAATGGGCGCTCGATCTGGAATCGGACCGCATGGTGAATTCGTTCATCCGCAAATCCGATTGGGATTCGGAATACACCGTGGTTCGCAACGAATTCGAGATGGGTGAAAACGATCCGATCGGGGTTCTGTTTCAGCGCGCGATGTCGGCCGCGTACCTCTGGCATCCCTATGGGCACGCGCCGATTGGCGCGCGGTCCGATATCGAAAACGTGCCGATCGATCGCCTGAAGGCGTTTTACCAAAAATATTATCAGCCGGACGACGCGATTCTCACCGTGGCGGGAAAAATCGATCCGGCCAAAGTTCTGACGCTGGTCGCCCAGGATTTCGGTCCGATTCCGGCGCCGGCGCGGAAACTCGAACCGCCGTACACCGTCGAGCCGCCGCAGGATGGCGAGCGCGACGTGACGCTGCGCCGCGTGGGAAATATTCAGGCGATTATGGACGTCTATCACGTGCCGGCCGGCTCCGATCCGGATTTTCCGGCGATCGATGTGCTGGTGGGAATTCTCACCGACACTCCTTCGGGACGGCTGTACAAGGCGCTGATCGACAGCAAAAAAGCGTCGCACGTGATGGGCTTCGATCAGCAGTTGAATGAGCCGGGAACGCTGATTGTGGGCGCGGTGCTGAATCAGCAGCAGTCGCTCGACGATGTGCGCAAGACCATTCTCGACACCATCGCCGAAGTGGCGAAGGAGCCGCCCAGCAAGGACGAAGTGGAGCGCGCCAAGGCGCACCAGTTGAAAGATATCGAGCTTCAGATGCGCAACTCCGAACAGATCGGTCTGGTGATCAGCGAATGGGCGGCGATCGGCGACTGGCGGCTGATGTTTCTGGATCGCGACCGTTTGAAGAAAGTGACGCCGGAAGACGTGCAGCACGTGGCCCAGGCGTACCTGAAGCCGTCGAACGAAACGATCGCCGAATTTATTCCGGACGCGCATCCGGACCGCGCGGTGATTCCGCCCAAAGTCGATTACGAAGCCGAATTGAAGAATTATCACGGCGATGAAACCATGGCGCAGGGCGAGGCGTTCGATCCGTCGCCGGCTAATATTGAATCGCGCGTGGTGCGGTCGAAACTGGCCGGCGGAATGAAGCTTTCGCTGCTGTCGAAAAAAACGCGTGGCGCGACGGTAAACGCGACGCTGCGGCTGCACTTCGGCACGCTGGCTTCGCTGCGCGGCAAGGATATGGCGGCGTCGATGGCCTTCGCCACGCTGATGCGCGGCACGGAAAAGAAAAATCGCCAGCAGATTCAGGATGAGCTGGATCGTTTGCAGGCGCGGGTGCGCATCAGCGGCGGCGCGACCGGCGCCACGGTGTCCATCGAAACCATCCGCCAGAATTTTCCCGATGTGCTCCGGCTGGCGGCCGAGATTCTAGAGCAGCCGGCGTTTCCCGAAACCGAATTCGAGCAGATCCGCTCGGAACGGATCACCGGTGAGGAGGCCAACCAATCCGAGCCGCAGACGCTGGCCGTGACGGAATTATCGCGCGTGCTGTATCCGCATCCGGAAGGCGATGTGCGGCACACGCCGACGCCGGCGGAGGAAATCGATGAGCTGAAAAAGGTGACGCTTGACGACGCCAAAAAGTTTTATCGCGATTTTGCCGGCGCCTCGAACGCGGAGTTCGCCGCGGTCGGCGATTTCGATGCGAAACAGGTCGCGTCGCTCGCGGGCGAGCTTTTCGGAAGCTGGAAATCGCCGGCGCGTTTTGAGCGGGTCACCGATCCCTATCAGAAAATCGCGGCGGTGGACCAGCCGATTGAAACGCCGGACAAGCAAAACGCCATGTTCATGGCCGGCATGCGCCTGAATCTTTCGGCGATGGACGCGGATTATCCGGCGCTGCTGATGGCGAATTACATGCTCGGCGGCGGATTTTTGAATTCGCGGCTGGCGGTGCGCATCCGGCAGAAAGAAGGTTTAAGTTACGGGATCGGGTCGGGGCTGAGCGCGGATCCGAAGATTAAGAACGGAGCGTTTCGCATTTACGCCATCGCCGCGCCGCAGAATATCGCCAAAGTGGAAGCGGCGACCAGGGAGGAATTGCAGCGCGCCATCGACGGCGGATTCACGGCGGAAGAAGTGGCCGCGGCCAAATCGGGCTGGCTGCAATCGCGCAAAGTGGACCGGTCCGAAGACGGCGGGCTCGCCTCGACGCTTGCGCAGCGCGATTACGATGATCACACGCTCGCTTACGACGCCGATCTGGAAAAGAAAGTCGCGGCGCTGACGCCGGCGGAAATTCAGGAAGCGCTGAAGCGCAATTTCGATCTGTCGCAGCTTTCGATCGTGAAGGCCGGCGATTTCAAAAAAGCGGCGGCGAAAGCGAAGTAGCGAACGCGAGGCGAAAGTTTTTCCCAAGCCTCCTGGAATCAGTTTTTACATATAAAAATTTACAAAACGGAGGGGCCTCTGAAGGGGTTGCCTATACCTGAGTATCAAAAAATGCGAAAACGCGTCTACGCGCGCGCTAGGTACCAAGGAATCGAAATCGACCAGAACGATTTTCTGAACTATTTTTAAGATTTACGGGGAGCCACTTAGTGGGGCAGGCCCCCGGCCTGCGGCGGGCGCGCCGCCCGCCTCTTATATAGGCCAGGCAGACTGGGAGCTGCCCCACAAAGGACTATTTTCGAAATAGTCGATACGCCGGAAGGCTCGCGCCGATCAGCGCCGCGGCGTACAGGCTGTGGCGCGGGTCGCTGTAGAACGATCCGGCGACCAGCGCGGCGGCCGTCATCAGCACCAGCGCGCTGATCCATGGATAGCCCCACGCGCGAAACGGCCGGGGCAGGCCCGGCTCGCGGCGGCGGAGAACGAATAGCGCGCTCAGCGCGAAACAATGGTTCACGATAAAGATGACGCTGGCCACCGCGATCAGCGTGCGGAACGTCCCGCTGGCGGCGAGCGCAATGGCGATGGCGATGGTCGTCAGCAGCGCCCAATCGGGGTTGCCGCGCCGGCTGACGGCCGCCATGCGCCGCGGAAACAGGCCGCCGCGGGCCATCGCGAAAAGAATTCGCGGCGCGCACAGCATCACCGCGTTGATCATCGGCGGCAGCGAAATCAGCGAGAGAATGGTGATCCATTCGCCGCCAGCCGAGCCGAACAGCCGCTGCGCCGCGGCCGCCGCCGGCAATTTCGAAGCGGCCAGATCGCGCAGCGGCAACACGTAAACCAGCGCGGCGTTCACCAGGACATAAATCACCATCACCAGGGCGACGCCGCCGATCATCGAACGCGGAAGATAACGCACCGGGTCCTTAATTTCTTCGGTGAAATACAGCGCTTCATACCATCCGTCGTAAGTGAGAATGACGGCCTGCGCGGCCAGAATCACGGCCACGAAGAGCGATTCCGCGCGAACCGGCTCAGGCGCGGCGGGTTTGTTTCCGCCGTACAGAAAACATGCGGCGACCAGCGCCAGAAACGCGACGGCTTTGATCAGGCTGGTGGTCTGCTGCACGCGGCTGCTGGCGCGGATGCCGCACCAGTGCAGCGCGCCGAAGGCGGCGATCACCGCGACGGCGACGATGGTTTCGCGTCCCGCAAAGGCCGGAAACAGCGCGGCGAAAAATTCGCCGAACGCGACCGAGGCGTAGGCGATGGCGGAGGTTTGGCCAATCCAGTCGGTCCAGCCGACGGTGAAACCGGCGGCATCGCCGAAGGCGCGGCGGGAAAAAACAAAATAGCCGCCGGTTTCAGGCAGCATGGTCCCCAGTTCGGTGACGCAGACGGCGGCGAGCAGCGCGTAGATTCCTCCGGCGACCCACAGCGCCAGGATCAGCGGCGCGCTGGCCAGATGCGCGGCCACTTCGCCGGGAATGCGCAGAATGCCGACGCCGATCACCGCGCCGACAATCACCGCGACCGCGAATCCGGCGCCTAGAATGCGAAGCAGTTTATGGTCGGCCGCGCCCGTGGACATTTTCTTAGAGTACCGTGGCGTCTTCGGCCCGTCGATGTGTAGGTGGTGCGCTAAGTCCGTGTCCCTCGTCTCGCCCGGCGTTTTTGGTCTATCGATACGGATTGCTCAGCGGACATTTCTCGTTGCCGGGCAAGTGCTGGAAGTGCGGCGTCGGATGGAGCCGATCCTTAGCGTAGACGTGAATATTGGACTTGCACGCTTCGTTGATGCAAGATCCGGTGAACCCGCCGGTTCGCTCTCTAATTTCGAGAGCCTGCTCGGGGGTCACGATTCGTTTATTTTCGCCCTCGCCGTAATAACACCTGTCATTTAATGGCATCTCCCGGCTTCCCCTTCGGCGTTTCTTAGCCCGGCGCTGTCCATTGCTTTAGACGGGCCGAGTGATGGGCACTACTCATCACTCGACCCGCTTGTGCGTTCCGCCCGTTAAGGCGGTTCGCAACAGCTTGGATTATATCCCGATTGCTCGTGCTCAGACTTGGGACCCGGGTCTAGCGCACTACCGAGGCGTAGCTATCTCCTCTTGAAAATTTTGTTCAGAACCGCAATCGCCCGCTCGACGTCCTGCTCCGTCAAAATGTACGGCGGCAGCATGCGCAGCACGGTTTCATGCGTGCAATTGAGCAGCAGACCCTCGTCCATCGCGTCGAGCACGATCTGTTTTCCGGGAATGTCCAGCTCCACTCCGATCATCAGGCCGAAGCCGCGAATTTCCTTGATGAAGGAGTAGCGCTTGGCCAGGTCGGTCAGGCGCACTCGAAAATAACCGCCGGTGTCGACGATGTGCGGCAGCAGCGGCTCGAGAATGTCGAAAAATTCGAGCGCCACGCGGCACGCCAGCGGCCCTCCGCCGAACGTCGATCCGTGCATGCCGGCGCCGAGCGCCGCCGCGGCCGGTTCCTTCGCCACAATCACGCCCAGCGGGATGCCGCAGGCAATCGGTTTGGCGGCCACCATGACATCCGGCATCACGATGGGGTTGAACATCTGGTACGAAAAATACGTTCCCGGCCGGCCGACGCCGCACTGAATCTCGTCGAAAATCAGCAACGCATTGTGGCGATCCGCCAGCTCGCGAGCCTGGCGCGCGTATTCGGCCGAAACCGGATAAATGCCGCCTTCGCCCTGCACCAGCTCAAAAACGATGGCCGCGGTGCGCTCGCCCACCACCTGTTCGAGCGCGGCCAGATCGTTGCGCGGAACGAAGCGCGCGCCGGGAACCAGCGGCTCGAAATCGCGGCGGTATTTTTCCTGTCCGGTGATGGAAAGCGCGCCGAAGGTGCGGCCGTGAAAGGAATTTTCCAGCGCGACCACTTCGATTTTTTCGGGCGAAATTTTCCGCCCGTGCGAGCGCGCCATTTTGAGCGCGCCTTCCATCGCCTCCGCGCCGGAGTTGCAGAAAAAAACGCGATCGAGACCGCTCACGCGCGCGATGCGCTCCGCCAGCGGCCCCTGATATTCGTGGTAATAAAGATTCGACGTATGCAGCAGCAGGCCGGCCTGTTCGCGGATCACTTTGGTCAGCCGCGGGTGCGCGTAGCCCAGCGCGTTGACGCCGATGCCGGCGATCAAATCGAGATAGCGCTTGCCCGAAGTGTCATAAACATAGCAGCCTTTTCCGCGATGCAGCACCAGCGGATAGCGCGCGTAATTCTGCAATAAAAACTGCTTTTCCAGATCGACCACCGAAGGCGAAGCCGAAGTTGCCATGTTTTTATGATAAGACCCGCGATCGGGCGGTGACGTGTTGCTCGGTAGTGTCCTAACGCAGATTTGGGACACTACCAAATAGCGCACGACTGCGCCCCCGCCTTCACAGGCGGGGCTGTCACGCTAAGCCCCGCCAGTGATGGCGGGGGTGCTTCGCGTTCAGGATCAGCACTTGTCAGACGCCACCGGCGTGTTACGATGATCGCATCCCCTTTTCGCGGCCATCCCGCGTCGAAAATGAACCTTGCCAGCCTGATCGATCATACTTTGCTGCGTCCGGATGCGACCGCGGACGACATCCGCAAAGTGTGCGCGGAGGCACGAAAATACGGGTTTGCGAGCGTGTGCGTCAATCCCTATTGGGTGCGGCTAGCGGCGGCCGAACTGGCTGGATCGGCGGTGAAAACGTGCAGCGTGGCCGGCTTCCCGTTGGGCGCGAACGCGACTGCGACAAAAGTCGCCGAAACCGAATCGGCCGTGCGCGACGGCGCGCAGGAAATCGACATAGTGATCAACATCGGCGAGCTGCGCGGCGGAAATTATGACGCCGTTCGCGAGGATATTCGGGCAGTGGTGAATGCCGCGCACGCCGGCGGCGCGATCGTCAAAGTGATTCTAGAAACCGCGCTGCTCGACGATGCGCAAAAGCAAGCCGCCTGCGCGCTGGCCAAAGATGCCGGCGCGGAGTTCGTCAAAACCTCCACCGGATTCGGTCCGCACGGCGCGACGGTTCACGATGTCGAACTGCTGCGCGGCGCCGGCGGCGATTCGATGGGGGTGAAGGCCTCCGGCGGGATTCGCACCCTCGAAGACGCGCGCAAAATGATCGCCGCCGGAGCCACGCGCATCGGCGCCAGCGCCAGCGTGAAGATTGTCGAGGCGGCGCAGGATCCGGCCGAAGCGGCGTACTGAAATGGCCGCGCCTCGCAAATCGGCGGTGTTTCGGGAACGCGCGGAGCTGCTCGATTTTCTGCTGGAAGTTTCGCGCATCACCGCCGAAACGCTGGACCTGGATCAACTGCTTGAAAATGTCGCGACCATCGTCAAAACGGTGGTGCCCTACGATCTGTTCGCGGTTCTGCTGTACAGCGAAGCGGCGCACGGGCTGCGGATTCGCTACGCCATCGGCCATCGCGACGAGGTGGTGCGCAATCTGGTGATCCCGTTGAACGAAGGCGTCACCGGCCGGGCCGCGTCGACGCGTACGGCGGTTATGGTGGACGACGTGCGCGACGAACCGCGCTATCTGAACGCGCTCGACGCGGTGCGCAGCGAACTGGCCGTGCCGATGACTGCGCGCGGCCGGCTGGTGGGCGTGCTGGACGTGCAATCGACGCGCGTCAAAACCTATTCCGAACAGGAGCGCGCGCTGCTGCGCCTGATCGCCGCGCGCGTCGCGGTATCGGTGGACAACGCGCGCCTGTACGCCCGGGTGGAGCGCCAGAACCGCACGCTGCGCACCCTGGCGCACCTGTCGCAGGAGTTCAGCTCGATTCTCGATCTGGACGAGCTGCTGGGCAAAATCGCGGCGACCATCCGCGCGCTGATCAACTACGACGCGTTCAGCATTTTTCTGGTCGATTATGAAAAAAAAGTTCTGCGCCATCGTTTCAGCGTCCGCTACGATGAGCGCGTGAACCTGGACAATATTCCGCTGGGCAAGGGAATCACCGGCGCGGCGGCCGAATCACGCGAGCCGGTTCGCGTTTCCAACACCATCGAAGATCCGCGGTATATTTCTTCGCACGAAGACATTCATTCCGAGCTCGCCGTACCGCTGATTTTGCAGGACCGGGTGATCGGCGTGCTGGACGTCGAAAGCGACCGCGTGGCGTTTTTCACCGAGGATCATCAGCGCACGCTGTCGCTGCTGGCGCCGCAGATCGCCAGCTCGGTTGAAAATGCGCGTTTGTATGAAGAGCTGGCGCAGCGCGAGCAGCGCATGGAACAGGACCTGAAGGCCGCGCGCAAGCTGCAATCGGTGCTGCTGCCGCGCGAAGCGCCGGAAATTCGCGGCCTGGAGACCGCCATCCGGGCACGGCCGGCCCGCGAAATTTCGGGCGACGTCTACGACTTTTTCGATCACGGCGACGAATACGCGGTGATCGTGTTCGGCGACGTCAGCGGCAAGGGCGCGGCCGCGGCGCTGTATGGCGCGCTGATCAGCGGCCTGCTGCGCATCCTGGCGCCGCGCCGCCGCAGTCCCGCGGTGCTGATGCAATCGCTGAACGAAACCCTGCTGGAGCGCAAAGTGGACGCGCAATACGCCACGCTGCTGGTGGCGTTGTGGGAGCCGCGCTTGCGGCGGCTGACCCTGTGCAATGCCGGAAGCGAGCCGCCGCTGATTTTTCGCCGCGGCGAAGTGATTCGTCCGAAGGTCGAGGGCGTGCCGATCGGGTTGCTCGAAGCGCGCGAGTATGAAGAGGTCGCGCTCGACCTGGAGACCGCCGACGTGGTTCTGTTTTATTCCGACGGCGTCGAAGATCAGCTTAATGCGCGCGATGAGGAATATTCCCGGCCGCGCGTGCTGCGGCTGCTGAAAACGCACGGAACGGATTCGCCGAAAGCGGTCGCCGCGGCGCTGTTTGCCGACCTGGACGAATTTCGCGAGGAAACGCCGCTCACCGACGATCAGACCGCGGTGGTGATGAAGGTCCACTGATGGAATATCGCGGCGGCGCGTTATACATGGAGGAGGCCGCGTTGGCCGACGTCGCCGCGCGCGCCGGCACGCCGGCCTACGTGTATTCGTCGGCGGAGATTCTCAAAAATTTCCGCGCCTACGATTCCTCTTTCGGCGGCGTTCCGCATTCTGTCTGCTATTCGGTGAAAGCCAGCGGCAACCTGGCGATTCTTCGCCTGCTGGCCGCGGCCGGCGCGGGATTCGACATCGTTTCCGGCGGCGAGCTGCATCGCGTGTTGCAGGCCGGCGGCGATCCCGCCAAGGTGGTGTTTTCGGGCGTCGGAAAAACGGCTGCTGAAATCGAGCAGGCGCTCGGCGCGGGAATTTTCGTGTTCAACGCCGAATCGGAGCCGGAGCTGGCTTTGATCGACGCTCTGGCGCATCGCCGCGGCGTGAAGGCTCGCGTGGCCGTGCGCGTCAATCCCGACGTCGATGCCGCGACGCACGCTTATATTTCCACCGGACGCCTGGCCCACAAATTCGGCGTCGACCTGAGCGATGCCGAAGGCGTGTACGATCGGGCGCGCGGGCTGAAAAATCTATCGCTCGAAGGCGTGAGCTGCCACATCGGATCGCAATTGATGAATCCGGCGCCGCTGATGGAAGCGCTCGACCGCGTGCTGTCGCTGATCGATCGTCTGCGCTCGCGGGGTTTCGGGATTCGCCATGCCGACCTCGGCGGCGGCGTCGGCATCGCCTATAAACCGGAGGATACGGCGCCGGCGATTGAGCAGTTTGTCGCGCAGATTTCGGATCGCCTGCGCGGACGCAATCTCGACGTGCTGGTGGAGCCGGGCCGGTCGATTGTCGGCAACGCCGGCGTTCTGCTGACGCGGGTGCTGTATCGAAAAAAAACAGGCGATAAGGAATTTGTTGTGGTGGACGCCGCCATGAATGATCTGATCCGGCCCGCGCTGTACGGCGCGCATCACGAAATTCTGCCGCTGCGTAAAACGACGGCTCCGGCAATCCGCGCCGACGTGGTCGGGCCGGTGTGCGAAACCGGCGATTTTCTGGCGCGCGACCGGGAGATGCCGGAAGCGCTGCCGGGCGATGTGCTGGCGATTTGTTCGGCCGGCGCATACGGCTTCGCGCAATCGTCGAACTACAACTCGCGCCCGCGCGCCGCGGAGATTTTGGTCGAAGGCGCGAACTGGCGGATCGTGCGGCGGCGCGAATCCTATGACGATCTGATTCGCGGCGAAGAATAGGCGCTTTCTGTAAGGTCGACCTCCGCGGACCACTGTGTCCACGGCCGCGACAGAGCCGTTTGTCCCTTTTTCAGCATCCTGCTCGTCTCCTGTCCCCGAAATCAGTGATCCTTGTGGGGCAGTCCCCCGGGCCTGCCGCGGGCGCGCCGCCCGCATCTTGTTAAGCCGACCAGGCAGGCCGGGGGCCTGCCCCACCCGCATATGCCGTGATTTATTGCACGAATCGAATGGGGCAGCGGGCGCAGTTAGTGTGCTTTTAATCCCGCCCGTTCGAGCAGCGCGTCCGGATCGGGATCGCGCCCCATGAAATCGCGATACAAAACCGCTGGATCTTCGCTGTCGCCGCGCGCCAGAATTTTTTCGCGATATTCGCGCCCGACTTTTTCGTTGAAAACTCCCTCATTGCGGAAGCGGGTGAAAGCGTCGGCATCCAGCACCTCCGCCCATTTATAGGAATAATATCCCGCGCCATAACCCACCGGGCTGCCGAATAAATGGGTAAATCCGGTGATCATGGCGTAATCTTCAGGCAGCGGAGCCGGGGCGAATTTCTGCAAAATATCGCGGGAATATTCTATTAAACCGGTCTTTCCATCCCACTCCCGGTGCAGCGCCAGGTCGACGAAGCCGAAACCCAGCTGGCGCATCTGGGCATTGGCCGCTCGAAAGGTTTTGGCGCGCTTCATTTTGCGGAACAGAGCGTCCGGAATCAATTCGCCGGTTTCATAATGACGGGCAAAAAGATCCAGAGATTCGCGTTCCCAGCACCAATTTTCCATAATTTGCGATGGTAATTCGACAAAATCCCAGGCGACGCTGGTCCCGGAAAGACTGCGCACTTCCACGCGGCTTAATAAATGATGCAATAAATGCCCGAATTCATGAAAAATCGTCTCCACTTCGCGGTGCGTCAGCAGCGCCGGTTTATCGTCCACCGGCGGCGTCAGATTGCCGCAGATCAGGCCGAGATGCGGCTCGCGTTTGGCGGGGTCGCCGGTGATCAGCGAGTCCATCCACGCGCCGCCGCGCTTGTTCTCGCGCGGATACCAGTCGGCGTAGAACGAACCGAGATATTCGCTGCTCACGCTGTCGTGAATCGCGTAGCAGCGCACCTCGGGGTCCCATCCGGGCACGCCCGGCTCCTGCGCTACGCGAATCCCCAGCACATGGCCGAAAATTTCGAACATCCCCTGCACCACGCGGTCCAGCGGAAAATAAGGGCGCAGCGCCTCTTCATCGAACGCGTAGAGCGCGGCCCGCTGTTTTTCGGCCCAATAACCGACGTCCCACGGCTGCAATTCACGAGTGGCGAACGCCGCCAGCTCCTGATTCTCTTCCCGAAAACGTTTTTCGGTTTTGCGCCGCAGATCGTCGATGAAGCTTTGCGCGTGCGCGCCGCGATGCGCCATGCGATCGTCCAGGACCAGATCCGAAAAATCGCGGAAGCCCAGCAATTGCGCCTTTTCCCTGCGCAGCGCCAGAATTTTCGCGATCCCCTCGCGATTATCATATTCGCCCGAGGCCGCGCGAGTGTTGTACGCGCGCCAGGCCTGCTCGCGAATTTCCGCGTCGTCCAGGTACATCATCACGGCCATGTAGCTGGGCGCTTGCAGCGTGAAGCGCCAGCCTTCGCGCTGTTTCGACGCCGCCGAAGCGCGGGCGGCGGCGATGGCGGTCGGCGGCAGGCCGGCGAGCCTGGCTTCGTCGGTGACGGTTAAATCCCACGCGTTAGTCGCGTCCAAAACATTTTGGGAGAATTTCGTGGTTGCTTCGGCGAGCGCGACGTCGATCTCCTGGAGCCGCGCTTTGCCCGCCGGATCGAGCTCCGCGCCATGACGTTTAAACGCGTCGATCGTTTTGGTCAAATAGCGGCGCATGGTGCCGCGCAGCGATTTCGCTTCGTCCGTCGCCGCGTAGCGCTGGATCGATTTCCACAACGCTTCATTCAGCGGCAGGCTGGAATAAAACGCGCTGACCTTCGGCTGCACCGCGTTGTGGGCCGTGCGCAGCTCGGGCGTGGTGGCGACGGCTTCCAAATGCCGCACCACGCTCATGGCGTAATCGAGTTTTTCGGTCATGGTATCGAGCGCGTGCAGCGGCCGGTCGCTGGCGATGGTTTCATTCAGGCGCCGCTCCGCTTCCTCGAGCAACTGGTCGATCGCCGGCTCGACGTCGGAGGCCTGGATTTTATCGAAGGGAACGCGGAATCGAATTTCGAGTAGAGGATTCATGACTTAAATTTTAGGTTAGTAAACTATTTTCCCCGGCGCGGTGTCTAACCGGGAGATGCTGACCTTCTGGATTGCGCTCGCTCTGGCGCAGCAGCCCGATCCGGCGCAGGTAGTTCAGTTGCTCACGCCGCAAACGGGCGAGCTTGCGCGCCAATGGCTGCACAGCCCCGACGCGCGGACCGAGGCGTGGGGCGCATATCTGGCGCTGCGCGACCGGCGGCTTGATTTGGTTCCGGATTTATCGGCGCTGGTGGAATCGTACTCGCCGGGCGCGGCGATCTCGCTATCGGCGCAGGATCAGCATGACGCGGTGATGGCCGTGCTCGACGCGCTGATTCAGTTGCAGGCGGCGGTTCCGGCGCATGATGTGGTGAAGATTTATTCCGATTTTCCGGTGCAGGCGTTGCTGCTCGCGCCGCGTGCGGCTTCGCAGAATGAAATCGATTCATTTTTGATGAATTTGTTTCAAACGGAAACGCCGAATCAGGATACCTGGCAAGCCGCGGGAAATATGCTGGTGGACGCGCACGCGCCGGGGTTCGGGGTATTGGTTTTCAAGTCGATGACGGTCCGGGCGACCGTCATGGTGGTTGGGCCGGAAGGCCGGAGCAGGAGCCGCGACGGCGTCCTCGGCGATTGCCCCAGCGGGCTGCCGGATTCGCCGAAGCGCGGCTGGCCGGAAATCGGGCGATACGATTTTCCACGCTTTCCACTCGGTGCACGATCTCCGGAAGCAGCGTTGCTGGCGCCCGGCATCGATCCGGTTTACTTTTTGCGCACCGTTGACGCGATGTACACCCCGACGACGCGAACTTGCCGTTTGTCCTCGCTTCCGGATCTGGTGCGGGAACATTATCTGGCGACCATCCTGAATCGTCCGATGAACGATCCGCCGCTGAAGCACGAATTTACGACGGTGATCCAATGGTCGGGCGAGGACGAGTATCGGAGAGCGATCGTCGCGCTGATCGAACGGGAACAGAAAATCTTCGAGGACATCGCATTAAAGCTGGCGCCGCGAGGCGGCATGGTTGTCTCCGAACGGCCGAAATTCATCGTGGAAATTTGGGATCAGAGGACGGAGAAGACGCCGCTGCCGCAAATCCACGGCGCTGCGGGCGTAATTTTCGAGAATACGCCGACGAAGCGCGGCCCCTAGGAGCCAGCCGACTTCAGGCCAGCGCGCGAGCGGCGTCTTTGGCGAAATACGTCAGAATCAGATCGGCGCCGGCGCGGCGAATCGAGGTGAGTGATTCGAGCATCGCGCGATCCAGGTCCAGCCAGCCGTTGCGCGCCGCGGCGACGATCATGCTGAATTCTCCCGAAACCTGATACGCGCCGATGGGCACTGGAAAGCGTTCGCGCGCCGCGCGGATAATATCGAGGTACGGCATCGCCGGTTTCACCATCAGCATATCCGCGCCTTCTTCGAGGTCGAGTTCCATTTCGTGCATCGCCTCGCGGGCGTTGGCCGGGTCCATTTGATAGGTGCGGCGGTCGCCGAAGGCCGGCGTTGATTCGGCCGCTTCGCGGAACGGTCCGTAAAAAACCGACGCGTATTTCGCCGCATAAGAAAGGATCGGCGTTTTTTCGAAGCCATGTGCGTCGAGCGAATGGCGGATCGCCGCCACGCGCCCGTCCATCATGTCCGACGGCGCGACGATATCGGCGCCGGCGCGCGCGTGCGACAACGCGGCTTCGGCCAGCCAGGCCAGCGTCGCGTCATTATCGACGTCGCCGTTGACGATTTTTCCGCAGTGGCCGTGGCTGGTGTATTCGCAGTTGCAAACGTCGGTGATCACCAGCAATCCGCCCACGGCGCGCTTGATGGCCCGCACGGCGCGCTGCGTGATCCCGTCTTCGGCGTACGCCTCCGACGCCATTTCGTCTTTGTGCTCCGGAATGCCGAACAGAATCACGCCGCCGACGCCGAGCGCGCGCACGGCTTCGCATTCCTTCACCAGCTCATCGATCGAAAGCTGGAAATTTCCCGGCATCGATCCGATTTCGTTGCGGACGCCCTCGCCCGGACAGGTGAACAGCGGGAGAATAAGCTGGCTCGGATCGAGTCGCGTTTCGCGCACCAGGCGGCGCATCGGCTCGGAGGAGCGCAGGCGGCGCTTTCGATGAACGGGGAAGGCCATGTTTTTTTATTGTAACGGCGACCGTTGATCCCCGGTGCGGCGGGCGGCCCGCGCCGCGCTCTACTGTTGCTGCTGCTGCTGCTGTTTTCCGTTGGCCTTGTCGAGCGTTTCTCCGGGACGCAGCAGCGTAGGCGGTTTGCGCGCCGGGTTGATGGCGGCCTGGTCCGCCTGGGCTTGCGCGCTCTTCTTTTCCGCCGGAGTCATTTCCGCGGCGCGCTCGGCGTTTTCCTTGTTTTCCTCGGCCTTGACCGCGGCGACGCGCTGGCTCATGCTGGTCTTCGAAAGATCGTAGCTGTCCTGGGTGGTCTCCACCGCCTGCTCCAGCACGAATTGGTAGCGCGACAGGTCCTTGGGCTGGCTGTCGGTGATCTTTTTCAGCTTGGCCAGCAGCTCCGGCTCGGCGCCCGCGACCGCGGCGGTTCCTTTATCGATATTCAGCCGGCGCTGCAGCGCGTCGTCCGACACCGTGTCGATGGCGTCGATGATGTTGCCGTAATCATCGAGCAGATCGTGAATCAGCGCACTGCGTCCGGCCTTGTCTTTCTCGAGAAGCTGGCTCACCTGGTCCAGGCGCTGTTTGGCAAAGTGAAGGTACAGCTTCATGCGGTCATTGGGGTCCTGCGCCATGCGTACCTGGTCGGCTTCGTCGCTGGAGAGATAGTCGCGGTTGGCCTGCGCCGCCAGGGGCAGCACGCCGAGCAGAAATAGCCACAAATATCGCATCGAAAAACCTCTATTTCTTTTTCTTGCTCATGATGCTCTGAAGCAGCGCATCATGAATTTCCGAGACCTTGGCGCGAACCTGGTCGAGCACGGCGCGATCATCGAAGCTCACATCGTCGCGCGCGCCGTCGAGGCGGCGCAGAAGCTCGCGCGTTTTCAATTCCGCGCGTTTGTAATGCCGGTCATTGCGGGCGTTCTTGCCCGATTGTTCAAGCGATTCGAAAGACAGTGCGATGGCATCGCGCACCTCGCCCATCTCGCTGCGCCATTTCGCGATATCGCCAACGGCGTAATCGTCGTGCGCGTTGTCGAGCGCGGTGTCGGCGTAATCGAGAGCCATATCGCTGCGGTGCTCCAGGTTCGGCATGGACTTAATGGCGTTCAAGTCCACGGCGAGAAGCAAAATCATGAACGCACTCAACATCACCTTCGGTTCAACTCATTCCTGATAATCCGGGCGCGCTGCCGCGCCTTGAATTCCTCATCCGGATATTTGCCCTGGCTGTTCTCCAAAAACCTATTGTAATTCTCCAGCGCGTCCTTGAGAACGTGGAGATGATCGAAGCACAGG
>Ga0335073_10003804_pt1 | contig 21073 bp, 16 predicted proteins | sample Lox_Sample_22_FD_207093 | JGI IMG/M metagenome (GOLD analysis project Ga0335073, IMG submission 207093) | Soil microbial communities from Loxahatchee National Wildlife Refuge, Florida, United States - Lox_Sample_2.2 | ecosystem: Environmental > Terrestrial > Soil > Wetlands | place: USA...
GCTCTTCGCCGGCGGCTGGAGTCTGCTTTTGCTGGCGGGTCTCATGTGGCTGTCTGATCTTCAGAGCTCATCGAGAGACGCTCAGGTGCCGTCTGCGTGGTGGCGTACCGCTCTGCTGGTGCTCGGCACAAATGCCATTTCAGTTTACGTATGGTCCGAGTTGTTAGCATCGACCCTGTGGTGGATACCGGTGCGAGCCGGACTCAAGCTGCAGCAGTGGCTGGAGGCACCGATCCTGTCGGCGATCCCAAACGGTGCGTTGGCGGATCTGACCTATTCCTCGCTCTACCTGCTGCTATGCTGGCTGCCGGCCTACCTGCTGTATCGACGGCGTATTTTCATCAAGGTGTGAGCCGGCGCCACGAAAGGAGTGAGCCTATGCACCGTCTCAAGCGGGCAGGGGTGCTTGCTCGGACGGCCTTGCTGCTGGCTGTCACCGCCTGCCCCGGGGCGAGTCTGGCGGCGCGGTCGCCCCCACAGCCCTTTAGCGCTGCACCGGCGGCCGATGCGCTTCGTCGTCTGTTGGGACCAGCTCATGCGAAGCAGATCGTGCTCAAACCGGTGACGAAAGGTGCCGGCAAGGACAGATTTGAGGTCTGGTCACGGCACGGCCGGCTCGTTCTCAGCGGTACCACGCCGGCCGTAATGCTCGCTGGATTTGGTTGGTACCTCGAACATACGGCGCACACCGACATCTCGCTCGACGGCAGCAGCCTCTCCCGCCTTCCAGCTCAGCTCCCGTTACCACGCAGCGCCATGTCGCGTACAGCGAATGTGGCACACCGCTTTGCGCTCAACGATACCAACGAGGGATATGCGGGTGCATACATCGGCTGGGCGGCGTGGCAGCACCGCATCGACGTGCTGGCCCTGCGCGGCTTCAACGAAGTATTGGTTTACGAGGGCCAGGAGGCGGCGTACCAGAGAGCATTTGAGCAATTCGGCTATGCGGCAGACGAGATCCGTAACTGGGTCCCGCAGCCGGCGCATCAGCCCTGGTGGCTGCTGCAGAATATCTGCTGTATCGGCAGCCCCGTCTCACAACAGCTCATCGACGCGCACGCGCGCTTGGGTCGACTGATTAGCGATCGCCTGCGCGAGCTCGGAATGACGCCGGTCCTGCCTGGCTATTACGGCACGGTGCCGCCGGATTTCGTCGCCCGCAACGCTGGGGCGCGCACTGTACCGCAAGGCGACTGGAATGCTCTGCCACGCCCAGATTGGCTGGATCCCACCAACGCATACTTTGCGAAGGTGGCCGCCGCCTACTATCAGGCCCAAAGCGAACTGTTTGGCGACTCCACCATGTACAAGATGGATCTGCTGCATGAGGGCGGGACAGCTGGCAGCGTGAACGTGACGATGGCGTCGCAAGCGGTACAGGCGGCGCTGGAGAGCGCCCACCCGGGTGCGATCTGGGCGATCCTTGGCTGGGAGCAGAACCCGCTCCCCGCGACCCTTGCGGCCGTCGACCGATCCAGGATGCTGGTTTTGGATGGCATCTCGGATCGGCCGGAAGCTGTCGACCGGGATAAGGATTTCCTCCGCACCCCGTATGCGTTCGGGACAATCTGGAATTACGGCGGCCACACTAACATCGGTGCCGGCGTGGCCGAATGGAACCGGAAGTTTCACACCTGGCACGACAGGGGCGGCACCGCCCTGGACGGCATCGCGCTGATGCCCGAGGCCATCGACAACAATCCGGCGGCGGTCGCATTCTTTGCCGATATGGCCTGGGAGGACACTCCCGTCGACCTGCACGCTTGGTTTGCCGACTACGCTACGGCTCGCTACGGCGGTGCCGACCCGCACGCGCAGGCGGCGTGGCGCATCCTCGCCGATACCGTGTACAGCTGGCCGTCCGATGTCGACACCCGGCAGCCAATGGGTCTGTTCTCCGCTCAGCCGGGCTTACTGGTGACCGCAGCCGCGATGCCGTATGAGCCGACGCTCTTCGCCAAGGCGCTCGCGGAGCTGCTGAAGGTCAATCCGGAACTTCGCAACAGCACGGCCTACCACTACGATCTGGTCGACGTCGCGCGGCAGGTCGTTGCCAACCACACTCGCACGCTGCTGCCGGCCATCAATGCGGCCTATCAGGCCAGGGATTTGGGCAAAGTTGAGCGCCTGACCGGCCAGTGGCTTCGCCAACTGACGCTCCTTGACGAGTTACTCGGAACTGACAGCCATTTCCTCTTCGGAGCCTGGCAACGGGCCGCAGAATTGCAGGGCGTTGGCCCGGCCGAGGCGGCGGCACTGCGCTACGACGTGCGCTCGCTGGTGACGGGCTGGGCTGCCGGCACCACACTGCAGGACTATGCGTGCCGTGATTGGAACGGTCTGGTTGGCGACTACTACGCTGGCCGCTGGCGCACGTTCTTTGGGAACCTGATCACTGCGTTGAAGACGAACGCCCCAATAGCCGCAATCGACTGGTCCGAGATTGCCGACCAATGGGCTCGGAACGACACCGAGTACCCATCGAAACCACGCGGCAACGCTTATGTGCTCGCCAGCCGCATCGCGGGGACTCTTGCCGACCAATAATCCTGAGCACGACGACATGCCGGGGACGCCATGCTCAAGCTCTGCGGTCTGATTCTCCTCATCCTGGCGAGCACATCGCCTGCGGTGCGCGCGCAGGACTGCCTCGGGACGGGGACGGGCTCCGCTCTGGTCGCGGCCACTCAGCCGCAGGGCTACGTGCAGCACCGCTCTTCAAGCTACGATCGCTCCGGCGGAAACGACGATGCCCGTCCGATCAATCCGGGTGCCACGCTCATGCTCCTCGATGAGGCGGGTCCCGGGGTGGTGACTCATCTGTGGTTCACGATCTCCTCGCCGGACGAGCATCACCTCAAGCAGCTCGTCTTACGTATGTATTGGGACGGCGAAACCACACCGAGTGTCGAGACCCCCATTGGCGATTTCTTCGGGCTCGGGCTTGGGGACTACTACCTCTATCAGTCCGCACCGCTTTCGGTCGGTGCTGACAAGGCCCTGAACTCATTTTTCGTCATGCCCTACCGCAGACATGCCCGGATCACGGTGACCAACGAGGGGACGGTCAAGGTCGATGCGTTTTACTTCAACATCGATTACCGCGCCTGTTCGAAGGCTTTGCCGGCCGACACGCTTTATTTCCACGCTCAATACCGTCAGGCCACACCGGCGCTGGGCTGGACCAACGACTGGGCCAACAACGGCGATCCCAAGGTCAATACCAGGCTCAACCTCTCGGGTGCAGACAACTACGTCTGGCTCGATGCGCGCGGCCGGGGCAATTTTGTCGGCGTCACGATGTCGATTCTCCAGAATCAGGATGGCTGGTGGGGCGAAGGCGATGACATGTTCTTCGTCGACGGCGAGTCGCTTCCATCGATCAATGGCACCGGGTCGGAGGACTACTTCCTGGGCGCGTGGGGATTCGGCTCAACGCCCTTTGCTTACGCGCTCTACGGCGCGCCGGTGAAAGGCAGTGAGCGGGCTGGCGGCCGCAGCTCCGTATATCGTTTCCATCTCGACTCGCCCATCACATTCACGAAATCCCTCCGCGCCACGATCGAGCACGGTCACGCCAATCACCGCTCGGACAACCTGTTTTCAGTTGCCTACTGGTATCAGAGCGAGCCGCATGCGCCCTTCCCGGCACTGCCTCCAGTGAGCGAGCGCATCCCCCGCATTTTCCCAACAGGTGGGCCGGGTAACGCGGCAGTGCCTCCCAGGTGAGGCGGCATCTCTCCAGCAGGGGTGCTGTTCATAACGTTGCCTGCGGCCATAAGCTCGAGCGTCTCTGAGCCTGCTCCCAGTGACTACGGAACATTGGCGTGGGCCCCGTACTTGTCGAACCAGTCTGCAATCCGGCGCGTGCGGTCCTCAGCGTTCTTCGGTAACGCATGACCGTCGGAGTCGTAGATAATCAGCGAGTACACCTTGTCGTGCGACTGCATCGCTTCCGCCATGCGCAACGCCTGCGTTACCGGAACCAGTTTGTCGGTCCGACTGTGCATGATGAGCACCGGCACATTGATTTTCTCCGGCCATAGCGCCCCCGAACGCTCTCGGTAGTACTCGTCGGCCCGGTGCGCGTAGTCTGGCCACACTTTAGGTGCCCCGTCGAACCATTCGTTGCCATTGAGAAACCAGTCGCCGTGTATGAATGTTTGCGTGTTGGCGCTAAGTAACGCGGGGCCCGCGATCACTGCCGCCGCCTTTACGGGAGCGCCGCGCTTCAGCGCAATGTAGGTCATCGTGCCGCCACGCGACTGTCCCAGCATGTAGAGCCGCGCCGGATCCACGAACGCCATGGCCTTAAGCGCGGGGACCAGATTTAGTATGTCATTGACCTCCTGGCCGCCCCATTCATCGCGCTTTCCAGTCAGACCGTGGAAGCGATAGTCCGAGGCGATGATCACGAATCCTCTTTCAGCGAGCATCAACAGATCCACGATGTAAATGCAGGAGTCGCCCTCTTGCTTGCAGGGAACCCCGTAGTTCCCGATCCGGCCGTAATCCCCCGTCCCGCCGCGATTGAAGATAACTGCCGGCCACCTCGTCCCACCGAGATTGCGGGGGCGGATCAGCATTCCCTGGATTGTCAGCCCATCGCTCACGTAGCGAATGTCGCGAATCTCAAAATCCGTCTGCGCGCGAGCTTGCTCGTACACCGACCTGGAAAAGTAGCCATGCGTGAAGTCATCGAGCTCCTCCCATCCGGGTAGTGACGGCCATGGCGCTTCGCTGACGATACGTCCATCGCCCGGCTCGCCAGCACTTCCGGCATCCGTCACTGCGAAAGCGGGCAGAGCGACAATCATGACGACCAGCGCTTTGATTACTTGCGTCATCAAGTTTCCGGCGAAGACTTCAGTCGATTGGCCTCCGGAAGATCTCATATTCGGCTCGTACGGATGCATTGGGCGTGGTTATCAGCCCCGCAGTTTACCGAATCAAATCAGCAACCGTCTTGGTGCCGGCATGCCATCGAACCCAACGGCGCCTTATGGGCCGGTCACTAAGTGATCGCCGTTGTCCCGGCGGCCGCTGACCCTCATGAGATCGCGGTTGCTCGTGAATGGTCAAACAGGGCCCGCTGCCTCCGGCTTCTCCTCGAGGGTTGCGAGCTTCTCCAGCATCGCCGAGCGAATGAACTTGAAGTAAGTCCGCTCGATCATCCGAAGACTGGTCCCCGTCTGGGCGGCCACGGTAAGCGGATCCACCGCATAGACCTGCAACAGCTCGCTGATTCGAGCGTGCCTGAAGCTGTAAGCGGAAGCTCCAGTCGGAACGCGCGCGTCTCCCCGCGCCGTTTTGTTGTACTCCGAGATTGCCGCCCGAACTTCCTGGGCCCACATGTCCCGTCGCCAAGGCTTGTTCGCAGCGGCCGTGAACAGCAGATCAGTCAGGGATTTCTCCTTCGCCTGAGACTTGAAGAACTCGACTCCGCGCTTGTCCAACACCACGGACCTCGATCGCAGCTTCGGCGGGCGGCCCTTTCGGTGGGACAGCGTGAGGCGCTGACCGTCAAAGTCGGCAGCCGTCGCTGCGGCGAGCTCTTTGGGCCGTGCACCGGAGTACTCGAGGCCACGCAGGAATGAGGCGGCCTCGGGCGATGCAGCGCCGATGAGTCCCTTTCGCTGGGCGGGGGTGAGAAATATCGCCGTATCGGCTTGGTCATCGTCGGCGAGTCCCTCGATGCGCCAAGCCGCGGGATTACCGACATGCCCAAGGCTATGCGCTCGATTCAGGCCAGCAGTGACCGCGCGGGCGAACCGGTTGACCGTCCTGGGCAACCGCCCGGCCCGTAGCCGATCCCGCCAGTCCAGGAAGTCGTCTTTGGTCAGGGTCTCCAGCTTGAGACCCGCCAACGGGTCCTCGTGGCGCTGATTGTTACGATCGAATCCCAGCGCGGTCCTGAATTGCCCCTCGGCCTTCTTGGCCGCATCCGTGCGACCATGACGCCGCAGGTCAGCCAGATAGGTTTCCAGTGCAGCGATGACCGTGCCGCGCTTTACGGCGCGAACCGGAGACCCCTTAAGCTGAGCAAGCCATTCCTCTGCTCGCGCCTTCGCCTCATCGAACTCGAGTGCTTCGCCCAATGACTGATACTGTTGCTTCTTGTCTCGACCTCGAAAACGAGCAAGCCAGGTATTCGGACCTCTTCGAAAGCCCAGATACGCACCTGCCGCCAGCCGTTGCCAATAGGGTTCGCGTCGCGGCTTCAGCTGATCGCGCAGGCGCGTGCGAGACAGATCCATCGGGCTACCAAGAGCAGATACGGAATGGTACTAAAATTTTACCCGAGACCCGGATGGACAGCCAAAGATTATTAGGCTATAAAACTCGCCTTCTAAAGAATGTGGTGGACAGCGTTGGATTCTTACCTAGCCCTGCTAAGGGTGTAAGGGTCAAAAGCCCTTCGAGGGTTCGAATCCCTCTCTCTCCGCCACTACTCCCGTAAGATTCGCACCGCTATGGATACCGAGTGCGCCGGGAGGAGACTCAACCCGCGAATCACCGACACCGACTGGCTGGTGCTGCGCGGTATGCGTCCCGCCATCGGCGCTCTTGCGGCACGGGCGGCGGTAGCTGGGGAGCGCGCGGTCGACTTCGGCTGCGGCTCGCAGCCCTACCGTCCGATCTTCGAGTCCCGCGGGATCGAGTACACCGGCGCCGACTTCAGCGGCGCCGAGGTTGAGATCGATGCGAGCGGGCGCATCGCGCTACCCGATGCCAGCGCTGATCTGGTGCTCTCCTTCCAGGTTCTCGAGCACGTCGCCGACGTGGCCCGCTATCTGCGCGAGGCGCGGCGGATCCTGAAGCACGACGGCCGGCTGATCCTCTCGACCCACGGCACCTGGCTCTACCACCCGCATCCGGAGGACCACCGCCGCTGGACCCGCGCGGGGCTCGTGGCGGAGCTCTCCCAACACGGATTCGAGACCACCGAATGCATCGCGGTGCTGGGCCCGCTCGCATGGACGACGATGGTGCGGCTTACCTGTGCCTACCACGCGTGCCGGCGCATCCCGCTCCTGGGCGCGCCGCTCGCGGCGCTTCTTGCCCTCATCATGAACGCTCGCGGCGTGCTCGAGGAGCGGCTTACGCCCGAGTGGGTGCGGCGTGACAACGGCTGCGTGTATGTCACGCTGTCTCACGCGCTGGCGCGCACGGCATGAGGATCACGCGCTTCGCCTTGGTCGGTGCAACGTGCGCGGTCGTGACCAACGTCGCGATCATTCTCCTGGTGAGGGTCGGGCTCGGTAGCGTCACAGCCACGGTTCTGACCTTCGTGCCGGTGCTGCTCTTGGGGTATGCCCTGCACGCCGCTTTCACCTTCCGCCGCGCCCACTCCGGCGTCTCCTTCGGCCGCTACACGCTCGCCATGGCCGCGAATTTTCCGATCACGGTCGGCGCGATCTACCTGCTGTGCGACGTGCTGAAGATCCCCGTATCGATCGCGGCGCCCGCCACGACGCTCCTCATATTCCTGTGGAACTACCTCTCGGGCAGCTGGGCGTTCTCGGTCGCGCCGCTGCGCCGGCCGGCCGCACCGCGGGACTGAGCGCCGATGCAGGAAATCACCGTCGACTCCGTGCGTCGCTGCCTTGCGGCGCACGTACCGATGTACACCTGGCGTACCCCCCTCTACCAGTACGTGGTGCTCTCCAACCTGCAACGGCAGTGGAGCGGCGCTCATAGCAGCGCGCTCGACGTCGGTGGCGGTACGGGCGTCATGGCGCAGGCGGTGAAGACTCTCTTCGGTCTCGAGCGTGTCGCTTCAGTCGATGTGCAGGACCGCTTCCTCGACACGCTCGACATCGAGACTGCGGTCTTCGATGGTGCGACGCTGCCGTTTGCGGACGCCTCCTTCGACTGCGTCCTGCTCTTCAACGTGCTGCATCACGTGCCGGTCGCCGCGCGCGCCACGCTGCTGCACGAATGTCGCCGGGTCGCGGGCAGAGGTCCCATCTACATCAAGGACCACCTGTCGCGAGGAACGGCGGACGATCTGCGGCTCACCGTGCTCGATCTTCTCGGCAATCTGCCCTTCGCCGGCATGGTGCGTGCGCATTACCTGCGCGAGCGTGAGTGGTGCGAGCTCGCCGCACTCACCGGACACGAGCGCGACGCGCCGCTCGAGGGACCCTATCGCCGGGGCGTCGCGGCGGCGCTGTTCCCCAACCGCCTGGAGATCAGCATGCGCTGGCGGGCGGTATAGGCAGGCATGCGGACGTACCGAAGCGCACCATGAGACTCCTCGTCGTGTCGCATTACTTCGAGGAGCGCCGCGGAGGCGTCGAGATCGTCGCGGCCGCACTCGCGCGCGAGCTCGCGGCGCAGGGGTTCGAGGTGACCTGGCTCGCGACGGGGCCGGGCCCGGGCGGCGCGGGCGCCGCATACCGTGTGCGTTCGCTCGCCGCCTCCGGCATCGTGGAAAAGGTGCTCGGCATTCCCTACCCGCTGCTGCTGCCCTCGGCGTGGCGCACGATCGCCAGCGAGGTCGAGCGCGCCGATCTCGTGCTGGTCCACGACGCGCTCTATCAAACCAGTATTGCGGCAGCCCGTGCGGCGCGCACCGCTCGCAAACCCCTCGTGATCGTGCAGCACCTCGGTTTCGTGCCATACCGCAATGCGGCGCTGCGGGGACTCATGGCCGCCGCCAATCGGCGCATCGCGGTGCCGCTCTTGCGCGGTGCGGATCAGGTGGTCTTCATCAGCGAGCTGTCGCGGCGCCATTTCGGCGACCTTGGCTGGCGGGTTCCTCCCGCGCTCATCTTCAATGGCGTCGATCCCGGGGTATTTACCCCGGCGCCGGATCCGCAGGCCATCGAGCGCGCCCAGGAGAGCTTCAGCTTCCGGCCCGGGACGCCGATCGCGCTGTTCGTCGGGAGATTCGTCGAGAAGAAGGGTCTCGCCGTGCTCGAGCGGCTGGCGCGCATGCGCGGCGACGTCACTTTCGCATTCGCCGGTTCAGGTCCGCTCGATCCCGCGCAGTGGGGGCTCGCAAACGTGCGGACGTTCAGCTCGCTCTCCGGCCGCTCACTCGCGCCGCTCTATCAGGCGAGCCAGCTGCTGTTGCTGCCGAGTGTCGGCGAGGGGTTCCCGCTGGTAGTGCAGGAAGCGCTGGCCTGCGGGTTGCGGGTCCTGTGCGGCAACGATACGGCGCAGGCCGATGCGCGCGCTGCGTCGTTCCTCGAGGGTATCGTGGTCGATCTCGCGCGACCTGAGGCGACGGCCGAGCTCTTCTCCGCGGCTCTGACACGGCTGCTCGCGCGGCCGCAGCCGGCGGCGGATCGCCGCGCGCGCAGTGACTTCGCGCGGGCGAGCTATTCGTGGCGGGCAAGCGGCGCTGCTTACGCGGCGCTGCTGCGGCGGTTGCGACCGCCTGCGTGAGGGCTCAGCGCGACGGCCCGGGTCGGACATCGATGAAGCTGAGTATGAAGGAAGCGAACACGATCTCGGCGCCGGCGAGCATCAGCGTCACGGAAGGGATCGCCACGCGCATCATGGTCACCGGATCGAGTGCGCCGAGGCGCGTCTGCGCCCAGCTCACCACCGAGTAGACCGCGAGCGTGAAGCCGGCGAGCGCCAGTGTCAGACCGGCGACGATGCCGCGCTCGAGCGTGAATGCCCCGAGGAAGCGCGCCAGCGCAGGGGTCATCGGCAGCACGTCCTTGAGGACGCCGATGGCGCGCGCCAGCAGCGAGAAGAGGACGAGCTGTACGCCGAGCACCGTTGCGCCGGCGGCATACAACATGGTGTGAATGTCGAAACCCACGCCATGCACGGCGATCTTGCCGTGCATGATGGCGGCTTCGGCACCGGCACCCAGGGCGATGAGGAGCAGGCCCGGATAGAGCATCAGCCAGCGCGGGCTCATCATCAGCAGGAATCTCAGGTGCCGCCAACCGTCGCTCCAGGTGCGCAGGTGCGGCGCGCGCGTGCGGCCGTCGGGCGAGAGGACCGTGGGCACCTCGGCGATGCGCCAATTCGCCAGCGTCGCCTTCACGATCATCTCGCTTGCGAACTCCATGCCCGGCGAGCGCAGACCGAGCTCGAGTGCCGCCGCCCGCTCGACACCGCGCAGCCCGCAATGGAAATCGCCGATCTTCGTCGCGAAGAACAGCCGGCCGACGAAGCTCAGCACGGGGTTGCCAAGGTAGCGGTGCAGCAGTGGCATCGCGCCGGGGCGGATGCCGCCCTTGAAGCGATGGCCGATGACCATGGTGTTGCCGGCGCGCAGGGCCGCCATGAAACCATCGAGTTGCGAGAAATCGTAGCTGTCGTCGGCGTCCGCCATGATGACGTAGCGGCCGCGCGACGCCTCGAGGCCGCCGACCAGCGCGCTGCCGTAACCGCGGCGGGTAATCGGCACGACACGAGCGCCGGCTTCTCGAGCCAGCTCGAGCGAACCGTCGGACGAGCCATTGTCGGCGACCAGCACCTCTCCCGCGATCCCGGTCCGCTCGAGGAAGCCACGTGCCTTGCGCACGCAGGTAGCGACCGTCTCCGCCTCGTTGAGACACGGCATCAGGACGGTCAATTCGAGCGCGTGTGGATCCGCCAGGCGGACGGCGTCGGTCTGCAGTGCCGGCTCAGGCGGCGTCTGGTGCGATGCCGAGAAGGCTGAGTTCATAGTGGCTGACGGGTAGCGGCCGCCGAAACACCGACACCTGATTATGTCGGAGCGCCATTCCAGGCGGGCGTGATCCGTTCGGCAGATCGCACACTGCGCTCCCGGCGCCGCTCGCGGCCGGCGTCATCGCTTGAACACCAGACCCTGGCCGGTGGGCAGCGGCATGACTCGGTATCCGCGTGCCTCGAACCAAGGGTCCTCGGCGAGCTTCTGGGCGCGGTAAACGCCTCCCCACTCGTAGTCGTCGAGAACGATCATGCCGGCCGGCACCACGCGGTCGAACAGATGATCGAGGACTGCGATCTCCGCCGGCGCTTCATTCAGATCGATATGCAGAAAGGCAATCTTCTTGGGCGAATTACCCGCGAAAACCGCGGGGATGTTGCCTTTGACGAGTTTGACGTTTGGATAGCCGCTGAATTTGGCCCGCACCCGCTCAAACAGGTCCGGGCCATGCTCGGGCATGGCGTGATGCGCCATGCCCGGCGTGTGTTCGAACAGATCGTAACCCCAATAGGTCTTGGGGAATTCAGGTCCGCCGAGGTAATCGATTACGGTCTTGATCCCGACACCGGTGTAGGCGCCGCATTCGACGAAGTCACCCTTGAGCTGTACGCAGTGGTAACCGGCACAAGCGAGAATGTAGCGACGCCACACGATAGCGCGATCCGCGGCCGATTCGACGTTGTTGTGCCAAGCCGCGAGGAACGCATCATCCTCCAACATGGAGTTGTTGCGGCCCCAAGTGAAAAAATTGTCAGCAAAGTGGCAGCCCGGTGCCACCTTCGTGGCAAGCGCCTTCATCGACTCCGTCACATACTGATCGTCGGAAGTATTCCAGAACACGGGCAAGAAAAAGCTCTTGAGAACGTCGGCGCTCGGACGCGCCAGTTTCGGCAAACGCATGCGCGGTCTCAACTGGGCAAAGGGCAATTCCTCGTATAATGATACAAGAGTCGTCGTGCCGGGTGGGTGGTCGCACGGCCCGGGAACTCGTCCTTGCCGTAAAACATGGCGATCGCGCTGTGGGAGCTGCGTGCCTTGCGAACGTGGTTTAAGAGGAGAGCCGCTGGCCGTAAAACGGACGCTGAACCGCAGCTCAAGTCCGAGGACGACACCTTGGCTCCAAAGTCGCGTGAACTGCTGGCGCGTGCCAATGCTCATCTCAAGCTCGGCGAGCTGGAGGAAGCAGAGCGCTGCTTTCGGCTCGTTCTCGACTCGCATCCACATCATAGCGGCGCGTTGATCAACCTCGGTTATGTACTGAAGGAGTTGCGCAAATCTCCCGAGTCCGTGGACTTCATCGATCGCGCCTTGCGCGTTGCGCCCGACAACGCTGATGCGCATTACCTGCGGGGCACTCTGCATCAAGCTACCGGCAATCTCACTGAAGCGGCGTTCCACTTCGAAAAGGCGGTGACTCTTCGGCCGGAGTTCGAGCATGCCTACCGTGAACTGATAGTCGCCCTTTTTCGGATCGGGCGCGTCGCAGAGGCAGGACGCTGGTGCATGAGTGCCTTGGAAATACACCCAAACTGCGGGGAGCTGCATTTTTATCTCAGCAATTTGCACAGGCACGCCGGGGCCACGGACGCAGCGATCCTGAGCGCCAGAATGGCGTTGAAACTTCGCCCTGGATTGATTGCAGCGCGCTCGAGCCTAAGCGAACTCCTGACAAATGCCGCACGCGAGAACGTGGATGATAGTTCTGCGCGGACCGAGGAGATTGCCGACGGCTACGGTGACTTAGGCCTTGCCTATCTGTCGTCTGCCGAACTCGCGAATGCCCAGGCCGCATTCGAGAAGGCCGTTCAGCTGGCACCAGCGGTTGCAGAGCACCATTACAATCTCGGCGCAATGTTGAGCAGGCAACAGGACCTTGCAGGGGCTGGCGCGCATCTCAATCGAGCGATCGCTCTTGACCCTGAGCACGCCCGCGCCCGCTGGGCCAGGAGTCTGATGTACGCCTCTCCTTTTCCGGAATCCCCCGCAGCTGCGAAGCACATCCGCAGCGAGCTCCTTGCAGGCCTCGACGAGTTCCGCCACTGGTCCGAGGGGCGCGTCCTGCAAGCGGAGCGGTTCGTCGGCTTTCATTCTCCGTTTTATCTGAGTTATCAAGAACAAGACAATCTCCCGGTATTTCAACGCTACGGCTCTTTGTGCGCGAGCGCCATGCAACGAAGCTGGCACAACCGGATCGGCGTGCCTGTCGTTGCGGGCCCAGTTTCAGGTCGAATGAGAATTGGGATTGTCTCGGCGGACATCCCCGTGTTTTCTTTGACATCGACACCGGACCGCGAAACCGAATTCGCGAAATTGCATGCGGATTTTTTCGTGTCCGGCCCGAAATCGATTCAGCAGTGGGTCGACTCCGTTTGTGAACTGAGTCCCGCGGCCCTGATCTATCCGGCAATCGGTATGGATGCATTGACCTTGCAGCTGGCCAGCCTGCGCTTGGCCCCGACGCAGATTACTACCTGGGGCCATCCGGAAACATCAGGTTTACCGACCATCGACCTCTACCTCTCAGGGGAGCTCTTCGAGCCAGCCGACGCGCAGCAGTTTTACTCCGAGAGGTTGGTGCCGTTGCTCAACCTGGGGAATTGCTACGAGGGGAGGGTGCAGCACGCCGTCGAGGCGGACTTGAGCGCGCTGGGAATTGACTCGGCTCGGCCGATCTTGATTTGCTCAGGCACCGCGTTCAAGTACCAGATGGAGCACGATCGCGTTCTGACGCAGATTGCCAGCCGAATCCGCGACGCACAGCTGATTTTCTTTCGGCAACGTCCCGAGAGTATGTCAGCTCTGTTAAAGGCGCGCCTCGAGCGCGCGTTCTCTCAGGCGGGGCTCGATTTTGACAGGCAGGTGCGATTCATACCGACTCAACCACTACACATCTTCCACGGTTTGTTGCGGCGCGCGCATCTGGCGCTCGACACGCTTGGATTCTCCGGTTACAACACGGCCATTCAGGCCGTCGAATCGGGGTTGCCGCTAATCACCCGTGAAGGCAAGTTTCTCAGAGGTCGGTTGGCCAGCGGCATACTGCGCCGCGTTGGAATGACCGAGTTGATCGCGCAGACGACGGATGACTACGTTAGCCTTGCCGCGAAATTAGTTGAAGATGCGAAATTTCAGCAGCAGGTGCGATCCGACATCGTTGAGCGGCGAGCGGCGCTTTATAACGACATCGCCGTGATTCGGCATCTGGAGAGCGTGCTCGAGAGCCAGGTTAAGCGCTAGCAGTTTTGGGAGCGTGGCTTCTCCGAGGTGGGCCGGATCGCGGAGCTTGGTCCTGGTGAGAATCAGGGCAGGTAATTCATCGCAATTTTCTCGCCCTCTTCGTTCGTCATGACCTGCTTGAACGCGACGATCCACAGATCATAGGCACTGGGGCGAGCGGCGCCGAAATTGAACTTGAAGCCCGCTTGGAAGAGAGCCATGTTCAAGGTGCTGTAGGTAAAGCCTGTCTTGTGCGCCATATAGATCTTGCCGCTCTCGACCGACTTGCGATGTCCGTAAAGGATATCCAGCGGCGCTATCGGTCCCATGGGCGACACGTAGAGAGGCTCCATCAGCTTGTCGTTCGCTACTGCCGCGCAGACGCTGCGCAGGTCCGGACAGGTCAGAACCACTATGCCGTCCTCCTTGAGCACCCGGTAAAATTCCAGCAGGACCGTGTGAACTTCATGAGGAAACACATGTTCTATGTTGTGGGATGAGTAAACGGCATCGACGCTGGCGGTGGCGACTGCATGCATGTCCGTCAGAGTCCCTTCGATATCGGGGTGCACCGACGGATCGATGTCAAAACGGATTTCACGCCATTTGGGGCTATTGAAGCCTTTCAATCCCGATTTGTCTTGCGGGCCACAACCGACGTGCAGGAATGTTTTCATCGTTGCTTGCCTGTTTGATCAGCGTCCCGACCCAGTAACCTTGATGGCCTGCCCTTAAGCGCCAGGTGCCGCGGTTCCGCCAGAGGCGGTGCTCCCGTGGCTCAAGCGGGCTTCCGCGTAGCAGACGGCCGTGCGACCGACTCGAGGAAGTCCTGGAACGGACCCATGGCCGACTGATCGTCGAATAATACCGAGCGGCGTTGCTGAATCTCGTGCCGGATGTGCGCGCGGTACTGGTGATCGGAGGCCAGGCGCACAGCGAGATTCACATAGTCAGCCTTGGTTTGGACGATCAACTCTTGCAACTGCATGCGTCGCAGGACTCCGCTTGCGAGGCGTCCCCGCAGAAACCGCCCCTCGCGCGTAACCAGTGGCAGGCCACATTCGATCGCCTGCACCACCGTGTTGTAGCCGGAGAAGCCGATAGTATCCAGCATCACATCGGCGTGCCTCAGGAGACAGTGAAACTCCCCGAAATTCAGCCAGCGAATAAATCGCACGTGGTCAGTCAGCTTCAGGCCAGCCGCCTCGAATGCTCTGGTAATCCTGAGTTCCAGGTGATTCACGAGAGCCGCTCCCCAGGGCCCGAGGGCCGCCGGAGAGGGTCGAAAGAATACCAGCTGCGCATCCGGCGCGGCTCGGGCGATCTCGGTAAATACGTGGTCGTGTGCGGGCTGATACTTGAAGGGAGTACCCGGACAAACCAGGATCGGTCTTTCGAGATCGATGTTCAGTGCGGCGAAACCAGGATCGATACTCGGGAGCGTCAACGGCTGTATGCGGTTGCCGAGGTGCGGCAGGAGTACGAGCCGCTCGGAATAGTGATCCTGTGCGTCCACGGGCTCGAAGCAGTCTGCGGATACGTAGTAGTCGAGTGTCGGCAGGCCGGAAGTATCGGGTTGACCCCAGGTAGCGATCTGGACCGGCGCCAAGCGGAGGCTCGCGAGCTTCAGGGTCATAGGATCGAGCCCGACGGCGGGATAGAGCAGGATTTCGCAATTCTGCTCGCGCATCGCGCTGACCCACTGCAGGGTGTCCTTCGGGCCGGAGACGAAGACATCCGATCGCGCGCGCGCCCAGGATGTCTCTGCATCGCCCCGGGCGGTCAGCGAGAAGACGACGAGCTCAAACCGCTCGCGATCGAACGACAAGAACCAGCCCTTGATCAGAGCCATCCAAATCGAGTGCAGGCGAATATCCGCAGAGACGATACCCAGGCGGATCCGCTTTTCCACCGGTCTCTCGATGTCGGGCAACTCCTGGCGGTCGAGCCAGCGCTGCATCGCTGCCGCACAGACCCGGCCATACTGCTTCAGCAGCGCCAGGTTACTTTCCTCCTGATAGGTCAGATAGAAAGGCTGTAGCTCTCCGACGAAGGCCTCGCCGTCGTGTTCGCTCTTGACCCACCAGTCTTCGAACCTGGCAAGCTCACCCCCGAATCCGGAGCGGTCCGGAGAATCATCAGCGTCCTTGGAGGAAAACGCAGGCGCCCACAGCATCACTCGCGCCCAGCGCGCCTTTACGTTGTCGGGGTCTGCCTCGATAGCCCTGTCAAAGCTCGCCAGCGCGCGATCGGACCGGGCCCCGCGCCAACAATGGCTGAATCCCAGGGCGTAAAGTGCCTCGGAGTTTTTCGGCTCCAGTTCGGCCGCCTTTTCGAAATTCGCCTGGGCAAGCGCAAGGTTTTCTTCTGAGGTGTCGTCCAGACACATGTAGGCGCCACCGAGGCTGGAGTACGACGCGCTCGAGTTGGGATTCAGCGATATTGCCCGCTTGAACAGCTCGATCGCCTCTGCGTACCTCGCCATTCGAACGAGCACCACACCCAGCATGTGGTGGGGCCCAAAATTCTGCGGGGTGAGTGCGATCTCCCGGCGGTACGAAGCCTCAGCCTGCTCGAATTGCTCAGCGTCGAGCAAGAGTCGCGACAAGCTCTGTTGAGCCTGCAGCAACCCAGGGTTGAGAGCCAACGCCCGCTCGCAGCTCGCAATCGCCGACGCTTTCTCGCCCGCCTGCAGATGCAGGTTGCTGCGATAGAAGTGCAGTTCGGCCGAATTGGGCAGGATTCCCAGGCTTTCGTCGCAGAGCTCCGCGGCTTCGGCATGCCGATCCGATTTGAAGAACGCGACGATCAGCTGACGGCGCGCGAGCTCGAAGCCGGGGCGCAGCTCAATCGCTTTCTGCAAGTGTGCAATCTGGGTGTCTCGCGGCCCGCTCGCCTCGAGGGCGCAGGCCTGGAGGTAGTGACTGTCCGCATCCTCCGTCGCAGCACGGCCCGAGTAACCGCCGGCCTTCACGGGCTCATCGACCTGCGCAGCGGGCGCCGACGCCTCAGGCGCCTGTTGCGCGATTTTCCTCTTGAACCAGTTCAACATTTTGTGTTGCCTGCCTCGTTGCGTTCGCGGCCAGTGAAGGATTCTTGCCGCTGACCGTTGTCAAACGGCCAGACCTTGAGGCCTGCGCAGCGCCTCCATTGTGGGCGTCGGAGAATCATCGCACGCTCTCGCGGCGCGCGCATCGGCAGTGTCACCGAGGACAACGCGCGGCAACTACCGCCCCGCGGCGTGCAGCCGCTAGAATCGCGCCGCTGGGCGCCGTTGCGACCGCTCGAATCGGACCCCGGGAGGGACCGCCATGCTGCACTACTTGTGGATGTTCATCGTCGGCATCGTCGTCGGCGCAATCGCGCGCTGGATCGATCCGGCCGCCGGACACATGGGGATCGTCATGACGGGCGTACTCGGGATCGTGGGCTCGATCGTCGGCGGCCTCATCGCCCGGCTCTTCAGCAAGCCTGCACCGGGCGCGCCGTTTCACCCTGCCGGGATCCTCCTGTCGATCGTCGGCGCGATACTCGTGATCTGGGTGTGGACGCATCTGGTGGGCGTCCAGATTTAATCGTAATCCGCGGGCGAAACACGTCACGCCGGACGGCGTGGCCCTCGGTCGTGCGGGCGCGTTGTCAGCGCCGTGCAATTGCGCCATCCTGACTGCGGGGTCAGCTTTACGGGATTGCTTCATGCTGCAGAGCCAGCTCGAGCAGCTCATCCAGTCGGCGGAGCAGGGCGATGCAGCCTCGCGTGAGGAGCTATTCACCACGCTGTACGCCGAGCTGCACCGGCTCGCGCAGCGCGAGCTGCGCCGCGGCGCGTTCCTCACCATGAGTCCGACGACGCTGCTGCACGAGACGTACCTGAACCTCTCGGGCCGCGCGGCGCCAGCGTTTCCCGATCGCGTACGTTTCCTCGTGTACGCCTCGCGCGCGATGCGCGGACTCATCATCGACTACGTGCGCAGCCGCCGCGCGCAGAAACGCGGCGGTGGTTTCGAGATCACTTCACTCACGAGCGAGGCTCCCGTCGCGGCAGGCGAGGACCCGCAGCTCGAGGGCATCGGCGAGGCGCTCGAGACGCTCGGCGCGATCGAGCCGCGCCTCGCGCAGGTTGTCGACCTCAAATTCTTCTGCGGCTTCTCGTTCGCGGAGATCGCCGGCGTCCTCGGGACCTCCGAGCGAACGGCGCAACGCGACTGGGACAAGGCGCGCATCCTGCTGCAGCGACACCTGCAGGCTCACGGCTGAGGGTGCAAGGATGCGCCGATGACACGGATCGACGGCGGACGTTGGGGCCGGGTACTGGCGCTGCTCGATGAGGCATTGGAGCTCGAGCCGACGCGCCGCGCAACCTGGCTGAGTGAGCTCGAGGGGCGCGATGCGCCCCTCGCTGCAGAGCTGCGCGAGCTCCTGGCAGTGCACGCGGCCAACAGCGCCTCAGGCTTCATGGAACGCTCGCCGCTCGAGGGCGTCGAGGACCTGGCGGGCGCGCGGATGGGCCCGTATCTCATCGAGCGGCTGCTCGGCCGGGGCGGCATGGGGAGCGTGTGGCTTGCCCGGCGCGACGACGGCAAGTTCGAGGGCCGCGCCGCGATCAAGGTGCTCGAGCGCCGCGGGCTGGGGCGCGATGCGGCTGCAGAAATTCGCCACGAAGCGAGCCTCCTGGCCCGGCTCACTCATCCGAACATCGCCCGGCTGTTCGACGCCGGCGTGACCGAAGGCGGACAACCCTACCTGGTGCTCGAGTACGTCGAGGGCGAGCCGGTCGACGTGTACTGCCGCACGCGCGCGCTGCCGCTGGCAGCGAGGCTGCGTCTGTTCGTCACGGTGGTGGATGCCGTCGCGCACGCCCACGCCCACTTGGTCGTGCATCGCGACCTCAAGCCGTCCAACGTGCTGGTCACGGCCGAAGGGGTGGTGAAGCTCCTGGACTTCGGCATCGCCTCGCTCCAGGCGGGCTCACAGGCGGGAGAGTCGCAGGCGCCGCGGGCGCTGACGCCCGGCTACGCCGCTCCGGAGCAGCTACGCGGTGAGCCGGTCGCGGCGGCCGCCGACGTCTACGCGCTCGGCGTGCTGCTGCATGTGATCGTCACCGGCGGGCATCCCTTCGGGGCGCGCGGCACTACGCAGACCGAGCTCGTGCGAGCCGCGCTCACCGAGGATCCGGCGCCGGCCTCGGCCCGGCTCGCCCTCGCGGGCGAGCGTCGCCGGGTGCGCGGCGATCTGGATGCGGTCATCGCGCGCGCGCTCAATCGCGATCCCGCGCATCGCTATCCGACGGCGGCGGAGCTCGCCGAGGATCTGCGCGCTTTTCTCAGCAACCTGCCGGTGCGGGCGCGGCCCGCCACGCGCGCTTACGTCGCGCACAAGTTCGCGCAGCGCCACTGGGGTGGCGTGCTGAGCGTGGTGCTGACGCTGCTGGTGCTGCTGGCCGCCACCGTGATCACGACGCTGCAGACACTCGAGGCGCGCCGGCAGCGCGACTTTGCCCGGCTACAGCTCGGGCGCGCCGAGGCGGTCAACGATCTCAATTATTACGTCATCAACGATGCAGGGCCGGCGGCCCAGCCGATCACCGCGCGCGGCCTGTTGGGACGGGCCGAGCACGTGCTCGAGCGTCAGCGGCTGAACGATGCGAATCGCGTGGTGCTGCTCACCTCGATCGGATGGGAATACGAGGCGCAGGGCGACCATGTCTCCGGAATGCGGGTACTCAATCAGGCGTACGGGCTCTCACGCACCCTCTCCGACCACTCGGCACGCGCGCAGGCGGCCTGTGCGCTCGCAAACGCCGTGGCCAATGACAAGTCGTCGCCGCGCAGTGAGGCGCTGATCAAGGAGGGCCTGCGCGAGTTGCCGGATGCGCCGGAGTTCGCGCTCGACCGCGCGTGGTGCCTCGAGCGCGGACAGCAGGTTGCCGAAAACGCGGGCGACGGCCGGCTGGCGGTGCGACGCAGTACCGAGGCCCTCGAGGTGCTGAAGCAGGTGCCGTTCCCGCACGACGTCGCCGAGCTGCACGCGCAAGCGGAGCTTGCCGCGGCGCTCGATGAGGCCGGGCGCTACCGGGAGGCCGCGGCCGCTTTCGCCATCGGGTGGCCGCGCCTGGTCGCGCTTGGTCGCGACGATACCGTGGGTGCGGGCACCTGGCTCAACAACTGGGCCGCGGACCTGCTGCGGCTCGGCCGCCCGTTGGAGGCGGAGAAATTGCAACGCCGCCGCATCGATCTCGAGGAAAGCGGGCCAGGGCAGGAAACTTCCGCGACCACACTCAGTGCCTATGCCCAGACGCTGATCGAGCTCGCGCGCCTCGACGAGGCGGCTGAGTTTGCCGAGCGTGCCTACGCGCGCGCACTGCGGCTCGACAACCAGACGGCGCTCGCCCAGACGCGGCTGCGGCTCGCGCGCATCTACCGCGCGCGGCACGACCTCACACACGCGGTCGCGGAGCTGGATGAGGCCGAGGCCGGGATGCGCAAGCTCCTCCCCCCGGGGCATTTCGCGTTCGGCGTACTCACGGCAGAGCGCGCGCTGGTCGCGCGCGACCAGGGCGACCTCGCCGCGGCGCAGACGCAAATCGACGCTGCCATCAAGGTCGACGAGGAGGCCGCGCACAGCGGCAAGGCCGGCGCCGAATACGTGCCTCCGCTACTCATCTATCGGGCGGGCATCGAGCTCGCGGCGCAGCGCCTCGCGCCCGCCGACGCGGATCTGCAGCGGGCGCTCGCGCTCCTCACGGCCAAGGCTCAGCCCGGCGACTACTCCATGTATGTCGGGCGCGCTGAGCTGATGCTCGCCCAGCTCCTCCGCGCCGAGGGCAAGGCGGACGATGCGCGGCGCGAGGCGCGGCTCGCCGCGCAGCAGCTGGCGCAGGCGGAAGGCCCCGACCATCCTGAGACGCGCGCGGCGGAGCAGCTCGGGCAGGCCCCCTGAGGGCGGCCGCGGACCGAGGCCTGGCGGGGGTTTGCCGATATGGTAGGATGCGCGCCCCCGAAATACCCCGGTCCATGGACGGCGAAGCGGGTTCGGGGCCAAGCCTTTCACGACGGCGCGCCCGTAGCTCAGTTGGATAGAGTACCTGGCTACGAACCAGGGGGTCGGGAGTTCGAATCTCTCCGGGCGCGCCAAATTCCCAGAAATCCCCAAGTTCGCTGCGCACTGCGCGCAAGCCACACACGGTGAGAAACCCTGACCGCCACACAC
>Ga0335073_10003805_pt1 | contig 21071 bp, 24 predicted proteins | sample Lox_Sample_22_FD_207093 | JGI IMG/M metagenome (GOLD analysis project Ga0335073, IMG submission 207093) | Soil microbial communities from Loxahatchee National Wildlife Refuge, Florida, United States - Lox_Sample_2.2 | ecosystem: Environmental > Terrestrial > Soil > Wetlands | place: USA...
GAACATGAAACGTGGTGAGGTGTGAACACCTCGCAGAGCCCCCTTACGGAATCGAACCGTAGACCTTCTCCTTACCATCAACATCCGTCAAGTTCCGTCACCGCAGGTAGGGCAGGTTGACCAGGGAAAACACGAGCACAGGCGAGCACTCACAAGCTCCGGTTAGGCCCTCACGAGCACGATTTGCCACTTAATCTGCCACTCACTTTGATCTTGGAATGCAGGAGAACCCGCCGGCGCCAAACACCGCGGCGCTGGGGTGAGGGCGGATCAGCGCCGTATGCTCGTGCACGGCACGGACATGCACTGGAGGGGCTCTACCGTGACGGGCTATCACCCCATGACCCTGGCCGAATTGGGCGGCCGCCTGGCGCGGGCATCTGACGTCAAGGTGCGGTGGAAGCTCGTATGGGAGTTTCTCGAGGAGTACCGGTGGGAGCAAGCCGAAACTCAGCCCGCACTGCTGGAAGACGAGCCGGAGTCCGCTGGCGACGAGCAATGGGATGCGCTGCTGGCAGCGCTGGCTGAGCACCTTGCCGCCCAGCTCGACCTCGCTCCCCCGCCGTGGACTGAGTCCCGGGTCTTGCGGCGGCCATGGTTTCCGGCAGAACTGCAGATCCAGCGGGCCGAGGCACTGGTCTGGGCTCCAGCAGCGTTCCGCAAGCACGGCGTCTACCTGTCGGCCCGGGACCTGGACGCCGCGTGACCGAAGCTGACGATGTCCTCTTCGGGCGGGCCGAGATGGAACGTGCATTCACGGCCTTGGGCGAGCGCCTGGCCCGCCGGGGTGTCGTTGCGGACGTCTTCGTGGTCGGCGGCGCCGCCACGGCCTTGGCCTACGACGCCACCCGCGTGACCCGTGACATCGACGCGACGGTTTGTCCCGCATGGGTGGTGATCGAGGAAGCCCGGCACGTCGCGGACGAGCTCGGACTGCCCTACTAGTGGCTGAACGAGCAGGCAAGCATCTACATCTCGGGTAAGGACGACCCCGGCAAGCGCCGGGTGTTCGACCATCCCGGGCTGCGTGTGTCGGCAGCATCGCCAGCGCATGTCTTCGCGATGAAGGCGCTCGCCGCCCGGACACGCGACGTCGATGATCTCCGCGTGCTTGCCGGCATCATCGGGGTGGAATCAGCCGACGAGGCCCTGCAGATCTGCGCGGAGTTCTATCCGGACGAGCCAGTACCGCAACGGTCCGCCGCCGTCCTGAGAGAGCTCTTCGGGTAAGCATCAACCGGCCCGGCACCATGCCTTCGCCGACCGCGACAGATGATCGCGCGTTTGGCGCTGGTTCGGCGTGTGTATCGCTGGGAAGCCAGTACCGTGTCGCCGTGGCCGGTGGGACACGTTCTGACAAGACGCCGGGAAACGAACTGGCAGGCCCGGGGCAGCTTGTCGCTGGAATGTCGGGTCTGACCCAAGGCGACATTGAGGAGAGGCTGCAGAGCCTGCTCGTCCGTCAAGCTCCGCTTGGCAGCCTGTTCGAACAGCAGCCGCACCGTCTCGCCGCCGGTCCCGGCGAGTTGAGACCGTTACCTACCGCATCAGGATCGACCTCAACAGAACCAGGCCGCCGTTGTGGCGCCGACTCGAGCGAGCGTCGGACCTGATTCTCGACCAGGTCCACGAGGTCATCCAAGTGGCGTTCGGCTGGAGTGACAGTCACTTGCATCAGTTCGGTTCCGGTCTGGGTCATTACAATCGCGAGACCGAGCATTACCTGTGCCCGTCCCAGGTGCAAGACGGCGAGACCGGGATTCCTGAGGAAGACGTGCGCCTTGACGAGGTGCTGGCTGACGTCGGCGACAAGTTGTTCTACGACTACGACTTCGGTGATGACTGGCAGCACACCATCAAGCTAGAGGCGGTGCTACCCCAGCGCGGGCCGCGGGCAGTTTGTCTGGCTGGCCGCCGCGGAGGACAGCGGCGGCGTCTACGCTTACGAGCTGATCTGCGCGGCCAGCGACCGGGGCAACCCCGATCACGCCGCCGCGATGGCCGAACTTAGCCACGTGTACGGCGATTTCGCCGACCCAGAAGCTGTGGGCGTGACTCCGTTCGACATTGGCGAGATCAACAAGACGATGGCTGGCCTTGCCTGGCAAGATCAGGGTGAGCCGGATGGCAGCGACGCTGGGCAGCAGCGCAACTATCCAGTGCCCCTCGCTGAGCTCTTGGGCGTTGTCCAGGCTGGGGCTGGCAAGCGGGAACTGCGGCAGCTGATCGGCAGGGCTCGCCTGGACCAGCCAGTGCTGGTGGATATCGCTACCGCCTCGCAGATGGTCCGCCCATACAGCTGGCTGCTGAACCACGTCGGCGATGACGGAACCAAGCTGACCGCGGCCGACCACCTCCCTCCGGCCCATGTGGAAGCCGCTATGACCGAACTAGGCCTGGGCGAGGAATGGATCGGCAAGGGCAACCGGGAGAATCAGACACTGCCCGTCCTGCACCTGCGTGAATCGGCATCCGCCATGGGCCTGCTGCGCAAACGCCACGGGACGCTCCTGCTCAGCTCGCCTGCACGCAAACTGCGCGGCGACCCGGTCGCGCTGTGGTGGCACCTGGCCAAGCGGATGCCACCCACGTCACGGGACACCTGCGAAGCCCAGGCCGGGCTCATTCTCCTGCTCGCACTGGCCGCCGAGACCGCCGACGACCCAGACGTGATCACCGCCCGTCTGCTCGGCATGATCGGCTGGGTCAACGCCGATGGCACCGAGCTCACCGAGCTTGGCGCAAATCACGCGTCCTGGGACACCAAGACGGTCCTGCGACGGGTCGGCGCCCTCAGCGACGACGGCCCCCGGCGCTCAGTAGTCACGCCGACAGCCGAGGGCGTGGCCTTCGCCCGCGCCGCCCTGCGCACTTGGCACTAACATGGGGCGCTCCAGCCCAGCTACCTAACGCCGCACCGCTGGATGACCTGAACGTGAATGGCACGGAACTCGTCGCGAACGCCCCATTCCGTGAGCGTATATCCGGAGTCCGGCGCATTTCGTACTACGCGAACAACAGCAACTACGGCACCGAGCTCATCGGCAACGTACATCGACATCGCCTGCAAGCACGGCTAGGACGTCCTCACCGTCCTGCACAGCGCCATGACCGGCAGCCCCTGCATTTCCCGCTCCCCGCCGCCGCACCAGCATGATTCCAGCCAGGCCCACAAACACTCAGCGTCAACGAGATGAATGGTTACTGCAGGCTGCCTCGCGCCCGATTCGTCCGCCAGCGCCTTGATATTCTCCGGATCGGCTGTAGCGCAATTTACGCATTCATCGGCTAAAGCTCACGCGCGGCAAGCGCCGCGTCCAAGGTGCCACGCAAATTAAGCAGGTCGATAGGACTCGCTCCGCGTGTGATCGCTGAGCGCAGGTCGTTCTCTGCCTGTTCACGTTTCGCACTAGCTTCATACGCATCGCCGACGAGTTCTTGCGGCACCACTGCCACGCCATCAGCGTCGCCGACGATCAAGTCGCCTGGCCGGACTGTGACTCCTCCGCAAACGATGGGCTCGTTGACTCGGCCGAGATTTACCTTATCGGTCCCTATGATGCAGACGCCCCGGCAGAAGACAGGAAACTCCATATCCACGATCGCGCGACTGTCGCGGACGGCACCATCAATAACGAGGCCCGCTATTCCCCTGTTCATCGCGTAATGGCTCAGAACATCGCCCCATGGCCCGGCAGCTACAAACGCTTTCGCATCGACAACGAGGACATCACCGCGACTAGCAAGGCCGGCGCCGTAGTGCACGGTGAGATTGTCACCGGGTGCGCTATCAACGGTGAAAGCGCGACCGACGACGGAACGCCGTGGATCCAAGGGCTTTATCGCATGATGCATCGCACCGACTCGGCCGAGGGCTTCATATACCGTCGCCGAGCCAAATGCCTTCAGCTTTGACAGCACTTCGATCTGTTCATTGTTCATGAGCCAGCCTCTTGTTGTGCGCGCCGAATTCGCGTGCTTCGCTTCGGGCGGAGCGCCTTCAGATCTGGAGGATGCATTCCGATATACGCTCCATCCCTTCCCTAAGTTGTGAAGTATTCAGGGCGAAGGAGATTCGTATGTGCCCCTCACCAGAGGGCCCGTACTCGCTTCCGGCCCTGACCAGAACCCCTGACTTTGCCAGCCGGGACGTCAGCTCTGCCGACGTCAGACCTCGGTCGATCCTGGGGAACACGTAAAACGCGCCCTGCGGAATCGCCGCCTCGACGCCAGACATCGCGCCGAGATATGCGCAGACCAGGTCGCGGCGGACCTGTAGTTCGCTAACCGCACGCTGGAGGTGTCCGTGCGGCAGGCTCAGCGCCGAGGACGCGGCGTCCTGCACGAACGTGCTCAGCGGACCATTGATCGTCCGGTGCACCAGATTGATGGCGTCGGCATTTTCCTTGTCGGCGAGCACCCATCCCAGCCGCCAGCCCGTCATGGCAAAGCTCTTCGAAAACGTGCCGCAGCAGAGAACATGTGGATTCCCGGGAACGAGCGGCGCCGAGGAGGCAAAAGAAACGCCATCGAACACCACGTCCCGATAAGCTTCGTCGAAGATCACATTCGCGTCATGCTCGGCAGCTAGCGCAACTATCGCCGTGAGCTCCTCTGCCGCCAGAACATAGCCAGTCGGATTACTCGGATTGCACATCACCAGGAGCCTGGCTCCGGACATCGCTGCGCCCAGCTGATTCAGACGCGGTCGCCCGCCCACATCGTTCGGTACCCAGCGAACGCGCCCCCCGGCCATGGCAACCTGATCCGCGTACAACGAGTACGTTGGCTCCGGCAGCACCGCTACATCGCCGGGGTTGACCAGCGCCAGTATCGCCGCCGCAAGTCCGGCGCTGGCACCGTGCGTCACAACCACGTTGTCCGAATTAAGGCTCTCGATGCCCTCGGCATTGAATGCCTCTGCGATGCGCGCACGCAGCCTCGGAGATCCGGTGACGAGCTCGTATCTGGTGCGCCCCGCAGCCAGCGACGCGACCGCCGCCCTCACGATCTCGGGCGGGGTGCTATCTGTCGATTCGCCCAAGGCGAGCGAGATCGAATTAAGCGACTCACCGCCGAGATCGGAGGGTCTGGCCGAAGCTGCTCGCACACGCTCGACCAGATCCGAGCCGGTCACCTTCAACGTCCTTCTGGCAGAGGTCATCGCGGTCCGTCGGCTGAGCCCAGCAACGCGGAACTCGCGGCGACAGCGTCCCGCAGAATGTCGAGCGCTTCCTCATCTCCATCCATCAGGCGGCACTTCCGCATGGTGAGCTGCCATCCCTGTGCCGAGCGGGCGAATTGCCAATGATTGACGAATAGCCTGAGGACACGAAAGCCATCGTCGGTGCGCACGATCGTCTGGTGATAGTTCCATGCCTCGGCTTCGTCTCCGGCGATCACGACGACCGGCGCGGTCGAGACATGGGCCAGGCCCGATCGCTGGGCTTCGCGGAACCTGGGGCTGGCTGTCCAGGCAGCGAGCTGCTCTGGCGTCACAATCCCAGCCAGGTCGCCCAGGCTCGCATCCTGCCCGTAGTCTGTCCGGCCGCCCTCGCCGAAAATTACGTGCCAGAACCCGCCTTCCCCCGAATCGGCCGCAGGCGGATGGGTCATGATGATCCGGTGTATCGCCAGTTGATCTTCAAGGGACTGCAGCCGCCTCTCGATGTCGGACAGGTTCGGCGTGCCTTCTCCCGATGCGCTTGCCATTTACAGCCCTCCCATGCTGACCAGTGTTCTCAGCCGACGGTCTGCCCCGTACTCGCTCCGCACACCGGGTTGGCGGACGTGATCGCCCGGAACGCGTTGCCCTCGAGCTTCGCCACGTAGAAGCAGTTACCCGGGCCGACAGTGACGCCGAGGTTGCCGAACGCTTTGAAATCAACGGGCTCGGCGAGCAGGCCCCCATCGTTCCAGTCAGTCACCTTCCGCAGCCCGGAGATGAAGCTTCCCTGGGTAGGGTTGCTGCCGGCGGCTTGCAATCCTCTAATGAATAGGGAGGCCATTGCCCAGCCCTGATAATCGAAGGTGTAAGGATCGCCCGTCTCGCCGGCATACTTGCGGAGCGCCGCGACCATCTGCCGCGTAGCCGGCGTGTTGGCCTCGGCGGGCTGAAAAATAGTCAGGAAGTCGTCGCCCTGAGCCGCTGACACGGCTGGTGGCGAGCCGAGAGTGTCCTCACCATAACCGACAATCAGGAGCGCCGCCTTCAGGTGGACGCCGTCTTCCTTGAGCTGCGTCAGCAGCGCGATCGAGGTATTCTCCAGGACCGGCAGGTAGATGCCGTTAGCCCCCGACGCCTTGATGCTGAGGGCAAGAGCTTCCACGTCCGTCGTCCCAATCGGCAGGGTGTTGTTCTCGTACGCCACCTTCAGCCCGACACTCTGGGCGCTCTCGAGCGTTGCCTTGAGCCCACCCGTCCCTGCCGCATCCGCGTAGCTGACACCGGCGAGGCTCGTGACGCCCTGGCTCTTGAAGAACTTTCCGAACGTCGTCACGGCCAGGTAGTTGGGATTCCCACTGCCGTCGACGGAGAACATGTTCGTAAAGCTCGGAACGCCGAAGTCAGGAGAATCTGGGTAATATCCCATCAGCGGGACGTTCTGCTCCTTGAGGTAGTTCACAGCGCCCTGGACAGCCTCGGTGCCACCGATAACGCCGAACACGTGGTCGTGCTCTACCAGGGTTTGCGCCGCGGACAGTGCCCCGGGGAACGTCGACGTCGTGTCGGCGACCACGAAGGACAGCTTCTTACCGTCGACGCCACCCTCCGCATTCTGCAATGCGAAACGGGCCTTCACGGCGTCCTCTACATCGTGCCCTGTGGCGAGCGCACCCGTCACGTCGGCGAGTACACCCACCTTGATCGTGCCGCCGCTTGCCCCGCCAGATCCCGACCCTGCTGCACCACTGCACGCCGCGAGGGCCAGCAATGCACTTGCTCCGATATACGCCACCAGGAGATGTCTGCGCATCATGTAGTCCCTTACCTCCCCAGCTCGGCCGGCGAGCCGATGCCTGATAGCCGCACAGATAACCAGCTTGGCCAAAAATGTGCAAGAGGTCTCTCACTTCAAGGAGGTGATCGTTACACTTCCGTTATCTTTGTCGCCTGCCGACTCGTACGATGCCGTGTTCAGGCACGGCAAAGCATCACGGTGAGTGCGCCAACCGCCGCCTTGCCGACCTTTGTGATCTGTGTCGTGGCTCTTAGATAACACCCCGGAAAGCCAGGAGACGTTCCCCTCGCGTCAGAGCGCCGACGAATCAGCGTCGTACGGACTGGGTCGATGCTCGAGGTATTCGACGAGCAGACCGTCGGGGTGGCGCAGTCGCGCCCCACGTCCAACAGCCGCCGGGAAGGGATCCCCGACCAGTTCGGCGCCCAGGGCGAGGCTCGTCTCGATGGCAGTATCGAGATGAGCGAAGATCATCGTGACAGCCGTGTTCCTGGCCTGCTCGGCACGGTCGCGCTGAGCCGGATCCAGGTCGATGATGAGGAAGGCGCCGACGGCGGCCGTGCGGATCCCGAATTCACGCGCATCGAGGTCCATGTCCAGCGTGGTCCCCGTCAGTCTCTCGTAGCAGCGCACGGTCTGCTCGAAGTGCCCCGGCTCGGCCAGGACCTGCGCCAGCACGCGGGGCTCCGTGAACGCTGACGAGTCCGGCTGCTTCCGGTACAACCTGGGCATCTCGCATTCCCTTTCCGCCACATATGGGCTCTATCACCGCCACGGAGCTAACTGCCGGAAATGGGATGCGCCAGCACAAAGTCACTAACGAGATGAGCCACCCGCTCCCTGAACTCGGAGGCGAGACCGTGCCGAGCGCCCTCGATCACGACGAGTTCGGAATTGGCGATCCCGGTCGCGAGCTGCTCGCCATTCTCCGGCGGAACCAGCGGGTCCTCGCCTCCGAAGATCAGCAGGGTCGGCGCACTGACCGAGCCGAGGCTCTCGGACACGTCGTGCGATGCCATAGCGCGCATTCGATGCGAGCCTGGCCCCATGTAGCTTCCCGAGATGAGCTTCCGGGCAAGCGCCATCATGTCCGCATCGCGCTGGCCCTCATCGCTGATGGCTGCCTTGAGCAGGGCCTCGGCGCGCTCAGCGGGCGCCAGCGACAGCAGTTTCTCGCGAAACTCGGGCCCCGCGGCGAACGTGACCGGCGCGGCTCCCGCGATCAGGGTCTGCACACGATCCGGATGACGGACAGCGACATTGAGCGCCAGAGCGCCACCATACGAGATCCCCATGACGTGAGCTTTCTCGATGCCGAGCGCATCCAGCAGCTGCACACAGTCGTCGGCGAGGTCCGCCATGGTGTACGGGCCAGGAGACACAAAGCTGTCGGCGACATCGCGCTGGTCGTAGGAGATCGCCCAGATCCCCTCCCCGAGGTAGGGCACGAAGATGGAGTACTGTCCCTTGGTCCCCTCACCCCCGTGATGCATAACCAGCGGCTCTCCAGCACCCGTGTCGTGGTAGGCCAGCTTGCCGAGCGATATCTCGGCGAAGTTGAACGAGTCGTATCCCATTACCCGGTTCTCCTTCGGGCTGCCTGCGCATCATCGCCATCGCGGCCTGGCGAGCGAGCCGAGCGCCTGATGGGTGGTGGTTACGCGCAGACAAGCAGGTTCTCCGAAAAAATGCAATACTGCTCTCACTTAATCTTGGGATCGTTACTCTCCCGTTACCCGGTCGCGTACGACTAACTCCGAGGTTCTCACCGTAGTAGCTGCCTAGCCACCATCTTGCCTGGCCCGCTGATCTGTGTCACCATTCTCAGATGCTAACGCCGTACGCTCGTGACTGGCGTGGTCCCGGCGTGCGACGTCCGGCACAACCGACGACCTGGCTGCCACAGAGCGACACGTCGGCTGGCACCTGGGCGGAAGCGAGGCGGCTTTTCGATGTTGAGTTATCTCCTGGCCGGGCTCGCGTTTGGTTCGGTGTACGCGATCGCGTCGGCGAGCCTGGTGGTCACCTACGTTTCCACCGGAATGATCAACTTCGCCTTCGGTTCGCTGGCGTTCGTCCTGGCCCGCATCTACTACTGGCTCAACGCGCAGCTCAACTGGCCGAGCTGGCCGGCTGCTGCCGTGACCGTCCTTGTCATCGGGCCGCTGCTCGGCACTGTGCTCTGGGCCGTCTTCTTCCGCCTGCTGCGCGATAAGAGCCAGCTGATCCAGATCGTTGCCACTATCGGATTGAGCGTGGCTCTTCCCCCAGTTGCCTTCCTGATATTCGGAACCCAAGCCATCCCTCAAGCACCCGGACTGGCCTCCGCGCCGCCCCGCGTGTTCCACGTGTTCGGTGCTGCGGTGGACCTCAACCAGGTCATCATCTACGCTGCCGTGGTCGTGGTGGTGGCCGCGGGCACCTGGGTGCTCCGGCGCACCAGCGCCGGGCTGCGGGTCCGGGCGCTAGTCGACTCTCCCGCTCTCACTTCAATGTCTGGCGTCAACCCTTCCCGGGTCAACGTAGCCGTGTGGTCAGTCAGCGTGGCTCTGGCCGGATTGACCGGCATCCTCATCGCTCCGACCAACGGCCTGACCGTTGAGGCAATGACGACGTTCATGGCGTCGGCCTTCGCTGCGGTCGTCGCCGCTCGGCTCACCCGTCTCGCCACCGCAGTGGGCGTCGCCCTGCTCATCGGCATCGCCACCGGAGCGGCACAGAAGTACCTGCCCTCGACCTCCGGCCTGTCCGCCGACGTAGTGGTCGGCATTCCGTTTGCCTTCATCCTGGTCTTCCTGGGCGTCTACGTGGTTCGCGGCGGCCGGGCGAGCGACCCGCCTCGAGCGGGCGTCCTCGACCGGGCCATCAGTCCCTCCAGCGGCGCCTCGACCTCCACTGGCGTCATGGCCTCAGCCGGCTATCTGGCGCGCAACCTGCGGCTAACCAGCACCGCGTCCAGTATGGTCCCGCTCGTCATCATCGCGTTCATCCCCGCCATTCTGAGCGGCTACTGGCTGGGTCTGGCCGCACAGGGACTTGCCTACGCCGTGGTGCTCCTGTCGTTCACCCTGGTCACCGGGGAGGGGGGAATGATCTGGCTGTGCCAGGCCACCTTCGCGGGCTTCGGGGCCATCGGAACCGCCCAGCTCGTCACCGTCTACCATTGGCCGTTGCTCCCCGCAATGCTGGTGGTGGCGCTCGGAACCGCGATCGTCGGTGTCCTGGTGGGCCTGCTAACGCTGCGGCTCGGCGATCTGTTCGTGAGCCTGGTGACCCTCAGCTTCGGCCTGCTGATCGAGACGGTCGTCTTCAACCTCAACGTCTTCGATCAGTACGGCGCTGGCGTAGCCCTCGGTCCGCCCGGCTTCGCCTCGAGTGCCAGGAGCTTCGCCTACCTCTGCGTCGTAGTCGTGATCGTCGTTGGACTGGTCATTATCAACCTCCGGCGCTCGACCGCCGGCCTCGCGCTCAGCGCCACCCGCAGCAGTGAGGCCGGCTCGCGCACGATCGGACTCAGCGTCCTCCAGGCCAAGCTCATAGCTTCGGGGGCGGGTGCGTTCGTCGCCGCGATCGGCGGCATTCTCGTGGCGATGACCTACGACGCCGCGGTGCCATCCATTTACGACACCCTCGGTGCCCTCACCTGGCTGGCGGTCCTCGTGACGGTTGGTAGCCGCAGCATCACCGCAGCGGTGATCGCCGGCCTCTCCCTGACGATCTTCCCCGGTGTTGTCCAGACCTATCTGCCAACCCAGTTTGCGCAGCTGCCTCCCCTGATGTTCGGCCTCGGCGCGATCATGGTCGCCAACAATCCGGACGGCGTGGTCGCGATGCATGCGCGGCAGCTTCGGGGCCTGATCGAGCGGCTGGCCAGGACAGGACCGGCGGCCGTACGCCGAGCTGAAGCGTCCGCATCCGCGCCTGCACGGCAACCGGAGCTGCACCGATGACCGGGCCCGGCCCTGTTTTCCGCGGGCAGGAGATCACTGTGCGTTTCGGTGGCCTCACCGCCGTCGACAAGGTCGGCATCGATGTTCATGCGGGAGGGGTCACCGGCCTCGTCGGGCCAAACGGGGCCGGCAAGAGCACGCTGTTCGCCGCGCTCTCGGGACTGATCCGGCCACAGGAAGGCTCGGTCTGGATGAACGGCGTGGAGATCACCGGCCTCAGCGCTCAGGAACGAGCGCGACGGGGCCTGGCCAGGACGTTCCAGTACCCCGAGATGTTCACGGGCCTGACCGTCCGGGAGAACCTGACGATCGCCTACCGGTCCCGTTTCGCGCGGCGACGGCTCTGGACTGACCTCCTGACTGGCGGCGGACTGCGCCGGGCACCGGCGGCCGAGACCGACGCGATCGAGCGGATCGCCGCTCTCCTCGGCCTCGAACCCCTGCTGCACCGGCTTCCGCTTGGTCTGCCGCTGGGCTCCTGCCGGCTAGTCGAGCTGGCTAGGAGCCTGGCCACCGAGCCGGCCGTACTGCTGCTCGACGAGCCGTTCTCCGGTCTCGATGCAGGCGAGACCGGGCAACTGATGGCCAGCCTGCGCAAGGTTATAGCCGAGCAGAACGTCGGTATCCTCCTGGTCGAGCACGACGCGGAGCTCGTTCTCGGCATCTCCCGGCGCGTCAGCGTGCTCGACTTCGGTCAGCTGATTGCCGAAGGCACGCCGGCCGAGATCCGGCGGGACCCAGCCGTACGGGCGGCCTACCTCGGCGAGGAACCCGCGCAACCTCGAACCGGAGCTAGCTCATGAGCGACAGCGACCTTCTCGCGGTCACGGATCTCGACGTCAGATACGGTCCGGCCCGTGCCCTCAACGGAATCTCTCTCCGCCTGCCAGAGCGGTCGACCACTGCCGTGCTCGGGGTCAACGGTGCCGGCAAGAGCACGCTGGCCAGGGCGGTCTCCGGGCTAGTGCCAGTCTACGGCGGGCGGGTGCTTCTGGACGGCCGCGATGTCACCGGCCTGCGGCCGCACCACATCCGGAAGCTAGGAGTCGTGCACCTGTCCGAAGGGGCAGGGGTGTTCCCTTCACTCACAGTGGCTGACAACGTGCACATGAGCGTCCTGGCGCTGCCGCGCAAGGCCCGCCGCGCAGCGATTGATGCTGCGTTCGACTTCTTCCCGCAGCTGACAGCACGACGCCACCTTCTCGCCGGGCGGCTCTCCGGCGGCGAACGGCAGATGCTCTCCCTCGCCCGGGCCCTCGCCGGCCAGCCCCGCGTGATCATCGCTGACGAGCTCTCGCTCGGCCTGGCTCCGATCATGGTCGACACCGTGTTCGACGGGCTGGACCGAATCCGTCAGCGCGGCTCCTCGATCATCCTTATCGAGCAATATGTGCATCGGGCACTCGCGTTCGCCGACTCGTGTGTCCTCCTGCAGCGAGGTCAGGTCACCTGGGCCGGGCCCACATCGCAGGCGCGGCCGGAAACGCTCGAGAGGTTCCTGGGCGGCACCACCGCACTCCAGCCCGACGACTCGGTACCGGCCCTCAGCGACCAGACGGCCGAGCCGGAACGCCGGACCATCTAGCGCTCGCCCCGCGAACGGCTGGCGGGTGCCGGGTTCGCCCAGCCCTTGAGTGCGCCGTAGTAGGCGCCGACGAGGCGGCTGACGGCCTCGGTCTCTGGCAGCCCCGTGTCAACAAGGTCGGACACCTCGCGGGGGTCGAAGAGCACGTTGTAAAGGAACAGTGCGTGATTGAAGTGCTCATCGGGGATGCCCAGTTGCCGCAGCACTCCGCGAATCGGCCGCTCCCAGGCGTCGCGGACAATACCGGTGAGTTCATCGTTGTCGAGAAGGCGACGCAGGAACCCGCGGCGCGACCGGAGCTGGGCCATGGCCGGGCCATGCAGTCGCAGCTGGCCTACCCAGTGATTCGCGACTGCTTCAAACAGTGCGGTCCCGGTCTCCGGACAGTCGTGGCTGTAGTCACGTAGCTCGACGACCACGCCGCGCATGTAGCTGGTGAGCAGATCTTCAAGCGACGGGAAGTAGCGGTATGTCGTTGCCACCGAGAGCCCGGCACGGTCCGCGACGGTTGGAATGCTGAGGGCATTTGGTTCCGCCCCCAGGACTTCGCCTACCGCATCGAGGAGCCGCTGACGATTACGTACGGCATCGCGCCGCTTCCCGCGAGCTCTGCCAGGCTCCGCTCCGATCGCGGCTAGCTGGTCGCGAGACATCTGCCTCCAGACAACGGATAGTGAACTCTTGGATGAGAGTTCGGGTGACGGCGGTCCGGTCACACCCGTATGCCCTGATCATAGGTCACGGTACCGTCGGCCCTCCGCTATTGACAGAATACTTGTCCTCGGCCGTAGGATCAGTCATAAGTGAGAGATTAGACGCAGATATGGGCGGCTGTCCGCGGGTGAGTGGAGCGCAGGCCAGCCCAGCCAACGGAAGGCGAATGAATGGCACAGCCCACGGTCATCGTGGTCGGTCTTGGTGGCATGGGCAGCGCCGCCGCCGCTAGCCTTGCCCGACGAGGCTGCCGGGTCATCGGCCTCGAGCGCTACTGGGCGACGCACGACCGTGGCTCAAGCCATGGCGAATCGCGCGCGATTCGGCTGGCCTACTTCAGTGACCCGGCGCACGTCCCGTTCGCGCAGGAAGCCTACTCACTCTGGCAGCAGCTGGAACGCGAAAGCAACACCGAACTGCTCACCCCGTGCGACGCTCTGATCGTCGGGCCGGAAGGTGGCCAGGAGCTGACGGCATCGAAGCTGGTTGCCGACCAGCTTGGAATGCCGTACGAGGTGCTCACGCCGCCCGAGGTCACCCGGCGCTGGCCCACCCTGACCCCGCCATCGTCCAGCCTCACGTTCGTCGACCACAGTCAGGGTGTCATCCGCCCGGAAGCGACAGTGTCCGCGAACCTTCGGCTCGCCGCCGAACGTGGCGCGGAACTTCACTTCGATACACCCGTCGAGGCATGGAGCACCACAGCGAACGGTGTGGTTGTGCACACCCCCGGCGGCCGGCTCACCGCCGACCACCTGGTTATTACGCCAGGTGCCTGGGCTCCTGAAGTTCTGGCGGCTCCCGCCATCCCGATGGAGGTTGGCAGGCTCGTTCAGGTATGGGTCCGGCCCGCCGCTGACCTCGGCTTGTTCGCCGCTGACCGGCATCCCCGCTTCGCTCTCGAAGACGAATCAGGCCGAATCGCGTCCGGCTTCGCCCTCCTGCCCGGCCAGAGCCTCATCAAGATTGCGTTCATCAAGGGCCCGGACGCGAGCACTCCAGCCACCCCCGCCACCTTCCAGCGTTTTGCGAGCCCGCAGGAGGCAGAACGGGTAATCGGCTTCGTGTCGCAGCTCATCCCTGCCTTGCGCGGACAGCCCGCGGAGCGCAGTCGCGGGTGTATCTACGCGCGGACACCGGACGACAACTTCGTGATCGGTCCCCACCCAGAACACAGCAACGTCACGATCGGTGCCGCGTTTTCTGTCCATGGATTCAAGTTTGTGCCGGTCGTCGGCGAGATTCTCGCCGACCTTGCGCTCGACGGGTCTAGCAAGCGCAACATTGATGTGTTCTCGCCATCGCGCTTCCAGGTAGGGGTAACTCATGGGTGAGGTGGTCGGGGCCGTCGGTGTACCGCATCATCCGAATTTCCCGGCACTCGCGAGCGAGGACACGGATTTCGCCCGGGAGCTTCACCGTCTCTACGGAGAAGTCGGGAAGCAATTGAAATCAGTTGCACCCGATGTTCTCGTGATCGTGAGCTCCGATCATTTTCACCATTACTTTGCCGAGGTTCCCACCTTTGGGATTGGAGTTGCTGAAGAGACGGTCGGCCCGTGTGACCGACCAGATTCGCCGGCCTATAAGATGTCCGTCGATTCGCATCTCGCCGGCCATATCCTCTGCGAGTCGGTGACTGCCGGATTCGATGTCGCCCGATCGCATGAGTTCGCGCTAGATCACGCGTTCGTCGTTCCGTATCACTTCCTGGCAGCTGGACTCGACGTCAGCATCGTCCCGGTGTTCATCAACGGCCTGTTGCCGCCGGTCCCGTCTGCGCAGCGCTGCTTCGATATCGGGCAGACGATCAGGGATGCGATCGAGTCGGCGGACGATGGCAAACGCGTTGCCATCGTCGCCAGCGGCACGGTGTCGCTCGACCTCGGTGGCATCCACGACGGGCCCGCCGAGGTACATCCCTCGTTCCAATACGAGGGGGTACCGGACAGTGCGTGGGTGGATGAGGTGGTTGAGCACCTGAGCGCCGGAAACGTGCCCGGCCTCGTATCGGGCGCGACGGTCGGGAGAATGGCGGGTGCTGGCAACATCGGCGCGGAGTTCCTGAACTGGATTGCGATGCTAGGGACGTTCGACGCGCAGGCCCCGGAATTCGTGGAGCGCCAGGGGCCGCTTGGCAACGTCTTCGCGGCGTGGCCGCTCGCCCAGGCGGCGGGCCAGGACATTGCCGGCGGCACGGCGTGAGCGCGTACGCGATCAACAAAGTGTGCTGGCTCGCCAACCAGGACGACGGGTTCCGGCAGCAGCTAGCTGCCGATCCGGATCGAACGCTCCACCGCTGCGTCCCCGCGCTGCAGGAAGGCGAGTGCATCGCCCTGCTGGAGGGAGACATCGGTGCGCTCGTGGCGTTCGGGGCGAGCAGGTACCTGCTCGCCTCGCTGGGGCGCCGACGCCTCTTCGGACTCGATCCGCACAGCTTTCGGGAACGGCTGCGGAGTGCGTGCGCGTCCTCAGCCGCGGTGCGCGACGCGATGTATCCGGGCTTGTTCGATCACTAGGCGAAGGTGGCGCGCATGGCTGATGCGGTAATCGGCGTGGACGCCGAGGCGGCGTGTCGGCGTCTCGTCATATTGTTCGCCCATCATCTGGACCATCGCCGGTTTCGCGAGGTAGCCGCCCTGTTCGCCGATGACGGCGTCTGGCACCGCCGTGGGGAGTCATTCCGGGGACCGGGTGAGGTTCTCGCGTTCCTGGAACAGCGTGCGGCTACCGTCGTGGAGCGTCACGTGATGAGCACGACGCTCGTGGAACAGCTGACCGACTCCACGTGCACGGCGACGTCCTACGTGACGCTGTTCCGAGCCAGCCGCACCGGAGACGAGATCCCGGCGATCGCCGGACCGGTCGCCGTCGGCGAGTTCCACGACCGGCTTCGGCTCACGGACGACGGCTGGCGCTTCACGTATCGCACCTCGAAGCCCGTGTTCGCGTTCGGCGACACCTAACCACGCGACGCCTCGCCAGCAGACCAGCCCAAGGAGGACGATCGTGAGCATCGACGGTATTTCCCGGCAAAAGGCCAGGGCGTCTGGCGCTGAGACCGGGCGGCCGGTGCTCCGGGGCGTCAACCACATGGTCTCCGCTGGCCACTACCTGGCCGCTGTGGCGGCCTTCGAGGTTCTGGAGGCAGGCGGCAACGCCATCGACGCCGGGGTCGCCGGCGGCATCGCCCTGAGCGTGGTCCAGAGTGAGCTGGTCAATTTCGCAGGCGTCGCTCCGATCATCATCCGCGAAGCGGGCTCCGGCACGGTCAAGTCGATCTCGGGCCTCGGCTGGTGGCCGCGTGCCATGACCGCGACGCTGTTCCGCGACCGTCACGGCAGCCAGATCCCTCATGGGCTCCTGCGCAGCGTCGTACCCGCGGCACCGGACGCGTGGATTCTCGCCCTGCGGCGCTACGGAACTCTCCCCTTCGGTGAAGTGGCCAGCGCAGCGATCCGGCTCGCACGCGACGGGTTCGTTATGTATCCGCTGATGGCCGAGCTCATCGCGACCTTTGCTGATGAATACGCTCGCTGGCCCTCCAGCGCGTCGGTCTACCTGCCCGGCGGCCGCGCGCCGCGCGTGGGCGAGCGTTTTGTACAGTCCGACTTGGCGGGCACCCTCCAGTACATGGCCGATGAGGAGGCCGCCGCGACCGCTCGCGGGCGCGAAGCCGGACTCGTCGCCGCCCGTGATGCGTTCTACCGAGGGAACATCGCCCACGCGATTGCTCAGTTCCATGCCGAGAACGGCGGGCTGCTGACGCTTGAGGATCTTGCGGAGTACGCCAGCGAAATCGAGGACACGCCACGCGTCGGCTTTCGGGGTGTCGACGTGCACGGCTGCGGCGCGTGGTGCCAGGGTCCATCACTGCTGCAGATCTTCCGGATGCTGCAAAGCGGCAACGTAGCCGCACACAGCCACAATACGGCCGACTATCTTCACGTCTTCGTCGAGATCGTGAAGCTCGCCTTCGCCGACCGGCATGCGTACCTCGGTGACCCGCGCTTCGTGTCGCCGCAGGTCGAGCGCCTTCTCTCCGAGCCCTATGCACTCGAGCGGTTGTCGCGCATCAATCCAGGACTGGCATTCCGCGGCCTCCCGGTCGAAGGCGGATATGTCGATCCTCATTTGCCGCTGGCACCGGAGCCGCGCGAGGATCCAACCCCGCCCTCGCTCGACACGTCCTACATCTGCGTCGTCGACCGCTGGGGCAACTGTTTCTCCGCTACCCCGAGCGACGTTTCGTACGACACGCCCGTGATCCCGGGCACCGGTCTAGCCGGTTCGTCCCGCGGCTCCCAGAGCTGGGCCGATCCCGGCCATCCGAGTTCGGTGCGACCCGGTAAACGGCCACGGCTCACACCCAGTCCCGCGCTTGCGGTGGGCCGGGATGGCCGCATTATCCCCTTCGGCACACCTGGCGGCGATGTTCAGGCGCAGGCCATGGCGCAGGTACTAATGAATCTGCTCGTGTTCGGGATGAGTCCGCAGCAGGCGGTTGAAGCCCCTCGCTTCGCCAGTTACAGCTTCCCGGATTCCTTCGAGCCCCATGACTTCTATCCCGGCCGACTGCACCTCGAGGCGGGGATCGGACAAGCAGTAGGCGCCGACTTGGAAGCGCGGGGGCACGACGTCAACTGGTGGCCCGACCTCACGTGGCGAGCCGGAGCGGTGTGCCTGATCGACTCCCATGGCGGCCTGCACGCCGGAGCCGCGGACCCGCGACGACCCTGCTATGCAATCGGCTGGTGACGGTCAGCGGCCGCTGGCGGCAGAGCCTTCGCCGGCCCCATGGAGGCCGACTGCTGACCTGCAAGATTGGTGCCTCGAACGGGCTGTGGACCTGTACCTGTGGAACGTGGTCACCGGAGCCACATAGTTTTCCGGGTACCTGCGGGCACGTGCGTTCTCTGCACAAAGCGCTTTCCGGCAGGGAGGAGCCGGGCGTGCTGCGGTCACTCAACTATCACGACGAGCTCGATCGCACCGTTGACCTGCTCGATGGTGCCGCCCGGCTTTCGGCGGTAGTGGCAACCTCATTGTCGAAGAGGACAACTGGAACGACATGAACGGGGCGGAGCTCAACGAGCTGAGAGCGGGCGGCAGCTCCCAGGCTTACGTCTATGCGGACGCGGTGACAGTCGTGAGACGGTCGGAGCCTAGCCGTCGGCGATACAACCTGATCCCGCTAGTCCTGAGCTGGCCTTACGCTGCTTCCGACCCGCAACCGAGCTACTCGTGTTGGCTAACCGCGTTGGCCAACCTTGTTGCTTGTATGCACCCTGTACCGGGTATGCCGTAAGCAGTCTTCCCCGCCCTCCTACGGGACTGGCGGGGATTACTCTTTCTGGGTGCCTACCCCGGACAAGGCTCGCGTAGCCGTCTTCCTGGACTATCAGAACGTGCTGCAGCGTGGCCATGGCCTGTACGGGCGCGGCAAGGAGAGCAACCAGTGCGTTCCTGAACCCGCGCTGGTCGCCGACATGCTTGCCAGCAAGCGACACGTCCCGAGCGAGGCGATCTCCATCCTCGTGTTCCGTGGCAGACCGGATCCGCGCAAAGAGCCGGTGCTGGCTTCTGCGAATGACAGGCAGAAGCAGCAGTGGGAGCGCCGGGACCGCCGCGTCAAGGTCGTCAGCCACCCGCTCTTCTACCGCAACTGGCCTCGCGATGCACCCTGGTACCTGCTGGCGCACCGTCCGTCTTCGTCAACCCTGCCCAGACCACCACGTGCCAGCATCTCGTCGCCAGCCGTGTCGGCGGAGTCACCTGACACCGGACCTGTTCCCTCCAGAGGAGACGCTCCAGACAGAAGAAGTCCTGGTCAACAGCATACGCATCCAAGCCGCGTGACACTCAGAGTGCCACTCACGGCAGTTGAAGTACTCGGTTATAAATTCGAAAAATTGTCACAAACTGCGAGCCCCCTTACGGAATCGAACCGTAGACCTTCTCCTTACCATGGAGACGCTCTGCCGACTGAGCTAAGGGGGCGAGCCGCCGGAAACTCGTCCGGCTGAGGTGAGTCCGCCTGGTAGGCAGGACCGCGTTGATGAGCATACACGAGTCTCCGATCACCGCGACTCCGGACCATGGGCCCCGGAGACCGTCTGGCGAACAGACCGAGATGTGGTCACCCCGGGCTGAAACAGCTCGAGGCGGAAGCCCACAGCCCGCTCAGTGCCCTCCGAACGCATCCTCGAGAATCAGCCTTGCTCGACCCGGTATCTCCTCCTCGGGGAAGACCTCAGCGCACAGCGCCAACGCCTCCTCTGCACTGTCAAGATGCAGGTGCTTGACAAGGAATCTGATGTCCTCGGCATCACGACGTCGGGCGGCCAGTATCTTCATGGCGAGCAGGTGTTCTGGGGATGCTGCGGATACCCTCAGCCCCGGATGGTCGAGTATCCGGGGCGCACCGGGATCACCGCCCCGGCGACGTAGGAACTGGCTTGCTCGTTCAGCCACCATCGCGGCAATCCCAGTTCCTCAGCAACGGCCTGCGCCTCCTCTACGACCACGCCGTGCGGCTTAAATATTGCATCGATGTCGCGGGTCGCTCGCCGCGGGTCATAGGCGAGAGCCATCGCCGAAGACGTAAATGCCGGCGACCAAGCCGCGCCGGGCCAGCCGATCGCCGAGCCGACTGAACGCCTCGGCGATCGCCCTTCTATCGAGGAGTGGGTCGTCCGTGCTCACGCGACCTGCAACTCCTCAACTGCGACAAACACGCCACGGCGCCGAAACGCCGCTGGCGAACGGACGATGGCGTCTGCCCGCGCCGCCCGGGTATTGAACGGGAACCAGAGTCGTCGCAGTGACCGGGACTCCGACCACGATGGCGCAGCATGCTCCTCCCGCGCGGCAAGATGCTCAGCCAGTGCGGCCAGGAACACATCCCACCGCTCATTGCCGGTGCCTGGCGGCTCGTCGGTGAGCAGCGCCAACCTAGCTGGCGACGGCTCCCAGCTGTACTCTTCCAGGAACTCAGCGATGAATCGCCATCGCAGCCCATCGTCGGCATCGGCCAGCAAACGCCCGAGCCTGGCGAGAGTCATCGGGCGGTACGGTCGTGCACTAGCACCCATGCGTCTGACCGTATTACAAGGCACCTCGATAACCAGCATCTCTCTGCGCGCCCAGGCAGACCTCGGTCGGCTGAACTCAGGACACGGCCGCCCTGGCCGCGCCGACGCCCGACAGCGCGGCCCCATCCGTCGGCCATTCTGCGAAACGGCACCGTAAAGGATCAACGCGTTGGCCTGCTCGTTGCCCATCCCATACCCGGACGCGGCCCAGGCTTTCCCCTAAGGCTCTAGCGCCTCGTCACCCACAGGTGTCGAATGGAGACTACTGGGAAGGGTCGGCATGGACATGGGCACAGGAATAGGTCAGCCTGGACATGCGTAGAGTGGCTAATTATGGGACGAAGCAACGGCGTCTCCGCTCGGGTCGGCATCGGGACGGCGATGTGACGGCGATGGCGTCGACGTTAAGTCGGGCCTCGTTTGGCGTTGCAGCCGCACTGATGATCGTGTCAAGCGGCTCCCTGGGCGCCAGCAGCGCGCACGCGTCCAGCGCCAGCCTGATGAGCGCGGCGAGCGCGTGCGCCAAGCGTCCGTCAGCGGTCGCAGGCGCTGGCACGACCGACGCGCAGAGCGCGTCCGTCATCGGGGCTGCGGCGACGCCGACCCCGACCGCGACCACGAGCCCCAGCGAAGCCGCGAGCGCGACGCCCACCCCGACCCCGACTGCAACCGACCCCAGTCCGTCGGCCACCAGCCCGACGCCAACCCCCACACCTACGCCAACCCCCACACCTACTCCAACGCCAACACCCACCCCAACGCCGAC